>Ga0315285_10003869_pt1 | contig 15558 bp, 24 predicted proteins | sample YL17G09_36_MG_FD_203698 | JGI IMG/M metagenome (GOLD analysis project Ga0315285, IMG submission 203698) | Sediment microbial communities from Yellowstone Lake, YNP, Wyoming, USA - YL17G09_36 | ecosystem: Environmental > Aquatic > Freshwater > Lake > Sediment | place: USA: Wyoming | collected...
GCCGATCCCGGCCGCGACCGCCCGGCTCGCCGGATGGAAAGCTTGTCTACTTCCTGGCTTGAGCCGCGGCCTCCCTCGACCCCTGAACAAAGACCACCAGGGACAGAAGCAGGGCCAGCCCCATGGCAACGCCGCCGAGCATCTTCAGAGGATAGACGACCTGCGACACCCACCCTCCGGAAAACGCTGGGTCCATCCAGCGCCCCCAGAAGAAATACACGTCGCGAATGGGATACAGGACCACCCCGAGGACTGCCAGCCAGGACGCCGACTGGCGTAGCGCGAGGCTCGCCTGGGTCTGGATGCCCACGATGAATCCTACGGCGATGCCGAAGAGCGCAAAGATCCAAGCGTACAGTCGCATGTTGTAGGCGGTGAAATAGAAATTGTTGGGCACCGGCACGTAGGACGCGGCGTAGTAGTTCGTGAAGTAGATGCCGCCGGTCCGATAGGCGGGGCCGCGGCGGATGTCGGTGATCTGATGCTCGAGCAGGTTCGGAGAATTCTTGGTGTCCACCACCGCGGCCGCCGCCTTGGCCTGGAAGGCGAGCTGGCTCGCCGTCCGCTCGATGTGCACGCTCATGGTAAGGAACAGCAGGATCACGACGAGGCCGAGCACCACATTCTTGTTCCCGATTGTCAGATTCATGTTCCCCTCCTTTACCGTGAATCGGGTTCCTTCCGGGTTCGCGACCCATCACATCCTTCCTGATTGATTGTATCCCGCGGGCGAATCAGAACGGGGTCAGGTCAAATGAAACAGCGTCACCTCCGGCGGCGCATTCAAACGCACAGGCGTCCCGGTCGTCCCGATCCCCCGGCTGACGTACAGGTGGAAGTCCTCGATCCGGTAGAGGCCCTCGGGATAGGGCGTCCGGAAGTGGGCGAAGCTGATCGCCTGTCCCGGTAGGATCAGCTTGACCTGCCCCCCGTGCCAGTGGCCTGCCAGCGTGAGCGGGATCCCCCGTGCGGCCGCCTCCGGGAAGATTTCGGGTCGATGCGACAGCAACAGCGTGGGGATGGCAGGGTCGAGCCCGAGCAGCGCATCCTCCAGGTCGGGAGACCCCCGCTGGAGGTCGTCGATTCCTGCGACCGCAAAGGGTCCGTGCTCGGTCTGGATCAGGCGGTGCGCATTGTTGAGAATCGGAATCCCGTGCGCTCGGAAGATCGCCGCGATGTCACCGAGGTCCCCGTACATATGCTCGTGGTTCCCAAGGGTGGCGAACGTGCCGAAGCGTGCGCGAACCCGGGCCACCTCCTCGAGACAGCCGGGGAGAAATGCCATCGAGTTGGAGATGAAGTCCCCGGTGAGGACGAAGAGATCCGGCTGCAGCTCGATCGCCTGGTTGACGTAGCGCCGCATGTCTGCCCGCGTCATGTAGATGCCGGCGTGAATGTCGGTCAACTGAACCACGCGCAGCGGTCGCCCGAACGGCAGCGTCAGTTTCTCGATGTCGTATGCTTTACCGGCGTGTGCCGCGCCGTAGCCGGAAAACACCATGGGGGCCGCGGCCAGCCCACCCACCCCTGCCCGAAGGAAATGCCGACGGGAAGGATTCACGAGGGAGGGCGCATGGCGAGCCTTGGGGCCCTGATACAGCCGGACGACCGTTCTCCTGCTGAACCCGGCGATCTGCGCAAGGAGAAGGAGCAGGCCGGAGAATAGTGAGCCAAAGTTCCATACCGCCGCCGAATAGAACAGGCCGATTTGCACCACGCGCGGGGGATCCACCCAGGGAAGCGGACGGAGGACGAGGTACGTGTTCCAGGCGAAGAGCAGCCCCATGACTGCGCCCACCACGCGGATCGTCCGCCCCTTGAATCCATCGGTTCGGCGCGAGGATCGAATCGCGCGGCCGATGCGGGCGTACAGGTAGGCCTGGGCCAGCAGCGCGAGAAGGAGAATCACCAGGCGAAGCATGGGAAACCGGAGTCCAAGTCCCATGGTTCAGTTTCGGTCCGCCCCCACGGACGTCCCCGGGTGGACGGTTATCCCCTCAGGCGGAGGCTGCTACTGCCTCTTCGGCATGGCGGTCATCGCGCCGATGGTGAACCCGCCGTCTACGAAGAGGAGCTGGCCCGTGACGTAGGCCGAGGCGTCCGATGCCAGGGAGGCGACGACTCCGTCCATGTCGTTGGGGAGCCCCGTGCGGCCCAGCGTTCGGTACTCCATGGCACCCCTCCAGGTATCGTGTTTGTTGGGAGGCGGTAGTATCGAACGCCAAGGGCCGAGCGTCAATCCCCGGGCACATCGGAGGACGCACCCAAACCAAACACGACGGCCCGCCCCGGCAATCCGGGACGGGCCGTCGTGTGCTCGCAAGGCCGCACTCCGTCAGGGGGATGTCATCCCCCAAGCCGAACAAGGCCGGCAGTGGCACGCCGTCCGCGGGTCATGCCTTCCCCAGCAGCCTCTTCACGGCATCCGCCAGCGCGGCCGCGGTGAGGCCGAAGTGTCGCAGCAGGATCTCGTAGTTCTCCGCCGACAAGCCGAAGCTGTCCTGCACGCCGATGAACTCGACCGGCGCGTGCCGGACGCCCCGCAGGGCCTCGACCACCGCCGACCCCAGGCCGCCGAACACGTTGTGCTCCTCGGCGGTGACGATGGCCTGCATGCCGTCAGCCTGTGCGACAACGGCATCGCGGTCCAGGGGCTTGATCGTGCTCACGTTGACGACGCGCACGGAAAGGCCTTCCTTTGCCAGGTCCTCCGCCGCTTCCAGCGCCTTGCAAACCATCACGCCGCAGGCGAACACGGCGGCATCGGAACCGTCGCGGAGTCTCGTGACTTTGCCGATATGGTACGGCTCATCCTCCGGGTACACGAACGGCAAATCATTCCGGTTGATGCGGAGGTAGACGGGGCCCTTCCAGTCGAGCAGGCAGTCCACCATCTTGGCCACCTCGATGGCATCCACGGGACAGAGGACCGTCATCCCGGGGAGGGCCCGCATGATGGCCATATCCTCGAGGCCCTGGTGGGTCTTGCCGTCGCCGAAGTCCGACAGCCCGCAACTGGAGCCACAGATCCGCACGGAAATGCCCGGGATGCAGACGGAGTTTCGCAGTTGATCGAAGGCGCGCCCCGCGGCGAAGACGGCAAAGGAGTGCATGAAGGGGATCTTGCCCGCCAGGGCTAATCCCGCGGCGGTGGACGCCATGTTCTGCTCTGCGATGCCCATCTCGAAGTAGCGATCGGGGAACGCGGCCTGGAACAGGACCGAGCGCGTCGACTTGCCCAGGTCGGCCTCGAGGGCCACCACGCTCCGGTTCTTTGCCCCCAGGGCGACGAGGGCCTGGCCGTACGCTTCACGAAGGTTCTTGACCGGTGCCATGCCTCTCTCCTCCTAGTCTTTCTCAAGCTCGGCCCGCCGCGCGTCGATGTCGGCCATGGCCTGCTGGTACTGTTCTTCGGTGAGGATGCCGTTGTGGAAGGCGGCGTTGTGCTCGGCAAAGGAGATATCCTTGCCTTTCACCGTGTCGGCCACGATGACCGTGGGGTACCCCTTCACCTGTTCCGCGGCGTCCAGCGCCTCGAGGACTTGCGCCACATCGTGGCCGTTCACCGTGATCACGTGCCAGCCGAAGGACTCCCACTTCCGCTCGATGTCCGGAATATCGAAGATCTCCTTGGTGGGGCCGGTGGCCTGGACCCGGTTCCGGTCCACAATGCCGGTGAGATTGTCCACGTGGAACCGCCACGCCGCCATGGCGGCTTCCCAGAGTTGCCCCTCCGAGAGTTCGCCGTCCCCCATGATCACATAGACGCGGCTCGGCCGACCGTCGAGCCGGAGGCCGAGGGCCATGCCCACCCCGATGGACAGCCCCTGGCCAAGGGAGCCGGTGACGGCCTCCATGCCCGGGGTGTTGGCCATGTCCGGGTGCCCCTGCAGCACGCCGGCCAGGGTCTTCACCTTCTTGAGCTCCGACCGCGGGATGACCCCCAGCTCGATGAGGGCGGCGTACTGGACGAGGACCGCGTGACCCTTGCTGAGCAGGAACCGGTCGCGGTTCTCCTCTGCGACGTTCTTCGGATCGAATTTCATCTTGTGGAAGTACAGGGCGGCCGCGATCTCCGCCAGCGAGCTCGACCCGCCCAGGTGCCCCGCCTTCCCCACGCCGATCATCTCCACGATGTCGGCGCGAAGCGTCAGGGCGATCCGCCGGAGCCTCTTCACGGTTTCGGTGCTGACCATGCGTTTACTCCCTTCTCTCACTTCTTCTCGACCGTCGCCTTCATCGCCCCCGTGGAGAGCCCGCCGTCCACGAGGAGAAGCTGCCCCGTCACGTAGGCGCTGGCATCCGAGGCGAGAAACACGACTGCCCCGTCCAGATCGTTTGGTTGCCCCAGGCGCTTCAAGGGAATGCGGTCGGTGATGTAAGACACCCATGCCTCGTTCTCGCAGAGGACGGCCGTCTGCTTGGTCCTGAACCAGCCCGGCGCCAGGCAGTTGACGGTGATCCCGTATGGACCCCAGTCGTCCGCCAGGCTCATGGTGAGCTGCCGGATCCCACCCCGGCTCGCGCAGTAGGGCGCGATGCCCGCGGAGCCGAACACGGTGGTCACCGAGCCGATGTTGATGATCCGCCCATGCCGGTTCGGGATCATCGTGCGCGCGACCGCCTGGGACACGAAGAAGGTGCCGCGCAGGTTTGTCTCCACCACCAGGTTCCAGTCGTCCCAGGTCACGTCGACCGCCGACTTGCGCACGTTGCAGCCCGCGTTGTTCACGAGGATGTCGATCTTCCCATAGGCCCGCTGCGCCTCCTCGGCCATCCGCTGGATGCTCGCGTAGTCGCGCACGTCGAGCGCGACCGGCACCGCGCGCCGGCCCATGGCCTCGATCTCGGCCTTGGTCTCTGCGAGTGACTCCACCGTCCGACTGGTGATGACGACATCCGCGCCGGCCCGGGCCAGGGCCCGTGAAAAGTACTGGCCCAATCCCCGGCTGGCCCCCGTGACGATGGCCACCTTCCCGCTCAGATCAAAATTCCCAGCCATGCTCGCCTCGTCTAAAAGATCGATAGCGATAGCCGATAGGGACAGCGAACAAAGGTCGCTGTCGGATATCCCTGTCACTGTCGCCGACGTCCGACAGCGAGATCCGGGTACCCACTGGGTGGGGACAGGGAGATGAGGCAACATCCTGGAAATCGCTGTCCCTGTCACTGTCGGAGCGTCAAAGAAATCCGGCGAGAGTATATGCCGCAGGATCGCAGGGGGTCAACGCGAGGCGGAAAGATGTCAGGCATCTATAACCACCCTCAATATTTCATGTATTTTCAGGCTCTTTGCCCGAGGCTGCCAGCGATTTCTGACCGGATTTCTGCCCGGCCGGTTGCGCGTCGAGAATTCGGACCGTTTCCCCGAGGTAGTCATTCCTCAAATGGGCATAACGCACGGTCATTTCGATCTGCTTGTGGCGGGCGAGCTCCTGGACGGCTCGCAGGTTCGCGCCAAGCTCCACGAGGCGGCTGCAGAAGGTGTGCTTCGTGTCGTGGGGACGAAAGTCCTGGATTCCCGCCTGCCGACGCGCTTTGTGGAAGAAGTAGTTCAGCGTCTTGTAGCTGACCTGAAAAACCCGCGGGTCCCCTGGCCGACGCGGGATCCCCCGCAGCTCCTCCACGGCGCTGTCGTTGAGGTGGACGGTCTGCGGCTCATCGGATTTCGTGTCGGGCAGGAGAATCGTCCGCCGGTCCAGGTGGACCCGATCCCAGGTCAGCGCAAGCAATTCCCCGGATCGCATTCCCGTGTGAAACGCCAAGGACAGGATCGGGCGGATCTTCGGCGAGCAGAAGGCAAGGAAGAGGTGCATCTCGGCCTCGTCGAGGTGCCGTGTGCGATACCTACCTTTGGGATTCGATACGCCTTGTGCAGGACTGCGCCAGAGATAGTTCCACCGCACCGCCAGCGCGAACACTTGCTTGAGCGTGTTGACCTCGCACACGACCGTCCAGGGCTTCACGGCTCTCGAACGAGCGGAAACGTAGCGTTCGACATCGGCGCGGGTAATGCTCGTGAGATACCGGTCTCCGAAGGCGTAGACGAGGATGGTGAGCGCGGTCTTGTACCGTTTCAGCGACGAGGGCTTGATATAGGCCGCCTGATGCTCCAGCCACTCAGCGACGAAATCCCGGAAGCGGATCTTTCGTGAACCGTAGGGGCCGGGGCCTTGCCCCGAGGCGGCGAGCCCCTCGGCCTTCTTCAACTCGCGCCCCGCCGTCTTCCGGTCTGGCCCTATGATCCGGCGTATCCGGCGCCCGTCGGCATAGAGGCTGATTCCGAAGGACAGCCCCTTCTTCCCTTGGACTTTGTAGATGCTCCCCATCGTCCCTCCGGATCGCTGCGAGGACTTCCTCCAGGTTGAACCGCCACTGGCGCCCCACCCGGTAACTCGGAATGCAGCCGGCGGCCTGCTGGCGGCGGATCGTGTCGTCCGACACCTTCAGGACCTCGGCCAATTCGTCCACCGTCAGGAACATCACGACCACCTCACCGCGGCACCGGCGAGTCGCCGGGGCGGCATTGTAACAAATCGGGCTTTCCCGGTATGATCACCTTGTCCTGCCTGCCGGCCGCCGGTGGCCCCCCTGGCGCCCCAGGAGGCGTCCAGGCTCTTCGACGGCCTTCCCGACTTCGAACCCCTCGAGCCGGCAATATGCCAAGAGTTCCTCCTCGGTGACGCCGACCACCTTGGCCAGATCGGCCAAGAGGATGCTCTCCTGCCCCTTCTCATCGGTGACCGTCTGGAACCGGCGGAGGCAGTGTGGTGGTGGCATGGGTCACTCCTTCAAGCACGGCCTTTGCGTCAAGATTGCGGGTTCGCGAGCCAGAAGGCGAAAGAGCACGACCGGCACAGGCCAAAGGTCTCCGTCGTGGGATGTCCACACCCCAGGCATCGAGTCGCTTCCCTGAAGCTTTTCGCTCGCCGGAGGATCCGCCACAGGGGTTCCCGATCGGCCCCCAGGCGGTCCAGGAGTTTGCGAGGGGCAGTGACCTTGAGAATCTTCCGACCATCCCACTCGACACTGATCTGGCCAACCGCCTCCTCGATCGCGGCCAGAGCTTGGCTGGCGTCCAGGGGGATTTCCTTTCCGGGAAGGGAATCCTTCACGGCCTTCACGGAATTTCCTTCCGGGGCTCGGTAGATGATCGCTGGCCGGCCTCTCTTCCCCCTGCGGGTCTGCCTGATCACTTCCCCGGATGCTTCCAGGACCTTCAGGGCAGCCAGCACGGCCCCCAGACGCCGCTTGAGAGCCTTGGCGATTTCCCCGGCCGTCCCGTGCCCTCCAGTCGTCAGGAAGTCGCGGACCGCTTGCGCCGTGTCCCGCGCCGCACTCATTGCTTCCCCGCTTCCTCCGGTGCCACCTCCCGGAACCGATGCTGCAAGGTCTGCTACCCCGTCAAGGCGAGCATGTCCGCCTGCTCGACTGCTTCGGCGAACTGCTCGACCGTCTTGATCCCGCTGTTGTGCAGAAGGTAGACGAGGAAGTGCCGCAGCTCCATCCACGGGAGGCAGCGAAACTCAGGACTCGACAGGCAGTGATTCACCTTGCAGAGCACCCTGACAGCAACCGGGCCATCCTCCCGCGTGTGAGCCACGCCAGCCATCCCCGCATCGTCGATCACCTCGCCGCATCGCTCGCACACCAGGCGGGGGGTGTTCCGCCCACCGCCGCGAACCATCACGAAGCCTGCTGCGCTCATTCGTTGGTCTCCTCGATCATGGGACCGTCGCCACGCGGGGGATGATCCTCCGCCGTGGCTTGTCGAATGTGGTTGCAATCCGCGCCTCCTCGCCGTGGCGGTTCTTCCGCAGGCTGACAAACCCATTCAGTTGGGCAACGGACTGATCTCGTTCCGGGCTCCACAGGAAGGCCACGGAGTCCGCGTCTTGCTCGATCTCCCCACTGTCGCGAAGGTCCGAAAGCCGAGGTTCCTTGTTATCGTCCCCCTCCACTCGGCGGTTGAGTTGACAGAGAGCGACCACAGTGCACCCTAGGTCCTTCGCGATGGATTTAAGGCCACGGGCCACGTCGCCGACCTCAAGAGTCCGGGTCTCTTTTCGCCCGCCGTTCACCCTGCCGAGGTAATCCACGATCAGGAGCTTGAGCCCCAGGCGACTCTCGGCCAGTGCCCGGATCTCCTGGATGGTGATGGTCCCAGGGTCCGAAATCGCGATCGGAGCACTCAGCCAGAGGGAGCGGACCGCTGCCGGCAGTGGGCGGGGGAGGTCTCGCGTCGTCACCTCAAGCAGGTTCGCATTCATCCACGAGCCCCATTGCGCACGAGTCATCTCCGTGGAGACGATGAAGGTCGGCAGGTTGCCTTTGAGGCACGCCTCGACGCAGAGCTGGCAGGCGATGGTGCTCTTGCCCGTCCCGGGGCGCCCGGCAATCACGATGAGGTCCCCAGGGACGAGCCCCCCGATCACGTCGAAAGCGGGCACGCTGACGGACACGCCGCGCCGGGGCTCGGTCCGCTCCAGCTCGGCAAGCCACTCTGGGGGTTCGATCACGGGGATCCTGGGGAGGCCCTTCTGCTGCTCTGCCGCGCGCTCGGCGGCATCCCGGCGGGCGATGCTGGTTACGACCTTGCGAAGGTCGGCCTCGGGGAAGGGGGACTCACACCGAGCGGCCCATGGGCGCAGGATTCGGAGGGTGTCCTCGGCATCGCCACCGAGCCGGTGCAGCCAGTAGCCGGCCAGGCGTGAGCAGGTGTCGTCCCGTTGGCCCTCGGGAACTCCCCGCATGGCCTCGTCCACCCAAGAAGTATCACCCAGGCCGGGGCGCACCCTTTCCGTCCGATCCAAGATGAGCTTCGCGAGGTCAGGCGGTAGCGGAGCGATTCCCTCATCCGGGTGGACGACCCAGCGGTAGACGTGGCCCGACCCATGAACAGAAGGGGGCGCGACCACGTAGCCGCCGTCCCCCCGAATGTCCACCCCGGAGCCGAGTCCATCGGACAGGAGCTTGGCTCGGTTCGGGGTCGGGTAGCCGGGATGCTGGTAGAAGGCGTGGTGCCCCTTGCCGGTCTGGACGGCGGCAGTCTTGGGCAGGAAGACATCGGCCCGGTGGAGGAGGGCGACTGCGTTCGGTCCGTCCAGGTCCAGGACGATGAGACCGGACACGGCTCCCGTTACCAAGCCGACGTTGGCTTGGGGCCACTTCGTCCACCAGGCGCGCACCTGCTCCTCGGTTGCCGGCATCTTCTGGTATGGCTCCCAGGCCTCGAGGAGGGGCCGCTTCCGGTCCTCCACGGTGCCGGAGAATCGGAGGGGAATCACCGACCAGCCCCGGCGGCAGTAATCGAGGGCGGCGTCAAGCAGCGTCATGCTCGGAACTCCCGCTGCTCCGCCCGCCGGGCCAGCAAGATGGTGGCCGCCTTGAGCACATGGCCCAGGCGGTACAGCCGCTTCTGCTCGAAAAACTCGGGCGGGTTGTGCAGATGTTCCCGAACCAGCCACTTGGCCTCTTCGAGATCGCGGCCACTCAGGAGGCGCTTGGCATTCGATCCGTCCTCACCACCGCTCACGGGAGGGGGGCTGCCGAACCGAGCACGGTACGTCTCGTACCAGAACTCGATAAGCTCCTTCACCCGGGGGTCGGCGGGCTTCCGGTTGCCTCTCCGCCTGGTCGTAGGAAGGCTATCCACCCCCACGGGCGCGGTGTCGCCCGTAAGGTATTTATTCTTTACTTGGGTTGGGTTGGGTTGGGTGCTGGTGGCTGCTGGTGACGGTCTGCTGGTGACTGCTGGTGCTCCTGCTGGTGAGCTGGTGGAGGACTCACCAGCAGAAAGACCAGCAGGCTGCTGGTCGTCTGCTGGTCCTGCTGGTGCAAACCGACCGCCCACCCGGGCCGCTGTTGCTGCGCGCGCCCTCCCGCCGACTGAGCGGATGGCCGAGGTCCGCTCTTGGGCTGCTTTAATCTCGGCGGCGCTTGGCTGGTACACGTGGTAATCATGGATCCGCCAGCCCCCCTCGCACTTTTCCCAGAGGGTGGCACTCACCAAGAGAGCGGCTATCCGTTTTGGGTTCGGCAGACCGGGTGCGATCTGCGGCAACGTAACTTCTGGGATGAAGCCGTCTGTGAGGAAGCGATTGGAGTAGCAAAGACCGCAGTTGAAGAGGTCCCTGCCGTAAGGTCCGACTTGGATGGCTTTCGGATGGTAGGGAAATCCGTCGTCAAGCCTGACCCAGGCCATCACCGCCCCCCCTGGGCCAGCAGGCCCTTTAGATCGCGGAGGGCCCCGAGGACCTTTCTGGCATCGCTTGGGGCGCCGGCATAGAACCTCTGAACATCCTGCTCGGTCACGTTCCCGAAGACAAAGGCGTGTTGCCCGGGCGGACCGGTGAGGCGACGGAGGGGGTGATCGGTGGCGAGGAAGTACGCTGCAAGGTGGATGTCAGTAGTTGAGAACTCGGCGGCTGCGTGCATCTTCATCCTCCCAGCAAGATTCAGCTCTCCAGTGACTCGAATCGGGCGAGGGCCCGGTCAATCCGCACCGACGCCTTCCGCGTCCAGGGTCGGTCTACTGCTCGTTCGGCCCAGCGCAGTCGGAGGCGAAGCAATCTTCGCGTCATCGTCCCCGTGTCCTGCCGGCCGCCTGCCTCTGAGGGCTTACCTGGTAGGCCATGAGATTTTCCAAGGGCACCAGCCATGGTGGGGGGCATCCGGAGGCCCCGACGTGGCCCGCCTTCTCCGCAGGAAGGCGCCCGCTCCGGATCGCGGCACGAATCGTCTGGGGCCACACGCCCACGAAGCGCGCTGCACGCCGGAGGGGCACACACTCGCGGCCGCGACTGTCCAGGGTGACATGGATGCCACACGCCACGAGCGCCAGTCTGCGCAACTTGACCCCCCCGCCCTTGGCCAGATGGTCGAGTAAATCCCGCACCCGCTCCGCGCTGCCTGTGCCCCTCAGTGCTGGATACCGTTTCATGGCGCCGTCTGGACGGGAGCCCCCTCGTCAACCCCCCCCAGGTACCAGGCCCAGACGTCGGGTCGCTGCGCCTTCAGCAGGGCCTTCTGGTTCTCGTCGAAACCGTCTATTGCCTTGCGTGTGAGATCGGGGCCACGGAGGAACTTCAGGATCGCGCCCGGCGTGGTGTGCGCGGCTGGAATTCCCATAGTCTGCAACTCCTTGAGGACTGGTTCCTCGAGCGTGGCATCGGCGGACAGGGCTATGAGGTGCTGGATGAGGCTGAGTCCTCGCTCCCGCGCTCGTTGGGCTTCCCGCTCCTGCGCGAGGGCGGGGGACGGCGCAAGGTTCTCGGCGGGTCCCCAGCCTGGCCATTGACTCGCCGCGAAGCTCGCAGGCTGCCATGGAAAAAGCCCCTGTGCACTCGGCGTCGTGGGGCCCAGTTTCGGATTCAGCGAGGCAAGGCTGAACGGCTCAATTTGGAACGGCTTTGGGGTAAAGGTGGGAATTTCCATTACAACCCTCCGTTCTCGCGGCGCATGGCGCGAGCGATGAAATCCAGCACCCGGAGTAGCGCCCTCGCCCAGCGCGGCAGCGGCCGCCCGCGGCGCCAGGCAAGCAACCAAAGGCGGGGTCGGTCAACGATCATTCTGAGCATTGGTCGTCACCGCCTTCGGGCCCAGCGCGGTCTGGATCAAACCGCGAATCACGGCTCCCACCGAGGTCCGCCCGGAACCTTTCGACTCCTCCGCCAAGTCTCGAAGCCTTCTCCATTCCTCATGACTGACAACAACCGATAACCGAACGGTCATAGATGACCTCCTGTGTTGCCGGGGCTACATGATGTGCAGAGGCGTTAATACGCAATGGCAAGGGCAGTGCCAGAGGCCAAAGTGGCCTACATGGCCAAGACTGGACTCCGGTTGTGTAGTGGCGCGCTTAGCCGTTCAGCGGGTGGAGGCGGGCCTTCATGAGGCGGTTGGGGTAAGTTGGATCAAAGAGAGAAATGGTCCCAAGGAGGGCAAAAACCAGCTCCACGGGAGTTCGCTGCTCTGCGAACCGATCTTTCAGCGGGAGGTGCCGGGGGAGATATGTCCTCGCGAAAGCCTCCAGATTGTTGAGAGGTCGTTGAAGGCCGAGCTGTTCGAACCTTGCTCCCCATCGCCTCTCCATCATGTAGGCGACTACCTGGCGGCTCCCTTTAAGCTGGTCAGCAGCATCGCCATGTTTTCGAGCGTACATGAGGACACACCCCGCAAGCCCGGGATCCTGTTTCAGTACGAGACGAAGCCTGAAGGCCAGCAGGCGGAAAAATCTGGCCTCTCTCGCCGCCGGTGCCCTTGGTCCCCTCGGCTTCGGATTCACCTGTTGCCAGGCCGGGATGAAAAACAGCTCGCGAAGGCCCTCCAGTCCATCGGCGAGCGCGAAATCGTGGAGATCGTCACGCCGGACAGAGATTGCGATATGGACAAGCTTCTTGTAGCCAGCCGCCTTCCAAGACGTGTCCTCATTCCCTGTCAGGGGAAAAAATCCTTCAATTCGGACCATCTTATCCTTTGACAGGGTTATCTGTGGGCGGGGGACCGCAACGCCTTCCTGCGGTGGGGTAAAAAGCCGATACTTGGGTGGGACTGCTTCACTGGAAGGGCTGGGAACGAGGCTACCCCCTTGCGCTGTGGAAGACCGTCGAATTTGCTCTTGTGGAGAACTGGGCCCCTGACTCCGACGCGCACGCCCTCGTGGTTCCCCCCGCAGTCGGACGTAGGCCTCGTGGATTATTTCAAATTTCTTCGTAGCCGTCTGCCGTTCGACGGGGGATGCATTGTGGTGGCGGTCTGGGTGCCAAGTTTTCACGCCCGCTCGGTACGCTTGCGTTATCTCATACTTAGAGGCACCCGGTTTTAGACCAAGGATTTTGTAACAGTCGCGTCTGCGCAGCCTGTAAGTCTTGGGCATGCGCTCCTCCCTGATGCGGAGTCCCGAAGGGGACCCACGGCAACCGCTCGGGAAGCGGCTTGTCGGCTGGCCGGCCTAGCCGTGGGCAGGGTGGCAAATTCTATATCTTTGCGCTTGCTCGCATGACTGCTGCCAGGGTCACTGGATCCCCCGGCCTCTGCGATCCATCCATGAAGCGTACCGCCAACCGATGTACAGCCAGTACGCTGATATGGCCAGGAAGATTGGGGTCTTGCCTCTCGGAAACCACGTCCCAACGAACATGGCAGCAAGAAAGGCGATCCCAACTCCAACGGATAGAGTCAGGACCCAGGTGAGTGCCATTCGCAACAAGACCAACCAACGTGGTACTGTGTACTCTCCCGATTGAGCCCAGGGGCTGCCTCTTGTCCAACACCCGGAAGGACCACACGGCCAGGTCCTCGGGATCGCCCTTTCCCGCCCCGAACGGCAGGCCGGGGAGTGAAGTCACCCGCTGCCCTTCGGCACGGCAACTTGAGCGTTTGCATCCGGGTCCCCGGTCAGGTCACGCTGACGCGGGGGCGTTCTATTTCTATCACTCCCTTTCGGGCAGATCCTCTCGGGCCACCCCAGAGACCAAACCTCGGAGGAAGTCCTGCCGTCTCTTTGGCGGAATGCAGTCCACAAAATCGGCGTTCGGGTGTTCCTCATTCTTGAAGAGGCGGCGCAATGTCTTGCTTGGCGATGTCGTGATCTCTTCTTCGGTAACGTCCAGCGCTCCTTTCTCCTCCAGTTCGAAAGTCTCCGGATGGTAAAATCCGAGATGGTACCCCACGCCTAGGTAGGTAGTACCCTTCTCATGTGTTCTGGCTTTGTTGAGCTGGATCTTCAGCCAAGTGGGAAGATGAGCTTCGGACAACGGACGAGTCTTTCCCATCGCATTCCTCCTTTCTCTATTCCAGCAGCTCCCCCACCTTCACCTTGAGGGCCTTCGCCACATGATGGCCTACAAACAGCAAGGCCCAGGGCGCGCAGCGGCCAAGCTGGACCCGGGGCCTTGTGTGCCGGAAGGCGGAAGCCCTCCGGTTCTAATTCGATTGTCTGGCCGCTGCGCATGTCATTTCCCCGTGTAACAGAGAGGCCCCGACTTGTCAATCCGAAAGCCGCCTCTCTCCTTGCCTCCCCTCACGCCGCCCGGGCCGGTGCGGTGGCGGCCTGTCCGTCTCCGATGAGCTTCTTGGCCTGGTCGCAGAAGAGCACGACGCCGGCCGCCATTTCATTCAGGAGATCAACGTCTTCCGAATCGAGCGTGGTATGCTCCGTCTCCACGTAGAGCCCCTCAATGGCGAGATGGAGGGCCCGGGCGGTCTTCTGGGCCGCCACCACGACGCGCAGGGGGTCCTTGTCATCGGAGTGCGCGTAGTCCACGACCGTACCAAAAATCCCCTTGACGATCACCAGGACACCATCGGCCATACTGGTTCCTCCTCAGCCTCCTCGGTCCCGGTACCCACACACCGGGTATGAACTCAGGGTGTCGCTTGAGCGTGCTGATGATCTCCCCGAGGGGCCCCGCCCGAAGCCGGACGTCGCGCTCCTTCATGCTGGTTCGTCGCCTTCCGCTTCTTCCAGCCCTTCCAGTTGCCGCATGAGCCAGGCCTTACCGTCAGGGAGGATAACGCGGGGCTGCCTGGTGAAGTCCTCAGCGAAACCGAACACCTCCCCGGCCAACCGCTCCACCTCCCCGGCTAGTTCGCATGCTGGTTCGGTCTCCGCCTCCGTAATTGCCCAGCCCTTCAAGTCCTCGGTGGTCTTCTGGTACATCCCCCGCACGGCCAGCTCGAGGAGCCGGGCCCTGCTCCAGAGCTTGTTGGCGGTTTCCCGAAGCTGTGCACAGGTGCTTTCAACCTCCTCCACCGTCCTCATGGTCTCCTCCTTGGGCTTCCGCCCGGTTGTCGGGTCAGTCGCCGGCCTCCCGGTAGCCGCACACGGGGCACGGGGTCCCGACCGGCGGGGTCCCCGGCGTCTCGGCCCCGCAGCGGGGACACGTCCAGGGTGTCGTGCGCCAGGTGGGATCCTCCCACCAGGGCGTCGGGGGCTGTGGCGGATCACGGCTCATCGCGGCATGCCCCGTTTGCCCGTCCGTGCGCACTTCAGGCGCTTGATGGCGACCGCGTTCACTCCGCTTACCGGCCATGGCGCCCTTGGTCTTTCCAGTACGGGGCCACGGGAATCGTGCCCTCCCGGATGATCCGCTCGCATTCGGCCTCGGTGATCCTGGGTGACTTCATCCCACCTGGCCGGACCACCGCGATCTGCCGGCGCGCGATCATGTGGTAGACCGACCACACGCTGATGTGCATGGCCTCGGCAACTTCCGCGATGGTGAGGAGCTTGGTCATGGGTTCACCTCCAACTTCACTGCTCGTCCGTCACGGTCCGACCTCTTCGTGCTCAGGCTCGGGCGGAAACTGGGGGATCACGGTTCCGACCGGAGGCCCCGCCCCGGACTCGGCGTCCCCGTAATGCTCATCCACCGGTTCGATCTTGAGCTCCTCCGGGTGTGGCACCAACCCTTGAGCGATTCCGAAGGCCTCGGCGCTCATACCTATCATCTCGCGCCCCTCGGGGCCAAGCGCGGTCACTTCGGCGGGCCCCGCGAGGAAGTCGGTGTCCCAGAAGTACAGGTCTACGATCGCGTCGAAGTCGATCTCGCCGAT
>Ga0315285_10003872_pt1 | contig 15550 bp, 13 predicted proteins | sample YL17G09_36_MG_FD_203698 | JGI IMG/M metagenome (GOLD analysis project Ga0315285, IMG submission 203698) | Sediment microbial communities from Yellowstone Lake, YNP, Wyoming, USA - YL17G09_36 | ecosystem: Environmental > Aquatic > Freshwater > Lake > Sediment | place: USA: Wyoming | collected...
GGAGTTCAATCAGCGACTCGGGGCACGCATCCGCGCCGTGCGGATGCAGGCCGAACGCACGCTCGCCGACATCGCGGCCGAGTGCGGGCTCACGGTGGCCCAGCTTTCGCAGATCGAGCTGGGCAAGAGTGCCACCTCGACCTGGGGCCTGGCCCGGATCGGCAGCGCGCTCAAAACGCCACTGGAGAAGCTGCTGGCCGATCTGTAGACCCTCGCTGGCGCTTCGGGCTTTGATGCGCGCCGCGGAAAGGCCGGTGGCCAGGCCGGGCGGAGGTCTTCGTGCCCGGACATACACTTATTGCTGTGCCGATCCTCTCGGCTGACCCGCCGCTGGACACGCAGATCCGCACGGCCCAGGCCGCCGGGGCCGACCTGGTCGAGCTGCGCGTAGACCGCATCGCAAATGTGCCCGCCGTTCAGGCTGTGCTCGCACGGCCGCACGCCCTGCCCGTGATCGTGACGGTACGCTCCGCGGCCGAAGGCGGAGCCTGGACCGGCGATGAGGCCGAACGCATCGCGTTGCTGGAACGGTTGGTCAAGCTCCGCCCGGATTACATCGACGTCGAGTACGCCGCGTGGAAATGCTCCCGGCGCCTGCAGACCGCTGTGCGGACCACCAGATTGATCCTCTCGCACCACGACCTCGCCGACACGCCGGCCGACCTCAATCCAATTCTCGATGATCTCGCGGCGACGCCGGCCGACGTGCTCAAAGCCGTCTTCACGGCCCAGGATGCCACGGACGCCTGCCGCGTGCTCGCGCAGTTGCGCAGCCGCGCGGCGCGCCGTCCGACCGTCGCTCTGGCCATGGGCGAAGCCGGGTTGGCCACGCGCATCCTGGCCCGGAAGTTCGGGGCCTTCTTGACCTTCGCCAGCCTGCACCCCGAGCGCCAATCCGCGGCCGGTCAGCCGACGGTCGCCGAGCTGCGCGGCCGGTACCGCTGGGACGATCTCGGGCCCGAAACGCGCGTGTACGGCGTCGCCGGCTGGCCCGTCAGCCATTCGCAGAGCCCCGCGATACATAACGCGGCCCACGCGGCGCTGCGCATCGACGCGGTCTACGTGCCGTTTCCGGTGCAGCCGGGTTTCGCCGCCTTCGCGGCGTTCATGGATTGCGTGCATGGCGAGCGTGAGCTCGCGGTCGCGGGGTTGAGCGTCACTCTCCCGCACAAGGAAGACGCACTTCGTTGGTTGGACGAGCACGGCTTCATCGTCAGCCCCTTCGCACGCCGCTGCGGTGCCGTCAACACGCTCGTCCGCTGCGCGGATGGAGCCTGGGCTGGCGAGAACACCGATGGTCCGGCGGCGCTGACCGCGCTGCAAACCGCGTCACGTTGCGTAGGGAATCGGCTCCGCGGGCAGCGCGTGGGCATCCTGGGTGCTGGCGGAGTGGCGCGGGCCATCGTCGCCGCTCTCCAGGGCATGGATTGCCAGATCACCCTCTACGGCCGATCGCCCGATCGCGCCCAGCAGTTGGCGCAGGACCTGCGCTGCGCGTGGCAGCCCTGGGCAGCGCGGGCGGACCACGCCGGCGACATCCTGGTCAACTGCACGCCGGTCGGAATGTGGCCGAACGGCGGGGACAGTCCCATGCCCGACGAGGCGCTGGGCCGGGCTACGGTAGTTTTCGACACGGTCTACCGGCCCGCGCAATCGCGGCTGCTGTGTGCCGCCCGGGCGCGCGGCTGCGAGGTCGTCAGCGGACGGGTGATGTTCCTCGCGCAAGCGGCAGCGCAGTTCAAGCTCTGGCATGGCCGGCCGCCACCGGCCGAGGTTATGGGGACGGCCCCCGTCAGTGACGAAGCCTGAAGTTCCGTGTGTCACTGCTCTTGAGCAGTGCATTCTGCACATTAACTCGCGATGACGCAAAGACTTGCCGCCGGCGGCAACGCTGTGGGGACCGGAACCTGCAAGAATTGCCGCTTTTTTCGCATTCTCATTTGCCTATCCCACTTACGTTTTGGATGCTTGAAGTGTCACGCGTCCCGGGCACTGCCCCGCGGCGCGTGACAGGTCGGCGAAGGGGACTACGGACGACGGCTTCCAGAGGGCAGCCTATTCGGCGCGGCAGGGCGCAAGCCCGTGCTGTCCGGAGCGGGTTGGTGTTGGAGTTGGTTGCACGGAGGCGTCGGCAACGTCACGCGGTCGCCGACCGCGGAAAGTTCGATAACAAGCGAAAGGAAAAAACATGAACGCGTTGGTTCAACGAGTAAAGAGCTTTTTTGTGAGTGAGGATGGCCCCACCGCGACTGAGTACGCGGTGATGCTGGCGCTGATTATCGTGGCGTGCATTGCGGCGATCACGGCCCTCGGCAGCGCGCTGAAGGGCACGTTCGAGAACCTGAGCACTAACTTGCCGGACGGCAATCCGGCGTAATCGTTGGCGGCGGCGCAGCCGCCTTGGCAGAAGGCACTCGGGCGGCGGCACCGCGGCTTGCGGTTGCCGCCGCTCGTCTTTCTCGCCCACCTCGTTGGAACGTCCGATGTTATTGACGGTCATCCGCCGCGGCGGACGGCCCGATGGCGTCCAGCGAGCACGACAGCCGAGCACGGAACGGACATGAGTTTCTTCGTAAGCCATTATTGGTCAATCACTTTCGCGGTCCTCGTGCCGGGAATCCTGTACGCTTCCTGGATCGACTACGCGCAGCGCCGCGTCCCCAACTGGCTGAACGCCACACTGGCCCTGCTGGGCCTGGCCACGCAGACCCTGGCGTTCGGCTGGTACAGGTCGGGCGATGCCGGTGTGTCCGGGGGTTTAGCCTGGGGGCTGCTGGGCCTGCTCGTCGGGCTCGGTGTTCTTATCGTACCCTGGGCCATGCACGGTATGGGGGCCGGCGACGTCAAGCTGCTGGCCGCCATCGGTTGCTGGCTCGGCCCCTGGCTCACCCTGCTGAGCTTCGCCGCCGGCGCCATCGTCGGGGGCATCGTGGCGGCAGTGATGATTTATACGTCCGGCCGCACGGTCCACGCGATCACGAACGTCCAGACGATCCTGACCAAAATGCGCCGCCTCGAAACCGCCTTCGGTGAGTTTGGCGGCGCCAAAACCTTCGGAGACACGAGCCAGCTTCTGCCGTATGGCGTGCCGCTCACCATCGGCACGCTTGGGGTCCTGTTGACCTATTACTTCGGAGGTTGGCTGCCGTGATAAGCAAACTGGGAAACCGACGTAGGAGAGCGGCGGCCGCGGTCGAGTTGGCCGTGGTTACGCCTGTTCTGCTCACGATGCTCTTTGGCATCATCGAGTTTGGGTGGATTTTCACCGTTCGACAGGCGCTCGTCACCGCGGCGCGGGAAGGCGCCCGGACCGCCGTGCTGCCGGGCTCGACGGTGGCCGAAGTGGAACAGCGGATCGCCGAGTACACGCAGCCCCTGGGTCTGACGGGCTGCACCACGCAGGTGAGCTGCGACGACGGGGGCAACCCCGACGGGACGGTCACCATCTCGATTCCCTACGCCACGATCTCGCTGGTGGGAGATTACTTCGGGTGCCTCGACGGCGATTTGACCGCCACGTGTTCGATGCGGAAAGAGACCGTGGACTGAGGAACGACCATGAACATGAAGGCCCTTATCCCGCTGGCCGCCGGGCTGGGCATCGGCGGGGTGGCGCTGGTGTTGGGGATCAACACGCTGAAGAGCGCTCGGGCTGCGCAACAGCCTACCGCCAAGGTCAAGATCTGGGCGGCGCGCGAGGACATCCCGCGCGGCGCGGAGCTCAAAGAGGAAATGCTGACGGAGGTGGCGTACGCGGCGGACGCGCTCCCCAAGGGCGCGTTCAAGAAGAAAGAAGACCTCATCGGCCGCGTGCCGCGGCTGGTGGCCCCCGAAGGGCTGCCGATTCTGGAGACGATGTTGTCCTCTCCGGGCACCAAGTCGGGCATCTCGGTCAAGCCGGGATACCGGGCGGTCGCGGTCAAGATCGACGCCGGCTCGGGCGTGGATTTCCACCTGGAGCCGGGTTCGTTCGTGGACGTAGTGGGCTCGTTCAAAGTCAATCGCAACGGCAAATCCGAGACCATCGCGCGGACGATCGTGGAGAACGTCGAGGTCGCCGCGGTCGGGCAGCGCGTCAGTCCGACCAGCGGCCACGAGGGCGACAAGAAGGAAAAGGAAAAGGACCGCAGCCAGACGGTCCGCGCCGTCACGCTGTTCGTGCAGCCGGAGGACGTGCCCAAGCTGCTGCTGACGGAACAGCAGGGGCGGATCAAGCTGAGCATGCGCGGCAACGCGGACGAGTCATCCTCGCACACCAACCGGTGGGCCAGCGAAGCGGAGCTGACCGGCGAGCCCACGCCGAGCCAGGCGGAGCCGGAGACGGCCCAGGCCCCCGAGACTCCGCTGGATTGGCTGCGTGGCCTGTTTGCCAAACCCGCCGCAGAATCATCCCTGGTGGCCGCGGTCGTATCGCCACGTGCGCCCCCGCCGGCGCGCTGGATCCTGAAAATCTACCGCGGCAACAAAGAAGAGATCGTGCAATTCAAGGGGCCGGACTCGCGGGAGCGGGTCGCGGACACGGACGTGTCCGCCGCCGCCCTGGCGCAGCCCAAGGCCACGCCGCCAACGCCCCCGAGCAAGCCGTCGCCCACCCCGGAATCGCCAGACGCGGGGGATTCGGTCGAGCCACAGGAGCTCTCTGAATGAACCCACACCGCCTCATCGCCGACCACCATGTACCCGGCCCGCGGTTCCCCGCGACGGGTCGCAGCGTCTGCGCCCTGCTGCTCGCCGCCCTGGCCCCGCTGGTCAGTGCCCAGGCCCCCACCCAGCCGGCGGCCGCGCCGCCGAACGTTCAGATCACGGTCCGCCCCACGCAGTCCCAGGCGCAGATGATTCCAGTGGCGGTCAACCAGGGCGCGCTGGTGGACTTCAGTGTTCCCGTCCGCGAGGTGCACGTCGCCAACCCGGGGATTGCCGATGTGACCGCGACAGCACCGCGGCAGATTCTGGTTACCGGCAAGTCCTTCGGCACGACGCAGCTCATGGTGCTGGTGGACGGGGGCCAGCAGCAGACGTTCACCATCGCCGTCGATTTGGACTTTGAGCGGCTCGAAGCCAGCATTCGCGCGCTGGTGCCGCGGGCCCAGGTCAAGGTGTCGGCCCTGCTGGACGCCATCGTGCTGAGCGGCACCGTCCCCGACGCCGAGTCGGCCGAGCGCATCGTGCAGATTGCCAACATCTACTCCCCGCAGGTGATCAACCAGATGCGCGTGGCCGGCGTGTACCAGGTCGTTTTGCGCTGCACGGTGGCGGAGGTCAACCGGTCGGCGACGCGGAGCCTGGGTTTCAACGGCTGGATGGCGGGCGACAATTTCAAAGACATGTTCGCCGTCAGCAATCTCGCCGGGATCAACCCGGTCGACATCAGCGCGGCGAACGGCTACTCAGTCAGCACCCCGATCCCGTTCGGGACGGCGCAGATGGGGCTCAGCGCCACGCCGACCCTGAGCCTGGGGTTCCCCCGCGTGCAAATGCAGGTTTTCATCCAGGCGCTGCGCGAGAACGGCCTGCTGAAAATCCTCGCCGAACCCAACCTGGTCACGGTCAGCGGACACGAGGCGAACTTCCTGGCGGGCGGCGAGTTCCCCATCCCGGTGCCGCAGGGTGGGACCAATAACGCGATCACCATTGAATTCCGCGAGTTCGGCGTGCGGCTCCGCTTCACGCCAACGGTCCTGAGCGAAGACACGATCCGTCTGCACGTCGCCCCCGAGGTTAGTGAGCCGGATTACAGCTCGGCGATCACGATCGGCGGCTACGTGGTGCCGGGCCTGACGCAGCGCCGCGTGGATACGGTCATCGAGCTGGGGCCGGGCCAGACCTTCGCCATCGGCGGCCTACTCAGCGAGAAGGTGCGGGCCACGGCCAGCAAGGTCCCGGCCCTGGGGGATATGCCGATCCTCGGGGCGCTGTTCAGCTCGGTCCGCTACCAGTCCGCCGAAACCGAGTTGGTCGTGCTGGTGACCCCCGAGCTCGTCGCCCCGCTCAATTCGGACCAAGTGACGCACCTACCCGGAGCGGAGCACATCACGCCGAACGACTGGGAGCTATTCGGCCTAGGCAAGCTGGAAGGGGAGGGCCGTCCGGGCCGGGCGGGCGAGCCGAACGGTAAAGCCCATTCCCCGGCCCAGCCCGGCACGCCCGGCTCAGCGGGAGCTTCGCCCGCCCGCGTCGGGCCGCCGACCGCGCTACGTCTGCGCGGGCCGGTGGGTCCGGCCGGCGGCGATGAAGGGACATGAAGCGTGAAAACGTGCCAACGTGAAGACGTGAAAACGCGGCTACCCGCGCCGTTAGCACCTTTTCACCTTTTCACGTCGCTGCAAAGCAGAGCTTTGCACTACTGGTTGTCACGCTGGCTTGAGGTTCGCGGAGTAAGGTATGGGGCGTATCGGAGGTAGGAAGATGCAGCACACAGGTCGGCACTCACGCAGACGTCTCCGTCGCGCCGCCGTCGCGATGCAGGTCGTTGTGTGCTCCACGGTCATCCTGGGCATGGGCGCCCTGGCCATCGACGTCGGGAAGCTGTACCTGGCGCGCACCGAGCTGCAGCGCGCCGCGGACGCCTCGGCCCTGGCGGGGGCCTCCGCCTACTTGGACAACGTCGGTCTGATCCAATCCCCTGAGTTGGGGGAGCTGGCCTGTGAGCGGGCGCAGGCGTTTTCCTGTGCTAACTGGACTCTTGGCACGCCAACGATCTTGGACGCCGCTGACGTCGTCGCCGGCACGCTGGATCTCAATGATCCACACGGCGCCCTCGACACGTCCGGGACCCAGCGGTTCAACGCCGTCCAGGTGTTGGTCCGCCGTGCGGCGGGCAGCAGCAACGGTTCAATCTCCTACAGTTTCGCCCGGATCTTCGGCTTCGCCGAAGGCGAGGCGGAGGCTGGGGCCACGGCGGCGATGGATGACCGCTTTTCCAGCTACGAGCAAACCGAAGAATATGGGTTGCTGCTCCCGTTTACGGTTCACAAGGACACCTACGAGGAGATGCTGGTCAGCGGACCCGACACGTTTTCGTACGACGCCGTGCATGACGAAGTCGACGAGACCTCCGACGAGGTCCGTGAAGTGCGGGTTTATCCATACCGTGAGAAAAAGGAGGGCGGCGGCAGCGACGGCGCCGGGAACTTCGGTCTTCTGAACGTCGGCAGCGAAAACCAGGGCGTTCCCGCGCTGGAGGAGCAAATCCGCAACGGGATCGCGCCGGCCGACCTGGAGCTTGAGGTCGGCACGTCGCTGCTGACGTTTGTCGATGAGGACGGTTCGCCCGTGACGTACGACATCACCGGCTCGCCGGGCTTGAAGGCCGGCGTGGAAGACGCAGTGGTCGATCGCCTCGGAGACATCGTGGCGTTCTTCCTGTACGACCAGGTGACCGAATCCGGATCGAACGCGGTGTACCGCATGGTCGGCATGCGCTTCGGCCGCGTGATGTGCATCGACTTGCACGGCAATCCGAACGACAAGCGGCTGGTCATTCAGCCGGTCGCGTACACCGGCGCCGGGGTGATCGTTACGACGAATGCGCCGTCGAGCGACGGGCAGGTCGGCAGACTTCGTTTGGTGCGCTAGGGAGTTGAGCGAGCCGTGGATCCGTGGCAACCAGCAAGCGGTACGGCGGCGGCCCTCCGGGGCACCGGACCCACGCCAGTGGGCCGCGGCCCGTGGTGGCCCTTGATGTCGGGCGGCCCAACGCCCGCGCGAGGAGGAGGAGAAGTTGCGATGGGAAGCGCAAGTCACAACACGAATCGACGCCGCCGACGCGGGGCCGTGGCGGCCCAGGTCCTGGTATGTTCTACGGTCATCTTAGGCATGGGGGCCTTGGTCATTGACGTCGGGAAGCTGCACCTGGCGCGCACCGAGTTACAGTGCGCCGCGGATTCCGCAGCTCTGGCGGGTGCTTCGGCGTACTTCGACAACGCCGGCCTGGTCCAAAACACGGCGCGGGGCGCGCTCGCCCGCGAGCGCGCCCAGGAGTTCTCCGATGCCAACTGGACGCTCGGTGCGCCGACCGTCCTGGCCGCCGGCGACATCGTGACCGGCACATTGGACCTCAGTAACCCGGCGAGCCTGCTCGACACCTCCGGGACCCGGCGGTTCAACGCCGTCCAGGTCCTGGTTCGCCGCACGGCGGGCAGCAGCAACGGCTCCATCGCGTACTCGTTCGCATGGATCTTCGGCTACAGCGATGGCGGAGCGGTGGCCGGCGCGACGGCGGCGTTTGATGACCGTTTTGGTGGCTACGTGGAGACCGAGGACTATGGGCTGCTGATGCCGTTTTCGGTCCACAAGAACCTCTATGAGCAAGCGCTGGTCAGCGGCGCCGACAAATTCTCCTATGACGCCGTCCTCGAGCAGGTGGACGGCACTCCAGACGGCGTCCGCGAAGTGCCCATTTGCGCACTCCTCGATGAGCTCGGCGCAAGCAGTCCCGACGGCGCCGGGAACTTCGGCCTCCTGAACATCGGGACTGGCAACCAGGGCGATGCGGCGCTCGAAGCACAGGTCCGCGAGGGTGTCGCGCTCAGCGATCTCGAACTCGAGATCGGCACCACAGAGATGCGGTTCGTGGCCGATGACGGTCAGCCGAACACATACGCCATCACGGGCTCGCCCGGCCTGAAAGTGGCCATGTCCGACGCAGTCGAGAGCCGCGTCGGCCAGGTCGTCGGATTCTTCATACACGACCTGGTTACCGATCCGGGCTCGAATGCGGTGTACCGCATCGTCGACATGCGCTTCGGACGCGTCATGCACGTGGACACACAGGGCAACCCGCACCACAGGCGTGTAGTGGTTCAGCCGGTTGCATACACCGGCCCAGGGGTGATCGTTATCACCAATGCCCCCTCGAGCAACGGACAGGTGGGCAGACTTCGTTTGGTTCGCTAGGGAGTTGATTGGAACGTGAGCCCACGGGAACGAGCAAGCATGGTACCAGCGCCCCGCCGGGGCGCCGTACCCGGGTCCGGGCATTCCCGCCTGCGTGCGTCTTCGGCGTCGGCGGAGTTACTGGCAGTGAGAGGAGGAGAGTGGATGAGAAGCGCTAGTCACAGCACGAATCGACGCCCCCGACGTGGGGCCGTGGTGGCCCAGGTCCTGGTATGTTCTACGGTCATCTTGGGCATGGGGGCCTTGGTCATCGACGTCGGGAAGCTGTACGTGGCGCGCACCGAGTTACAGCGCGCCGCAGATTCCGCGTCCCTGGCCGGCGCATCCGCCTACCTGGACAACGCCGGTCTGATCCAGGGCCCCGAGCTGGGCCAGCTCGCCTGCGAACGGGCCCAGGGGTACTCCCTGGCGAACTGGACTCAAGGCGCGCCGACGGCCCTGGACGCCGCTGACGTCGTCGCCGGCACGCTGGACCTCAATGATCCAGACGGCGCCCTCGACACGTCCGGGACCCAGCGGTTCAACGCGGTCCAGGTCCTGGTGCGCCGCACGGCGGGCAGCCTGAACGGCTCGATCACCTACAGTTTTGCGCGGATCTTCGGCTACACCGAGGGGGGTGTCGTGGCGGGCGCGACGGCGGCCTACGATGATCGCTTCGGGGGCTATACGCAGACGGAAGAGTACGGGCTGCTGACTCCCTTTACGATCCACAAAGACTTGTTCGAGCAAATGCTGGTTAGTGGGCCCGATGATTTTTCCTACGATGGCCCGCAGGACCAGGTCCTGCCAGTCCCCGACGACGTCCGCGAGGTGATCCTGTACCCCTACCGCCAGAATGGCAACGGCGGAGGAAGCGACGGTGCCGGGAATTTCGGTCTGCTGAACATCGGGACCGGTAACCAGGGCGATGCGGCGATCGAGGTGCAGATCCGCGAGGGGGTCGCGCCCAGCGACCTGGAGTTGGAGATCGGCACCTCGGACGTGGTGTTCGTCGGCGACGACGGTGAACCGGTCACCTACAACATCACCGGCTCGCCCGGCTTGAAGGCCGGCATGGAGGACGCGGTGGAGGCCCGGCTGGGCCAGATCGTGGGCTTCTTCCTGCACGACCTGGTTACCGAATCGGGATCGAACGCGGTGTACCGCATCGTCGACATGCGGTTCGGACGCGTCATGCACGTGGACTTACACGGCAACCCGAACCACAAGCGGATCGTGATCCAACCGGTGGCTTACACCGGTCCGGGCGTGATCATCACGGACGATGCCCCCTCCAGCGACGGGCAGGTGGGCCGGCTTCGTTTAGTTCGTTAGGAGGTAGTCGCAGAGTGCCGTTGCCGGAACCGGAATACATTGCGCAGCCGTCCAGCCGGGTGACTGGGCACGCGGCTTCTTGTTCCCGCGGCGGTGTCGGTGGGAGGAATACTCGGACCAATAGGAAATGATTTTCCGGACGCTGGGCGGCAAGCGCCCGGTGGCCCTGATTGAGTGACAACGCGACAACGTGAAAACGTGAAAAGGTGAAAACGTGAAAACGCCGCTACCCGCGCCGTTGGCACCTTTTCACCTTTTCACGTTTTCACGTTTTCACGCCTGGTGGAACGCACGGCCGTGAACAAGCCGGTACGGGTCATCGTCGTCAACGCCGACGAAGAGGCCACACCCGAACTGCGCACCCTGCTCCTGAGCGTTGAGGGGGTCAAGATCGTCGCCGAGGTGGACGAGCCGGCCCTCTTGGCCCGCGCCATCCAGCAGTTCCCGGCCGAGGTGCTGCTGCTGCATCTGGACCCGAACCCGGCCGCGATGATGGAGGTCGTCGCGCCGCTCGTGACCGAGCACAAGGACCGTCTGGCCAGCATCGCGATGACCGAGAATCGCGACGCGCAATTGGTCATGCGCGCCATGCGGGCCGGGATGCGCGAGCTCCTGTGGAAGCCGTTCCCGCCCGAGCAACTCGCCGAGATTCTGTGCCACCTGGGACGCGAGGCGTCCGCCGCGTCGAACCGGCACGCCGGCCGGCTCATCCCCGTGGTGGGCTGTTGCGGCGGCGTGGGCGCGACCACCATCGCCACTAACCTGGCGGTGGAGTTGGCCCAGCTCGAGGCGTGGACCGGCGGCACGGGCAAGCCGAAGGTCGCCGTAATCGATCTGGATTTCCGTTTCGGTCAGGTGGCGATGTTCCTCGACGCGCAGCCCAGCTACACCCTCGCCGACTTGTGCGAGACCCCCGAGCATATCGAAGCGCAGGTGATCGAGCGGGTCATGGTGAAGCATCCCTCCGGCGTCCAGATCCTGGCGCACCCCAACGAAATCGAGCAGGCCGAACGCATCAGCGCCGCCCAGTGTGCCGGCGTGCTGGCGGCACTGCTCGAGCACTACGATTTTGTGGTCGTGGACGGTCCGATCCGCTTCGACCCCACCGCGCGGGCCGTGTTCGACATGACCGACATGTACCTGGTGGTCCTCCAGCTCATGGTGCCGCCCGTGCGCAACGCCGACCGGCTGCTCAACGAGCTCCGCCGCGGCGGGTACAACCTCGACCTGGTTCGGCTGGTCTGCAACCGCTTTGGCCGCGAATCCGGCTACCTCCAGCCGGGGGACGTGGAGACGACGCTCAACCGCAAGTTGTCCTGGAGCCTGCCCGACGACTGGAAGACCGCGAGCACTGCGCTGAATGTCGGGTCGCCCCTGCTGGATTTTGCGCCCAAGTCCAGGCTGCGTCTCGCCTTCCAGCAGATGGCGGAGAACATCGCCAACGGCCGGTCAGAAGCCGGCCCGGCCGATGAGCCGAAAGGAACTAACGAGCCGCAGAAGAAGAAGCGGTTTTCGATCTTCAGCAACTAGACGCGGCCCACAGTTGACCGGTTGGAAACCGGTCCCACCTGGCTTGTGAAGCCAGGTGTACCACTGCTCTCGAGTCCCGGCGCGCCGGGATCAGGAGTTCTCGATGGGCTTGTTCACCAGGAAACCGGAGGCGACTGCGACCGCGGCCGCGCCGCCGCCTCCCGGCGCGCCGGAACCCCCGGAGACCGCCACGAGCGAATCCCGGCGCGCCGGGACTCCCGAGCCTCCCGGCGCGCCGGGACCGTCCGCGAGCGCGGCCGTCCCCGTGCCGACGGCCCGCAGCGCAGCTCCCGCGCCAAAGCCGCGCTTTGATCCACTCACCGATGAGCGCGCACGGAAGTTCCAGGAGTTGAAGGGGAAAATCCACCATAAGCTGGTGGACCAGCTTGATATGACCAAGCTCGCGCAGAACGCGAGTGAGGAGGTTCACGCCCAGGTCCAGCAGATCGTGTCCGCCCTGTGCGACGAGGCCGACTCGCTCTTGAACTACAACGAACGGCAGCGTCTCGCGCAGGAGATTCTGGACGAGACCTTCGGGCTGGGGCCGCTCGAGCCGCTGCTGGCCGACCCGCTAATTTCCGACATTCTCATCAACGGCCCGCATCAGGTGTACATCGAGAAGGGTGGCCAACTCGTGCTCACCGACGTCAAATTCAAGGACGACGGTCACCTGCTGCACGTGATCGACAAGATTGTCTCGCCCCTGGGGCGGCGCTGCGACGAAGTCTCGCCCATGGTCGATGCCCGCCTGAAGGACGGCAGCCGCGTCAACGCGATCATCCCGCCACTGGCCATCGACGGGCCGTCCATGTCCATCCGGCGGTTCGGCAAAGACCCGCTCACGTGGGAGGACTACGTGCGCTTCCGGTCCTGTGCCCCGGAAATGGTGGAGTTCCTGCGGGCGTGCGTCATTTCCGGCCTGAACATCCTGATCCTCGGCGGCACCGGCTCCGGTAAGACTACCTTGCTGAACAACTTGTCGAGCTTCATCCCGGACGACGAACGCATCGTCACGATTGAGGACGCGGCCGAGTTGCTGCTGCGGCAGCCGCACGTCGTCCGCCTGGAGACCCGCCCGCCCAACATCGAGGGCAAGGGGCGGATCACGATCCGCGACCTGCTCATCAATGCCCTGCGGATGCGCCCCGACCGGATCGTGGTGGGCGAATGCCGCGGCGCGGAAACGCTCGACATGCTTCAAGCCATGAACACCGGCCACGAGGGCTCGATGACGACCCTGCACGCCAACAACACCCGCGACGCCGTCCAACGCGTCGAGACGATGGTCATGATGGCCGGCTTCGAGCTGCCGTCGCGGGCCATCCGCCAGCAGTTCGCCTCCGCCATCAACGTGATCGTCCAGGCCGCCCGCCTGACCGGCGGCCCACGCAAGATCACCGCCATCACGGAAGTGCAGGGCATGGAAGGCGACGTCGTCACCATGCAGGACATTTTCCGTTTCGAGCAAGACGGCGTCGGCCAGAATGGCAAGGCGTACGGGCGGATGGCGGCCACTGGCGTGCGGCCGGGCTTCCTGGATCGGCTGCGGGCCGCGGGGGCCGACGTCGACAACGACTGGTTCGCCCCGCGCGACCTGATGGTGGACGAGCACTGATCCGATGATGCCCACGCTGTTGGCCCTGGAAACCGGCTCGGTCGTGCAGACCGCCATGCTCATCGTCTTGCCGTTGCTCGGGTCGATCCTGCTGGCGTACGGCGTGTTCCACGTCGCGGTCGACCTGCGGGCCGGCGACCGCCGACGAGTGGTCAACCGTCTGAAAGGCGGCTTGGCACGGGATCGCGGGCACGACGACCACCTGGACCTGGAGAGCTTCCGCCGGCAGACGGCCGAAGCGACGGGCGCCCTGGCCCGCGCCTTTACCAGGCTCAGCTTCACCACGCGGTTTCAGCGCACGCTCGAGCAGGCCAACGTCCACTGGTCCGCGGCGCAAACCCTGGTCAACCTCACCGCGATCGCCAGCCTGCTGCTTGCGGTTCTCCTGGCGCTCCGCTTATCGCCGCTGGTCGCGGTGGGGGCTGCGGCGGCCACGTACATTCTCCCCGTCCTTCACCTGAAGCGGCGCCGGAACAAGCGCCTGAACAAGCTGACCGGGCAATTACCGGACGTATTCGAGCTCCTCAGTCAGGCCCTGCGCGCCGGGAACTCGCTCGCCAGCGCGATGCAGTTGGTGGCCAAAGAGCTGCCGGACCCGGCGGGCACGGAATTCGGCCGCGTGTTCCACGAGCAGAATCTGGGGCTCAAGATCGAAGACGCCCTGCGGAACATGGCCGACCGGGTCGGCGCGCTCGACGTACGTTTCTTTGTCACGGCGGTGCTCATCCAGCGCCAGGTGGGCGGCGACCTGGCCGAGGTGCTGGATAAGATCAGCTCGGTCGTTCGGGAACGGCTCCAGTTATTCGGCACGGTGCAGGCCCTCACCGCCGAGGGCCGCTTGTCGGGCTACGTGCTGCTCGGCTTGCCCGTGTTCATCTTTTTCATCCTGATGTACGTCAATCCCCAGTACATGAGCCTTCTGTACACCGACCCGACGGGCAAAATGATTCTCACCACCGCGATTGTGATGCAGCTTATGGGCTGGGCCCTGATCAAGAAGATCGTGAACATCAAGGTGTAGCGGCCGGGCTCTGTACCGGCCGTAGCTGAAGGTATAGCCGCATGAACGCCAATTTGCTCACGCTCGGGATCCTGGTGGCGCTCGCCCTGGGGCTCATCATCTACAGCCTGCTCCCCCGCAAACAGGGGGAGCGCGACATCGTCAAACGCCGGCTCTGGGGTCGCCGCCGCACCGACGAGGAAGCCCAGCTCCAAGCCCGCGCGCGCGAGTCCGCCACGGGCGAGCTGGTCCGTAAGGCCACCCCGGTGCTCTCCAAGCTGGCGATGCCCGGCTCCGACGAAGCGCAGAGCAAGATGCGGCTCAAGCTGGCCAACGCCGGTTTCCGCAGACCCCAGGCCCAGACGTTGTTCCTGGCCAGCAAGTCCGCCCTCGCCGTCATCGGTCTTGTGGCCGGGGTAGCCGGGGGCCTGGCGGCTCAAATGCAGCTCACGTCGCTCGCCGGCCTAGCCACCTTTTGCGCCGGCGCCGGCCTGATTCTGCCGGACCTTTGGCTGAGCGTCGCCACCAGCAGCCGCAAACAGAAAATCCGCTACGGTCTGCCCGACACGCTCGACCTGCTCGTCGTCTCGGTGGAGTCGGGCCTGGCACTCGACGCGGCCTTCAAACGCGTCGGCGAGGAAATGGCCCCGGTGCACCCGGAACTCTCCGAAGAGCTGCGTATTGCCACCATGGAGGCCCAGATGGGCCTGCGCCGGAACGAAGCCCTCGAGAACCTGGCGCGGCGGACAGCCCTGGACGAGATGCGCAGCCTGGTCTCGGTGATCGTCCAGGCTGAGAAATTCGGTACCAGCATCGCCAAAGCTCTGCGTAATCAGGCGGACTCGATGCGGATCAAGCGGCGGCAGGCCGCCGAAGAAAAAGCCCAGAAGACCGCGGTCAAGCTCATGCTGCCGCTGGTCATGTTCATCTTCCCCGCCATCGCCGTCGTGGTGGCCGGCCCGGCGGCCATCAGTGCCATACGTGCCTGGCAGTCCAATCCGAACTTCGGCGGCGGCTAACAGCTCTTCGTGCAGCCGGCGATCGACTCCCCGAACGGCGGCTGGCGTCACGGGCGTGCGCCCCTATAATACCCTGCATCCGTCGTGAAGCAGCACACGAGCATCGAGCACCAGGCAGCGCGTTGCGCTCCCCCAACCGGGGAACGGCCTCTGGCTACCGGCCTGACCGGCCGTCAG
>Ga0315285_10003874_pt1 | contig 15538 bp, 16 predicted proteins | sample YL17G09_36_MG_FD_203698 | JGI IMG/M metagenome (GOLD analysis project Ga0315285, IMG submission 203698) | Sediment microbial communities from Yellowstone Lake, YNP, Wyoming, USA - YL17G09_36 | ecosystem: Environmental > Aquatic > Freshwater > Lake > Sediment | place: USA: Wyoming | collected...
GGGAAATACCCCTACTTCCTTGTCGTGCCCGTTACTCAAAAGCATTTTCTGACCGCCTGGAAGTAAAAGGCGCATTGCAAGCACAAATAAAAGCGCTCCACCCGCAATCTGGAAATCCGGGATCGTGATGCCTATCATCCTGAACACCCATTTGCCGACGATCATGAAAATGATCGCCACGCATGTCGCGGTGGTGACTGATTGGACAATGATCTTCTGCTTGTGTTTTTTGTTGAATCCCTCGAGAAGCGACACAAACAGCGGGATATTGCCGATAGCGTCCACCGCCACAAATATCGGGATGAATGTCAGGATATAAGGTTCAAATATTTTCATAAAGGTTATCCCTCAAGGCTATGATTATACTATCTCCGCTTTCCGCCTTCAAGTGCTATTTGCTAAGCCTCATCTATTTTATTGATAAGCGGCAGGCAAAGGAAGCTGGTAGCTGCTGAAAGAACGATAAGCCACTTGAGCCCTATTTTCGGCAACAAAAACGCGCCTGAGAGGTTGCTTGTAAAAAGTGCTAAGTTACTCATGCTGCACAGAAGCGCGAAAGAAGTCGCCTCCAGCCCTTTTGTGGAACTTCTCGCCATAAAATCCATGACCATCAGGAATATAAACATCCCGACAAAGTTATATACTATATCGTATATGACCGCGGTGACAGGCGTATAGTAAAGGTAGCTTAACGAAGTCACGGCTCCCAAAAATACCGAATAATATATCCACTTTTTTATCTTTATTTTTTGGCTGTATTTATAATACAGCAAGGAACCGATGACGGCGAAAACGGTGCCGATAGTGGCCAGCATCCCTATCCAGATCTTGCTCCATTTAAATTCGTCCCTCTGGATGAAGAAAAGAGGCGTGCCAAACGAAGGCGAATATTTGTAGAGGAATATGAAAAGCCCGACGATAAGAAGCTTCTTATGGCTGAAAAGCGTCTTCATATCGGAAACGAAATTTGAGCGTTTTTTATACTCGGCCAGGTCCGTTTCCTGGTAAAAATATGCCGCTGCCCAGACCAAAAAATAAATAGGGATAAGACATAAAAACGCGGCCCGATAACCCCATTTTTCCGCGATATAGCCGCCTCCTATCCCGGTGATCAACCCTGCGATCGTAATAGAGACCCATTGGATACTCTGGATTTTTCCCGTGGCTTTCAGCTTTTTCCCCTCGACGCACATGATCCCGTCGACTGACACGTCCCTGAAAGCCGTACAGGTGGACGCTAATAAAAGAAACAAAACCAGCGCGACAATCGGCAGCTGGTTCATCCCCAAAAATAAAGTCGCGCCGATACTCATTGCCAGGGAAATAAATATCCATACTCTTTTGTTAAAGAAATTATCGATTGCGTAACCTATGGGGGGCTTGACAACCCAGGCAAGCGAAGTGATGGTGGACAAAACCATTATTTTTTCCGGAGAGAAATGGAGAGTCTCTTTCAGGTAATAGAAAAGACCCTGCGAAGGCAGCCCTTCTATGCCCTGCGTGAAGTAAACGCCGCTGCTTAAAGCGAATATCCAGAATAGCCGTTTATTCATCCGAATAAAACGCTACCGGCTAAGGCGCCGGTGTGGTCTCTGGTGTCTGGGGAGGCTGTTCCACTGGTTGCTCCGTGGTAGTTGTTTGAGGCATAGGCACCACGCCGCGTTCCATTAAAGAACCAGTCCTGTGGCTTGAAAGTATCGTTAGGGTAAGTGATGTCAAAATAAACAATACCGCGCAAACCGATGTCGCCTTTGTCAAAAATTCATTTGCTTTTGAGCCCAGGAACGTCTGCGCGGAACCGCCGCCGAACATATCCGACAAGCCGCCGCCTTTTCCCGCCTGGAGCAATATGACCAATATTAAAACTAGTGAGACTATTACATGCACGATCATCAACAATGTGTACATCTTATACCTCTCTCGCCGATGCGGCTTTTACTATTTTTGTAAACGAATCTACTTTAAGGCTGGCGCCGCCGACAAGCGCGCCGTCTATATCATTTTGCGCCATCAATTCCGCGGCGTTCTCGGGTTTTACTGACCCGCCATATTGGATTATGATCTCTTCGGAAACAGCGCTTCCATATTGCTTTTTCAATAGGTCCCTTATATAAGCGTGCACCTCCTGCGCCTGCTCGGGCGTCGCATTTTTACCCGTGCCGATAGCCCAGACAGGTTCATACGCGATGACGACATCAAGCATTTCTTTATCAGCCAATCCCGCGATGCCGTTTTCAACATGGTCTTTTATTACATCAAAAGTGCTTCCTTCTTCCCTCTGCTCGAGCGTCTCGCCCACGCACATAATAGGTTTTATTTCCCACTTAAGCGCGGCTTTTACTTTTTTATTCACTCTTTCGTTTGTCTCGTTAAAATATTGCCTTCGCTCGGAGTGGCCAATGATCACGTATTTGCAGCCAATGTCTTTTAACATCATGCCTGAGACCTCGCCTGTAAACGCGCCCTGGTCTTCCCAGTACATATCCTGCGCGCCTAATTTTATATTTGAATTCTCAAGTGCCTTTCCCACGCTTTCCAAAGCAGTGTAAACAGGGCATACCACGATCTCGACATCATTTACTAATGTCAATTCGGGCTTTAAGCCCTCGACCAATACAAGCGAATCCCTTACAATATTATTCAGTTTCCAGTTTCCCGCTATTATCTTGCGTCTCATGCTATCTCCATTTATCTATTAAAATTCCAATTACTAGTTACTGGTTACGAGTTACTAGTTACTTGTCTTTTAATGCCGCTACGCCGGGCAATGTTTTACCTTCCAGAAATTCCAACGACGCGCCGCCGCCTGTCGAGACATGCGACATCTTGTTTTCCAAACCAAACAGCGCGACTGCTGCCGCCGTGTCTCCGCCGCCGATTATCGTCGTGGCGCCGGTCGTCGTGATAAATTCAGCTATCTGTTTTGTCCCGTTTGCAAACGGTTTCCATTCCGATACGCCCAAAGGCCCGTTCCAGACAACTGTCTTTGCCGTCTTTAAGACTTTCTTGAATTCGTCGATTGTCTTTGGCCCTATATCAAGCCCCATCCAACCGTCGGGTATTTCTTCGCCGCAAGCCTTGGCGTTGGCGTCAGCCGCGAATTTATCGGCGATCACGTGGTCGACAGGCAAAACAATCCTGACATTTTTACTTTTCGCTTTCTCCAATATTTCTTTCGCTAAATCTATTTTATCTGCTTCAAGCTTTGAAGAACCTATTGTCTTTCCAAGGACTTTAAGGAATGTGTATGCCATCCCGCCGCCGATCAAAATCGCGTCCACTTTATCGATCAGGTTCTTGACGACCCCTATTTTATCAGAGACTTTGGCTCCGCCCAAAATAGCCACAAATGGTTTCTGCGGGTTGGTCGTCGCCTTTCCCAAATACTCGATTTCTTTTTCTATTAAAAATCCGCCGACCGCAGGAAGGTAATGCGTGACGCCTTCTGTCGACGCGTGCGCCCTATGGGCTGTCCCGAAAGCGTCGTTTACGTATATTTCTCCAAGCGACGCGAGCTCTTTTGAGAAATTCGCGTCATTTGCCTCTTCCTCGGCATGGAACCTTAAATTCTCAAGCAAGGCGACTTCGCCTTCCTTTAAATTCGTTACCTCGGCTTTTACTTCCGCGCCGACGCAATCTTTTAAAAATTTCACTTTTTTTCCCAAAAGCCCTTCAAGTCTTTTGGCGCAAGGGGCAAGGCTGTATTTCGCGACCGCTTTTCCGTCCGGCCTTCCCAAATGGCTCATTAAAACAAGTTTAGCGCCCTTATCCAAAACATATTTTATCGTCGGCAGCGCCGCTTTTATCCTGGTGTCATCCGTGATATTCTGCTTGTCGTCCAAAGGCACGTTGAAATCGACGCGCATCAACACTCTTTTTCCTTTTAAATTCACGTCTTTTACTGTCTGCTTGTTCATTATTCCTGTTCCTTATTTTATGAAATTATAAGCGAATATATATAACACAGAATATAAGGTTAATCAAGGGCAAATTTATTATCTGCGCCTTGGCCCTTCGCCCAAAAAATCCAGCACGTGCCTTTTCATTATCGGGTCCACTATATACCCTCTTGATTCCGCTTCGATTATATCAAAATACGCTTTATCGTAATCCTGCCTGAAAAAATACGCCTCAGCGCGTTTGCTGTATGCCTCCGCGTAATTCGGGTCAGCCTCAATGGCTTTTGTGTAATAATCAATGGCTTGTGTAAAATCGTTTTTAAAATCGTATTCAAGCCCTTTTGAGTAATAATCTTGAGCAGTCAGGGGAAAAGTCTGGGTGCCAGCGGCCCTATCCAGGTCGTCGATAAAATCAGGGTCCGGCTCGCCGCCCATTTCTTTTACTTTGCGCATATCTTCCTGCGCCTTTACGTATTCCTTATTTAAATAATACGCTCGCGCGCGGTGATTATAAGCGTCAGCGTTAATAGGGTCTAACTCTATGACTTTATTGTAAATATCGATCGCCTCGGCATAATTGCCCTTTCCTTGCTCTTCAAGCCCTTTTGACAAATACTCGTCATAGGTTTCGGCAAAAACAAACTTAGGAAAACACGCGCATGCCATCAATATGAGCAACGAAAAACCAATTGCCCTGGCCAAGTCTTCTTTTTTCATGACTTCTCCGATTTTAAATCCGCCTGGCGCTATTTTTTCTCAAGCTGCAGGTTTTTCATGATATGGGCGAATTCCGTCGGGACAAGGATGATAAGGCTGTTCTGCTCGGCGCCGATTTCCTGCCAGGTCTGGAGCTGCCTTAACAACAAGGCATTGGGCGATTCCGATATTACTTTCGCGGCTTCCATAAATTTTTGGCTTGCCTCTGCTTCCGCCGAGGCTTTGACGATACGAGAACGTTTTTCGCGCACAGCTTCCGCTTCTTTCGCCATCGCGCGCTTCATATTATCGGGGATCTCTATGTTTTTTATTTCAACGCTTATAATCGTAATACCCCACTGGTCTGTCGGGCCCTGCAAGATCTCCAGCACCTCTTTGCCAAGCTTGTCCTTATTCGCCAAAAGCATATCCAGGTCATATTTACCCAAAACATCCCTTAATTTTGACTGGGCCAAAAGCGTGGAAGCCAGGTTGTAATTCTCGACCGTTATGATAGATTTCGCCGCGTCAAATATTTTATAGTAAACTACAGCGTCGATTTTAACGGGCACTGAATCCTTGGTCATGATTTCCTGCGGCTTGACATCCATTGTCCTTGTGCGCATATCCACAAATTTTACGTATTCCAGAGCAGGGATTATTATGTTTAAGCCGGGCTTTATTTCCCTGACATATTTTCCCAAGCGGAAAACCACGCCTTTCTGCCACTGCGAGACCACCCTTAATCCCAGCGCGCAAATCATTACGATGATAATTAAAATCACTTGCGGTATTACCATGTCTCCCTCCTTTAATGAGCAGATAATTTATGGAGTCCCACGAGGGACGACATAAATTATAGGCCGCAGGCCGTCTGCGAATTGAACCCTTGACATTTTGACTTTGCAAATCTGTCAATAAGTTTATTTATCGTTTCTTTCCTAGTTTTACCGTTTTTAAATTTCATCTCATATCTACAAGCATCTTTGCGCGAATCAAATTCTTCAAAATATACTAGTCTTATCGGCCTTTTGTTCTTAGTTGATTTTACTTCACCTTTATTATGTTCTTCAATTCTCCTGGCTAAATTATTTGTATGTCCATAGTACTTGTTGCTATTTGTACATTCCAAGATATAAAAATAATGACTCATCTTTACAACCAAAATGTCAAGGGTTTGGGCTTCATTTGACTTTTGTTATCTTTTATTTTACCAAATCGCGTATCTTATCTCTATATTTTTCTAATACTTTATGCCTCCTGAGCTTCTGCGTGTTTGTCAAAAGGTCGTTTTCGACGCTGAACGCGGGTAGCACAAGAAAAGACGCTGGTATTTGGTATGGTTCAAAATCTTTTGTCAGTTCCTTTATCTCAGTGGCGACTATTTTAATTATCTCATCTTCCGATAAGTTTTTCACCTTTTCTTCATCCGCGTTTATTAAAGCGCTCGGACGCTTGCAACCCTCGCCGATGATCATCGCCTGCGTTATATAAGGCGAAGTCTTCAGATGCTCCTCCAGAAATTCAGGGTAAAACTTTTCTCCTCCCTCAAGGCAGATCAGGCTCTTTTTTCTCCCGGAAAGCATGAGAAACCCATCCTCGTCGATATACCCCATATCCCCCGTGCGGAGCCACCCGTCTTCAAGCGTTTCTTTTGTCTCTTCGGGCAGGTTCCAATAGCCTTTCATGACGCATTTGCCTTTTACCAGAAGTTCCCCTTCTTCGAATTTGTAATCCCCGCCGTGCTCTTTTGTAAGCCATGGGATCATCTTTCCCGACGTTCCTATTTTAGAGCTGTGCGGCGCGTTGATACTGATGATGGGCGATGCCTCTGTCAACCCGTAGCCCTGGTACATAGGAATACCTATACTTAAGAAAAATTCCTGCAAGCCCTTGTCAAGCGGCGCGCCGCCGCCGATAAAATATTTGATCCTGCCGCCAAAGGCTTGTTTGGCATGCTCTTTAGGCAGGTTCTCTATCCCCCTTTTAAGCATTTGGGCAAAACGCGGGATGCTTAAAATTATCGTAGGCTTGAATAAAACGGCGTCTTTTAGAAAAGTCGTCTTGTTTTTAGGGATGAATATTTGCCCGCCGACATGCAGTATAGTGAAGATCTCCCCAGCCAGAGCGAATGAATGCCAATAAGGCAAAATAGACGTGATGGCATCGCCGTTTTCTATCCTTATATAATCCGCGCCTGTCACGGCATTCACAAATATGTTGCGATGGGTCAGGACAACGCCTTTTGGGTTTCCGGTGGAACCTGAAGTGTATATCAGAAAAGCCGCATCGTCAGGCTCGCGCGAAGACGGGTCTTTGAAACTTGACAATACATTATAATCTTTTAAAGAAGAAAAGGTATGGATGGAAAAATGCGCGGCGCAAGGCAAGGACGTTATTTTTTCCTGCAAACAATCGGCGCACAAAACTATCTTCGCGCCTGAATCCTTTAAAATATAATTTAATTCTTTTTCCTTGAGCGTCTCGCAGACAGGGACAGCTATGGCTGCATTCAGCCAGATGGCGAAAAAAGAAAAAATAGTCTCGGGGCATTTTTCGGCTATGACGGCGACACGGTCGTTTTTTGCGATCCCTTTTCTTTTCAGGAAATCAGCTATTTTTTCAGCGCGAGCGTACGCTTCTTCGCCTGTTATTTCGACAGGCTGGTTTGCGTCGTAGCCTTTTATAACAGTGTCTTTTCTTTTAGCTGTTTTATCCAGTAAAAATAAGAGATGCTCGGTCATTTATTTTTTTCTTACTTTGCCTATCCTACGCAGGGCCTTTACCATGCGGTCGTACGCTTCCTGCGTGGTCTTGCCTTCTGTCAGGCAGTCGCAGCAGACCGCGGCGTATCCTTTTCGGTTCTTGATCTTGAAAATCTCGACCTTAAGATTGTCTACCCTTGATTCCGTAATGCCTCCTTTGATTTTTTATCAAAGCTTGTACAGATCAGGCCTGCGGTCCCGCAGGACCTTCATTTTATTGCGCACTTCATCGACTTTTGCGACATCTATCGTCGCGGTAAGCAGCTTTTCTTCTGTCTCGCTTGCCTCAACAACTGTTTCTCCCCACGGGTCGATGATCACCGAGTCGCCGAAATAAGTCACAACACCGTCTTTACCGAAATCCTCGCTTCCCACCTGGTTAGTTCCTATCATAAAAAGCTGGTTCTCTATCGCCCTGGCGCGCACAAGCACCTTCCAGTGCGCGAGCCTCGGGTAAGGAAACGCCATCGGGGATAAAATTATTTTGACACCCTTTAAAGCGTACGTCCTGAATAATTCCGGAAACCGTATATCATAACAAACCGTCAACCCGATAAGGCCCCATGGCGTATCTACCGCGCACAGGGAATTTCCAGCGGCCATGTGTTGGTCTTCATGCATCATGGTAAACAAGTGCGATTTTCGGTATATCCCCGCTTTTTTTCCTTTTGGATCGAATAAAATGGAAGTGTTGGAAACTTTTTTGTTTTCGTTTAACGCGAGCATCGAGCCGTTTATCCAAATATTGTAGCGTTTGGCCAATTCACCGACGCGCTCGATTACTTTTTCGTGCTCCTGCGCCAGGCGCTCGTTATTTGCCCAGTTAAAACCCGTGGTCCACATCTCGGGGAAACATACCAGATCGCTTTTTCTCTTTGCCGCTTCCGCAATAAAAACTTCGCCCTTTTTCAGGTTCTCTTCAGGTTTTGACTGCGCAACCGCCATCTGCGCTATCGATACTGTAAGCTTCTGCATTTTTGCCTTTTAATGTTTATTCTTGTATCTTCTAAAACTGGATTTGCGCGGGCGGCTTGAATATGAAATAAATCTTTCCCGCGGAAGCTCGGGATGTTCCGATACGGGCAGGGCGGTCTTGATAAGGTGCTCGATGTCGCGCACATCCTGGCCCTGCTCGGGCATCGCGAAACTGATGGCACGGCCCTCGCGCCCCGCGCGCGCCGTGCGCCCTATGCGGTGCACGTATTGCTCGGTGTCTTCAGGAAGATCGTAATTGATGACAAGCTCTATTCCTGTGACATCGATGCCCCTGGAGGCGATATCGGTCGCGACAAGTATCCTGTATTTTCCCCTTTTAAAACCGTCAAGCGCCTCTTTGCGCTGGCCAAGCGAGCGGTCCGAATGGATTTCCGCCGCGTTATGCCCCATGTCTCTTATAAGCCGCGTTATCTTGCGCGCGCCTATTTTTGTCCTGGAAAAAACCAGCACCGGGCCGTGATACTGTCTTAACAGTTTTGCCAAAAGCTGTTTTTTTGCTTCCTTTTTTACAATAAATATTTCCTGGACAATACGTTCCGCCGTAGTGCCGGACGGCGCGACTTCTATATGGATAGGAAGCTTCATGTGCGAAGTCGCGACTGCCAGGACTTCCTTTGGTATCGTCGCCGAGAAAAGCATCGTCTGCCGGTTCTTAGGGACATGCCTGACTATGCTTTCGACCTGCGGCATAAATCCCATATCAAGCATCCGGTCAGCTTCATCGATAATAAGGATATCTATATCCGATAGATTAATTGTCCGCTGTTTCAGGTGGTCGACCAGCCTCCCAGGCGTGGCTACCAGGACGCGGGGATTTTGCCTTAACGCCAGAAGTTGGTTTTGCATAGGAGCGCCGCCTATGATGACAGCGGTCCTCATGCCGAACAGCGGAGCAAGTTTTTTAAACGTATCGTCGACCTGGAGCGCGAGTTCCCTGGTAGGCACAAGGATCAGGCAGCGGCCGGTTTTTTGTGAAAGGCGCTGGATGATTGGGATGGCGAAAGCAAGCGTTTTGCCTGTCCCGGTTTGCGCGACCCCGATGACATCCTTGCCCTCTATCGCGATAGGGATCGCCTTATGCTGTATCGGCGTCGGCACAACGAACTTCATCCTGTCTAACGCTTCAAGTATCTTCGGCGCGATGCCAAGGCCATAAAATAAAAAATTCTGCCGCTGCGGTAATTGCTTCATATTCGGGTTTCCTTTCCTGGTTTATTGATCATTCTCTTTTATTTTTCGTCTCTGCCCGCGCTTACTGCGTTAAACAGAATAAAGGATAAGCGCGCCGATAGTTATAGCCATTATCATCATTATGCGCACGAAGGAATCCGGCTTTGTTGACATCTTGCTGAGCATCGCTTTTATCTTCTCAGGCTTGATAATAAAGATCACGGACCCAGCTAGGGCAATTAAAATCCCAAGGACATAAATCACTAATATCAGCCTGCAATCCGGCGCCGCGAGCAAAAGTACCACGCCGAACAAGATCCTTATAGCGCCGGCAAGATAGATCCTGTTGCCCTTTTGGAAATATGCCATCAAGCTTTTTGCTATTTTCGGATTGATAAAATTCACGATGCCCATTAAAAACACGATTAATCCGATAAGTTTAGCCAGTATAGCCATCTGTCTCCTCCTTGCTTTATTTCTTGAACATATCCAGTATCCCGGCGCGGCTTCCGTAGAATTTTCCTGTCCACGGGCCGTTGTTATAGGTCTTCCCGCTCAGAGTTTTGCCGTCCAGCGACACATTCAGTCTGTATTTGTCCAGGCCCACGATTCCTTTCGGGTCTTTTTTCTCATAGCCTTCCATGTAAAGAACGCGCGTGTTAGGGTCGTAAGTGCCTTTGACCAATTCAACACCGGTAGAGTTGATCTTTGACTGGTCCCCTGTTACGGGCGAAATTTCCATGGTCCATGTGATTTCACCTTTGGCGTTGTTATCTTTATCAAGATTGATCTTCATATTAAATGTATACAGGTAACCTTCGGGGCCTGTCCATTTCCCCTTCCACGCGTCGCCCAATTTCACGGCCTGCGCCTGCCTGAGCAGTTTCTCGACTTCAGCTTGCTTTTCGAAAGTAGCCCAAGCCAGGGCAGTCCTGCTTTTGTTGTCCTTTATGGATATATCCGCCCCGTTGTCAAGCAGTGCCTGCACTGTTTCTTTACGCCCTTTTTGCGTCGCAAAAATAAGGGCAGTCACTCCTTCGGTCGATTTCGAGTTTGCGTCCGCGCCGCTGTCAAGCAACAGCTTTACTGCCTGCGTCTTACCCGAGTCCGCGGCGTAAATAATCGCCGTAAAATCACCGACTCGCGACTTTATATTCAAGTTCGCGCCTTTTTCAATAAGAAGTTTCATCATGTCGATATTTTCTACTGACGCGGCAGACATGAGCGCCGTAAAACCAAACAGCACATCCTGCGCGTTTATATCCGCGCCGTTGTCAAGCAGCGTTTTTACCGCTTCGATGTGACCGTTGCGGGCAGCAGTTTCCAAAGCAAGCAACCCAAGCATACTTCCTTTATTTACGTCGGCTCCTTTGGAAATGGCGTCCTTTATCGCCGCGATATCGCCTTTTGACGCCGCGTCGTAAAGCAAGTCCTGGACAGAGCTGGTCGTTGCTCCAGGCGTATCTTCATAAACTGAAAATTCGCCCTGGGCGACTTTTTGCCCGTCTATTAAAACATGGACAGTAAATTTGCCTGCCGGCCAATTGCCTGCGTTGCTCCACCCCAACGCGTTTTGATGATAAGCAGTGGCCCAGTCAGGTGGTATCGGAAAATCGCCCTTTACCTCGCCCCATAAATTTCCATCGGAAGTATAATATTGCCATGATATGCTGTGGTTCTGCTGTCTTACATTATAAAGGAGGTTTTTTACGTCTATCTGCGTCCATATATAACGGATGGGGTTTCTCGCGAAACTGCTCGCGAAACTCCGCTGTGCTAATTCAGGCGGGTTGTCCCCGGCTTCAAAAAACTTTACGCTTATGACTTCATATTCAGAACTTTTACATATGCCGTCGCGCATAAAAGGCACAGCAATAAGAAGAGCCAGGACAAGTACCGGGGCCAATAGTTTCTTTCGCGTCATTGTTTTCTCCTTTGTTTTATGCAATTTAATTATATCGCTATCTATTGATTTTCAATAACCTCTTTATAGTAATTGTTTTTCTTTAATTCTACCAGGATCGAAGGCTTGATAAATGTAGATTTTTTATCTTTGATCAGGTATCCCCTGTTCCCCATAAAAACTTTTTTGCGCAACGGCTCTTTCAGGGTGGTTTGTTTTCCCGGGGCTTCTTGCGGAGGTTTCTTGACAACAGGCTTTTCAATCGGTGCAGGCGAAACCTCAACCTGTGCGGTTTCTTTTTCAGGTTTAAAATAAACGGCTTGCTGTTTCTGTTTCGTGAGGAACTTATTGGCTAAAAATAAAATGCCTATCAGTAAAAGAATAATAATGATCGCGATTACAATCTTTTTATTCACTTCTCTCCTCCTTGCGCATTTGTTTTTAGTTCAGTATGTTACGCGATCCTACCTTTTTGTCTCAAAATAATCAGATGTATCGATATCGGGAAATTCAAATACGACCGGCGTGCAAGTGCCCTTTTTTATCGTGCACATCGTGCAATTAAATATTTTCCCTTCCGCGATCTTGTACTTTTCCAGGAATTTATCCCCCGGATACCATGAATTGGTCAACCGCATTGTATATTCTTTGTCCAAAAGATATTTTCCCTGTGGTTTAAATTTAAACTTTACTTTACACCCCTCATAGCCCGGGCCGCCGACTACCGCTGCCTGCGCGATAGATTCCTCTGTTTTCGTGACCGAAGTTATTTCACATGTCCCTTTCGTCTTATCATATTCGCATTTGCCGCCGACAATTTGCTGTGAACCTTGGGCATAAACAATGCTCGCTGTAATCAACAAAACTGCCAAGCTTAAAATTATTATCTTTTTCATGGTTTATCTTAATTGCCTCCTTTAGCTATGCATCCATTACCGCCTATTGTTCAGCCGCGACTGCCCGCAAGGTATTAAACTGCTTGTCGCAAAGGTGTATTTCCGCAGGGGCCCCGTCAAAAACTTCTTTAGAGATGTCAGTTGCCAGCAATTTGACAACATCTATATAATACGCGTCATTTTCTTTGCCTTCCACCCCAACTATCCTGAATTGGTAGACCTTTTCCTTTTTTGTCAACTGGGCCGACTTGTTGGGATTATCATGCTTAAAAAACTTGTATCTTGCGAGGTAATCCACCATCTTGCGCGCCTCTCCATAGGTGATAACAGAAGAGTAATAAAGCCTGCCTCCGTCGCAACGCAACATTTTATCCAATTTAGCCGGATCTGCCTGCCTGCTGCAGCCCACGAACAACATTGAAAATAATATGAGCACGATTACCGCGCGCGCCAATTTTATATTTTTAAAACTAAACATCTTGCCTCCTCCTGGCCTGTCCCATGTTTCAAAAGCCGGTCATTTATGCTTACGAAAACTCGGCTTCTTTTTTCCAACAGATTTTCGGCGCCCGCCGCTTTTAAACTTATCGTAAAAGTGTTCTTTAGCCGGCTCCTCTTGCCTGGGCCTACTATCATGTTTTTCTTTAAACGGGCTATCGCTTTTGCGTTTTGAAAAACACTCCTTGCAGTATACGGGGCGGCCTCCGGTGGGCCTGAAAGGGACTTCACATTCTATTTTGCAGTCAGCGCAGACCGCTTTATGCATAGTCCTTTCCCTGTAATCATTGTCCTGCCTTGCTTCGCTGTGGCGGCGCGGCTGGTCAACGCGCTGGGGTTGGTTGATCAAGGTATCAAGCTTCCTCTCTAAAACAACCAATTGCTGCTGCATCGCGCTGATCATGCCGGCTATATCCGGTTTTTTTTCCAGTTTTTTCATCTTTCTCCTCTTTTGTTTGATTTGTGTTATCGCTAGATCTTACGGCTGTCATAAGCCCAATGCAAAACAGCCTGGCGCTGTCTCTTCCGACACGTAAGCCCGCCTTTTATTCTTTTGATATTTTATCGCTGTTTGCGCAAGCTGGCAAGGTATAAATGACAAAAAACAAGGATTTTCTTCCCGGAATTTCAGGCTGTTAGCGGTGGGCTTTGGGTGACTATTCGTACCTTAGCGCCTCAATCGGGTCTAACCGCGAAGCTTGTCTCGCGGGCCACAGGCCGAATATCATGCCCACCATTATTGAAAATGTTGTCGCGAGCGTGACTGAAAATACTGAGATCTTCACTGCCCAGCCGGCGAAATACGTTATCAGTACCGACGCGCCGGCGCCCAGGAGTATCCCGCCTACTCCTCCAAGAAATGACATCATCACTGACTCGATGATAAATTGCGTCATGATATCGCGGTCATTTGCGCCTATCGCTTTTCGAAGACCGATTTCGCGCGTACGCTCCGTGACGGAGACAAGCATAATGTTCATTATCCCTATGCCTCCGACCAAAAGTGAAATAGCGGCAATGGCACCCAGCAGCATGGACATCGTCTTTGTCGTCGCCTCGAGGGCGCTTTTTATGTCCGCCATGTTGCTGATCTGGAATGAGTCTTCGTCTTCGCCGTTTAAGTGGTGGCGTTTTATTATAAGTCCCTTTATGGATTCCGTAAGAGGCTCCATCGATTTCAAGCCCGCGGCCTCAACATAGATCCTGTCGACATATTGCTTGCCAAGCAGCCTGTACATCGCGGTGGTGATGGGCACATTTACTATATCATCCTGGTCGTGAAAAGTGCTTGCTCCTTTTGATGGCAGGACGCCTATTACTTTAAAATTGATAAGGTTTATTTTTATAGTTTCTCCTGTCGGGTCAGCGTTTCCGAAAAGTTCCCGCGCGATTGTCGCGCCGATGACCGCGACCTTTTCCCTCATTTTTACTTCATTATCCGTAAAAAATCTTCCAACCGCCGGAACGCTGGCACGCATCTGGGCATAATCCGCGTCAACGCCTTCGACCTGCGAGTTCCAGTTTTTATTGCCGTAGACAAGCTGGCCCCGCCCCGTCACGGAAGAGCTTACGCTTTTTACTCCAGCGGGAAGTTTTTTTATGGCGTCGACATCCTGGACAGTCAATCTTGTCACCGCGCCTGCTTCCAAAGCGACACCGTGGACCCTTGAAGAGCCCGGCCTTACAACCAGTAAATTGGAGCCAAGCGAAGCAAGCTGTGTTTCTATGGAGAGTTTCGCGCCTTCGCCGAGCGCAAGCATCGCGATGACAGCGGCGACACCGATAAGTATGCCTAAAATGGATAATATAGAACGCATCTTGTGAGCCGCCATGGCAAATCCCGCCTCCCTGAAATAGTCCAGGAATTTTATGCCGCCGAAATCTTTTTTGTGCATTTGCGTGAAAATCCCCGCAAGGTCCTGCCCGTGAGCAAGCGCGGGGGTTTCTTGCCTGGCTTGGGTGATCTCGTCGGAAACTATACGCCCATCGCGTATATGGATGACGCGCCGGGATTTTTCCGCGATTTCCTTTTCATGCGTTACGATGATGACTGTTTTTCCTTCCTGGTTAAGGCGCTTTAATAAAGAAATTATTTCTTCCATGCTTTTTGAGTCAAGATTTCCCGTGGGTTCGTCCGCCATGATAATGAGCGGGTCGTTGACAAGCGCCCTTGCGATAACGACACGCTGCTGCTGGCCCCCTGAAAGCTCATTTGGCCGGTGGAACATCCTGTCTTTTAACCCAACCAATTCGATTTTTTCCTTTGCCTTGTCTTTTAAATGCCTTTTCCCCGCGTAAATCAAGGGTAGCTCCACGTTATCAAGGGCGTTTATCCTGGGCAGGAGATGGAACTGCTGGAAGATAAAACCAACAAGCCTGTTTCTTATAACGGCGCGCTCTTCGTCCGAGAGCGCAGTCATTTCTTTTCCTTCAAAAAGATAAGCGCCTTTGTCAGGCTTATCAAGAAGTCCCAGGATATGCATAAGCGTAGATTTACCCGAACCCGAAGGGCCGATGATGGCGATAAATTCTCCTTGCGAGATCTTCAGGGAAACGCCGTCGAGGGCTTTTACTTCGACCTTGCCCATGCGGTAGGTTTTATGGATATTTTTAAGCTCTAGCATGTTTTATGTCTTATCTGCCTCTTGCGCGGGATGGCATAAAAGGATTTGTCCCAGCGTTGTTTTTGGGCAATTCGTATTTTTTGGACTTTAT
>Ga0315285_10003878_pt1 | contig 15534 bp, 12 predicted proteins | sample YL17G09_36_MG_FD_203698 | JGI IMG/M metagenome (GOLD analysis project Ga0315285, IMG submission 203698) | Sediment microbial communities from Yellowstone Lake, YNP, Wyoming, USA - YL17G09_36 | ecosystem: Environmental > Aquatic > Freshwater > Lake > Sediment | place: USA: Wyoming | collected...
CGCGCGCCGCCGGAGCCGCGCCCAAGACCATCAGGCCGAGGACACAGAGGGCGAAGACTTTTTTCATTTACTCCTCCTCAATAAAAATCAAAAACGTTAGTGACTGTCCCTTATTTCTCGGGGGATACCATTTTCTTAAGGCTTATCCACCTTTGTATAAAAAAAACGGGCCCCTGTCAACCCCCCAAGCCCCGGAATGATTGCCGGCACCCATACTAAGCCGTTTCCGGCTTAGTATGAGTACTGCAAGGCGGGGCTTGTTCGGGGTTAACCCTGAGCGCGGGCGAACGGGTCAAGGAGGAAAAGGCTATTGAATGAACCCGACCGTCGGCGGGACCTCGGCCGGGGTGATGGCCCCGAACTCATCCTCGTACCTCCGAAGGTTGGAGTCGAGGGCTTCCCGGAAGCGCTTGGCGTGGGCCGGGCTGAGGATGAGCCGGGCGACGAGCTTGCCCATCGGCCCGTCCGGAAAAACAAAGGCGAAATCGAACAGGAACTCTTCCCGGGTATGGCGGATGGCGGCCAGGTTCGCGTATTGGCCGAGGGCGACCTGTTCGTCAACCTTGATGTCGATTTTCTTGTCTTCCATGGGGTCCTCCTTAGGGTGAAAAATATTTTAAAATATTTTCAATTACCCTCTTTACAAATGGATTTTCTTTGTTATAATGAAAGTGGCTTTCTTGCGCGGGCTGGAGAAAGCCCCCACCTTTTTGGTTCCCATCATCAACCCCCCTTTTGCTGACAACAGCCCGCACCTCCCTCCCCGCCGGCCCTCTCCCCTCATCCATCAATAGATGGGGTCCCCGTCCGGGTAGGGGGCGATAACCTCGGCCGGGACCTCGAGGACCTTGCCCCATCCTCCGAAGCGCTGGAGGACGGCGGGGCTGGTCACGCCCCTCTTCCGGCCCTTCTCGATCAGATAAACGGGCCGGTTGGGCCGATTGCTCATCTCGATGATGAGGCATCCCTCGAAGGTCAGCCGGATCGGCTCCCCTTCCTCCATCTTGATCAGCGTCTCCTCGGGAACCTGGACCAAATGCGCCCAGGGGTCCTTGCCCCGGTTGAGGTCGTAGTTGAACCGGAAGAGGCTGCCCAGGTCCGTGAAGGGCCGCCGGACGTAGTCCCCGATTCCCTTCCGTTCGATCAAATAAACGGCCGCGTTCCGGGCCTTGACGTACTTCATATGGAGAGAGGACAGGTTGTCGGCGGACGGCCAGCGCGAGAATTCATAATCCATCCGTTCCAGGATCTTCCGGCAGTCGGACAGGGCGTAGGGCATGATCCCGGCCCCCTTCATTTCCGTCTCGAGCTCACGGAAAGCCCGGACCAGATAGACGAAGGCGTTGTAGATGTTCGTCCGGAGGTTTCCCGACTGGTAGAAATCCGAGCTTTCGCCGCCCAGGACGAGAAAGAGCCGGGCCGACGCGGCGAAGGCTTCGGACTTGAACAGAACGACCTGCTCGGCGTCCGAGATGACGCCGTTCCAACCCCGGAAATGCTCGAGATTGCTCCGGGCGAGCTCGGCGGCTTTCTGCTCGAGCTCCGAGCCGAGCCGGAGGACCGCACCCCGATTCTCGCCGGCCGCGGCGGCCGTCAGGACTAGAATCCCAATCAGGACAATCGTCGTTTGTCTCATCGTTCCCTCCGTTCCTTCCTTTATTCGCTGTAATGCCGGATGACGCGGACGACGGCCCGTTCGCAGACCTTGCAAAGAGGCTTCGTCCCCTTCGTGAACATGAGGCAATCCAGGGCCGGCCGGTAGAGCCCCTGAGCGGCATAACCGGCGCCCTCGAAGGCCCCGACCGTTCCCCGATACTTGCTCGCCTTGAGATAGGCGTCGACCTTATCGGCATGTTCGCGGGAGAGCCGTTCGGACTCGGCCTCGGCCCGGGCGATCTCTCCGGCCGGCGCCTTGTCCCGTTTCATTTTGGCGATCCGGCCGTTGACCTCTCTCCGAATTTTCTGGTAGGCGTTGTCCTTGGCGTCGAAATCGGCCTTCTCCCAGGGCGCAGGGATGGGAAGGCCGGGCGTCGCCCATTCCTTCCATTTGAGCCGGGCCGGGTCCAGAAGGGCCGTTATGTTGGGCTCGGTCGGCTCGACCCCGGCCGGGTAAAACTCGTTGTAGGCGACATCCGACGTGTAATACTCGTCCCCGAGCCCGGCCAAGGAATGGCCGAACTCGTGGAGGACGAGATATTCCCACCACTGATTGTCGACGGTGAAGCTGCAGAAGTAATTGTAAATCCCGCCGCCGCCGTAGCGGGCGTGGTTGATCATGATCAGGAGCGCGTCGTAGGGGACGGCCCCGGCGATATCGCGCAGGCTCCGGTTGTCCTCGGTCAGGACGTAGCGCTCCGAGCCGAGGGAATCGAAGGTCGCGCCCAGGGCGGTCGCTTTGAAACTGCCGTGGCTCGGCTCGTCGCAGCCGCTCTCTTCGGACGGCTTGAGAACGCCCACGACATTCAGGCGGTCGCGCAGGCTCCGGTACGGCTCCTCGCGGAGCAAGAGGACGACAATCCTGTCCAGGTCCGCCTTGAACTTGGCCTCCTCGGCCCGGGTGTAGCCCTCGCCCAGGACGGCGACGTCAACCTTGAGGTGGGGATCGCCGCTTTTATGGGCCTCGAAAATCTTGACCCCCGCGGCCGGCTTCTCCCGGATGATGGCCAAGTCGGCCGGGTCGATGGCCCGATCGAAGAGGGGCTTGAGGGCGTTATCGCGGCCGCGGATCTCGACCGTGAAGCGGATCCTGGCTTTGGGGAAGGGAATGAGGGCCGACTCGAAATAGGCCCTCTTCTCGCCCTTCAAGGCCGGGCCGGATGTCTTGTATTCCCCGAAATAGCTGTCGAAGCCCCTCGAATAGATGAGTCCGCCCGAGGCTTCGTCGTAGATCTTGACGAAATAGCGCCCCGTGTCGTAGTCGTCGATGAGATTCTTGAGGCTTCCCGCCCAGGCGCCCTGCTCCAGGACGCGGTCCAGGGTGATGAATTCTTCTTTAGCGTCGCCGACGTGGACATAGTCGATCCGCATCGTCCTGTCGAGGAAGTAGCGATCGAAATCGACGGCCCGGGCCGTCCCGGGAAGGACGATCCCGGCCAGGGCCGCGAATAAAAGGCATGACGTCGCCCGATGATTTTTCATGGCCACTCCTTTATTTTAAGAAGCTAAGGCCGGACGACCCGGCCGGCCAGCTCTTTGAGAAGCTTGAAGGCGGCGGCCGCCGTGATCCCGGACGGGTCCCGGGCCGCGTTGAGCTCGACGATGTCGAACCCGACGATCCTGGCCTTGAGGCCGTGGATGAGGGCGACGGCCTGCCGCGTGCTGAGGCCGCCCGGCTCGAGGTGGGAGACGCCGGGCGCGAAGGCCGGATCAAGGGCGTCCAGGTCGAAGGAAACATAGAGGGGGTTGCGGAATTCGAGGACGAGCGGTTCGCGGAGGTCCTTCATCTCGACCATCCGGGCGCCGACCTTGGCCGCGTTGGCCCTCTGGTCGTGGGAGGCGGCCCGGATCCCGACCTGGACCAAGGTTTTAGCCAAGCCTTCTTCCCTGATCCTCATCATCGGACAAGCATGGGACAGCCGGTCCCCGTAGAGGTCGGTGTAGAGGTCGGGATGGGCGTCGAAATGGAGGACGTCGAGGGCCGGATAGCGCTTGGCCACGGCCCGGACGGCGTGGAGGGTGATGGAATGATCTCCGCCCAGGACGATGGGCACGGCCTTTCTCTCGAGAACGCGGGCCACGGCCTGCTCCGTCCGGGCGAAGGTCTTGTCCACATCCCCCGATGTGTCGACGTCGCCCAGGTCGACCAGGACGGTGTCGTGCTCGAGGTCGACGCCGAGCTCGGTGCAGGGGTTGTAGCATTTGCCGGTCGAGGCGGCCCGGATGGCGGCCGGACCGCCCGCGGCTCCCCGCCGGAAGCTGGATTTTTCGTCGAACGGGACGCCGATGACGGCCAGCTTGAAATCGGGATGCTCGTCCGCGGACTTGAGCGCGCCGGCGAAATCGGACATGGTCGGCCTCCTCGAGGGTGATGCGAATTCCGTGTTCGGCTTCAATTATAGCGACCTCAACCCGCGCGTTCAAGCCTGAAGGCGGCGCTGGAAACCGCCCTCAGCCCCCGGTCCCCCTTGAACCAGTCCCGTCGGTTCCCCCCTCCGCTACGGGGGCTTTGAGGGCGGCTCCATCGCCGCCGTTCAAATAACGGATCATCCCCCTCAATGAGGAACGGCGATCTTGACTTTCTTTTTAATAGGCTCGCGCTTATAATAAAAAGCCATCAAGTCCCTGAAGGACAAGGAGGAGCGGTGGAAATATTCAAGCAAGTCCGAAACCGGGACGACGTCCTGCGCTACCTGAACGTCGCGCTCGAGCACGAGTGGGCGGTCAGCTTCGAATATCTCTTTCACGCCTACTCCATGCCCAAAGGCAAGTTCTTCTACGAGGACCCGATCTCGAAAATGAAGACGGACGTACGCGGTCAGACGATCCAGATCGGGATCGATGAAATGTACCACGCTCTCCAGCTCGGCGTCGTCATCAACCAAATGGGCGGCGTCCCCTCGTTTAAGACGGACGAGGTCCTCCGCTACCCCCTCATCCTGGATAACCTCGGCCGCGACCGGAAGACCGAGGATTTGGTCACCGACCTCTACCAGAGCGCCGATTTCCCCGAGGGCGAGTTCCCCAAAATTCAGAACATGGTCTGGAACATCTCCTACGACGAGGTCCGCCATTCCCGCCAGTTCATCGCCATGATGGACGCCATGCGCCGGGCCGGCCAGGAGGGCGCCCTGTGCTTCCCGGCCAATCCCGAGGCGGCCGCCCGGCCCGAGGTCCGGCTCCTCCACGAGATCACGGTCCTCGAGAACGAGATCATGCACCGCTATCTCAAGCACGTCATCCTGTTCAGCGAGCACCAGGACCTCAGCCAGCGCCTGTTTAAGAATTCCATCAACCACATGCGGCACTGGGACAAGGCCGCGGGCTGCCTGGTCAAGCTCGGCGACGTCATCCGGATCGAGAACGCCGTCAAGGACGCGGCCGGCGTCGAGCGGAGCGTCGATCCGATGCCCGCCTTCTATCCGGGCGACGACCGCCCCTCGGCCCTCAAGACCCTGCAGCCGGCCGAAGAGGCTTTGGCCGCCAAGTACGAGGCCGCGATCGGCCTTCTCCCGGACGGCGAGGTCAAGGACCAGCTCCGGCTCCAGCTCGGCCTGACCCGGGAGCACATCTTCACCGTCGAATGGCTTACCAAGAACGCCCTCAAGATCAAGGGCGTCTGGTGAGCGGCCGGGCCGGAGGGGGACGGAAACCCATGAAAAAGGTCACGACCCACATCAAGCACTTCCAGTATTTCTACCCCTACACGGTGGCCGTCGTCGGGGCCAAGTCCGAAAGCCGCCTCAACTACATGAGCGCGGCCTGGCACACGGCCCTGTCTTTCAACCCGCCCCTGTTCGGGGTCCTGATCTCCAAGAAGCGCATGACCCACCAGGTCATCTCCGAGGCCCGCGAATTCACGGTCAATTTCATCGACTACGACCGGGTCAATCTTTCGGCCCGGATGGGACGAATCTCGGGCCACGAGCGGGACAAGGTCGTCGAATTCCAGGTCCAATTGGCGCGGGCCAAATTCATCCGTTCGCCCATCCTGGTGGAGGCCTACACGGCGTTCGAGTGCAAGCTGGCCGATATCCGCGCCTACGGCGACCATGACCTTTTCGTGGGCGCCGTCCTGGCCGTACACACCGAGGACAAGTCCTTCCGTTCCGACGGCGTCCTCAACACCCGCAAGGTCCGGCCCCTTCTCTACCTGGGAAGCGATTTCTACGTTACAATCGACTCCGATTCCCTCAAGCATGTCCTTCCCGAATGAAAAGGGCGGTCCACCCCCATTCCCCCGGAGGTTGAGCTCATGAACCACTCCCGGAATCGTGTCCTCCCGATCGTCGTTTGCCTCGTCCTGTTCCCGGCCGCCGGGACAACTCCGGCCCAGGATCCGGCCCGGTCCTCCGCCCCTTCCATCGAGACGATCATGAAGGGCGAGGAGTTCGTCGGCCGCGAGCCGTCATCCCCCACTTGGGCTCTCGACGGCAAGACGGTCTATTTCCGCTGGAAGAAGCCGGGCGACAAAAAGGAAGAGATCTACGCCGTCTCGCTCGCGAACCCGACGCCCCGGCCCGTCGGGGTCGATGAGATCTTAAAAAATCCGCCGGCGCCCGGACCGGCTTCCTCCCGTTTCAATGACACCTACGGGGGTCTGGGCCTCGACCTGGAGTACGACAAAGCGCGTAAGCGCGCCCTGATCAACCAGGGCGGCGCCCTCTGGCTCCTCGAAGTCGGATCGGGGAAGAAGCGGCTCCTGGCGTCCGTCGACGAGGGGACGAGCCAGGCCGGTTTCAGCTTCGACGGAAAGAAGGTCTATTTCCGCTCGGGCGACAACCTCTTCCTGCTCTCGCTCGAGGACGGCGGCCTGCGCCAGCTGACCTCGTTCTCGAAAGAGAAGCCCCCGGCCGACTCGACCCCGGACGAGCTTGAAGCCTGGTACGCCCAGCAGCAGAAGGAGCTCTTCAAGGAGATCGGCTCGTTCCGCGGCTGGTCGAGAGGGGACGACAAGTTCGCCGCCGCCTTTCAGGCGCCCCGCCGCAAGCCGTTCGTCCTTGCCGAGGGGATGTCCCTGTTCGGACTCGAGCCGTCCCCGGACGAAAAGTACGTCCTGTTCCGGCTTTCCGAGGAGAAGCCCGGCGCCAAGGAGACCATCGTCCCTTATTTCGTCACGCGGTCGGGTTTCACGGAGACGCGGCCCTCCCACTCCAAGGCGGCCTACTTGGGCCGGACCGCCAAGGCCGGTTTGCTGGACGCGGTTTCGGGCGAGGTCAAATGGATCGATTTCGGTCAGGGCGAGCGGGGCGTCCGCCCCTCGGGGACACTCTGGTCGCCGGACGGGACGACCTGCATCATCGAGGCGTCTTCGGAAGACCGCAAAGACCGCTGGCTTTTCCGCCTGGATCCGACGACCGGGACGACGGACGTCATCGAGCGCGTTCACGACGACGCCTGGGCCGGCGAGTATACGCTGGCCAATGTCTTCTGGTGGCCGGACGGCCGCCATCTATCCTACGTCTCCGAGAAAGACGGATTCGCCCATCTCTACAAGATCCCGCTGGCGAGCAAGACGCCCGTCCAGTTGACCCAAGGCCGGTTCGAGGTCTCGGAGGCGCGGCTTTCCAAGGACGGAAAACGAATCTTCCTGGCGACGAACGAAAAGCATCCGGGCGAGCGCCATTATTACGTCATGCCGGCCCAGGGCGGCCCCCGGACCAGGCTCACCGAACGCGAAGGCTGGAACGAGACCTCCCTCTCCCCCGACGAGTCGGCGCTGGCCGTCCTCCATTCGACGACGACCGTGCCGGCCGAGCTCTATCTCCAGCCCGCCAAGTCCGGCGCCACGGCCGTCCGGGTGACGCTCTCGACGACGGACGAGTTCCGGGCCGTTTCCTGGACAACGCCCGAAGTCCTGAGTTTCAAGGCCCGGGACGGCGCCGTCGTCTACGCCCGGCTTTACCGGCCGGCGACGCCGGCCCCGACCAAGCCGGCCGTTATTTTCATCCACGGCGCCGGCTACCTCCAGAACGCCCACAAGGGCTGGAGCAGTTATTTCCGGGAGTTCATGTTTCACAATTTTCTCGCGTCGCGCGGCTATCACGTCATGGACGTGGATTACCGGGGGAGCGCGGGCTACGGCCGCGACGTCCGGATGGGCATCTACCGCCACATGGGCGGGAAGGACCTGGACGACATCGTCGACGCGGCCAAGTTGCTGGTCGCCCAGTGCGGCGTCGCGCCGGACCGGATCGGATGCTACGGAGGGAGCTACGGCGGATTTTTAACGCTGATGGCCATGTTCAAGGAGCCGGCGACCTTCCGGGCCGGGGCCGCCCTCCGTCCCGTGACGGACTGGGCCCACTATCATCCTTACTACACGGTCGACATCCTCAACCTTCCCCAGAAGGATAGCGAAGCCTATAAACAGAGCTCGCCGATTTATTTCGCCGACGGACTCAAGGGCGCGCTCCTCATCTGCCACGGCATGGTCGACACCAACGTCCATTTTCAGGACACGGTCCGGCTCGTCCAGCGGCTCGTCGAACTGGGCAAGGAGAACTGGGAGGTCGCCTTCTATCCGGTCGAGGATCACAGCTTCCGGAACGCCTCATCCTGGACGGACGAATACAAGCGGATCTTCAAGCTGTTCGAACAGAATCTCAAGTAAAGCTCGGGAAACCCGAAGCGTGCGAAATGTGAAGATTTGACCCCGCTCCATTTTTTTATATAATGAGAGCGTCTAAGGCAACGGCCATGGCCAACGCGCTCACGATCGAAAACCTCCACAAATCCTTCAAGCTCGGATTCATCCCCAAGACGAAAGAGATCCTCAAGGGGATCAGCCTGTCCGTCGAGGAGGGGACGATCTTCGGCTACCTCGGCCCCAACGGCGCCGGGAAGACGACGACGATCAAGACCGTCCTGGGCCTCATCTTCCCCGACCGGGGCGAGATCCGGATCTTCGGCCAGCCCCACTTGGCCGCCAAAGCCCGGGAGCGGATCGGATTCCTCCCCGAGAATCCCTATTTCTACGACTACCTGACGGCCGCCGAGTTTCTGGACTTCTACGGCCGCCTCTTCCGTCTCGATAAGGAGGTCCGGACCGAGCGGTCCCGAAGGCTCCTCAAGCGGGTCGGCCTCGAACGGGCCGCCGATCTCCAGCTCCGCAAGTTCTCACGGGGCATGCTCCAGCGGATCGGACTGGCCCAGGCCCTCATCAACGACCCGGCCTTCGTCATCCTCGATGAACCGCTGGGCGGCCTCGACCCGATCGGCCGCAAGGAGATCCGGGACCTGATCGTCCAGTTCAGGGCCGAGGGCAAGACCGTCCTCCTCTCCTCCCACATCCTCCAGGACATCGAGATGATCTGCGACCGGGTCGCCGTCGTCGTCGACGGCCGCATCCTCAACCAGGGGCCCCTCCACGAGCTCGTTTCCGAAAAAATCCTGTTCACCGAAATCGCCCTGTCCGCGATCGACCCCGGTTCGGTCGCCGGGTTGGGTGAGATCGTGTCCGTCCACGGGGAGCGGATCCTCCTCAAGGTGTTCGACGACGCTAAAATCGAGCGCGTCCTGGCCATAGTCCAGGCCAAGAAGGGCCGCCTCCATTCGCTCATCCCCAGGACCGAGACCCTGGAAGATCTTTTCATCGGGATAGTTAAAGGCCAATGACGATCCGTACGATCGCCCTCAACACCTACAAGGAGGCCGTCCGGGACCGGATCCTCTATCTTCTCTTTTTCTTCGCGGCCGCGACCCTGGTTTTCTCGCGGGTGCTCGCCCTCCTGACGGTCGGGGACCGGGTCAAGATCATCAAGGACGTCGGACTGGCCTCCCTCTCCCTGTTCGGGACGCTGATGGCCATCCTGATCGGGACGGGGCTCGTCTACAAGGAAATCGACAAGAAGACGATCTTTACCCTTCTCTCCAAGCCGATCGGCCGCGGCGCCTTCCTGGTCGGGAAATTCGCGGGGCTCGTCCTGACCCTGTTCGTCATGCTCGGCCTGATGAGCATCATCTTCCTGGTCATCCTCTTCCTCCACTCATTCCGGTTCGAAGCCGCCCTCCTGGTCGCCATTTTCTATATCTTCCTCGAGCTCATCCTGATCACGGCCGTCGCCATCTTTTTCTCCTGCTTCTCGACGCCCATCCTGAGCTCGATCTTCACCCTGTCTTTCTATCTCATCGGGCACACCTCCTGGGGGCTGAAGACCCTCATCAAGAAGATTCCCCCCGGCTTCGGACGGACTCTGGCCCGGATCGCCTACGTCCTCCTCCCCGACCTCGAGAGCCTCAACTTCAAGACCGAGGTCGTCCACGGGATCGCCATCCCGCCGGCCGCCCTCGTCAACGGCCTCCTCTACGCGCTGTGCTTTACGGCCTTCGTCCTGGCCTTGGCGTCGCTCGTCTTCCGCAGGAGAGATTTCATCTGAGGCCATGAAAAAGCCGGCCGCCCTCATCCTGATCGCGCTTCTCTCCTGCGCGGCCTTCGCCGGCCTCAAGCTCCGCGCCGACCGAATCATTCGGGCCAAGGTCCCGGGCGGGTCGATCATCTACATCCCTTCCGGGAAATTCCTCAAGTACACGACGCTCGGCTATTCGAACCTGGCCGCCGACCTCATCTACCTCTGGGCCATCCAGTACTTCAGCAACACGTCGGTCCCCGGCCGCTTCCGCTATGTCGACCATGTCTTCGCCGTCATCGCCGAGCTCGACCCGCACTTCGTCGATCCCTACGAGGTCGGCGCCCTGATCGCCATGTCCGACGCCCAGGATCCGGATACGGCCTTCGCCATCCTCGACCGCGGCCTGGCCAAGAACCCGGGCCAGTGGCTCTTTCCCTTCGAGGCCGGCCACCTGGCCCAGTTGACGATCAAGGACTACAAGGTCGCTCAGGCCTACTACCAGAAGGTCCTGGACATCCCCGGATCGCCCGAGATCGCCAAACGCCTCTACGCCAACGCGGCCTTCAAGCAGAACGATTTCAAGACCGCCTGGGAGACCTGGTCCGAGGTCTATCGGACGGCCAAGGAAGACCGGATCAAGAAGTTCGCGGAAAACCATCTCTACCAGGTCAAGGCGGCCGTCGACGCCAAAGCCCTCGAGGATCTCGCCGCAAAATTTTGGGAGATAAAGGGCCGGCTGCCCGGCGAGCTTGTCGAGCTCGTCCGGGCCGGGCTTGCCCGGGCGATCCCCAAGGACTTCGACGGCGGGGACTACCTTTACGACCCTAAGACGGGGAAAGTCAAAGCTCCCCAGAGCCCATGGAAGCGCTGATCGTCGTCCTGGTCGGCCTCGCCCTGGGCAGTTTCCTCAATGTCGTCATCCACCGCGTCCCTAAGCGGATGAGCCTCGTCATGCCTCCCTCGACCTGCCCCAAGTGCGGGAAGAGGATCAAGCCCTACGACAACATCCCGGTCCTGTCGTTCCTTGTACTGGGCGGGAAGTGCCGGTTCTGCCGGGCGCCCATCTCCCCTTCCTATCCGCTCGTCGAGCTCGCGACCGGCCTGACCTTTCTCCTTCTCTGGAGCCGCTTCGACCTCACCCCGGCCTTCTTCGCCTCTTGCGTCTTCAGCGGCGGCCTGATCGCGCTGAGCGTTATCGACTTCTACCACCAGATCCTGCCCGAAGTCATCACCTTCCCCTTGATCGGGCTTTCCTTCGGATGGTCGTTCCTCCGTCCCGGCGGCGGATTTCTCCAAGCCTTGTGGGGCGCGGCCGCGGGCGCCGGATTCCTGCTCCTCGTCTACGGCCTTTATTACCTCCTCAGAAAAAAAGAAGGCCTGGGGCTGGGCGACGTGATCCTGATGGTCCTCGTCGGCTCCTTCCTGGGCTGGAAGCTCACGGTCCTGACCCTGATCCTGGCCTCGTTCGTGGGCGCCCTGGTCGGAATCTTCCTGATGGCCTTCCGAAAGAAGGACCTCCAGCACGCCCTCCCCTTCGGGACCTTCCTGGGCCCGGCCGCCATCGCCGCCCTCGTCTGGGGCGACCGGATCATCGCCGCCTACCTGAGCCTGTTCAGGTAGAAATAGAGCGTAACGTCCGGAGCTCGAAGGGAAGGTGCCAATTCCCATCCATTCTGAGGGAAGGTGAATGCGCGGAGTTCCGCAGGCGCCGAGAAGGATAGTGAGGGAACGGCGTGAAAAACCCGAAGGGAGCGACGGCGGCGATTTCCCTTCGAGCTTATCAATACTTACCGGCGGGCGCTCCGGTTGAATTTTGGCCCCGTCTAAGATATTCTTTTGGCATGTCCGGCCTCTCTGGCGGGAAGAAAACGGCCCTGACCGTCGTTGCCGTCGTCGTTTTGTTCTTTCTGGGCCTCTCCTTGTCCGTCAACCTCGCCGATATCTATAGCGGTTTCCTGTTCGCCGACCAGGCCGTCTACTATTCGATGACCCAGAGCATCGCCTTCGACCGGGACCTCGAGTTCACCAAGAAGGACCTGGCCCGCTACTATACCGATTTCAACGCCGGCCCCCAGGGGATCTTCCTTAAAAAAGGCCGGGACGGCCGGATCTTCTTCGCCAAGTCGTTCGTCTATTCCCTGTTCGCGGCGCCCTTCGTCCGGGTATTAGGGCCCAATGGATTCTTGGTGTTCCATTCCGTCCTCCTGCTCCTCCTTCTGCTCATGGGTTTCAAGTATTTCTCCCTGTCCGGACCGCCCCTGGGCGCGGTGCTCCTGGTCCTGACCTTCCTCTTCGCTTCGGTCGCCGGCGTCTATTTCGTCTGGATGACGCCCGAGTTTTTCAACCTGACCCTCATCTTCGCCATCCTGTTTCTCTGGCTCTACAAGATCAGATCCAAGGAGATCGAGGCGGACGGAGCGCCCTCTCCCGAGCTTTCGGCCGCCCGGACCGGAAAGCTCAACGCTTTCCTGATGTCGGATAAAACGGATTATCTGGCGGCCTTTCTGGCCGGGATCGCCGTCTATTCCAAGCCGCCCAACGCGGCCCTTCTCGGCATCCTCATTCTGCTCACTCTCGTCCGCCGGAAATTCCTCAAGACCGGGGGGATGCTGCTTGGCTTTGTCCTGAGCATGGCCCTCCTGTTCAGCGTCAAATCCATCCTGTCCTCGGACTGGACGGACTGGAACTACCAGGGCGGAGAGCGCAAGGCGTTCTACGGAGCTTTCCCGTTCGGGGACAAAGGACAGACCTTCGATACGGTCGGTTCGGAGATGACCTCGGAAGGCTACTTCGACCGATCCCTTCTCCCCCCGAAATACATCGCCCTCAACCTATTCTATTATTTCTTCGGAAGGTTCACGGGCGCCGCTTGGTATTTCTTTCCTTCCATCCTGTTGCTGTTCCTTTTCTTCCGGGGGAGGCGGAGCCTCGCCCGCTGGCTCCTCCTGGCGGCTTTAACCGCCGAGATTCTGGCTTATGTCGTCCTCATGCCCACAAACTTCGGGGGCGGCGGCGGATCGCTGGGCAATCGCTATTTCATGCACATCTATCCGCTGTTCCTGTTCTTGCCGGACATCAAGGTCAAGAAACGGACCTTGGTCGTCCCCTGGCTGATGGCCGCTCTATTTCTATCCCAGCTCATGGTCAATCCCTTCCGGGGATCGTCCTTCCCGACGACCCATCTCAAACGATTCCCGTTCAAGGCCCTCCCGGTCGAGATGACCTTGGTCAACGAGTGGCCGACCAACACGAACCCCTGGGGGTTCCGGATTCCGATCGGAACGCCCCCCGACGAAGGATACCTTCACTTCCTCGACGATAATTTCCACAAGAGGTTGGAGCCCACCGGAAACTGGACGTATTGGGACCGCGAATGCGAGATGGTCCTCAAAACGGGACGGCCGCTCAAGGAGATCGTCATCCGGCTCCTCAACAATCCCCGCCGGGCCAATGAGATCCGGGTTAAGGTCGAAGGCCGGACCCAGCGGATCACGCTCGGCCCCAAGCAGTGGGGAACGCTTCGCTTCCCGGTCGGCGACGGATTCAGGATGAAGACGACCCATCTCTACCGGATCAAAATCAAAGCCGCCAAGGGCTCCATCCCCCACTACGAGGACGAGGATAACCAGGAGCGCCGCATCCTGGGCGTCTTCTTCGAGATGGACCTCATCTCCCGGACTTGATCCGATGTGCGGCATCTGCGGGATCGTCAAACCCCGGCGCGGGGAGCCGGTCTCCGAGGAGCTTCTGGCCGCCCTGTGCCGGACCATCACCCACCGCGGCCCCGACGACCAGGGGCTGTTCGTCGAGGGGAACGTCGGGTTCGGGACGCGCCGCCTCTCGATCATCGACCTGGTGACCGGCCACCAGCCCCTCTCGAACGAGGACGGCTCGGTCTGGGTCGCCTACAACGGCGAAATCTACAACTTCGCGGACCTTCGCGAGGAACTCATCGGCCGCGGCCACGCCTTCCGGACCAAGAGCGACACCGAGACGATCGCCCACGGCTACGAGGAGTGGGGCGACGCCTGCCTCGAGCGCTTTCGGGGCATGTTCGTATTCGCGGTCTGGGACCGGGCCAAGGGGCGGGTCCTGATCGGCCGGGACCGGCTGGGGATCAAGCCCCTCTACTACACCCTCCTCGAGGACCGGACGCTCGTCTTCGGCTCCGAGCTCAAGGCCGTCATCGCCCACCCCAAGGTCCAACGCCGCCTTAACGCCGCGGCCCTCGACCTGTACCTGACCCTCGAGTACATCCCGGCCCCCCACTCGATCTTCGAGGGAATTTTCAAGCTCCCGGCCGGACATACCCTCGCCTACAAGGACGGGGAGGTCGCGGTCCAAAAGTATTGGGACATCGGGCCCGAGGCGGCCGGCCCGGGAAGCGACGGCGCGGACCGGGGGAAACCGCCCCGCCTCGAGGAGGCCATGGACCGCCTCTACGATCTTCTCAAGGAATCGGTCAAGCTCCGCCTCGTCAGCGACGTTCCGCTCGGGGCCTTCCTGAGCGGCGGGATCGACTCCTCGACCATCGTCGGGCTGATGCGGGAGCTCGGCGCCTCGCCCCTCAAGACCTTCTCGATCGGGTTCAAGGACCAGTCCTACAACGAGCTCGAGTACGCGCGGGCGATCGCCAAGCGGTTCGAGACCGACCACGAGGAGCTCATCCTCGAGCCCAAGGCCCTCGAATTAACCGAAAAACTCATCCGCCACCTCGACGAGCCGTTCGGCGATTTCTCGATCTTCCCGACCTACCTCGTCTCCGAGATGGCCCGCGCCAAGGTCACGGTCGCCCTGTCCGGGGACGGCGGGGACGAGGTCTTCGGCGGCTACGAGCACTACCAGGCCCAAAAGCTCGCCCGGCTCCCGCTCGTCGCGGCCGGGGCTAAACTGGCCGGCCCATTCGTCCGCAGGCTCCGGCCCGCGCCCGAGAAGAAGGGCGCCAAGAACAAGCTCCGCAGGTTCGTCGGCGGCTTCAGCCACGCGGCCGGAACCGGGCACTTCCGCTGGATGATGTTCCAGTCCGCCCGGAGCAAAGCCCGGCTTTATACGCCGGCCCTGCGGGCCGAGATGGGCGGGACGAAGAACATCCGCGGACGGGAGCCGTTCGCCTCGATCTTCGGCCGGCTCGGCGGGTTCGACCGGATCAACCGGGAGCTCTACCTGGACCTCAAGACCTATCTCCCGGACGACATCCTGGTCAAGGTCGACCGGATGAGCATGGCCGTTTCCCTCGAGGCCCGGGTCCCGCTCCTCGATCACAAAGTCGTCGAATACGCTTTCAGCCTTCCCGGAACCTGGAAAGTTCACGGACTCGCCACGAAATGGCTCTTCAAGAAGACGGTCGAGAGGCTCCTCCCCAAGGAGAATATCTATAAGAAAAAGGAAGGATTCTCCATACCCATCAAGCACTGGCTGGGGAAGGAGCTCAAGGAGCTGATGCTGGAGACCCTGTCCGAGGAGAGGATCCGGGAGGGCGGACTGTTCGAGTACCCGGCCGTGCGCCGGATGATCGGCCTCCACCTCC
>Ga0315285_10003879_pt1 | contig 15532 bp, 18 predicted proteins | sample YL17G09_36_MG_FD_203698 | JGI IMG/M metagenome (GOLD analysis project Ga0315285, IMG submission 203698) | Sediment microbial communities from Yellowstone Lake, YNP, Wyoming, USA - YL17G09_36 | ecosystem: Environmental > Aquatic > Freshwater > Lake > Sediment | place: USA: Wyoming | collected...
CGAGGCAGACATCTTCAAGATGTGCGACTTGGGAGTAGTGGGAGACTTGAAAGAGATTCTTCCCAGCCTGACCAAGGAGATTAGAGAAAAGTTGAAAAAATAGAAGAATATATTTTCTATTCCATAAGATCTATTTATCGGGCTGGAGGAATCGATAGACGAACCAGTTCAACAGAAGAAATAGGATAATCAGTATCAGGACCCCACAAAGATTATCTCCACAGGAGACTGGGTGAAGAAGGCGTACTCCCTTTCTGAATTTTCTTCATATTAGTAATATATTTTTTCCACCTGCCGAGGATTCGTTTGACTGTTTCCAATTTTTGTAAATTAATTTCAACTTTACAAATATCAGATGATATGGGATATTTCTTTATAAATGGGAGGAACCGGGATGGATCTGATGGATGGGATCAAAGGAAGACGAGGTATTCGAAAATACAGACCCGATGCTGTCCCTGAAGAGGCTCTCCGGATGGTAATGGAGGCAGTGAGATGGGCCCCTTCTTGGGCCAATACCCAGTGCTGCGAAGTAATTGTTGTGAAAGATCCAAAAGTAAAATCTGATCTGGCAGCAGCCCTTTCTAAGGGTAACCCATCTCTTTCTTCCATAACTGAGGCGCCACTCGTTATTGTACTGTGTGGGATAAAGGGGATATCTGGTTACTTCAAAGGCCAAGTGTCAACAGAGAAGGGGGATTGGTTGATGTTTGATACCGGTCTTGCCATGCAGAATCTTTGTTTGGCTGCCCACGGATTAGGGTTGGGTACGGTCGTCGTCGGGAATTTCAACCATCAGAAAGTGGCGGAGATCTTGGGCGTTCCTCAGAACGTTGAAGTAGTGGCGATAACTCCCCTTGGATATCGCGCTGCGGAGGGAGTTGCCCCGAAGAGGAAAGACCTTTCTGAATTTGTTCACTATGAGAAATATCCTGGGAAGTAATAAATCCAAATTTCAAAATCCAAATGTCAAATGAATGTCAAATACCAAATCTCATAACTCAACCCTTTTAGGGTTGACCATAATCAAGGCTAAAGCCTTGAGTTACAATATTTGAGCTTTGGATTTGATGTGACATTTGCCATGAACCATGCCATGCACCATGTTAGGTTCATGATTTGTCCTGAACCCAGCGCGGTTCAGGATAAGGTTCATGATTAGTCCTGAACTCTATGTAGTTCAGGAAACTTTGACATTTGACATTTTAAATCAGTGTGGTTTCCGGTTAAGATGCTTGGATAATCAAAAAGAAGGAAAGGTAGGTTAGGATGACTAAGGAAGAGGTTCTTCATTCGCTTGCTGTCCAAACGGATTCAAAGTTAGTGATGGTGGTCATCGATGGGATCGGGGGATTGCCAGTCCAAGGTAAGACAGAATTGGAGGCGGCTAAAATTCCAAATCTCGACCGCCTGGCTTCCAAAGCAATCTGTGGACTGATCGATCCCATTTCGTACGGGATCACACCTGGAAGTGGCCCTTCCCATTTAGCTTTATTTGGATATGACCCGTTTCGGCATGAAATTGGAAGAGGGGTAATGGAGGCATTAGGGATCGGCTTGGAACTGACAAAGGATGACCTGACAGCCAGGGGCAATTTTGCAACGATTGACGAAGATGGAATCATTATTGATCGGAGAGCCGGAAGAATTTCGACCGAAAAGAACCAGGAAATCTGTCAATTTCTCCAAAATGAAATTAAGGAAGTCGACGGGGTTTGCATCTCCATTCATCCTGGGAAAGAACATCGATTCGTCATTCTTTTTCAAGGAAAAGAATTAAGAGAGGATCTTGCAGATGCGGATCCGCAAAAAGACGGGCTGAAGGCAAAGGGCACAGAGGGTCTTTCTCCGGAGGCCCGACGGACGGCCGATATCGTGAACAGGTATTTAAGAAGGGCAACAGAAGCCCTTAAATCATTTCATCCCGCCAATACAATTTTGCTCAGAGGGTTTTCGAAGATTCCGGATATCCCAACGATGGTCGATCGATTCAAGCTTCGACCCGCTGCCATTGCGACCTATCCAATGTATCGGGGATTGGCGAGATTGGTAGGAATGGAGATTTTAGAGACTGGGGAGAGCATACAGGATGAAGTGGCCACTCTGAAAAAATATTTTGATCGATACGACTTTTTCTATCTTCATTTCAAAAAACCCGATATGGCGGGAGAAGATGGAAATTTTAAAGCGAAGGTAAAGGCCATTGAAGAGATTGATCGAATCGTTCCTTCTATCCTCAAGATGAAACCCGATGTTTTGGTGGTTACCGGAGATCATTCGACGCCTGCCCTTTTGAAAGGTCATAGCTGGCACCCCAATCCCATCCTTCTCTATTCTGAATATATACGACCGGACTCCATCCGACGCTTCACAGAAAGGCAATGTCAGAGAGGACAGTTGGGTAGGTTTCAGGCCATGGATGTCATCCCCTTGATGTTAGCCAACGGACTCAAATTAAAGAAATTCGGTGCCTGAATTTAAATAACCAAATTCCAAGCACCAATAATCAAATAATTATCCAAAATTCAATGACTGACGGCTGTCGAAGTCAGTCTGTTTAGGTTACAAGACAATAGAGACCCGTTTGAAACTGCGTCTCATCGAGTCTCTGTATGACATGGGTCAAAAAAATTGTGATACTGAAGGGAGGATTGAAAATGACTCTAAACATTCTTGGCTTATGTGGAAGCCCGATTAAGGGTGGCAATTGCGAGAAACTGCTTAACGTCGCTTTAAAGGCAGCTGAGAACACGGGTGATGTTGAGACTGAGCTGATTAGCCTGGCTGATAAACGGATTGAATATTGTCGTCACTGCCAGAAATGTATCGAGAAAAAGGTCAAGTGGTGTGCCATAGACGATGACGTACCAATGATCTATGACAAAATTGAGGCGGCTAACGGCTTGATTGTCGGGAGCCCGATTTATATTGGCGGTGTTCCTGGCAAGTTAGAGTCAGTGATAGACAGGAGCAGAGTCTTTCTCTTTTTCAAAAAGCATATCACGATGTATAAAGCCAGTGGAATTGTGGTGGCTGGCTGGTTCAGGAATCAGGGAACGGAGCTCTGCATTAATCGGTTAGAATTCTGGTTACAACGAGGCTTGGGGATGATCCCATCAGATTACGTGGCAGCGGGTGTAGCCAGCACCGGTGCCCGAGGGGAATATCCGCCGAAGTATGTTGATGAGGGGATCATGGAGGATGGGACGGGCTTATACTTGGCAAAAAAGGTAGGGCAGCGTGTTGCTCAAAGAGCAAAGGAGATGCAAAAAATAATCAAGGGGTAATGGTTTCTCACTGCCCGTACGATTGATTCTGGGAGGTCTATCATGACGATCAGAACCGTCAGGGTTGTGGATGAAACGTTAATATCCTGTCTAAAAACAACTTGTGGAAGGAGGAAGCACGGTGACCGATTGGCGAAAACTTGTTCAAGAGATAGAGCGCCTCATCAAGTTAAGGACGTATCCGGTAGCGTATAAAAAGTTAGAAGATGCGGAGCATCTGAGCAAAATAGCGAAAGTAAAGCGCATGGATCGGTTCTTTACCTTTTGCCAGTTGGTCGCCTTGGTGAGGACAAGGGGCTACACGTTAGGGGCGACAGTTGAAGACGATATGTTTCCGCGCTGTGCTCGAATTCATGGCTTAGCCAATACTACCGAGGAATCCATCGCTGAAGAAATCATTCCGTTGTCTACTACCTGGTTCGCCACACCCGAAGATGCGAGCAAACAGCTCGCTGCCTATCCTCGTATACCACCGGGTAAAGCTATTATCCTTGCTCCACTTGCCTCGGGGAAATTTGAACCCGATGTTGTTTTGATCTACGGCACCCCGGGCCAGTTAATGCTGATGCTGAACGGCCTGCAGTGGAAAGAATATGAGCGTTTCCAGTTCTTCTTCATCGGCGAGGGGGCGTGTGCCGATTCTTTAGCACAATGCTATGTAAGCGGAAAACCGTCCTTAGCTATTCCGTGCTTCGGTGAAAGAAGGTTTGGCGAAGTCCTTGATGAAGAGCTCGTTCTGGCTCTGCCCCCGGCGATGATAGAAAAGGCGATCGAGGGCATGCAGAAACTTTCAGCTTCGGGAATCCGATATCCCATTCCGGTTTATGGTGCGGAGTGTGACCCTCTTCCGGTTCTAATACGGGGCAACCCAAAGATAGCTGAGCGCCGACGTGCTAAAACCTCGGAACTAAAGCCGACCAAGTAGAGGAGGGTAAACCCTGTTGTTGCATTAAATTCGGCGCTCGGATTCATCAAACCTTTACCAAAATAATAACGGTGAGAAGTATCCATCAGTCTCCGGAGGCCCGACGGACGGCATCCGACGCTTCACAGAAAGGCAATGTCAGAGAGGACAGTTGGGTAGGTTTCGGGCCGTGGATGTCATCCCCTTGATGTTAGCCAACGGACTCAAATTAAAGAAATTTGGTGGATAAGCCTGCATGATATCAGATCATTCATCATACTTCTGTTAAATGATACGATCATTTCCAAGTTCAAATCATCGGCCATTTAATCAAATTTCAAGCCTCAAACACCAATAACCAAATAAATTCCGATTTCAAATGAACAAAAGTGGAATTTGATATTTAGATCATTTAAAATTATTTTGTTTGTTTTGGAATGGGTTATTGGAATTTAATTGAACATGGTACGATGATCTGAAATGAAACAATTTAATCATCTTTATGGTCCAGTTCCCTCAAGAAGGTTGGGAAGATCCCTTGGAATCGATCTCGTTCCTCACAAGATCTGCACCTATAATTGCATCTACTGCCAGATTGGGAAGACCACAGAGAAGACGCTTCTCAGAAAAGAGTATGTTCCTGTGAAGGAAGTTTTTGAAGAAGTAGAACTCTTTGTCAAAGAAGAGTTCTCCCCCATCGATCATTTTTCTCTTTCCGGCTCAGGAGAACCCACCCTCCATTCCAAAATCCGCTCGGTCATAGAAGAAATCAAAACCTTATCTTCCATACCAGTTGCTGTTATCACCAATGGTTCTCTCCTCTACGAAAGGGAAGTCCGGGAAGATTTGCTTGGAGCGGATGTCGTCCTTCCTTCCCTGGATGCTGTATCATCTGAAGTCTTTATGAGAATCAATCGGCCACACCCGGAAATTTCTGCTGAAAAGATAATCGAAGGGATGGTTGAGTTTAGAAAGGTTTATAATAGAAAGATTTGGCTGGAGATTCTATTCTGCAAAGGTGTGAACGATTCACCAGAAGAACTTCAGAAGATGAGAGAGGCTATTGAACGAATCCAGCCTGATCTCATTCACCTCAATACGGTCGTTCGTCCTCCCTCAGAGGATTGGGTGAAACCGTTGAGCCAGAAAGAGATGGAGGAAATTCAGGCTTTCTTCGGAGAAAAAGCAACGATCATCTCGGAGTTTGATCGTCATCTTCTCCCAGCTACAGAAAGTAATCTGGCAGAAGAGACCCTAAGGATTCTGAGGCGGAGACCTTTATCGTTAACTGATCTCTCAAAAGGAATGGGAATTCCAGAGAAAGAGCTGGAGAAATATATCGAGCCTTTGGTTAAAGAGAGGAAGATCAGAGCCCGTCTTTTTGGGAATTCGATTTATTATGAAATTGGGTAGGTTTTCCTAACCCCTTGATTCTTGGTCTGGTTTCCCGATAAGCCTTGATAATAAAGGGTTAGAAGGTTTTCTATCTATTCCATTCTATTCTATCTATTTCAGTCTTTTTGAGTTGATTTTGTCACAATTTTGTCACAGTTGTTTTCGGTAGTGGGTCAGTTAGGGTTAAGGCTGGCATAAAAAATGCTTACCATTTTGTTCCATTAGGAGTTATTGGAATAAACTGAGTCATATTTTAACTCAGTTTCGGACAAAATGTCAATTGATATGTAAAAGTTCGCTATTGACACGGATGAATGGAAAGAGTTAATCTAACCAAACGAAACGGCGAGAATGTTTGGGAGGAGGCGACAAATGAAGACTGACACATCAATGATTTTTAATGTGTTGATCAAGGAGGATGAGGATCTTTACGTTGCTCATTGTCTTGAGCTCGATATCGTCAGTACATCTAAAGATTTAGAGGAAGCGAAAAACAATATAATTGACTTGATCAAGGCTCAAGTCGATTATGCTTTCTCAAACAACAATCTTGATTATCTTTACCATCCAGCCCCTTCAGAAGTTTGGCAAGAATTCTATGCTTGCAAAGAACAAATAGAGAAGAAAGTCAATATTAAATCAGTCTTTGGCAAAGCACCTCAACGGTTTGTTCCGCCTTGGATCATAGCGAGAACATGCACGTCTTTTGGGCAATCTTGCTATGCCTAAATGCCCATTTAAACTAAAAGAACTTCTCGCCAAATTGAAATCCTACGGAGTATCATCATTAACAAAACGTGGAAAAGGATCAGAGAGAATTCTTCTGAGACCGAAAGAACCAGGTTCCCAAAAGGGGCCACAATATCCTATAAAAGATCACGGGGAAGGAACAGAAATCTCCATTCCGGTAGTAAATGCAATTTTGCGACGCTTCGGAATAGATCAAAAAGAATTTTGGGAATAAATTTTTTCCCAGTAATTAATCACTTTCATTTCAATAAAGAAATAATGTCCTCAATGTCCCAAACTCGATCCGTCACTTTCGCCTTCATTGCAGGGGTCATTCTCAATGTCTGGTGGATTCGACAGAAATTATAATACATGAAATATAGGGCTTCAGCATAAAACAGGTTTAATACTTTCTTGGAATTTTCTAATTGGAAGTTAGAAGGTCAATCCAATACCCTCTCTGCTAAGATACTCAATGTTTAGTGCCAGAATTTAGAGGCAACCACCCTTAAATTCTTGTTGACTTCCTTTCCATATTTGGTAGATTTTTATTGAAAACAAGGCACTCTCTTTATAATCCTTAAACATTAAGGTGGGCATATATAGGTAGGAGGCATGGACTAAGATGAAGTGATTTGACTTCGAGAAGTGGAACATTAAGAAGGGATTTATTTTTAATCCGACTTCGAGAAATGGAGGGGAAAGATGAAGATTGAGATCACCCATGTTAAAAGTGGAATCCGTTTCGCTATGAAACGGGAAAGTGGGAAGGTTTTGTTCGCCAGGTTTGTGCCATTCAATCATAAGGAAAAGGACCGGAGAGTGATGTTTGAAATCTCGGTGAAAGAGGAGAAAAGGAAGGATGTAGAATAATCACATTACAATTCGGGTGTTCATCTATTTGTATTTAGAGGGAACCATCCCTCCCAATTCTTATTGACACCCTATTCCTAATTTAGTACACTTTCATCGAAACTAAGGCCATCCATTATTAACCTTTAACCATTGGGTGGGTATATGATTTGGAGATGAATTTGAACCCCGTTTCTGAAAAAGGAATGGGGTTTTTGTATTAAGGATGAAGTTACCATTTTTTCTAACCCGTGTTGAAACATATCCGAGGATGATCATGAAAAAAATCATAGCTATTCTTTTAATAACCATCGGTATATTTATCCCTGCAATTGAAACTCAATCAGCAACCTTTAGTAAACCTCTCAGTCTTTAGGATCTATCGGATAAATCCTCGTTAATAATTGTTGGGACGATTATTAAGACGGAAAGTTCATGGAACGCTGAGAGGACAAAGATATTTACCTTCGTTGAAATTGAGGTTGAAGAGTACATTAAAGGATATGGGGAGAAAAGACTTACGATCCAGATTCCAGGGGGTACAGCTGAAGGGATTACTGAAATCCATTCAGGTATGCCGAGATTTTCTGAGGGAGAAAGGGTTTTGCTTTTTCTTGATCCAGGGCACCCATATTCAGATATTGTAGGTGCTTATCAAGGGAAGTATACTATTATTGGTGATGAAGTATTAGAGAAAGGGATATCCGCTAATGAATTTATAAGGCAACTGAAAGGAATAACAGGCAAAGAATCTCCAGACTCAAAATTATTAATCGTTCCAGAAGAAGAATCTCAAAAACCAATAAAGCAAATAGGGACAGAATCTCCAGGAATCATTTACAACGTTGTAATGAGCGAGAATTTTGAGGGAACATTTCCGTCTTCAGGATGGACTGTTCAGGGAGGTGGGGGACCTTATTGGGGGGCGACAAATAATTTTTATCACTCAGGATCAAAAAGTGCTTGGTGCGCAAGGAGTGGACCAGGAGGAGTTGACCCCCGGTACTACTATTATCCCAATAATGTCAATTCTTGGATGACCTATGGCCCTTTCTCTCTTTATAATATCCAGAGTGCCCTTGTACATTTCTATTATTGGAACCGATCTGAATCAAATCATGATTATTTCAAATGGATGGTTTCTATAGATAATAATTATTTCTATGGCTATCAAGTAAGTGGTGATTCAGGTGGATGGATAGAAGTAACATTTAATCTAACAAATGTCCCTGGTCTTGGAAATGTTTGTGGAAAACCTCAAGTCTGGATTGCATTCTTATTCACGAGCGATTGGAGTGTTGTTGATTATGGAGCCTATGTAGATGATGTTAGTCTTAGTGTAAGCCTATCTCCTGTTATCAACAGTCTTACGCCTTCATCAGCATCGGCTGGAACTTATTCTGTCGTAACGATTAATGGAAATAATTTTGGCTCTACACAAGGGGAAGTTTATTTTAGGGCCACTGGAACTAACCATTCAGCCCCTAATACTTTTTTGAAAGCCACTATCATTTCTTGGTCCAATACTGAAATTAAATGTTATGTCCCTATTGGAACGGTAAGTAATTATCCTTACTCGGCTGGTTCCTTTAACAATGCAATTTATGTTTATAACGGGATATGGAGCAATGGTCACCCTTTTAGTGTTACCTTTGGATATTCAGGGAACAGGTGGGCGACGGATACCGTTCATTACTTCATCAATGAGAACACAAATGACAGCGTGGGCGAGGGGGCTGCAGTCAAAGCAGCGGGGGACGCATGGAATAATTATTCTAACTTCAGTCTTTATTACGACGGACCGACCTCATCTATCGACTATGGAAGGAATGGGAAAAACGAGATTCTTTGGGTTAATTATAATACTTATTCCTTGGCAACAACATCTTATTGGGTAGATTTAAATGGAATTATCATTGAATGTGACATTCGTTTCAATGATATTTCCTATGATTGGAGTACAAGTGGTCATCCTTCAAGTGGACAATTTGATGTTCAATCCGTTGCAGTTCACGAGTTTGGCCATTGGCTGAATCTTTTAGACCTATATGGGGATAATGACACAACAAAGGTAATGTATGGAATTAATAATGGTGGGCTTGAAGGGGTAAAGAGGTCCCTTACTCTTGATGATATTGCAGGGATTCAATATATCTATGGTATCCCTGAAACCATTACTCCACCTTCAACCCCCAGTGGTCCGACCAGTGGTTTCATTGGCACATCTTTTACTTATTCTACCGGAGGTTCTTCCTCCAATCTTGGTCACTTATTGGAGTACCAGTTCGACTGGAAGGGCGATGGCACGGACCTTTCTTTGTGGGGTTCTGCTACCCAATCGAAGACCTGGACTGTTTCTGGGACATATCAGGTCAGGGCAAGAGCCCGATGCACCAGCCATACCTTGGTCGTCTCAAGCTGGTCGGGAACGCTCTCGGTCACAATCACACCTGCAGAGACCGTCTCCACCCCTTCAACCCCCAGCGGAACCACGAGCGGCAACACGGGCATTAGTTATACTTATTCAACAGGGGGTGCTTCATCAAATCTTGGCCACTCCTTAGAATATCGATTTGATTGGGGAGATGGAACCTATTCTAATTGGTCATCTTCAACAAGTGCCTCCAAATCCTGGTCTTCCGCTGGTACTTACTCCGTCAGGGCCCAGGCCCGATGCGCAACTCACACCTCTGTCGTATCAAGCTGGTCTTCGGGTCTTTCGGTTAACGTAATAGCCGATAATGTATTTTTAGATGTTCCATCTGGTTATTGGGCTTATGATTATATCATTGCTATTTACAACAATGGAATAACCACAGGATGTGTTCAGGATGATCCAAGTACACCACAGAATGAGAGGCGATACTGTCCTGAAGACTCTGTAACCAGAGGGCAAATGGCGGCATTTATAATAAGGGTAAAGTATGGGGAGAACTTCACATACACACAAACTCCTTATTTTAGTGATGTTCCATCAAACCACACATTCTTTAAGTATGTCCAGAAGATGAAGGATGAAGGTCTTACAGCGGTTAGTGGCGTATACATGGTAGATGAGCCTGTAACGAGAGGGCAAATGGCGGCATTTATCATAAGGGCTAAATTTGGAGAGAACTTTACCTATACCACAACCCCTTACTTCACGGACGTTCCATCAACACATTCATTCTTCAAATATGTGCAGAAAATGAAAGACGAGGGTATAACCGCTGTAACAGGGACTTATGGTGTGGATAATATCGTAACCAGAGCTCAGATGGCTGCCTTCCTTGCAAGAGCATTTCTGGGGATGGAGTAACTCCTCAAGGATAGGCAGTCATTTTCAGACCGAAGGTCATCCTATATAAGACCTAACCGTCTCAAATCTTTCTCTGTCCAATCGGCATCTTGAATCATTGACTTTAGGGTTTTTGGTGGGAAGGTATCTTGAGGTCTATGAAAGGAAAGAATGACTCTGCGTCCGTCTGGATGCCTAAAAACGAGATGGCCTCCTCTCTTTTTAGTTCGTTTAAATCCATCTCTTTCTAATGCGTGTTTAAATTCATTGGCAGTAATATTCTTAGGAGGGATCATGCCCAGACACTTATTGCAGTTTCAGAAAGGATTTCTAAAGCCTCTTCTTCTGGTATAGGTTCCCCATTTTCTTTAAGGTCTTCTATGTAGAGGTCTACCGCCTCCCTAATATTTTTCAATGTTTCCTCATAGGAATATCCCCAGGTATGACAGCCTTTAAGTGCTGGACAGTAAGCATGATAGGCCATACGGTTATCTTTTGGGTCTTCTTCAATGAATACTTTGAATAAATAAGTTTTCATGTATTTTTATAACCTCCCTAATACTATCCCATTTGTGTCATTATAGCTCCATTATGGCTTTTATCTCCTCTATATTTTCTATAAGGGATTTTTCTATACCTTCTTTGATAAAAATAAATGTATATTCCACAAGGTCTGTTGGCCCATATTCATCAATACTTTTCGGTATAGATGACACTGTGAATGGTTCATTTATCAGGCTTCTTTTAGTGTCGTAATAAAGGTCTCTGATCCGTTCATATTTTATTCCTATTCTGCCTGATAACACATGAAAGGCTCTATCTTTACTAAATCCTTTTTCAACGAGGCTGTTGACTAAAGCCATAATGGTCATTCTCTTTACTGTTCCACTGTTCCATTTCTCTCCACTCTTTACAGGTTTTCCCTTTAATGCCTTTATCATCCATAGCTCATTAGTAAAGTAAAAACAAGGATACCTCTCCCTAACTTTGATCACGGCTTCTTTATCCCCTTTTTTATATTGATTGTTATACTCACGGTTTATCTTGTTGTAGTTTTCTTCACCATTCCCTATTTTACATAGACATCTAAACTTCAATTCGTTTTCGTTAAGATTTATAGGTTCCTTGGGTGTTAGAAACTTAATTAATCCACCTTGCTTAATTATCTTCTTAACAGAGGTAGGCTCATTCCCATTTGGCAGTTGATCTTTTGTAATGATGGGCATCATTTTAGCAAATGTTTGAATTTTACCTATAATTTTCATGGCTTACACTTTCGATTTCCAATAGAGACATTTTAAACGATTTTGGTTTACATGTCAATTATGAAAAAGAAATTTTTGGTTGACCTTCAAAATGCGTGTCGAATCCTGAGAGTCAACAGGATAACCCTTTGGAGATACCGGAAGATTGGCCTCCCTTCGATAGTCGTGGGGAGACAAGTTTATTTTAGGCGGAATGATCTCTTAAGGTGGAAAAATCAGAGAGAAAAGGCAGGTGATTAAAATGGCCGGAAAAAATGACCTGGTTGAATTTTTGGAGGAGTTCATCGAGAAGGGTTGTGAAATTTTAGACCTTCCCTCTCCCTTTGAAAATGGGGATGAGGAGACAGAAGATTGAGTCACTACTAACCCCGCTTCGTCTTGATTGATGGAGCGGATTACCACCAATAGAAAAGCCGTCCTTGGGAGACGGCTTCTGAAAGGAGGTATCAAACTATCATGACTAAAGTAACAAATAATGATGAACCTGTCAATAAAAAAATTAAACCATGTTTCAACAGTGAGAATTTTGAGGACGGCGAAAGGGTTTGTGATTTATCTTTTGAGACTCTGGTGAGCTGCGGATACAATGGGCCTGAAAGCAAAGAAGTTGAACGCATCACAATCCGCAAATTCCCAAAAAGAGTCGAGGTGGCCGTGTTTTATTTGGCTAAAAAACACAGTAATCTACAAACTCTTAGTCGGGTTCAGTGCTTCGCCACAATGCTCGGTGTCAACATAATCCAGGCTAATCCCATAATTAAGAATCTTGAACATTCAAGAAAAGTGGGTATCGAATCAGGTAGGATTGAAGACATTTTAACTTACTTCCCAGATTATTATTTTGAATGGGGACCGAGCTTTAGAGGGTTTACCACTCCAAAAGCTACAATTTCAACTTTTAAGTGGGTGGGTGGTTGCCTCACCGATCTGAGGAGCATTCTTGGAATCGCAAGGCCAACTGTCGCACTCATTAGTCTGGTGATTGGCCTATCGATGTCGGAACGCTGGCTAACGAAAGGGCTTAGAAATCCTTTACTGGAAGAGGTTGCGAATATCAATGAATGGCTTCAAAAACAAGCAGACAAGGTTACATAGTTGTGGCGTTGTGTCATTGTGGCATTGTGGCGTTGTGTCACTTGCCTCTAATACGAAGTATTACTCTTAAGGGGTGAAGGATAAACTTTGACAATGGAATACCCCAAATTTGGACAACGTAACCAAGGAGCCGCTTCGGCGACGTGGGGTTAAAGGTTTTAGCTTTAGGATTTTGACTTTGGGGTTGGGTTTTGTGGTTTTTCCTTAAAAGAGAAGGGTTTAAAAAATGGAACTCAATGAGACAGATATTCAAGACGTAAAGCTTGCAAAACCGGTTGCAGTCGTTGACCTCTGGGATATCGACGACCGGATTAGCCACTTGGAAGAGATTACCGAGCGTTTAGAGAAGACCGTTGAAGTTTTGGTCGCCCTTTACCATGAGGAGCGGGTTAAAAATTGGGAGCTAATTCTCAAAGAAATGTTGGATAGGAAGGGAGTCAAGAAAGAGGGTAAGACATTCATTCGACCTGTTTTTAAGATAAAGAATACCTCTGAATCCGAGGAGGGATAATGGAATCGAAGAAAAACCTTTATCCTGTAAGGGAAAACCTTAAAGGCAAAACCCGCTTTGAAGGCCTTCGCTTCACTCAGGCCGAAGCAGGAGGGGTTATAGAGGAAAACGTTGTTTACAAATTCAAATAGATATTTTTTAAACGGGTAAGGGCATGGAAAAAGTAGCAATATACGTTCGTGTTTCGACAGATGAACAATCCACAGAGATGCAGACCTCCGACCTCACACGTTACTGTGACCAACGGGGATTTGAGATTTACAAAGAGTATTCGGATCAGGGCGTCTCGGGGACTAAAGATAAAAGGCCTGGTCTCGATGAACTGATGGCCGATGCCAGGAAGAGAAAGTTTGATGCGGTGATGGTATGGAGGTTTGATCGCTTTGCAAGATCAACCAAACATCTCATCACTGCCCTTGAAGAGTTTCGCCATTTGGGAATCGACTTCGTTAGTTATCAAGAGAACATTGATACAAGCTCTCCATTGGGAAAAGCAATCTTCACCATCATCTCAGCGATTGCAGAGTTGGAGCGAAGTATCATCGTTGAACGGGTTAAAAGTGGGGTTAGACGGGCAAAGGAACGAGGAAAAATATTGGGCCGGCCAAGAGTATTGAATCTTGATGGCAATGAACTCCTAAGACTCAGAGACGAGGGTTTGTCATTAAGAGAAATTTCAAAAAAGGTGAATGCTTCACCGGCCAGTGTTTACAAATCCCTCTTAAAACGCAGTCCGCAAAGCCTTGAAAATTCGATGTCGGGGAGTAAGCAAATCGATGTTTCTTAATCTGATGATTTGTGAACGCTGAGAGGAGATAAGATGGAGCGATGGGTCAGTATCAGCGAAGCCGAAAAAATTCTTGGACTGAGTCGCAGGACAATTTGGAGAAAGATTGAGAGTGGTGATCTCGAATCCAAAAATCAAGGAGGCAAACGTTTCGTTTTAATCAGGGATGATGAGGGAGGAGAATCAGAGACAGAACTAAGACCTTCAGAAGAGGGTAGAAAAACTAAAACAAAGGGATTCATTGAGAATGAGGTCAAATTACCAACCCTCACACTCATTGAACTGCTGTTTGACCTCAAAAATAGAATAAGGGAGCGGACCCGGGTCGCTCATGTAGTAGCAGAAATAAGTTCCTCATTTCCTAATGATGGAGAAAAAGATCAGGACAGGGCTTACCAATGGATTGGGGTCTTATCGTTACTTGAAGGGACCTTTCAGAAAATCCAGAGGTCAGAAGTGAATAAGAATGAACTTCAGGACCTCTTTGGTAAATTTTTAGAGGCCAGGGCGGAGGCGGAAAGTCTGGAAGGGGAAAAGATCAGAGAACTTGAAACATTTTCCTATGAAATGAAAGACTCCTCCGATCCTGAACTCGTCCAGGCCATCAAAGAAGAAAAAAAAGATATGGACAGGGATCTGGATTTATTCGACCAGTGCATCAACACCATTAAAAAATTGATTGTCACTACTCAGGGGGGAGATGAGTGACGCTGTGTCATGACCTGTGCCGTGTCATGTGTCATGGCACACTACCTGTGCCAAATATAGGTTTTATGCGTGCCAGCGGACTTTTTGACACACCTGTTTGGTACATGATGAATGAAGTGATGAGGTTAAGGCAATAAACCATTGACCAGGGGAGAAAGTCCCTTTGTAGGGCATCCCGGAGGGTTTTTTGAAGGAATTTTTGACCATAGATGAACTTTCTGAATACCTGAGCATAAAGAGGAGCACTCTTTATTCAATGGTGGAGTCTGGGGAGATTACTCATTATAGAGTGGGGAGGTTAATCCGTTTCAAGAAGCAGGATGTCGATAACTGGATGGAGGGGCACAGGAGAGAAGAAAACAGTGCAGACAAAAAGGCAAAGGTGATTCTGAAAGCCATAAATAGGCCATTTGCGGGTATTGACCGTATTGTCAAGAAAACCATTGCAGAGGTCAAAGGAAATGGGTATACTCCTCATCACGGGAGACCGGACCAAGTCAAGGGCCTCAGAGAGGAGGTGTCCGATGGGAATTTATAAAAGAGGCCGAGTCTGGTGGATGGGTTTCACATATCAGGGAAGGAATTATCGTAGGTCAACGGAGGTAACTGATCGGAAGTTGGCTCAGAGAATTTATGACAAGATCAAAGGCGACATTGCAGAAGGAAAATGGTTTGAGAAGTTACCAGGAGAGGAAAAGAGCTTTAAGGAGATGATGGAGAAA
>Ga0315285_10003880_pt1 | contig 15530 bp, 13 predicted proteins | sample YL17G09_36_MG_FD_203698 | JGI IMG/M metagenome (GOLD analysis project Ga0315285, IMG submission 203698) | Sediment microbial communities from Yellowstone Lake, YNP, Wyoming, USA - YL17G09_36 | ecosystem: Environmental > Aquatic > Freshwater > Lake > Sediment | place: USA: Wyoming | collected...
AGCCCCCGCTGCGCCTCGCCCCCCACCGCGCTCGTCGCCAACCTGCTCCAGGCCGCCTCGATCCTCTACCGCACGCGCCTGCCGCTGCTGCTGGCGTTCAACAAGGCCGACGTGGGAGGGGCGGACGCCGTGGCGTCGTGGGTCGGGGACTGGGAGAAGCTCGACGACGCCCTGTCGAGGGAGAAGGCCTACGCCGCGTCGCTCGCGCGGTCGCTGTCGCTGGTCCTGGACGAGTTCACCAACGCGCTGCCGCACGTCTGCGTGTCCGCCGCGACGGGGCAGGGCATGGCTGAGCTGGTGGAGAAGCTCGAGGAGTGCCGCGAGCGGTACCACGAGGAGTACCGGCCGGGCGTGGAGGCGGCCAGGAGGGCGAGGGACGAGGCGAGGGAAGGGGCCGAGGCCGAGAGGCAGGCGGCGGAGCTCGGGAAGCTGTCTCTGGACGGGGGCATCGGGGACGAGGGCGTCTCGGGCTTGGAGAGGGCCGTGAGGGCCGTGAACGGCGGCGGCGGCGGCGAGGAGGAGGGAGGGAGCGGTGGAGCTTGAGAGAGCAGAGCGAGAGATAGAAGATGTGTCAGTTTTTTTTCATTCATGTTCTTGCATTTTTTTCTCTCTTTCAATTTTCAACCCCCCCCCGACCCTCTCTCTTTCTCTCTCTCTCTCCCCCCCCCCCGTCTCTCTCTCCAAAAAAGTCTCATCCCCCCCCCCCGAAACTCCAAATATTCTCAATATTATCTTCATCGCGGCGTGTTGCTGCCGTCGGCGGAAGCGACGACGCTCGGGGTCATCAGCCCGGACTCTCCGCCGCCGCCGGCGATGGCCCCGACCGCCGCGGCCAGTCTCTGCTCCCACGCGGCCAGCGCCGCGGCGTGGCCCTCGACCGCCGCCCTCGCGCTCGCCGCCGACGCGGAGCCGCCGACGGCCCTGACTGCGGCGTCGAGCCCGGGACCGGCTGCGGAGAGGTCGGCGAGCTCGGATCCAAGGGAGTCGACGGCGCGGAGCAGGGCCGAGGCGGCCTCTGCCGCGGCGGCCAGCGACGACGACGAGTCGGACGAGTCGTTGCCGTCGTTCTCGGAGCCCAGGGCCGCCTCGGCTGCCAGCGTCCCGACGACGGCGCGGAGGCGCTCGAGCCTCCTCTTGCCCGCCGAAACGGCAGAAGAGAGCGCCGGCAGGGAGGCCCGCAGCTGCGCCCGCTCCGGTGCCCCGGGGTCGCCGCCGCCGTTGGAGCCGGTGTTCTCGCCGGCCGAGCCGTCGGCGTCGTACGAGTCGGCGTTCCCTCGGGGAGTGCCCCCGTTCCGAGCAGCGGCAGCATACGAGCGAGAAGAAGAGGGGGCAGCGGAGGGAGTGAAAGAGAGGGCGGTCGCGACTCCAGCGGCACCTGGGGTCCTCGCCCCGGTCGCCGTTGGGGGGCGACGGGAAAGACCCCTCGGCGTCGTCGTCGCGCCGCCGCCGCCGTAACCCAGTTCCCTCGTGCTGCCGTGCTGCCTCCCCGCCGAGAGCAAATTGGCCGCGGCAGCGGCGGCCCCGTCGCGCAGGGCCGAGGCTCTGGCAGCGGCGGCCTCGACGCCCGCGGCTCTCGACTCCAGCGCGTCGGCCGCGGCGGCGAGCTCCCTCGCCCGCGCCTCGACGGCGGCCTCGCGCCGGGCCGCGGCCTCGGCCCTCGCGTCGGCGGCCTTCCGGGAGTCGGCCGCGGCGGCCAGCGCGGCCTCGGCCTCGGCGCACCTGGCGTCCGCGGCGGCTCTGTCGGAAGCCGCTTGGTTCCTGGCGTCGGCCAGCTGCGCTTCGGCTTTCGTCGCGGCGAGCTCGCGCGCCCTCAAGGCCTCCTCCCTCTCCCGTTCCGCCTGCGCCGCGCCGCGCTCGCGCTCGGCGACGCGGCCCTCCCTCTCGGCCAGCAGCGCCGCGACCTGCCTCTCTGCGTCCGCGGCGACGCCGCAGGCCTCGTCGGCCCTGCGCGAGGCGTCTGCCTCGGCGGCGGCCAGGGCGGCCTCGCGCTGCTGCAGGCGGGCGAGCAGGAGCTGCGCGTCCGAGGCCTCGGCGGCGGCGCCGTCGACGAATCTCTGCTTCGCCTCGAGCGACTCCGAGGCGGCGCGCAGGGCCTCTTCCCTGGCGGCCACCTCGGCCTCGCGAGCGGAGAGGGCGGCGGCGGATCGCGCGAGCTGCTCCGCCTTGGCGCCGGCCTCGGCGGCCGCGTCCGCGGCCGCCGCGCGGCCCCTGGCGGCGGCCTCGGCCGCGGCCCTCGCCTCGTCGTCGCGGGCCGCGGCGGCCGCCGCCGCGGCCTCGGCGCGGGACCACTCGCGCTCGGCGGCCTGCGCCCTCGCGCGCGCCTCGGCCGTCGCGGCAGAGGCCGTGGCCTCGCGCTCGGCGGCGGCCCGCTCCCTCTTCTCGGCGGCCTCGCGGGCGCGGGACGACTCCTCGGCGGCGGCGGCCGCGGAGCTCTCCCGCTCGGCTGCGGCGCGCTCCCTCGAGGCGGCGCGGGCCGTGGCGGCCTCGACGGCGGACGCCTGCGCCTCGGCCTCGGCGCGCCGGGGGGCCCCGGCCTCCCACGCGGCGCGCTCTGCTCTGAGAGCGGCCAGAGCCTCGGCGGCGGCCGCCGAGTCCGCCGCGGACTTCTCCCTCGCCCCCTCGGCGACCCTTTGGGCGGCGGCGGCGGCGTCGGCCGCGTCGCGGAGCGCGGCCTGCGCCCTGGCCAGTTCCCCCTCGCGCCTCTTGACGTCCACCGCGGCCTCGGTGGCGGCGCGGAGGCGCGCCTCGGCGGCGGCGGACTTCTGCGAGGCGGCCTTTTCGGCGGCGGCGGCGGCGGAGAGCCTGGACTCGGCCTCTCTCTTGGCTTGTTCGGCACGGGCGACGGCGTCGGCGCACTGCGCCGCGGCACGCTCCGTGGCCGCGGCCGCGGCGGCATCGGCCCGCCCGCCGGCGCTGGCCTCGGCGGCCCGGGCCGCCGCCTCCCGCGCGGAGAGCTCGGAGCGGGCGGCGTCGGCCTCGGCGCGGAGCCTGCGCTCGAGCGAGGAGAGCTCGTCCTCGAGCTTGGTCCGCCGCTCGGCCAGGCGACTCTCCCGCGCTTGCAGCTCCTGCTCGCGCGAGGCGGCGGCGGCGGCGGCCTCGCGGGCAGAGAGAAGAAGAGCCTCCTCCTGCTCCTTGGCGGCGGCCTCCCTCGAGGCGAGCTTGGCGGCGCGCCGCTCGGCGTCCAGCCGGGCAGACTCGAGCTCCGAGCGGATCTTGGCAGAGAAAGAGTCGGCCTCTTTTTTGGCGGCTAGGGCCGCGTCCCTCTCTGCCTCGGCCTCCTTGCGGGCGGCGGCGACGACCTTGGCGGCCTCGGCAGACGCGGCGTCGCGGGCGGCTGCCTCGGCCTCCCTGGCAGCGGCGGCCCTCTCTCTCGCGCGGAGCTCCAGCGCGGCCTCTTCGGCGGCCTCCCTGGCGGCGGCCTCGGCGCGGGACGCGGCCTCGACGCGGGCCCTGGCGGCGGCGTCGGCCCTGGCGGCGGCCTCCTTGGCGGCGTCGGCGGCGCGCTGCGCCTCGGCGGCGGCCTCGGCGCGGCGGGCGGCGTCGGCGCGGGTCTCCCCTCCCGCCGCGGCTGCGGCCTCGGCCTCCCTCCTCGCGGCGTCGACGGACGCGCGCTCGGCGGCCAGCGCGCGAGAGGCAGCCTCGAGCTCGGCCGAGCGCGCCGCGGCGGCTGCTCTCTCCGAGTCGAGCTCGGCGCGAACCCTCCTGGCGTCGTCGGCCAGGGCCGCGCGCTCCCTCTCGAGCGCGGCGGCGGCGGCGGCGGCCTCGGCCCTCTCGGCCGCGGCGCGCTCGGCGGCCTCCTCGGCGGCCTCCAGCGCCTGCGAGGCGTCGCGCCGGGCGCCGTCGGCCAGGCGCGCCTCCTCGACGGCGGCGGCGCGGCAGCGCTCGGCGTCCCCGCGGGCCTCCTCCGCGGCCCGCAGGGACCCGGCGGCCCGCGCCTCGGCGGAGGCCAGCGCGGCCTCGCGGCCCCGCAGCGCCTCGGCCAGCGCCGCGCCCTCGGCGGCCTCGGCTCGCAGGGCCTCGACGCGGGCCCCCTGCTCCTCCAGGGCCCGCTCGCGCCCCGCGGTGGCCCTCTCTCGGGCCTCGAGCTGCCGCAGGCGCTCCTCAGACAGCTTGGAGGAGGCTTCGGCCTCGGCGCGGGCGGCCGAGAGCCTCGCCGCCTCGCCTCGGGCCGCGGCGGCCGCGGCGGACCCGGCTGCGAGCGCGTCGCCGGCCGCCCTCTCGAGGTCGGCCTCCTTGGCCTCGATCTCCGCGGCGCGCCGCTCGAGCTCCTCGGCGCGCGCGTCCGAAGCTGCCGCGGCGGCAGCCACATCGGACTCGGCGGCGTCGAGCTCGCAGGCCCTGGCGGCGAGCGCCGCGCGGGCGCCGTCGGCGGCCCGGCGCGCCGCATCGGCGGCCTCGGCCCGGGCCTCCGCGTCGGCGACGGCGGCGGCCCTCGCGCCGAGCTCCGCGGCCCTGGAGGCCAGCTCGCTGGCCTCGCGGGCGGCCTCGGCGGCCCTGGCGTCCAGCTCCGAGGAGCGCCGCGAGACCTCGGCCTCCGAGGCCCTGACGGCGGCGGCGCGGGAGGCGGCCTCGGAGGCGGCGGCCTCGGCGCGGCGGGCGGCGGCGGCCGCGGCGGCCGAGGCCCGGGCCCTCGAGCGCAGGGCGCGCGCGGCGGCCCCGCCGCGGGCGGCGGCGGCGTCGAGAGAGGCGGCCCAGGAGAGCAGGGCGGCCTCCCGCTGGGCGAGCTCCGCGACGCGGGCCGCGAGGGCGGCGGCGGCGTCCGTCGCCGGGAGGCAGGCGGAGGAGGCGGTGGAAGCGGCCGACCCGAACAGCAGCGGGGGCAGCGGCCGAGCGCCGTCCGCGGCCGCGCCGGCAGAGCGGGCCGCGGCCGCGGCCTCGGCAGCCGCGGCGTAGGCTGCCAGAGCAGAGGAAGGGAGCGACGCCGCCTTGGAAGAAGAGGGCGATTTTCTGTTTCCGTCTCGGCCGAAAGATTCCTCCTCCTCCTCTTCCTCCTCCTCGTCTCCAGTTCCGCCAAGGGCAGCCTCCGCGGCCTCGGCGAGAAGAGCTCTGGCCCTCGCGGCGGCAGCCTCGCGCTCGTCGAGGGACGCCTGCGCCGCCGTCAGAGCGTCCAGGGCCCTCTGCGCGCGAGCGGCGGCCCCGTCGGCGGCCTCCCTCTCCCCGCCGGCGAGCGCGGCGGCCTCCCTGGCGGCGGCCTCGGCCTCGGCGGCGAGCGCGGCGCGGTTCTCCGCGGCCTCCGAGACGGCCGAGGCCTCCTCGGTCGCCGCGCGGGCCGCGTCGACGGCCTGGCGGGCCGCCTCGCGCTCCTCCTCGGCCTCCGCGCGGGCGCGGGCCACGGCGGCCGCGGCCGCGGACAGCTCCGCCTCCCGCAGGTCGAGCAGGGCCTGCCTCTCGGCGGCGCCGGCCGCGGCGCGGCACCCCTCGGCGCTCCGCCGCTCGGCCTCGGCCTCGGCGGCGTCGAGCGCCAGCCTGCGCTCGTCGGCCGCGGCGCGCTCGGCGCCCAGGGCCGACGCCAGGTCGTCGAGGTCGCGCGCGCGCGCCTCAGCCTCCTGGGCCGCGGCGGAGAGCGCGGCGTCGCGGGCGGCGAGGTCGGCGTCGGCCTCGGCCGCGGCCTCGTCGGCCCTGGCGGCGCGCGCCTCGAGGACCTGGGCGGCCTCGAGGGCGGCCTGTTAGTTGGTAGTAGTGGAAGTCGATAGGGAAGAGGAAGAAGCGAGTGGGTTTTTCCCCCCCGGCAAAACGGAGCTCGAAAGAACGCCGAAAAGGAAAAAAAAACCTCAAGACTCGAAACACACAACTCTCTCAATCTTTCTCACCTCCTCCTGGTCGACCAGGGCCTGCTCCCGCGCCCTCGCGTCGGCCTCGCGAGCCGCCACGGCCTTTTCGAGCTCGACGCGCAGCTTCGCGACCTCGGATTTTTCGCCGCCCAGCCGCTCCCTCTCGAGCCGGCACTCGTCCATTTTGGACTGCACGTGCGCCGCGGCCTTCCGCTTGAAGTCGTCCTTCCAGGCTCCGAGCGCGGCCTCGTGGGCCGCGAGCGCCTCCTCGCGGTCCGAGACGGCGGCGCGCTCGCGCTCCAGGTGCGCGTCGTTGCGAGCGCGCTCGGCGGCCAGCGCGGTGTCGGCCTCGGCGCGGCGCCTTTCCAGGTCTCGCAGCCCCGACGCCAGCGTCTCCTCCATCTCGCCGCGCTCCCGGGAGAGGGCCTCGGCCTCTCGCTCGACGGCGAGCGCGCGCTCTCCCAGCACGGCCAGGCGCTTGGCCTCGGCAGCACTGGCGAGCTCCTGCTCCTCGACGCGAAGGCGGCGCTGGGCCAGCAGCGCCTCTTCTCCGGCGACGGCGGCCTCCCAGGCGGCGGCCCTCGCGGCGGCGGCGTCGTCGTCGGCCGCTGCGCGCTGCTTGGCCCGCAGCGCCGCGGCCTCGGCGGCGTCCCTGTCGCGGGCCGCCCCGGCGGCAGCGGCCCTCGCCGCGGCGGCGGAGGCCTGCGCGGCGTCGGCGGCCTGCGAGGCCTGCGAGCAGCCGAGGCGCGCCTCTTCTTCTTCCGCGCGCGCGGCATCGCGCGACGCGGCCGCCGCGCAGGCCTCTCTCTTGAGCTCCCCGAGCTTCGACGCGGCAGCGCGGGTCTCGCGAACGGCCTCCGCGGCTGATTCTTTCGACGCGGCAGCTTGTGCTTTCGCAGCGGCGGCGTCGGCCTCGGAGCGCGCCTTAAGGGCAGAGGCCGCTTCTTCGCCCTCCCTGAGGTCTTTTTCTTGCTGCTCGCGCCGGCGCTCGAGGGCCGACTCTGCCTCGCGGAGGCGCTCCTCGCGCGAGGCCAGGGCCGCCTCGGCGCCGGCCTGGCGACGGGCAGCGACGGCTGCGGCGTCGTCGGCAGCGGCGCGGGCCTAGAGGCGGTGGTGGGTTTGTTTTTGTTTAGAAGAACAAGTGGGAAAGAGAGGGTGTTTTTTTTTTGAATGGGGGGTCAGCAAGAACATAAAAGAGACCCGAAGATGAAAAAATGCAAAAACTCTCTCTCCCTCTCTCTCTCACTCACCCTGGCAGCGTCAGACAGCATCGCCTCCGCTTCCCTCCTCGCTGCCGAAGCCGCCTCCGAGGCCGCCGAGGACGCGGCCTCGCGGGCGGCGACCGCGCGCTCGCGCTCGTCGAGCGCCCTTCGAAGAGGCTCGGCGTCCCTCGCTGCGCCCCTCGCGCAGGCCTCGGCCTCTCGCGCCGCGAGCTCGGCCCTCGCCGCGTCCTCCTCCCGCGCCTCGGCGCGCGACAGCCTCGCGTCGGCCTCGGCGAGGGCTGCCTCGGCCGCGGCGGCCCTCGACGCGGCCTCGTCGGCGCAGGCGCGCGCCGCCGCCTCGGCGTCCCTCGCGGCGGCGGCGGCGGCGGCCCTCGCGGCCTGCGCGGCCCGCGACGCGCTTTCGGCCTCGGCAGACCGGGACTCCAGCTCCTCCATGGCCCCCCTCTTAGCCGACTGGATGTGATCCAGCTGCATGCGGGCGGTCTTGAGCGCGTCGCCGAGCTCGACCAGCGCCGCGCGGGCGGCCTCGGCGTCGTCGAGGGCGGCCGCGGCGGCGGCGTTGGCCGCCGAGGCCTCGGCGCGGGCGTCGTCGCGCGCGCGGCGCCACTCCTCGGCCTCGGCGGCCAGGGACGACGCAGCGACCGAGGGGGACGACGAGGGGGGCTCCTGCGGAGGAGAGGGGAAGGAGAACGCGGAGGAGGAGGCGGCGACGGCGTGGACGGAGGCGGAGGAGGTCGCGCCGGGCTGCTTGCCGGCAGCGGCAGCAGCGGGAACATTTCTCCTCGGGGAGGCGAACGGCGGGTGCGGGAGAGTCGCTGCTGCCGTTTTCGCTTCAGTGGCGGCGGCAGAGGGCTTGATACTGAGTCGGCCCACGCGGCGCTCGGGCTGTTTTTTTCGGGGGGTTTGTCGTTGGCGTTGGGACGGACAAGGGGGTGAGTGAGAGTGAAGGTCGCCGTCGCCGTCGTTTCTTCTTCGCAAACGGAAGCAAACGACAGGCGAGTTTTTTTCGTTCCATATTGAGGGGGGTGTTTTCCCCAGCTTTCGTTCCTCTCTCTCTCTCTCTCTCTCTCTTGACGAAACTCACCGACGACTCGGGAGACGATGTCGACCTCCCGTGCGTGCCCCACTGTTTTTATGTGTGTTGGGAGAAAGTGTACATGGAGGTGAGAACGAGCAAAAGTCGAATGAGAGAGAGAGAGAGAGCAAGACGCGCCATCGGCAACCCAGCTGCGATTCATCCGCCTTTCTTTCTCTCTCTCTCTTTCATCTCCCTCTTACCTTTGCTTGGAGCCTCTCCAGCTTCCCGAGGACGCGCGCCGCGGCGCGAGCCGGGGACGACGAGCGGTGCTGATCCTGCGGCTGGGCTCGCTCGGGCGACGAGGAGGAGGCCGCGGGAGGCATCGTCGTTGTCGGTTTTCTTCTTGCCTCGACGAATGCTCTCAAGTCGAGTGCTTTCTCGCGTGCCCAGCGTCGTCGCTTGGGAGCGAAGAGGCTGCAAGCTCCTCCTCTCTCTTGTGGGCGCGATCGAGCTCTCTCTCTCTCTCTCTCTCTCACTGAACGACGAGCGAAAGAGAGAAGAAGAAGAGTAGTCTCTAGATAGACGCGAATCGAGAAAGAGAGTCTTCGACGAAACGACGAAGTCAACCTTGTCTTTTTTTCGAAAAAATGAAGAGTCTCGAAACCGAAGAAAAAAACTCGACTTCTCTTCTCTTCTCTTCTCTTCTCTTCTCTTTCTCTTAACTCCTCTTCTTCGGGTTTCCAGTTTTTTATATATACATACGGCGTTGTCGCCGGGACGGACAAGAGAGAGGCAAGGGAGCGGGCTCCTCTCTCCCTCCTCCTTCTCCTCCTTCTTCCTTCCTCCTCCTCCTTTCCTCCTCCTTCTTTTCTGCCTCAATGCCCATTCTCCTTGACCGGCGGCAGCGCGTCACAGAGCGTGCCCAGCCTGAGGATGCCCCACTCCAGGAGGTCGATGTGCGTCAGGGCGGCCTCGTCCCACCTCGACTCCGTCATGGGGCCGTCGCCGTCGCAATCGAAGCGGACGGCGTCGGCCTCGGCGCGCTCGAGCGTGAGCGGGACGGGCGCGGCGCCCCACTGCGGCGGGAGCTCTTTCGCTATCTCGACGAGCCCGGGGGCGAGGACGCCTGTTTTTTTTTTTTGTGTGTTGTTGTTTTTGTTGTTGTTGGGTGTTTGTTTGGGGGGAAGAGAGGGAGAGAAAGAAGAAAAAGAAGAAGAGTGAGTTTCGCGGGCGAAAGACTTTGAGTGGAGAAAAACCCGAAGAAAGCAAAATTGAAGAAAAACAAAACTCTCTCTCTCTCTCTCTCACCGCAGCACTCTGGCGCCACGGCCTCGCTCCCGGCCCTCTTCCCAATCGTCCAGTACGCTCTGGCCCCCATCTTGTGCACTGTAGAATAAAAGTTGACCCATTCCTGTTGGGTGAGCGACGGGTCGGGTCCTCGGCTCCAAATGTCAAACCCGGGAGCGAGGTCGGCGGCGCTGCCCGAAGCGAACGACATCCCCGCGGCGGAAGCCGCGGCGAGCGACGCCCTGGCGCTCATGGAGAAGTTGGCATGCGAGAGCATGAAGGAGCGCAGGGCAGCGGATTCGTCGAAGGAAGGGCTGGAGTAGAGGGACGAGGTGAAGTTGGACAGGGCCGAGGCGTTGATGTGGCGCGGGGTGAGCAGCGACGGGAAGGCCTCGGCGGGGGGCTTGCTCTTCTTGCCGCTGCTCTTGTGCTGCTTCTCCTTCTGCTCGGCAGCGGCCTTGGCGGCCTCAGCGCCCTTCCACTCGGTCAGCCGCGAGATGGCCAGCTCCTTCTCGATGTACACGGACTCTCTCGTGTCGTTGACGGCGATTTGCGCGACGTGCCACGAAAAGGCCCAAACCGGGACCATCGTCTGCCCCATGCTCCTCCTAGAGAAGTCGCTCGAGTACACCCGCATCTCCGCGATCGTGAGCCTGCCGTCCCCCTCGACGTCATAGGCGGCCAAGGCCGCGAGCGCCGCCGTCTCCCGGATCCGCCGCAGCTGCTCCTTCGACGCGCGCTGCGTGCCGCCGCGCGGCTGCAGGTCGCCGTACTGCGGGAGCCCGTCGGCGAGCTCTTTCGCGGAGAGCATCCCGTCGCCGTTCGCGTCGCCGGCGAGGATCCACACGGTCGCCGCGTCGGTCAGATTGGCGCGCTTGATCTCAGAAGCGTCGATTAGCCCGTCCTCGTTCGCGTCGGCGGCGGCGAAGAGCCGGTCGACGGGCTCGGCGGCGTCGCCGGGCAGAGACAAGTCCTCGCAGACGTCGACCTGGCCGTCGCGCGTCAGGAAGGCGACGTACTCCTGCTTCGTGATGCGGATCTCCCGGGCCGCGGTCTCGGTCCCCGGACTGAGGGTGCGGTTGGCCGCGGCCATGGCCAGGAGCACCAGCTCGGGCTGCGCCAGCATGCTGCCGAGTCCGCTCGGGGAGATTGTCCGCCGCACTTTGGCGCCCGACGCCGACGAGACAACGGTCTCGAGCCGCGCCACCGTCCTGGGCAGCCCGTTGATCGTCGAGTTTTCTGGGATCTCTCCGTCGGAGAAGACGGTCATGACCCTGGAGACCTCGTTGCCAAAGAGCGCGTCGCTCAGCGGCCTGAATCGAACAATGGACGGCAGCAGCAGCGGCGAGGCCGCGGCGAGGTCGTACTCGGTGAGCACGCCCGCGGCGACGCGGGCCCCTCTCCTCTGCAGGGCCGTGTCGATGATTTCCTTCTCTGTCCACTGCCTCGCGTGAAAGACCATCCTGTTGTTCAGGGGTTCCGTGGAGTTGGCCTCGACGATCGCTTCGGCCTGGCTGCAGCGGTCGTTGATCGCCCCTCCGGTGGAGGCGGTGGAGTTGGAGAAAGTCGACGAGTTGAGCGAGCGGAAGAGCTCGGGGCCGCCGACATTGCCGCCATTGGTGACGTCGGCAAAGGCGGCCTTTGCCGATTCCGAGACCATCCAGGGGTCGCACTTGAGCGAGCGGCCGTGCGAGTATGGGCTCGTTGCGAGCGGAAGGCTCCGCCTTGGCCGCGGAGAGGAGGAGAAGGAGGAGGAGGAGGAGGAGGAGGAGGAGGAGGAGGAGGAGGAGGAGGAGGAGGAGGAGGAGGAGGAGGAAAGATGCGACGAAGATGATTCCGCCGACGACGCCGACGAAGCTGTCGATTGTAGCTGTTCCGGGAGCGCCGCCGCCTGCGCGAGCTCCGCTCGCGCCTTCGACGCAAGGAAGAAGAGCACCGCCGCGATGAGCAGGCAGCTCAGCAGCGCAATTCGCCGGCGGCGCATGGCGAAAGAGAGGTCCCTTTTCCCTCTCTCCCTCGATCTGTTTTCAACTTCACAATTCAGCTTCCTATTTTTGTGCTCGACCTCTCTCGCCGACCTTCCCCCCACCCTACCCCCCTTTTGCACCCACCCGCGCCTATCTCCGCGCCCGACACCTCGGCGTCATCGTTGCTTTGCTCATCGTTTATTCTATCTGAACCGACCTTATATGCAGGGGAAAAAATGTTGGTGTCGTTTATTTTATCTTTCTATTTCTTCTTTCTTTTTCTCTTTCAACGAACTCTCTTCCCCTCTTTTTTTCAAACCCTCTCCCCCTTGGTCGCCCGCTCCACCTCCGGAGCCAATTTCGAAATCCTGTTCAGGACTTTGGCCTGCTTCTCCCTAGAGAGAGAGGAAGCCACCATGCCGAAGGGCTCAGAGCACAAGAACGAGAGCGCGCACGCGGTCTCTTCCTCAGGGAACGAACGCGGGAAAAGCCGACGGAAAAAAATTTGACTGAGTTTTTTTTTTTTGCTGTCTCCTCTGTTCTCTTCTTCGCTCACTCTTCTCTTTTTCTTTCTTTCCTTCAAAGAGAGACACCAGCGAGTTTTTCCACCTTTTTCCTTTTCCTTTTCACCCCACCCTTCTCCACCTACCTTTTCGCAATGGCAGACGGAGCGGGACCTTCCAACCCGGCACCGTCGACCGACGAGTGAGTGCGATTTTTTGAGTGTTGAGAAGCGTCGAGAGACTGGATGCATTCCATCGCTCCGTCGTCAGGGTGGGAGCGACAATGCAAACCAACCCCGCTGCCTTTTCCTCCTCTTTCCCTCTCTCGTTGCGCCTTTCACGACCTCGATGACCTCGCTGACATCGTCTCCTGGGCGCCTGGCGAGGTGGTTGGGCGTAGAAGCGGAGGTAGAGGGCGGAAAGAGCTCTCCCCTCCGCTTCCTCTTTCCTCCGCGCGGACGAAGAAAGCCATCGGACGTTTTTTTCTTTCTCGACAGCGGGGCAGGCTCGCCTCTTTCGTCGCGCTTCTCTCGCTTCTCTCTCCCCGTCTCTGCGCCCCCTCGCCACGTCACGGCACGCACGGCTCCCACCTCCCTGCGAGCGAGCAGGCAGGCGAGGGAGAAAGAAGGAGAGGCGAAGCGAAGCGAAGCGCGAGTTTCTTTTTTCTCCATTTCGATGCCCTTGCTTCCCTCGCCGCGATCGATTGGCGAGGCGCGCCTTTTTTCTTCCCCCATCGATCAATCCCCTCGCTTTCTCACGCCGTCTTCCTCCTCCTCCTCTTCCTTCTCAACCACCACCACCCACTCACTCTCACCAAACAGGAAAAAGCCCTCGGTCGACGGCGGCGCCGCGGGAGCCCCCAAGAAGGACTTCACTACGGCCATCCTGGAGCGCAAAAAGTCGCCCAACAGGCTGATCGTCGACGACGCGACCAACGACGACAACAGGTAAGCGATTGGAAAAGAGTTTGGTCTTTTCTCGCCCTGTCCCGCTTTGCTCGCCCCTTCGTCGTGTCTGCCTCTTTTGGCGCTGCCATAGATGAGGCGAGCGTGTCGCGCATCGCGCGCGCGAGAGAGGTGGCATCGGAGAGAGAAGAGGAAGAACAAAACAGATTCTTGCTCTCGACCTTGGTGCCCGAGACGCCCTCGTTGCTTCCTCTCTCTCTTTCCTCTTGCTACCTCGACCTCAACTCTCTTCCCCTCTGCCGCCGCCGCCGCCGCTCTTCTCCTTCTTCTCCTTCGCGCCTCACACGCCTCCTCATCCTCTTGCGAAAAAATGCGATCCGCGAACAGCGTCGTCGCCCTCTCCCTCAAGACCATGGAGGCCCTCCAGCTCTTCCGCGGCGACACGGTCCTCCTGAAGGGAAAAAAGCGCAAGGACACCGTCTGCATCGTGCTGGCCGACGACACCTGCGACGAGTCGCGCATCCGCATCAACAAGGTGGTGCGCAGAAACTTGCGGGTGCGCCTCGGCGACGTCGTTTCGGTGCACCAGGTGAGATGGAAGAGTTAATAAGTTTTTGGTTTTTTTTTGCCTTTCCTTTTTCGTTGTCGTCGCCGTCGTCGTTGCCGCTACCGCCTGCGCTCTCTTGCTCCTCATTCTCCTCGTGCTTCCTTTTCTCTCTTTCTTCTCTCCTCTGCGAGAGAGACAGAGCAGGAAAATGAGAAGAGACAAAGAAGAAGAGCGAGAAGAAACTTTTCTTTGTCCTTCGTTTGTTTTCTTCCTTCCTTCAAATCTCACCCTCGACCGCGCACCTCAAAAAAAAAAAACCCGGAACCCCCAAAAACCCAAATCTCAAAACCAGTGCACCGACGTCAAGTACGGCAAGAAGGTCCACGTCCTCCCCATCGACGACACCATCGAGGGCGTCACGGGCAACCTCTTCGACACCTTCCTCAAGCCCTACTTCCTCGAGGCCTACCGCCCGGTCCGCAAGGGCGACACCTTCCTGGTCCGGGGCGGGATGCGCTCCGTCGAGTTCAAGGTCGTCGAGACCGACCCGAGCCCCTACGCGATCGTGGCGCCCGACACCGAGATATTCTGCGAGGGGGAGCCGATCAGGCGCGAGGACGAGGAGAGGCTCGACGACGTCGGGTACGACGACGTCGGCGGCGTGCGCAAGCAGATGGTGAGCTTTGTTTTTGAAGTTCTTGGGTATTTTTCTTCGGGGTTTCTTCGCTCGAGGTTGAGCTCGAGGTCGAGGTCGGCAGCCGGAAAACTCACACGCTTTCTCTTCCTTCCTCCTGTCTAAAAATGAATAAAAAATAATCAACAACAGGCCCAGATCCGCGAGCTGGTCGAGCTCCCGCTGCGCCACCCGCAGCTGTTCAAGACGATCGGCGTCAAGCCCCCGAAGGGCATCCTGCTCTACGGGCCCCCTGGTGAGTTCGTTTGTTTTGAAAACTTGTCTTTCTTTCAACCTCGGACAAGAAGAAGAAGAAAAGACTCACCCTTTTGAAAAACCTTAACCTCAAAACTCCAACCTCAACAGGTTCGGGAAAGACCCTGATCGCCAAGGCCGTCGCCAACGAGACCGGCGCTTTCTTCTTCCTGATCAACGGGCCCGAAATCATGTCCAAGCTCGCCGGAGAGTCCGAGTCCAACCTGCGCAAGGCGTTCGAGGAGGCCGAGAAGAACGCGCCGGCGATCATCTTCATCGACGAGATCGACTCGATCGCGCCCAAGCGCGACAAGACCCAGGGCGAGGTCGAGCGCCGCATCGTCTCGCAGCTGCTCACGCTCATGGACGGCCTCAAGTCGCGCGCGCACGTCGTCGTCATGGGCGCGACCAACAGGCCCAACTCGATCGACGCCGCGCTGCGCCGCTTCGGCCGCTTCGACCGCGAGATCGACATCGGCGTGCCCGACGAGGTCGGCCGCCTCGAGGTCGTGCGCATCCACACCAAGAACATGAAGCTCCACGAGGGGGTCGACCTCGAGGCCATCGCGAAGGACACGCACGGGTACGTCGGCGCCGACCTGGCCGCCCTGTGCACGGAGGCGGCGCTGCAGTGCATCCGCGAGAAGATGGACGTGATCGACCTCGAGGACGACGAGATCGACGCCGAGATCTTGGCCTCGATGGCCGTGACCAACGACCACTTCAAGACCGCGCTGGGCGTCTCGAACCCCTCGGCCCTGCGCGAGACCGTGGTCGAGGTCCCCAACGTCACCTGGGACGACGTCGGCGGCCTCGAGGGCGTCAAGCGCGAGCTGCAGGAGGTCGTGCAGTACCCCGTCGAGCACCCGGAGAAGTTCGAGAAGTTCGGCATGGCGCCCTCGAAGGGGGTGCTCTTCTACGGCCCCCCAGGGTGCGGGAAGACGCTGCTCGCCAAGGCGATCGCCAACGAGTGCCAGGCCAACTTCATCTCCGTCAAGGGCCCCGAGCTGCTCACGATGTGGTTTGGCGAGTCGGAGGCCAACGTGCGCGAGATCTTCGACAAGGCGAGGGGCTCCGCGCCGTGCGTGCTGTTCTTCGACGAGCTCGACTCGATCGCCAACCAGCGGGGGTGAGAGTTTCGCTCTTTTTTTGTTTTTTCCGGCGTTTTGCCGCGGAGCGGCGAAACACAAAGAAGAAAGAGAGAGCGGGTTTTGATTTGAGAGAGGGAGGAGAGGGAGTCGAGACGAGAGAGAGAGAGAGCGAGAGAGAGCGCGCGAGAGCGAGAGAGAAGAGAGCGCCAGTTCTTCTTCTTCTTCTTCTTCGAAACGTTGGAACCCCAAGCTCACTTTTGCCGCCGGGGCGGGGGGGCGGGGGGGGGGGC
>Ga0315285_10003884_pt1 | contig 15521 bp, 14 predicted proteins | sample YL17G09_36_MG_FD_203698 | JGI IMG/M metagenome (GOLD analysis project Ga0315285, IMG submission 203698) | Sediment microbial communities from Yellowstone Lake, YNP, Wyoming, USA - YL17G09_36 | ecosystem: Environmental > Aquatic > Freshwater > Lake > Sediment | place: USA: Wyoming | collected...
TTTTTGAGATATCCTCATTCTTCAGGTGCGTCACCTTTGGTACAGGCTTCTTTGCAGCTTCTACCGCAATCTTTCGCATCTCTTCTACTGTTTTTTTGTCCGGAAACTCTCCTTTTACTAGAAGATATGCGGTCTCAAGGAAACCCTTCCGTTCCACGATGTCTTGTAAAGGATATCCTGAAATTAAAAGATTATTTGGCATCACTTTGGTAATGAGTGTTCCCCAGCCAGGTTTCTTTGATGGGGCATCCCATATCGTCTTCATTTTTTTATAATAATTCTCAACATCAAAGTAGGTTTTTTTCTGCAGTCTTTTTTGAACTTCGGCAATGAGATCGTACTGGCTGTTCATCACTGGCACACCCGCACTTTCAAGAGCATGTTTCTTTGACTGGAACGTTCCATAGACTTGTCCTGGTGACACGATTGCTCCGGCATGGCCCATGGTTTTTCCTTCAGGAGCATGCGCCCCGGAGATTAATGCGATGAGGGGCTTTGGGTAGTTCTTTGGGTTTTTCTTGATATCCTCAGCGAGTAATTCTTCTTGGCATCCACCAATTTCCCCGGCGACTACAACAAGGTCCGTGTTTTTATAAGCCATTGCGAGAGGTACAAGGTCGCGGAATGTCGAACCAATTGCACCATCCCCACCGACACCGATGACCGCGTTTTGTGCAATACCAACGCTTGCTAACGCATCGGAGAGATGATACAGGATAGCTCCACTCCGAGAAATAATCGTCACGCCTTTTGGTCCAAATGCCTCTGGAGAAACCTCTTCCGGGTAGAACACATCGGGAAGCATCCCTGCTTTGATTCCTTCTGGCGGAAAAATAACACCCGGGGTGTTCCCTCCAATAAGGACTGTTTTGTGTTTCCGTGCAGCGACAAGGATATCACGGATGTCTTTCAATGGTATCCCTTCACTGATGAGGACCACCACAGGGATATCTGCTTCTATTACTTCTATGGTCGCATCCTTCGCGGTTGAATAATGTCGCCAGATGCTTGCGACTGCAATACTTGGATGTTCTTTGAGGCATTCTTTGATTGTGTCATAGACTGGTATCGTCTCCAAGAGCCGTGTTCCCCCGCGACCTGGTGCGATACCCGCGGTAATCGTCGTCCCATACTGCTGCATTAACTCTGCATGTCGTGTCCCTTGTCCTCCAAGACCGACCACAGCGGTCTCTATAATACCCGTGTCTCTAATTTTTTTAGCAAGATCTGGACGTTTGTTCTCAATGATGTAGTACAGCATCCCTTGATCAGGGGGGACTAACTTCATGGTTTCCACCCCTTGGATTCACACGTTTTTTGGATTCCTTCGCGGATCACATCAGCCATGATCCGTTGATTTCCTATGACAATGTGTACGTCTTTTAATGCATCAGCGTGTTCATGTTTTTCTTTTTCTAAAAACGTGCGTGCGCTTGGGAGATCAGTCCCGACCATTCTTCCATAGATAGGGATCATCCGCAGTCCTTTTTCATAGCGTTCCACCACTGCTTTAATAAGACCGCGAATGAAGATGTCACAGCTGGATATCCCTCCGAACCGTGAGGTAATGATAAGGTCGACAACAGGGTAATCCATGAGCAGATGGAACATTTCTGCTACTCTGTTTTGTGTTGGCCCTCCGCCGCTATCCATGAAGTTCACGGGAATGATATGGTCATTGAAAAATCGTTTTCCAATAGTGGCAACCTCATCAATGGAAAATATGCCGTAGCCAGCGCCCCCTGGGACAAGACCAACATAGAGTTTCTGAGGATCTTTTATGAAGTTCTCAGGTAGGAGATCGATATAGGGGAATCCAGCAGCCTGGGCTCTGAGCTCGTTTTTTGTCCGCTCCGCAACATCATGTCGTTTTTCAGAAATCCCCAGCATCTGCAACAAATCATTCTGTCTGAACAGCGCATTGTCATCCAGGACGAGTTTCGCGTCAGCAGCAATCACGCCCTTTGACGTGAGGAGCAGCGGATTGACCTCGCATAACCTCGCATCACACCGTTGATAGGTCTCATACACCTTGGAGATGATATCAGCAAGGTTATCTCGAATTTTGTTTCTTTTCTTCGTATCTATTTTTTTCTCTAAATTGTTAGAAAGAGCAGAAGCTAGCTCTTGTGCAATTTTTTTCGGTAGCGTCTTCGCGTTATCAACGATCTCTCGCTTCACGATAGATTTTGGTTTTTCACGGGCAACTTGTTCAATGTCAACACCGCCAGAGGCACTCACCATGACCACATTGTTAAACGTTGTAGGGTCCATGGTCGTACCAATGTAACAGGCACCGAGATCAAACACCGCTTCTTCTAAAAGAATATTTTCCACAGGTAATCCTTTGATCTTCAGATTAAACAATGTTTTAACGAGTGATTTTGCCTCCGTCATGCTCTGAGCTTTCTTAATACCACCTGCTTTTCCTCTGCCACCAACCAAAACCATGGATTTCAGCATAAGCGGAAAATTCACCGGTACATGGTCAAGTTCTTCCGCGGAATGAATGACGCCATATTGTTTCGGAATAGGAATTTTCATGGTATCAAAAATTTTTTTCACTTCGTTCTCGTACAACTTCATGTTCTCAATGGCTCCTATTTGCTCAGTGCTTTTTTAATTTCAAAGTCGATAAAATCACAGTGATGAATGATAATTGCTTCCGGGGATCGATTCATGGTGTCGCCTTCATGAGAATGAGCGGCGATAATATGCACCACCTCTTCGGGAAGCATGCATTCTTCGGCAAGTTGCGCGCCGGCCGCGGGATGCCACATTTTCTCCCCAAATTTACTTTTAACGATTTTCCCGTCTTTCATTTCATATTCAAGGAGTTTTCCGACATCATGCAGAAGAGCACCAGCGATGAGATGGTCTTTGTTGAGGTGCTCCTCTCGCGTATTCCCGACATTTCGGACCAACGTTGTAATCCGTTTGGTGTGATCAACAAGTAACCCTGAGTTTTCAAAAATAAGAGTAAACGGGATCTCCTGGAGTCGTTGCCATTTCCCCCGATCTGCGGCGGTTTTCCATACGTTCACGACCTTGTTTCTGAGGTCTTTATCTTGTATCCATGTAAGTTCTGAAAAACAGTTCACAATATCGCGTTTTTCTATCATAGAATGCCTCCGTACTGGGTTCGGGGGTAATTGTTCACTGTATTATAAAAATATGCGTCTACATCAAATGGGTACTAACTGTAAAGATAACTATTAATATCCTCCTGTCAGAAGCACTCTATAGCGATATCGTTTGGTGAAGAATGAAATTCAGAAAGATTGATACGATTATCATCGTAGCACTCATCGTAGTTTCTACGCTTTTTTTATACAAGGCAGATTATATCAGTTCATTTCTGCCTTCTGATGATCAGACTCCACCAGATACCGGTGACAATACGACAACCATACTACTACCGGTGAAACTCCCAACTCCACCAAACTCTCTTATTCCCGCGTATCGACGGGATGTCTCATCAGAGGATGAAGGAGTGCATTTCAACGAACTCCGTATCTCCCGAGAGTGGTGGTATTTTAACGCTGTTTTTAACGATAGCTTGAGTCAGTTGAAGGATTGGTCTATTGCGGTCAGTTTCAACCATATGGCCCGTGGCGACCTTCTTGGGACCAATAAACCAGATTTGCTTGTCGTCAGTGTCCTTGGCAACAAGAGTGAAACCTATGGTGGGATGACGAACAAGGAGCATTATCTGGGGATCCTCAAAGAAGGGACTCTTATTGCTGGCTCCCCTGGGGTGAAGATTCAGTTTGAGGACTCCTGGGCAGAAGGGTCGTATCCGCGTTGGCATGTCCATGCAGAGGATTCGGATATTGATACGGCACATGAGATTGTGGTAGATTTGGATTATACCGCTCGATCCCTGCCGGTTTGGGTACTGGGGTCACGGGCGTTTGATAAATCAGAAAGCGAGGTTGCCAACTACGTGTTGCTTGGTTGTGATGTGTCTGGGACGGTGACGATCGATGGACAGACCTACACCGTGAAGGGAACAGGTTCCCATGAGCACTCCTGGACTCCGCATGCAATCACACGACTCGCTATTGGCGGCTGGGACTGGTTCTCTCTTACCTTGGATAATGGATGGAACATTTACGCAGCAAATTATCTCCCAAGTCCTCAAAGCGTCTCTGGTGCATTGTCAAAGCTTGACCCGTTTGGTACTCTCTTGATCACCACTGATCGAGGAGAAACTATTACGGAGCTGAAGGATGTGAATCTGAAAATCACCCAGAAAGACGAAAAAGTGTTCCCTCTGGTTAAATTACCGACTGCGTTCAGTGTTAAAGCAGATCCAAGCCTAAATCCGCTATATGTAATCAGTCAAGCACTCTTATACGGGACGAAAACAACGTTAAATGGAGACCTCGAAATTACTCATGCGACCAGTAAAATATGGAAGTTTCCCACGTATATGGGAATGAAAATCGGGTATTGCACGATTGATGGAACCATCTCATGGTCAGATGATGACGGTGATCATGAGGTCCCGGTCCACGGCATCGGCGTGTCGTGGAATATGCGTGCGCTCTTGTGATTATTTTGCTACTTCCACGGTTGCGTTATCTGCATTCAACACCACGGTATCCCCGTCTTTGATCTGGTCAATGTCGATCTTATCAACACACGGGATCGCTGCAAGGATGACGCCGGTTGCAACAATCGTTTCTGTTTCTTTGTTGATGATTCCTTTTGGGGCGGCGCCGTTCTTCTGCAACCCGTAAATAACATAGGAGCCGACGGTGGAGCCTTTTCCGCAGGGGAACACTAGGATTTTATCTTTGACGCATTTTCCTTCTAGCGGATGACCTTTTTCTATGACAATACCGGTTTTGATGTTGATGCCCCCGTAAAACCCGATGGGCTCTTTTGATACGAGTGCGACTCCTTTTACTTTTCCTGGTGAAATCGTCCGTCCTTTCATCATAATGCTGCCTCCAGGAGTTTGTCCATGCTTGCAAAACAGACGTTTTGTTTACAGAACCCGGGGAGGTAGTTTGCTGCTTTCCCGGAGTTCACCCCGGTTGTTTTGTATCCCATATCTTCAATCGGTGAGACGACCATGCAGGTGTCAGCGACGATGTGTCCTCCTGCTTTTTCTATTATGTCGGTATATCCCATACGGTCCGCTGCTTCTTTCATCATCCGTGAGGTGCACACCCAGACTGGTTTTTTAAGATGTTTTCCTTTGAGTTTCGCCGCAACTGAGGATATTTCTCGTAAGGATGCATGGGGGCAGCCGAGGATAACGATATCTGGTTCTGTGCCGGTATTGAGTTTCGCGTACGCCTCATCTACCTCTTTTTTCGTAACGGTAATGGTCTCCAAGCTGTCTTTTTTCACAAGATCAGCTTCAGGGGTGAGTCCTTCAACGTGATACAGGGCGACTGCTCCTGAGGCAGCCATTGCCGCGCCCAGTGCTTTGAGTTGATCCGTATCAGCATTTTTTATTCCAACGAAGTACGGTATTTTGTTTTTGATTTGTTTGCCGACGTGGTAGCCGAATGCGCCAAAGTCCGCATCAAACGTGAGATCGGCTTCAACCTTAATTTTAATAGTTGGTTGTCGGTTTTCCCAGAGGTGAAACCCATAATTCGGTGTTTTCCCGCAGATAGCTGCCGCGAGTGCAGAGGGTCCTCCTTCTCTGTTGGTTCGTGCGCCGATCACTGAGTTGGAAAACGATATCGCAGAGGATTCTGACCAGGCGATATGTTCGCGGAACCTGGGGAGGTTTCCAGCAAGGTACGGTGTGCAGGTTGCGGTAATCACGATTCCCATACTTTTGAACGCGTTCATGATGCGTAGCTGGTTAGCTGCAAAATCCTTGGGGAACTTGAGTTTCTTCCAGTTTTCCAGGTCCATGCCTGCTGGGTTCAGGAAGGTAAGGACTTTGACCTTTGCGCCTTTCGCGGCGAGGTCCTCAAGAAATTCAGTTCCTGGGTCTGCGATGGATTTATAGGAGACACCAGCGACTTGTACTGAGCCTACCGGTATCATTTTGTCAGCGCCGTAAATGTCGCCTAATTGAACGATTAATCGGAACATACGTTCAACGACTTCTCCTTGTTCACCATGGAGAATATGTTCTTCTTCTTTTGTCAGATACATAATACGTCAGTCCTGTATGGACAGGGTTATATGCTCGGATTATTTTATTGTTTTTGTCTGTGTATGAAACTGAAACAACAACCTGCTGATTTCATTGTCGAGGAAATCCCTAGTTTTGAGGTTTCTTCTGAGAAGGATGAGCATACGGTTTTTTTGCTGGAGAAACAGGAGATTGATACCTTCGATGCGATACGTCAGATAGCAAAGAAACTTCGTATTTCGCTCTTTGAGATCGGATATGCGGGACTTAAGGATAGGCATGCGATGGCTCGGCAGTACATCTCGATTCCAACACGTTATAATGTACAGGGTCTGAAGGTTGATTCTTTAACCCTCAGCTTTGTTGGGTATCATCGAAAGAAAATCAAGATCGGTGATCTAGCTGGGAACCGGTTTAGTATTATCGTTCGTGATGTGGGTGAGAATGAACTTGCTGATGTTTCTGGCAGAGCAGCAACGATTCCGATGTTCGGTATCCCGAATTATTTTGATTCGCAGCGGTTCGGCAGCGTCATTGATCACGAGTTCATCGGAAAATACATAGTACTAAAAAAATACGACCATGCGGTGAAACAGTATCTGACTGCGTACCAGAAATCAGAGCCAAAAAAAATCAAAGATGAGAAACGAAAAATACTCTCGTCTTGGAACGATCTTTCCAACGTGCGGGTGTACAATAAAGCGTTTGCCGTGGTTGTGAAAGAGTATTTGAAAACATCTGATTGGCGTGCGGCGTACCGGAAGATTCCTGCGCATCTACGGGAGATGTTTGTGAATGCGTACCAGAGTTACTTGTGGAACGAATGTGTCAAAGAAGTACTAAAAGAGGTTGTTGAGAAGAAAAAGTTGTACTCGGTGGAATATGCGATTGGAACGTTACTTTTTTATGTAAATCTCTCAGAGGATGAGATGAAAAAAATTCCAGGGACATTTCAGACCATCAGTGAGAGTGTAACTTTATCTTTTAATGAACAGCGGATTGTTGATCGTGTTCTTATGAAAGAGGGACTGACGCTTGCTGATTTCAGAATAGAAGCAGAAACGGGAAATTTCTTCAAAACACGTGCACGACAGGTTCTACTCACACCAGAGGATTTCACAATCTCAAAACCCGTAAGAGATGAAATCAACAGCAAAGGAAATACACAACGTTTTAAAATTCAGGTGTCGTTTTCATTGCCGAAAGGAAGCTATGCTACCTTAGTCACTAAAAGATTATTTAATCATTAATTCATCAAATTCTCTCTACCAATTTCTTACAGTTCCCCACTAAAAGATCAATTTCTTGTTTCGTCGCATGATCAACATGCACACCACCAAGTGCGACAACCTTGGTCTTGTATTTACTACATGCGAGTTCTGCAATCGGTTGTAACACAATGTCGTCGTAATGTCCTGTGAGTCTGATTGCCTTCGCTGGTTTTCCTGGCTCGCAAATCACCACGCCACCAATATGGGTACGTTCTCCTCCACCGAGAAAAAAAACCAGATCGTCACCGATCTTCTCGCGCTTCAGCCAGACTCTATATTTTCCTTTACCTGAGGTAATCATCCAGATTCACTTTCGAATATTTCACGATCTCATATTTACTCTTCTCAACATCGAATGGGATCGTTGCATCCACACCAACCTTATCGGTGAGTGCCTTCTTTCCTTCCTCCTGTTTCGACGACGGATCAAGGGAACTGCCTGGCGAATCGAGTTTCACCACCAGATCCTTTCCTGCCTGGAAGCGGGTTGCGATCGCCCATTCCACCGCATTCGGATTGTAGATATCAACATCATCGTCAACGATAACCACATGCTTCATGCTCTTATGACCGTTGAACGCAGCCTCAATTGCTTTCTTCCCGTCATCAGGATTCTTCTTCGAAATCTGCACGACCCCGTGAAGCCATGAACCGCCACCCATCGTCACCAGCACGTTCTTACAAGCAGCAACCTTACTGACTTCATCATAGATCGTCGGCTCTTTTGGCATCCCCATCAAAATCTTATGCTCAAGCCGCCCAGGGATCAACGCCTGATACATCGCATCCTTCCGATGCGTGATACAATCAATAACAAACACGGGTTCCTTTCGTTCAAAATCACGGGTCTCCGTGAGATCCACAAACGGTCCCTCACGGTCCACCTCTTTTGTCAATCGTCCTTCAAGGACAAACTCAGACTCTGCAGGAACCTCCAGGTTCTTGGTCTTGCATTTCACCATCTTCATCGGATCAAGCGTATGGGCGATAGAAAACTCATCAACACCAGACGGTGGACCCAGTGACGCAGCGATCATCACTGAAATGGAATTGCCGATACATACCGCCATCTCTAGGTCACCCACTGTTCGATCATACGTCGTTCGCGTCTGCCGGCCCTTAATCAACCGCGCGGTAAACCGATTCTGCCCACGCTCCATTAGCCGATGATACGCGACATTCCGACCGGTCTGCGGGTCTCTAATCGTCGCAACCGTCGCAGTTGCATACCTGCCACCGTCACCATCAACATGAAACAACAAGGGTAATTTCTTCAGGTCAGGATTCTTTATCACGACCTCCTGACACGGACCTTTCTCAACAACCTCGGGAACCTTCGGATGACGCAAACCCTCCACCAGCTTCATCATCAACTTGTCTTTGGTCGTCCCTAGACCCTGCGCGATAATATCCCGATCAGAGGTAATCCCACCAAACACCGGGAACTCATAACCTTTCACATGCTCAAAAATCACGGGTTTCTCATTGAGCGAATACATGATATTGGCAATCTCATTCTTCACAGAAACCTCTTTTTTGATCCGAACAAGCTTCTCCTGCTCTTCAAGCTGTTTCAGAAATGGACGAAGATTCATACTTACTCTACACTCTCCCGCGATGCACCAATCACGGTTTTCACGGTCTGGAACCCTTCCTTCTCAATAGCGTTCGCAACCTTATTCTGCAGCTCCTTTCCTGGCGTCAATGCAAGCATGTTTCCCCCAAGACCACCACCAGTCAACTTCGCGCCCAACGCACCTGCGTCACGCGCGATACTCACCAAGAAATCCAACTCCCGTGAAGACACCTCAATCTGCTGCAGAAGCTTATGATTCTCGTTCATCAGCTTCCCCACATTCGGATACGATCTATCCTGTATCGCCCGTTTCGCAAGGTACGCGATATTCTCGGCCCTATCAAAGATCTCCTGGTATTTCTTCAGATTCTTCTCTTTTCGCTGTTTCACTCCATCCACCGCTGCTTTCGTATCGGTCACCTTTCCGGTGTTCCCAATGACGATTTCCACAGGATTAGAAAGCGTAATCCGATCAATGACATTCTTTTCCCCTTTCTGGAACCAAATCAAACCACCATACGTCGACGCAGTATTGTCAACACCAGATGGAGTCCCATGATATCCTTTTTCCCCCTCATATGCAATCTCATTAATCTGCTCATCAGACAAATCAAGCTCATAAGAATCAGCAAGCGCACGGGCGACCGCCACACACGACGCAGCAGAGGCACCGATACCACTCGCTGCAAAAAGATTACCCTCTAAGGTGATGTTCACTCCTTTTTTCGACAGATCAATACCCATTTTCTTAAACATCAGGTCAAAGGATTCCTTCTGCTGATCAAGCTTATCCTCCTTATACTTTGGCGTTGCAGGCCGTTTATCTGCGAGCGTGAACCCTGGTTTGTCATACGCCTCGACCTTCGCAACTGTATAGTTCCCAATCGCTGATACGATCGATGGAATCCCATACACTACAAAGTGTTCGTTAAACAAGATAGCCTTCCCGAAACCGATGCCATGACCTTTCTTCATACTTTATCCCATAGCGTTCTCAGATGGTTTGGTTACAATACAAGATAAGTATATTATTTTTATGGAATAACAAGAGAATGTTGTCTTATTCGACATTTTTATTTTCTTATTTAAACAAACGAAGCAATATTTTCATTCAAAATACCCATTGAATTAATAACCTATTTATAGGAGAACATTGTTATAAAATTGTAGAAAGGGGGAAAGTAATGGATAAATATCCCCTGATTGGGGTAAGTATCATTGCCGTGGTTCTTCTTGTTCTTGGTTCGTTGAGTAATGTGGTTGGGTATCAATCGGTTCAATCATCGAATCAGCAAACCATAAAAGAAGAAGTCAATCAGAGAGAGTTGTTATTCCAAACCATCCTTGATATTGCGAACAACAAGGAGATACAAGGAATCATTCTCAAATCTCATATAAGTAGAGGGATATTCCCAAATCCAGATGTAAAATTCTCCTTAACAAAGAAACAACTAGGACAGATGTATTTCATCGGTCTATTGCTTTCAAAGTTTATCAATACCGCAAGAATGCAATCAATAGTTGGAAAGTACCAATACAGTAATCAAGTAATGCAAAACGAAATATCTGATGTCATTGAAAAGAATCCTACACTCAAGGGAGAAATCACTAAATTACAGAACTCGGAGTGTGATTGTGAAAATGAGAATACAACAGTTTTGTATTTCCCAGTTCTCTGTACAATCTTACTTTGTATTTTCGGTCTAGGTTTATTTCTATTTTATACCTTCTATTTAGGAGCAATAATTACTATAATAGCAGATTTTCTAATAACAATATTTCAATGCATATATCCGTAATTGATAGTATAAAATAATGACTGGCGATTGGAATCATTAAAATTCTAGGGGAATAATCAATGAAAAGGAAATGTTTGGCGGTTGGAATCATTCTCCTCTTTTTGGGTACTGCTCTTTCACAAGCTATAACAATAAATACACGTCTATTATCAACTACTGACAACAATAATTCTGATACATCAGAGGAAAAATCTATCGTGTCGTGTCAATATTTTACATTACACGGGATAGAGCAAGTTGAAAAGGAAATCTCGATCCAAGATTCCTATCGCATTTCAGAACTTATGAATGGTTCCGATGTCGAAGCATTAGCTCATGAACTAACGAATTTAGGATTAGTACCATCATCAACAAATTCAGAACAGTTAAGAGAACTTATTAGTGGAGAATACGGTAAAAAAATATTTACAAAATATATTGATAAATTGAATGATGTTATATCGGGAGAAACTGAGACAAAACAAAATATTTTTTGTACAGTAAATGGTGAAGCATATTCGTATGTATCACGAAATCTTCGGGCACAACTTGTAGGCTCTATTACAGTATATCCAGCTATGGCGTTATTATTTTTAGATTTAATTTTGAGCTTCCTTACAGTGTATCCTTTAATACCCTGGATGAAAATTATGATATTACCAGATTCTTATTGGGAGGTAGGCATTATTGGAGTATTAGGATGGATTTTTTACGCTATTAATCAAATATCTCTTGAGTTCATGGACAATAGACCAGTAAAACTTAGTATGTTTCAGACCTTACAATTGGAAAAAAAATACTCGAGTGCAGTCTTGGCGCGCTTAAACACCTCTAGTATATTTGAAAAATGGGAGTTATCTGGAAATCGTATTGACCTTTTCATGATAGGGTTCCTTGGCATATGGGCCACAATCCAAAATCCTCAAGATGAAATTACTAAATTTAGAGGTTTTAGTGTGTTTATAAATGCACATAGTCCTTACTAACAAATAGTGTAAAATTACATCTATTATAGAATTATATGAGGGGTAAATCAATGAAAAGGAAATGTTTGGCGGTTGGAATCATTCTCTTGTTCGTTGGTGTGGCTGTTGCACCAAGTATCAATGCCAACAATACAAAATCTTTGATGGATAATACGAAGATGGAAGAGAACAGAGCAAGAAACGTTGGGATACGGACTTTAACCTTTAATTCAACAGATGATAGTTTTATTAGTATGAAAGTCCCAGATATAAATTATGGTTCATATGAAATGTTATGTGTGAGAAATCGTTATGGTGATGAGTCGGAAGATTGGGAAATGGATACTCTTGTTCGATTTGCCCCCTTTATATCCAACAGTGAATCGGTTGTTTTTGCGACATTGCATCTCTACTATTGGTTCCATGAGGAAACTAACCCAGAAGGACGAGTGTTAAATATCCATAGAGTAACAAGTGATTGGAACGAATCAACTGTTACTTGGAATAACAAACCGACAATTGCTTCCGAAATATCATCCAGTTCAACTGTTCCATCTAATTACGCTTGGATGGTATGGGATGTGACCGATGATGTAAAATCCTTTATTAATGAAGAGAATAAGAACTACGGATGGCAGATAATGGATGAACAGTACTGGGGAAATAATTACGTCCCTGTGACATATTTCCGAACGAAAGAATATACTGATTTTCATCCATATCTTGAAATTGAAGTTACTACTCCTCCATGCATACCTGAACGGCCCTCAGGTTCAACATCAGGGAAGACAGGCGTGGAATACAACTATACAACGTATACGACTGATGCTGATGGTGATTTAGTTTATTATAAATGGGATTGGGGTGATGGAAACTTCAGCGATTGGCTCGGTCCATATAATCCTGGAGAAGAAGTATCTGCTTCCCATATATGGGAGAAAGGGAGTTATGAAATTAGAGTTAAAGCCAAGGATATTAATGATGTCGAATGCTACTCTTGGTCAGAACCGTTACTTGTGAAAATGCCATTATCGTCCAATTTTATTTTCCTGAATTTTTGGGAGCAGCTGTTCGAACGGCTTCCATTTGCATTCCCGATTCTCCTATATATCCTGGATTTCAACTAACCGTCACTCTTTGTCATGCCGGTAATTTTGCGTTTAAATCCCTTCCCCCTGCGCTTTTTCTATCTTAACAAAGATTTAAATAATCCACGAGTCTTTATTTTTCATATGGAGGAATGACGTTGATTCGGAAAGTACTGACTGTTATCATCATTCTCTTATTCGTTGGAACCTGTATCATTCCAGCGACTGCACAGGAGACTGAGAAACCACTCCCGACATCAAGAGGGAATTGGTTGTATGTCGGCGGGAGTGGACCTGGGAACTATACCAAGATCCAGGATGCGATTGATAACGCGTCTGAGGGAGATACGGTGTTTGTGTATAATGGAATGTATTACGAACATATCACGGTTGATAAACCACTTGTTCTTATTGGAATCCCATCCATTTCAGGAGATATCCCTTATATCGATGGGGGGGATGAGATAACAGTATTGATAAGAGCGGATAATTGTATTTTCGATAAGTTTTCAGTAGGAAGTGATTGGAGCTTTGGTATTTTACTGCAATCGAATGGGAATATAATACGGAATTGTAGTGTGCTAAAAGCTTCTAGTGATATTAAGTTAGATCACGCTTCTAATAATTTGATTTCTCACAATATCTTCCGTGGTAACGATCAAGGTATTCTCCTGGAAAATTCGTCAAATAACACGATAATAAATAATACCGTTGATAGCCATAAGTATAGCAAGCTTAAATTGTGGAGCGAATCAAATTATAATCTCGTATGTAACAATGATTTTTCAAACTCTGTTTATTGGGAAGGCATCTTGAATGGAGAAAATTGTTCCTATAATATCTATAAAAATAATACCATCTGGAATAATACAGAAGTTGGAATCTATATAGAATCTGGGTATGGGATCAGTATTATCGGAAATTCCTTCATGAATAATGGAATATCTTTTTCATCGTCCATTCCTGAACTATTATCCTACACAATTGAAAATAATACAATCAATGATAAACAAATCTACTTCTATAAGAATAAAAATGATGTTATCGTTCCAAGCGATGCAGGACAAATCTTTCTTGTACAATGTACAAACTTCAAGATCCAAGATCTTAATATTTCGAATGTGAAAACAGGGTATCATAGAATAGGTGGAGGAATTTGCCTTATCGAAAGTTCCTATACAACGATACAAGGAAATAACGTTTCCTCCTGTTCACCTGTAGGAATTTACTTGGTAAATTCAGATAACAACACGATCTCATCAAATAATCTTTCTTATAACTACTATGGTGGTATCTATGTTGAACGCTCACAAGAGAATGTACTCTCAGACAACATCATTCAAGAAGGTGATTACGAAGGTATTTATCTTTATCATTCATCAAGAAATATAGTAAAGAGAAATACCATCTCTGGATACCCTGAATGCATTGAACTTCATACTTCCAGCTTCAATGAAATCAATGAAAACACAATTATGAATATATTAATCATATCAAGTAGTTCAGATTCTAACCAAATCATTCAAAACCATATCCAAGGCGGAGTTGAAATTCGCTCTTGCCGCTCTAATACTTTTATGTATAATGAAATCTCCAATGCTAATCTAGGAATCTGGCTCGAATTTTGTAATTCGAATAGTTTTGTCAACAACAATATTACAAACAATGAGATTGGCGTTCAGTTAATTAATTGTATATTGAATACTTTTAAAAGAAATAATTTCATAAATAATGATGTTCATGCATATTTTGAGGATACCCTACTTTTTAGTATATTACCTGATTTCTGGCGGAGGAATTATTGGGATGACTGGATTGGATTTCCCCCTAAACATATTGAGGGAAAAATGATTATTCATCATATTTCTTTTGATCCTGATTATCCAGTTGATCCGACAGTTAAACCATGGACGAATTTCGATTGGTTCCCAGCAAAAAACCCTTATGATATCCCAGGAATGAGATGATGAAAACAAAGAAAACCTTAGTAGTAGGAATAATCTTTCTATTCATCGGTATCGCAGTCGCACCAAGCATCAACTTCAACATTGTCAAAGCATCCATTGACAACGACCTTGTAGAAATAACCACACAAGCGTGTGGTATCAAAGGATTTGGGAATACCACGGTGAAACTCACCAGGCAACAGTATCAGAATCTCGAGCAGTATCTTGTTGATTTCAGAGGACGATTAAATCAGACAACAACCAGAGAGGAAGCGATTCCTATCTTCAAGGAAGCAGTTGTGGAGTTGAACAAGTATGGGTTGTTGCCGAAGGGGATGAGTGTTGAACGAGCTCAACGATTAGTGACATCGCAGTATCAAAATAATAATATGGAAAAACTTCAGAAAAGATTACTTCAAAGTCACTTGTCACGTTTAGGTAATAATAGTAATCTTCTCTGTTTAGTTACAGGACAGGTAAATACTTCATATTCCATTTTTCCCTTAATTAACATAATTTCTTATGTAATGTCATTATCTTATAATTTCTTTCTTGGTATAACGGGTTTATTAGGTTTTTTATATATAATATTTTCATTACCTGACGGGTGGATATATCTTGCTGGTATATCTCTCGCTCTTGCTTGGGTTTCATATGTTATAATGAGTATCAGTAGTTATCAAATTGTCCCACCCCCTAGATAAGCACGACGAAATACAGGATCGATAAGATCCACCCTGGGGCGATTCACTGCAACAGCTGTTCGAACAGCTCCTAAACAAGCTTTG
>Ga0315285_10003886_pt1 | contig 15515 bp, 14 predicted proteins | sample YL17G09_36_MG_FD_203698 | JGI IMG/M metagenome (GOLD analysis project Ga0315285, IMG submission 203698) | Sediment microbial communities from Yellowstone Lake, YNP, Wyoming, USA - YL17G09_36 | ecosystem: Environmental > Aquatic > Freshwater > Lake > Sediment | place: USA: Wyoming | collected...
CCTACCAGGTACGGTTGTTCTTATAGGGCTGCTTGCTGTCGGTGGACTCGAGCGGTTTGTTGTGGTTGCCGGCTGGGTAGGTCTTGCAGGAGCAGCGACACTGCTGGGCGTTCTGCTAACGCTGGGCAACGGGCTGGGACTGGGTGAAGCCGGGCGACTCGCAGCCGGCTGGGTTGTTCGACTACCACCGTCAGCCTTGTTGCTCCTTCTCTGTGCTGAGATTGGTTTGACTAACAACGTTAAGACTAAAGCCAGCGCAATACCTACTTGCGCGAATCTCAAATTTGCCGTTTTGTATTTGCCTGTCAACATGGCCGGTCTCCTTAACTATGTGCAACCTCTTAGTCTATACAGTAAAGGCACTAAGTTACTGCCTGGTAACAGGAATTCTGCCCGAGCCGCGACCGTGAGGCAGCGGATTGAAAAGTGCACGTTATTTTTATTTACCAAGTTCCATTATCTTGATAAGCTTCGGCACTGGGTCAAAAATTTATCCGCCCCCGCTCCTGTCTTCTGCCAGGCCGCAGGACGCCTTCCGGCGGAAGACGCGGGGGCTGACGGATTAATGGGAGGTGAATATGGCGAAGGTAGTAGATTTCCAGTCGATGAAATCGCCAGATAAGTGCAGGTACGATGCGGTATCTCTGGGAGAAGTCATGCTCAGATTGGACCCCCGAGACGTTCCCACTGCCAGGGTCAGAGATAATATCAGAGTCTCGCAAGGCGGCGGAGAAACCAACGTTGCCTGCGGATTGGCGTACACGTTCGGGCTGAGAACAGCGGTTTTGACGGCTCTGGTAAGCGATCCTATTGGCGAAAACATTAGAAATCAGATGCGTGAAGCCGGCGTTGATACGGGCAAAATAATCTGGTGGAATACAAATTCGGACGGCACAAAACATTCTACAGACGCAAAGGGAACCATTTGCAACGGGTTCAACTTCACATACAATGGCAGCGGCGTTCTGCCATCCGATACGACCTACTACCGCGGCAACACCGCCGCACGGCTGCTCGAACCGGGCGACTTTGACTTTGACCACATACTTGGCAAGGAGGGCGTCAGGGTCTTCAATACCGGCGGAATCTTTACTCTGATAGGACCTAAAACCGCCGACGTTGCTACGGAAGCTGCGCAGAAGGCGGCGGAATACGGCACTTTTGTTTGTGCGGACTTGAATTACCGGGCAAAGGTTGAGCCTGACAAGAAAAAAGCCAGAGCCATAAACAAGAAGCTCGCCCCGTATTTGGGCATGCTGGTGGGCAACGACTCGGATTTGTCCGATGCGCTGGGCTATGAAACCAAGGTTAAGAAAAACGCCCCTTACAGAGAATGGGCCGAGGCGTACAAAGAAACAGTCCGTCAGGTGGCGAAGGATTTACCCAACTTGAGCTTGATCGGGACTCAATGGAGAGGCGCCCATAATGCAGATTTGATTAGCTGGGGAGCGGTATTATGCGACACTCGGAAGGACATCTTCTTTGAGGCTCCTGTCAGAGAGAATGTTCCTATCAGAGATAGGACCGGAGGCGGCGATTCCTTCGCATCCGGCGTATTGGCGGCACTGCTTTTGGGCAAAGACTTAGAAACCGCCGTCAATTGGGGGGCCGCTCACGGAATTCTGGTTCAAGAAACGCCCGGCGACATCACTATGATCAACCAAAAGGCAGTGGAAGCTGAAGCAAAAAGAGCGTTGGCCGGCGGAGGCGTAAAGGCCGTTCGTTAGTTAACCACAGATTTCGCAGATTAACAGCGAAAATGGAGGCAGACTTCAAAAATGCAGATCAGTGAAACCCGTGTAATCCGTGGTATGGTTCGCCAACTTGTGCTGGGTATTTTGCCCGTTGTATTTTCGGCACTGACGATGTTTAGTGGGTGCGAAAATTCAATCGGGAGAACGGAGAAAGGAGTTTTTGCCGGCGTGTCTGGGCAGACCAAAAAGAAAGCGGCGATTCGTCTTGAGCATGTTGCCTTGAACGTTCAAGACCCTGTAAAAACGGCAGAGTGGTACTGCAAGAACCTGCAAATGAAGGTGGTAAAAAAAGGGCCCGCTCCGGTCAACGCGCACTTTATTTGCGATGCCGGGGCGAACATGATGCTGGAGATATACCATAATCCACCTGACGCTGTGCCCGATTATGCGTCGATGGATCCGCTCTTGTTCCACGTTGCCTTTATGGTAGACGATGTGAAGGGCGTACGAGAAAAGCTGATAGCCGCCGGTGCTACGCCCGTTGGCGAAGTCTCTACAACGCCCGCCGGCGATGAAATAGCCATTCTCCGCGACCCGTGGGGTGTTGCTATACAGTTTGTTAAGCGTGCTGAGCCGATGCTGCCCAACCCGGGAACGAATATCGAATATTGAATGACGAATTTCGAAATGCGATGCTCCTTGCTCGATATTCGACATTCTCAACGGGCCGAGGCCTGCAAGTAAAGAACTTCCTGGCGCTGGTCAAAGCAGATAGCTGGCCCAAGTGCTACATCTTCAGGGACCAGGCCGATTATTCGCAGCGGATTGTAGAAGCCCATAGCAGCCAGCTCCTCCAGGCTCACTAATCTAAGCGACGCCAGCCAATTCATACATTGCAGCATGGTGGCTGAAGAGCCGATAAGGTATCCTGATGCCGGCTCGTACAACTGCCCGCTATCGGTCAGTATCGCCTTGCGGCCGGGCAAACCTGGTGCGGGGTAGCTGCCCGGCGCCAGGCCCGCCAATGGTGAAGCATCGCTTACCACCACGCAACTTTCCGGCCCCTTGGTTCTGATAATCGTTTTGACCACAGAAGCAGGCAGATGATGACTGTCGGTTATAATCATCGCGGCCAGCCTGTCTTCAGCCAGACCCGCCCAAACCGGATTGTGATGTCTGGGCAGCATAGCCGGCACGCCGTTACCCAAATGCGTGATTGCAACCGCACCGGCGTGCACCAGCCTGTCCAAGTCTTCTTCATCTGCCATTTGGTGGCCCAACGAAACTGAGATACCTGCGCCCACAGCATATCGGGTCAGCTCCTGGGCACCTTCGAGGTCAGCCGCTAAGGTTATCAGCTTTGCGCAGCCGTCAGCCCAGTCGATCAGCTTTTCAAGAAAGTGCAAGTCCGGTTTTATGATCCAGTCTGGATTGTGCGCTCCGCGAGCACCTTCTTGGGGCGAGATGAAAGGTCCTTCCAGGTGTATGCCGAGCAGAGACCTGCGGAACTCTTGCCTTTGCAGGACTTTTGCCATAATCGGCAGATTGTGTCGGTAAACATCCTCTGGACTGGTTATCATCGTGGGCAAAAAGGCCGTCGTGCCCGCGGCGAACATGGCCCGGCAAGCCCGCACAAAATCCGCCTCGGTCAGATCGCTGCCGGAAAAATCCACGCCCTTGTAGCCGTTGACCTGAAGGTCAACCAAGCCAGGCAAATGCAAATTGTCAATTTTCAATCCTTCGACGGGGCTCAGGACAGGTTTACAATTGGCTTGCTGCTTGCTCATCCATAAATACCTTACAGTTCTTATGCTGCTGCAGAATGGAGGCTGGACACTCGGGCGTGACAGGCCCTTCCATCGCATTTTTGACCGCCTCAGCTTTGCGCTTCTCAGGTACTGAAACAATCAGGCATGCGCTTTTCATAATTTGGCGGATGCTCATTGATATTGCCCGTCGCGGCACCTGCTCCAGCGTTTTGAACCATCCTTCGCCCAACTGTTGCCTCCGGCATCTTTCATCCAGCTCTACGATAATGTAGCGCTGCTCGGTCTGGAAATCAGCCGGCGGGTCATTGAACGCCAGATGCCCGTTTTCTCCGATGCCCAGCAGCGCCACATCGATCGGGTGTTGCTTAATAATATCTGCCAATCGCCGGCACTCCTGCTGCGGGTCTTCCGCGTCACCGTTGACAAAGTGGACCGCTTTTAGGCCTGGCACTTTATCGACGAATCGCTCCTTCAGGAATCTGCGGAAGCTCGCAGGGTGGTCGGCCGGCAGAGCTATGTATTCATCCAGGTGAAACATTATCACTTTTTGCCAGTCGATTCTCCGCTCTGGGCGGACTGCCACGAGGTTCTTGAGCGTCTCGAATTGGCTGGTTCCTGTTGCCAAAATGATACTGGCCCGGTTCTTGCTTGTTATTGCCTTTTTGATCACCTCCGTTGCTTGCGCCGCTGCAGCAGCTCCCATCTGCGGTTTGGTCTTGAAAATAAACTTTTCCATAATTTTGCTCCTTGTCAGTTTTCAATTGTCGATTTTCAATTTACAATTGTCAATCGTCAATCGGCTCGAGCTCTACAAACGGGAGGTTAGCCATGAAGAACACGTGTCTATTCGTACAGTTAGTTTTTGTCCTATGTCTTTTGTGCGCCGGGATTTTATTCGCTGAGCCGGCAGACGTCCTTTCGACTCTTGATAAAAACCACCCGCGGTTGATGTTAAAAGATAAAGACCTGCGGCAGCTAAAAGAACAGTATGCAGCCGATAAGACGCTACAGAAGTGCCTGCAGGATGTGCTGGACGAGGCGGACGGCTACATTAACGCCAGGATGCTTACTTACGACAAGATCGGCCCGCGTCTTTTGCACGTCAGCCGAAGCTGCCTGCACCGGATTTACGCCCTTGCGCTGGCGTGGAGATGGACGGGCGAGGGAAAATACGCCCAAAAGGCCGTAGAAAACCTGCTGACCGTCTGTGCCTTCAAGGACTGGAACCCGTCGCACTTTCTTGACACCGCCGAGATGTCACACGCGGTCGGCCTGGGTTACGACTGGCTATACCCTTATCTCGATGGCGAGAGCCGCGAAAAGATAAAGGCCGCGCTAATTAAAAACGGCCTGGAGCCGGGATTGAGCGCGTATGAGAAAAATTGGTGGGCAAAGAGCGAATTCAACTGGAACCAGGTCTGCAACGGGGGGATGATAATCGGCGCCCTTGCCATCGCTGAGACCGACCCCAAATACGCCCAGCAGATTATTCCTGCGGCTATTGCGTCGCTGCCGCTGGCCTTGAAAAGCTACGGTCCGGACGGCGCATGGGGCGAAGGCCCGGGTTACTGGAGCTATGCCACACACTACACCGCATACGGCCTGGCCGCGCTACAGAGTGCTCTGGGCAAGGACTTTGAGCTTCTGCAAATCAAGGGCCTTGCCGAATCGGGCAGCTTTCCGATATATACGACCGGCCCGACCGGCCTTTTTTTGAACCTTGCTGACTGCGGAGAGAGAAGCTCCAGAAGGCCGATGCCGTGCATGTTTTGGCTCGCCCGCGTCTACAATAACGCCCTGTACGCGGAATCCGAGCGTGAAATGATTGCCAAGAGCGGCGCCAGTCCGCAGCATATCGTTTGGTATGTGCCTGCCCCCGAGAAGAAACCGCCGGCAAAGGACCTCGACCGCTATTTCCGCGGACCTGTGGAGGTGGCGGTTTTGCGTAGCGCCTGGAACGATCCTGACGCCCTTTTTGTCGGCGTAAAGGCTGGCTACAACCAGGTCAATCACGGGCATCTGGACTTAGGCAACTTCGAGCTGGACGCCTTAGGCGTGAGATGGGCACGCGACCTAGGCTCAGACAACTATAATCTGCCCGGCTACTGGGACGGAAAGAGAGGTGGTGAGCGATGGTCTTATTACCGCTTGAACTCGGGCAGTCATAATGTCCCGATGCTAGCCGGCGAAAACCAGGACCCGCAAGCCGTATCCAGCTTTACCAGGGTTGAAGTAAACAAAGAGACTCCGTTTGTGCTTGTGGACTTGACAAGCACCTACGAGAAATATGCCACGAAGGTAACACGCGGTGTTGCGATGGTCGAGAATCGCCGGGCAGTTCTGGTGCAGGATGAATTCGAGCTAAAAGAACCTTGCGAAGTCACCTGGGCCATGACTACCGATGCGAAGATAAATATAGAACAAAAAAGCACAGCGGTGCTCACCCTCAAAGGCAAAGAACTGGTTGCACGAGTTTTGTCGCCTGCCGATGCCGAGTTTGTCGTCGAGTCAGCCGAGCAAAAGCCGCCGGAAGAAACTAATAAGGGTGTAAGTCGCCTTCTGGTGCGATTATCCAACGCCAAAGGCGACGTGCGAATAACGGTTCTGCTCCGGCCTGTATGGAAGGAAGGCAAGGTCGTTGAGCAGGTCGAAATAAAGCCACTGAGAGAATGGGAGGCTAAAAGCAATGGAAAATCGTAAAACGACATCAGCGAAAATTCTTATGTTGTATGCAGCGGCCTTAGTAATCGGCGGATGCGCCGCTCCTTCTAAAACAGTAAGAATCACCAGTGACCCCAACATTGCCACCATTTACATAAATGGCTTGGAGAGCGGGATCGCCACCCTTACAAAGGAATTGGCATTTGACCAGTACGACTCGTTCGAGGTGGTAGCTAAAAAGGAAGGATATAAGGATGGAACAATAACAATTCGCTTGGAACCAAAGGATAAGACCGATTACCACATTGGCCTGGAAAAAATAGAGGCAGTTTCGATCGAGCTTGTGTCTTTTGAGTCACAGCCTACGGAGCGAGGCGTAAAGCTCGCGGTTATCCGCAAACCCACCTTGGCATATCTTGAAATTATTGAACGCTCTCCCAATGTCAAAAGCGTAACGCGCATTACGAACAACGAGGACAAGGCTTCGCAGATTGGTGCGCCGGTCTTATCGCCTGCTGAGGATATTATAGTGTACCGGATGTTTACGGAGGAATCAAAAGCGGCTTCATACAGCAACATCTGGAAAACGACCGTCGGCTCATTTGGCAAAACGCGTCTGACATACGGTAAATGGCGAGATCTATTTCCATCATTTACCCCCGACGGCCGGTACCTGGTATTCAGCTCAAACCGCACCAGCAAAAACCCAACTCTATGGCGGATAAGACTCGATGGCGGAGGCGGCATCACCAATATCACGAGTACCTTATCAGAGGATTTTTCGCCTTCCGTCTCGCCCAACAATGACATCATTGCTTACACTTCGAATCCCCAGGATGCGCAAGAGCCGCAGATTTGGACGATCGGCGTAAATGGTAGCTTGGCCACTCAGCTCCGTGAGGGCGAAGGTCCTAACATCTCGCCGGATGGAAAGAAAATCTTGTTTGCCCGCCCCGACAAGACTGCCGGGAAAAAACAGATATGGGTTATGAACATTGACGGCAGCGAAGAGACCCAGCTTACCCAAAACGTTGATCATGATACGGTCGACCCTAAATGGTCGCCTGACGGGCAATGGATAGTTTTCTCCTCGGATGAGGGCCTTGATTCGCAGAAAAACCGAAATTACGACGTCTGGCTTATGGCTGCGGATGGTTCCAAGAAAACGCAGCTTACTACGAATGGTTCCAGAGATGATAGCCCGTGTTGGGATCGCGACGGCAAGTTCATTTACTTTAGGTCTAATAGGGGCGGCATTTGGAATATCTGGAGATTTGAACCGGTTATGCCCTAAAACTCAGGAAGGGGGCTTTTTAAGCTCTTCGACTTTTGGCAGGTCTTTCAGCGAATTTAGGCCAAAGACTTCCAGGAATTTCTTTGTTGTGCCGTGGAGCATGGGCCTGCCTAAAACCTCGGCTCGTCCTACAATCTTAACCAGGCCCTTATACATAAGGTTGCGAATCAGCTCGCCAGCCGCAACGCCTCTGATGGCTTCGATGTCGGCTCGCATAATTGGCTGTTTGTACGCGATTATCGCAAGAGTCTCCAGAGCCGCGGGGCTTAGCTTGCTGTCGCTGCGTGCCCGAAGCAATTTTTGCAGCCAATGATTATAGGTGCTCAAAGTCAGCATCTGATAACCGCCGGCGATTTCCTCTATTTGAAAGGCATGATTGTTGGCTTTGTATTTGGCATTGAGGCTCTCAATGTGCCGGCGGATTTGCTTAACGCCCACCTGGACGATGCTTGCCAGCCGGGCCTCCGAAAGCGGCTCATCGCTGGCAAATAGAACCGCTTCTATGACCGACTCGACCGTAGGCTCGTTTTCGACATTCATGTCACCCTCTTTGTCATTCCCGCCCCTGCTTTCGCAGGGGTAAACTTGTCCCCGCGCAAGCGGGGAGCGGGAATCCAAATCATCCTGCACCAAATCAGCTTGTTCCTCGTTGGCTGTTCGTGGTTCGATATTCGGCGTTTCCTTGGGCTCTTTCGTCATACATTTTTCCATCTAAAGGGGTCCACGTCTTTTTTGCTTATTCTAATCGTCGCTTGCTTTATGTGCTTGCGTAATTGCCTGGCGAACTTTTTTAGCATAAACCGCTCCGACACCGTGTGGCTCAGGCAGATACAGGTTAGGCCAGCCTGCTGTGCGGCAAGGGCCTGGTGGTGCTTTAATTCACCGGTCAGGTAGAGGTCAACCTTTGCGGCGATAACCAAATTGATAATCTTGCCGCAATAACCTGCGCAGACGGCTGCCGTTTTTACCAGTCGTTTTCCGTCACCGACTACGCCCACTGCTTTGGCGCCGGTGCGTCTTTTAACTTTCCGGATAATCTGTTCTATCGATAGAGGCTGCGCTAATTTGCCGATTCGACCCAGCCCGAATTTATTATGACCATTATACAACCTAAAGACATCGTAAGCCGGCGTTTCGTAGGGATGCGCCTTTTTCATCGCAGCTACTACGTTTTCCAGTTTCGTTGCCGGCACAATTGTTTCAAACCGTATCTCCGGCACTTTTTCGAGTCGGCCTTTTTTGCCGATGGAGGGCTTGGCTCCTTCCAAAGGCAAAAAGGTTCCCGTGCCCTCAGCCCGAAAGCTGCAACTTTCGTAGTTGCCAATTGCCCCCGCACCGGCGGCAAAAACCGCCTCTGAAATCTTCGCCACAGAATTAACAGGGACAAAAACTACGAGGTTATAATTCTCGCCGGCTGGATAATCCACATAATCACCGATCGGTTTTGGGTCCTGAATCCCGATGATCTCGGCAAGGCCGTCATTTACTCCACCAACGACTGCATCCAGAGCAGTATGGATTGAGAACACCGCAATCCCGCGGCGAATTAGCTCGTAGACGAGACCCCGCGTGGAACGCGGGGCTAAATATTTAGCCCCCAGTTTCACTGGGGGTTCCGCGGTGATTTTTTTCAAAGCGTCCCAGATCACAGGATGGTAACTTACAATAAGGTCGGCTTTTTGTTTTATCGCTTCAGCTAAGACTTCTTTTGTGACATCAATGGTCAATAAGATGTTTTTTACATTGCTCTTTGGGTCACCAATCAATAGTCCCACGTTGTCCCAGTCCTGCGCCAATTCCAGCGGGACAATTTTTTCAATCGCTGTGGTAATATCGCTCAGTTTCATTTCTTTTAACCACACTGACGCTTAACAATTTCGTTAAAACTACTTTGTAGCTTCTTAGTCATAGGGCCAACTTTGCCGCTGCCCACCGTATGCTTCTCAATCTCGTTTACGGGCAAAACTTGCATAATCACATTGGTCAGGAAGACTTCATCGGCCTCCAGGCAATCGGCAATGTAAAGGTCTTTTTCTCTCAGCTCGATGGAGCTGTCAATAGCAATTTGGCAGATAGTTTTTCGCGCAACACCTGCGAGTACCGGCGTTCTAATCGGCGGCGTGTATAGTACTGAATTCTTGACCAAAAAGACATTACTTATGCACCCTTCCGCCAGGCGATTATCTACGGTGAACCATAAGGTTTCGGTGGCACCTTTTTGGTGGGCCCACTTCAATGCCAGCATCCGTGCATAATAACTGGTCGTTTTATGCCCGCAGGTCGGCTCGGCGGGATTCTGCCTAAATGGGCACAGCGCCACCATAACGCCCTTTTTGTAATACTGCGGCGGATAGGGCTGCAATTCGGCGGCGGTAATAAGCAGTGTCGGTTTTCGCTGCTTGTCCGATTCAGTCATCGGGCCGCCGGTTAGCGTCAACCGCAAGCGGGCGCTAGCGAGCTTATTTGCGCGAAGGACTTTGTAGATTGCGTCGGTCAGGTATTTTCTGTCGTATGGGTTATCTATCGACAGGCTGCTTGCGCTGAAAAAAAGCCTATCTAAGTGGTCGGCCAACGCAAAAACGACTCCGTTGTAGCTTCGCATCGTCTCAAAAATGCCCGCTCCATATAGAAACCCGCTGTCGGTAACCTGGATGCAGGCCTTGTCGATGTCGATCAAGCCGTCGTTTAGGAATACTTTTTCCACAATCTTATCTAATGCAAATCCTAAATTCTAAATCCTAAACAAGCCTGAATGACCAAAACGACACTTAGGTGTCAGCTACGAAAGCTGTCATTTGAAATTTGAATTTTGATATTGTTTAGAATTTAGGATTTAGTGCTTGGAATTTGTCCTTTATGTTCAGCGCCTGGGTACTACATTGCCTTTATTCCTGCGATTAGTGCCTTTGCCTTTGTGATTGTCTCATCCCATTCCGCCTCTGGGTCGGAATCTGCTACGATACCGCCGCCGGTCTGAGCATACGCCCTGTGGTTCGTGATAATAATCGTCCGTATAGCGATATTCAAGGACACGGTGCCGTCGATGCCGATAAAGCCAATGCTGCCGGTATAGACGCCTCTGGCCGTAGGCTCAGTCTCATCAATAATTTCCATCGAGCGGATTTTGGGAGCGCCGGTGATAGAGCCGCCCGGAAACATCGCCTTTAGAACATCGCAGAAGGTAACATCCCTGCGAAGCTGCCCGGCTACGGTCGCTACGGCGTGAAAGACCGTCGGATAATCTTCAATCGTTCGCGGCTGCACGACTTTCCTTGTTCCGGGCTCGCAAATCTTTGCCACATCGTTGCGCTCCAGGTCGATTATCATATTAAGCTCTGCCTGCTCTTTTTCGCTATGCAGCAGCTCATTGAAATTCTTCACATTGATCTGCCTGGCTGGCGCGGCAGCAGACTCGGTTTCATTTAGTCTTGGGCGAGTGCCTTTGATGGGCTTGGTGCTAATGGCGCCATCGCGGATGGTTATAAACATCTCCGGCGAGGCGCTTACAATGTGGTGCTGGCCGGCGTCGATGTATGCTGCGTAAGGACTTGGGTTGTAGTAGTTCTGCCAGTGAAATAGGTCAATCGGCCTTGCATCAAAGTCACATTCAAATCGCTGTGAAAAATTGACCTGGTAGATGTCACCTTCATAGATATAGTGCTTTATCTTTGCAATAGCCCGCAAGTAATAATCTTTACTCATATTGGAGCGAATTGCCGAAAAATCTATTCGGTCAAGGTCGGCAGCGACGGGCGGTGGAACGTGGACTGTTTGTGATTCAGCCACCGAATTCTCAAGGTCTGCCAATTTGTCCTCCGGCTCCTCGGTGTCACCGGGCAAGTCCAAAGCGATCAGCCAGCAAGTTGCGTCAAGGTGGTCGTAGGCAATTACACGATCGTAAAAGCATAATCGAATCAACGGCATTTCAACGTCATCTATCGTCGTTGCCGGCAGCTTCTCGATGTACCGGCCCAGCTCGTAGGCGAGATAGCCAATCCACCCACCGCAAAAAAGTCCTTTCGGCAAGGCATTTTCGTGGCCTTCTTCGAACCTGTACCTGCTCAGGGCCCTATGCAGTTTCTGGAAAGGGCATTTTTGTTCTGCTCGAAATTCGAATACATCTTTTGGCTCGCAAACCCAGTAACTGAATCTATCGGCATCCGCTTTGGACATATTTCCGCCGAGAATCGAGGCCGATTTACGCCCGGCAAATACCTCGCTGAGAGCAGGCAGATTTATCGGGGCAGTGATTTTGCGATAGTGCAGTTTGCAGGCGACCCTCTTATCTTTGCTGGTGGCTATTCCTACCGTCATTATAATTTATCGCTCTCTGTGTCATTCCCGCGCAAGGCCTGCCCTGAGCGTAAGCCGAATGGGCGGGAATCCATTCTATCGTTATTTGTCTGGATCCCTGCTTTCGCAGGAGTGACATTGTACTATCCCTCTACGTTATTCCCAGTTTTCTGTGCCGCCTTCACTTCTTTGAAATCGTTTATAATCTGCACGCCTGAAGAAGTGCCTATTCTTTCCGCCCCCGCCTGGAGCATTTCAAGAGCCTGCCTTGCGGTTCGTATGCCGCCGGCGGCCTTTATTTTGCAGTTCAGGGCCGCTTGCTTGATTAATTTCACGTCTTCGATCGTTCCTCCCCCAGCCGGATGCAGGCCGGTGCTGGTCTTTATGAAATCGACTCTACAGGCATCCAGGATTTGGCAGGCAAATACTTTCTGCTGCTGGGTCAAGGCTGCCGATTCAATTATCACCTTCAGCACGACCGGCGGCCTCATCGAGCGGCAGATTCTCAGCACCGCCTGCACCTGGTTAGACATATACCGCGAGTCGCCTTCGATTATCGCCGCCAAATCAGCCATCATATCAATTTCATCGGCGCCGGCAAAAATAACATCTTTTGCCTGAGCGACCTTGACTTTGGTCGAATCGGCTCCGAGCGGCAAACTCACCACGCTGCCGACCTTTACCTTTGTGTTATGCAGTTGCTCGGCTACCAGCGGCACCCATCGTGGATTCACACAGACGGTATGAAAACCAAAGTCAACGGCCTCCCGGCATACTTGTCTCACCCGCTCTCTCGATGCAGTCGCATCGATCAGCGTATGGTCGATAGCTGCTGCCAGCTGCCTATCCGATATTTGGTTCTCCGGATTGGACATTTGACATTCACAACCGGGATTGTCAGACTTTGCTTTCACGTAGTGATTCCAGTTGAAAATACTCCCTCGCACCGCCAAGATCGCTGAAAATCTTCGTTGCTGTTTGGGTGACAAATATCGAGGGGCTCTGCTTTGATGTCCAGATTACGTACACTTCTTTGGCGGCTTCGTGAGCGTGCTGCAGCTCTCTTTCGACCCCGCTGGATATCGCAGCCCGCCCATCCGACAGCGCGGGAATAAAACTGATGATCATGTCCGACTGCTCGATCAACAAAAAATCGCGGGCGTAAATTTGACTGTTGATGTCGCGTTCAATCTGCTCGATCTCTCGCAAATCCAATCTGCGCCTTTGGCCCAGTGTCGTCGCCTCGATAAAGGCCAAGCCCTGTTGCCTGGCCTGTTGTGCTTTCTGCGGCAGATATGATTCTTCCAGGTCACCGGGATCAAAGCAGGTAAAAAGCTCCTTCATTAATTGACGGAACCGGCTGAGCTCTTTGTTAACGCCTTGTAAATCGGCAACGCCGGTCATAGGAAAGCTCAGGTACGCCTTTTTGCAGTGTCGGTCGAAAAGCAGCTTATAGAACGTCTCGACAGTCTCCTGTTCACCGCCGCGGGCCAGACAGTAGAAAGGGACATTCGGGTCAACGCCTTTGCACAGCATTTCCGTACCGATGATTTCTTCTTCCCGCCAGACGATCAAATCTTTCAGGCTGTGGTCGGTATCGTGTTCGGCTGCAAGCCGGACATGCAGGGCTACAATGCCGTCTATCAGGCAGATGTACATATCCGCGCCGAGCTGACGCATCTGGTCGAAGTCAAAGGCTGGAAACAATCCGTGCCGCCAGCGGAAAGTTGCGTGAGTGCTGACTATCAGATTCTGTGCACTTTTGGCCTTTGCGATAATATCTTTGAAGGCGCTTCGCCGAAGTGAGCTTAACCTTTTCATCGGTATGTCGAGGATTTTGCCGGGCGGTATATCAGGCGCTTCGGCGTACATCGCATCGCCGACGTTGAACAGCAGCACCTCTTTGCCTCTGTCGGCGGCAAATTGGCAGAGCCTTTGAAGATAGCTTTTCTTGTCTACACCAACCATCCCCGTAACAACTACTATCATCTCGTATCTCGTGACTTGTATTTTGTCTGTCGCATGGAGTATTGGGTTGTGGACATAAATCCCTCTGGAAATCGGGTCATCTGGAAATCAGGATGCAGGTAACCGGGATACCAGAAGACCGGAGAAATAAGCCTGATAGCCTGGTAATCTGATACACACAACCTGATACCCTGATGCTCTGATACCCGTGGTGCCTGATGTGTCATACGCCGTCATAATTCTCACTTTTTTCTTCGGTCGTGTTGGTGTTGGGTCTTTAGAGGTTTTTCAGTCTCTGCTGGCGGTCGTAGTCTTTTAGTGCCGCAATCAATTCGTGTATGTCACCATCCATTATCTTGTCCAGGTTGTACAGAGACAGGTTGATTCTATGGTCGGTTACACGGTTTTGCGGGAAGTTGTATGTCCTGATCTTTTCGGATCTGTCGCCTGAGCCGATCATAGTTTTGCGTTGTGACTCGCGCTCGGCCCTTCTTTGGCTGTCATAGTATTCGTAGACTCGAGTTCTTAGTATCCGCCAGGCCTTGGCGCGGTTTTTGTGCTGACTTTGCTCATCCTGAATACTGACGGTGATTCCGGTTGCGATATGTTCGAGCCTGATGGCGCTGCTGACCTTGTTGACGTTTTGCCCGCCTGGGCCGCTTGCCCTGCTGACGTGCTCGGTAACGTCGTTGGGATTGATCTGGATGTCAAGCTCCTCCGGCTCAGGCAGCACTACAACGGTGGCTGCCGATGTATGGATTCTACCCTGGGCTTCGGTTTCGGGCACCCGCTGGACGCGGTGTGCGCCGCCTTCATAGCCCAATTCGGACCAGATGCTCGGTCCTTTTATGCTTAGTATGACCTCACGAAAGCCGCCTTTTTCTGTGCTGCTGAAATGGAGCTGCTCAATCTTCCATTTGCGGTCGGCGGCGTATTTGACGTACATATTGTACAAATCGCGCGCAAACAGAGCCGCTTCTTCTCCGCCTGTGCCCGGTCGTATTTCCATTATGACCGAATCAATGCCCATCTCGTCTGCCATCACCAGCGTGTTCTGGATTTGTTCAAGCAGGCCGCTGTTTTTCTCTTGGAGCTGGTCAAGCTCTTCTTTGGCCAAAGCCCTAAGCTCTTTATCTGCCGTGCTATCCTGCAATATCTGCTCGGCGTCGGCAATGTGGTGTGCTGTTGTTTTGTACTCGCAGTACTTTGCGACTATTGCTTTCAGCTTGCCTTGCTCTTTAGACAGCGCTATCAGCTTGGCGGAATCGGCAGCAATGGCTGGTTCAGCAAGGTACTTTTGGATTTCGCCGTAGCGCTGCTCAATCTGGTCGAGCTTGGTCAGCAAGACATCTTTTTTTTCAGGCATTACCATCAATGCGGTCCTGTGAAAGCAAAAATAGCGGATAGCAGATAGCGAATAGCAGACAAGTAGGAACTCATGCTAAACGCTTAATGCTAAACGCTATTATCGCCCAAAGGCCAACTATTGTTGCTCGTCTTTTTTGTTCTTTTTTATGTAGCTTGTGCCGTACTTCTTTTGGAATCGCTCTATTCGCCCGGCGGTATCAACATATTTTTGCTTGCCCGTATAGAAGGGATGGCACATCGAGCAAATCTCAGCATGGATTTCTTTGGCGGTACTGCGGGTCTCGAAGGTGTTGCCGCAGCCGCAGTGAACTACTACTTTGTCGTATTTTGGATGTATTCCTTCTTTCATAATTTCAACTCCACGAAATAACAACTTGCCCGTATTCTACCGTGTTGAACGGGTAATTCAATTGAATTTTTCGAAACGCTATGCGGTATTGCTATAATATCGTTTGGCAGCCCTAATTT
>Ga0315285_10003888_pt1 | contig 15511 bp, 14 predicted proteins | sample YL17G09_36_MG_FD_203698 | JGI IMG/M metagenome (GOLD analysis project Ga0315285, IMG submission 203698) | Sediment microbial communities from Yellowstone Lake, YNP, Wyoming, USA - YL17G09_36 | ecosystem: Environmental > Aquatic > Freshwater > Lake > Sediment | place: USA: Wyoming | collected...
TGAGACCTTTCTCGGCGGGCCGATCCTCTTCGGTTTCTCCCCCCGCGGCGGCACGAGGGCTGTGCAGAGGGAGATCCCCGGTTTCTCGGTCCTCCTGGAGGGATCTCCGGCCGGTGCCCTGGACTCGTTCCTCTCCGGCGGAGAGCCGAGGAGTGATGGTGACTACCGCCAGATGGGGGAGTGGCTGGTTGCCGGGGCGCCCGTGATCCGCGGGCACCCGTCCTTCCCCCACCTCATGTGCGAGCTCGAGACCGCGACGGGCTGCAGCCGGTCGGTCTCGGGCGGGTGCTCCTTCTGCACCGAGCCCTTCTACGGCCCGCCCCGTTTCCGGACGGTGGAGGAGATCGTGTCAGAGGTGGCCGCCCTCTCGGCGAACGGCGCCCGCCACTTCCGCCTGGGGAGGCAGCCGGATCTCCTCACGTACGGGGTAACGGGAGGGGAGTTCCCGACGCCGGATCCCGGGTTGCTCCGCGATCTCTTCACTGGGATCCGGCGGGCTGCCCCGGACCTCCTCACCCTCCACATCGACAACGTGAACCCCGGGACCATCGCTCAGCACCAGGAGGCAAGCCGCGAGGCCCTCCGTGCCATTGTTGAGGGGCATACCCCGGGTGACGTGGCAGCGTTCGGGATGGAGACCGCTGACCCCGCGGTGGTGAAGGCGAACAACCTGAAGGCGACCCCTGACCAGGTGATGCAGGCCATCCGGGTGGTGAACGAGGTGGGGGGGATGCGGAGGGAAGGGATACCGGAGCTCCTGCCAGGCCTGAACTTTGTCCTCGGCCTCGCCCGCGAGACCGAAGAGACCTTCTCCCTGAACGAAGGGTTCCTTGCGAGCATTCTCTCCGAAGGTCTCCTTGTCCGCCGGGTGAACATCCGGAGGCTCATGGCATTCCCCGGCACCCGGGCCTACGAGGACAATACCCTGGGGAAGCATGACCGGCTCTTCCGCAGGTTCAAGGAAAAAGTAAGGAAGGACTTCGACCATCCCATGATCGCGAGGATCTTTCCCCTCGGGACAATCCTCCGCCAGGTCATCGTGGAGGTGACGGGCCGAATCTCATTCGGGCGCCAGATGGGATCCTATCCCGTCCTCGTGGGGATCCCCCTCCAGCTTCCGGTAAGGAGCATGCTCGATACCATCGTCGTGGACTGGGGGATGCGATCCCTCACCGCCCTCCCCTACCCGATCGGGGTGAACAGGCTCCCTGTCCAGGCGCTGGCCTGGCTCCCGGGGATCGGGAAGAAGAGAGCAGGGTGGATCGCTGCTGCCCGTCCCTTCGCAGACCTGGCAGCATTCAGGGAGAGCGCGGGGGAGAACCCCCTTGATGGGGCCCTCTCCTTCTAGGCCTCCCGAAGCTCCATCACCTTGAGGATATCGGTGCGGGTGACGATCCCGAGGAGGGTGTTCTCCGAGACGATGGGGATGCGTCCGACATTATACTTCGACATGAGCCTGAAGGCATCGGAGAGCATGGAGGTCGGGGGGAGGGTGATCAGGTTCCTTGCCATAATGTCCCTCACCCTCTTCGCATCCCTGTCGATCTCCGATGTGCGGTGGACATCCTCCAGGGTGACCATGCCGACGAGCATGCCCATCTCGACAACGGGGAAGCCGAGGTGCTTGGAGGCGTACATGAGCCGGATTATCTCTGGCACCGGCATGTCGGGGTTGACGGTGACAAGGTTCGTGGACATCACGTCCTTCACCGCGACGTCCTTGAGGAGGACGGTCGACCGGACATGCAGGAACTCCTGGTCTGCCCCGAGGTAGATGAAGAAGGCGATGATGATCAGGACGGGGTTGAAGACGACGAAGGTGCCGAAGATACCGAAGATGATGGCAAAGATCTTCCCGATGTCGGCGGCGATCTTGGTCGCCCGAGCAAGGTCCATCCGCTTTGCGAGCCATGCCCTGAGCACCCGGCCCCCGTCCATGGGAAAGGCAGGGAGGAGGTTGAAGACGAAGAGGATCAGGTTGAGGATGGCGAGATACCCGAAGAGGAAGACCACGACGCCGGCCACAGGCCGGTTGCTGATGAGGGGCACCCCTGCGATCACCACCAGCCATGCGAGGATGCCGAGGAGGAGGCTTGTCAGGGGGCCGGCAAGGGCCATGGGCAGTTCATCGCGGGGATCGGGGAGTTCGTTCTCGATCGAGGATACCCCGCCGAGGATGAGGAGGGTGATGCTGTTGATCCTGATACCCCGCCGGAGCGCGACGAGGCAATGGGCGAGCTCATGAACAAAAACGCAGAGAAAGAGCCCCAGGGAGACGACGACACCGAGGATGTAGGGGATGATACCGCTCACGATGAGGGTCGAATCGAGGGGGACCTTGAAGAAATCGCCCACGAGACTGCTGGATACGGCGATGTCGGCCCCGATGATCAAGGCAAAGAAGGGGATTGCAAGAAGAAAGGACCAGTGGAGAAGGACCGGAATTCCAAAGATCCTCCCGATCCTGATGGAACCGACCATGCGAGACAAGTATCTTTTTAATGTTTAAGTAGCTATCTTCCTCTGATAACGATGATAACGCAAATAACCGAACTATTCGGGCTCTCTGTGTACACCGATAAGGCAATTTACGTGGGGGATGTTGAGGATGTCGTGATCGATGTAGACAACAAGAAGCTCGACTCCCTTGCCATCGGGAACCTCAACCCCGAGCTGGTGGACGTCAAGGGGTTCAAGGGTGTTAAGGTCCCCTTCAGGATCATCAAGGCTATCGGCGATATTATCGTCATCCGCCACCTCGCCCAGTCCTTCAGGCAAGAATAAGGTATCGCCGGAAGCTGCCACGGTTCCCCCACTTTAAGGGGACCACCTCACCTATATCTGTTTTTTATGGAAGAGAGAGAGATCTTCGGGAACCTCGCCATCGTCCCCCCTATCTTTGTCAGGCTCGATGGACGGTCCTTTCACAGGCTGGCGAAGAGGCTCCGGCTGGAGCGGCCTTTCGACGAGGGATTCTCCCGGGCCATGGGCAGGGTCTGCGACGAGCTTCTCTCGGAGAGCGGGCTCTCTCCCCTCTTCGCCTTCACCTTCTCCGACGAGATCAGCCTCTACTTCCCTGACCTCCCCTTCAGGGGCCGGGTCGAGAAGATCGACTCGGTCCTGGCATCCTTCGCCGCGAGCAGCCTCACCCTCGCCCTCTCCGCGGACCAGCCCCTTGCCTTCGACGCGAGGGTGATCGTGGCCTCCCGGAGCTATGCCTCCGAGTATCTCTGCGGGAGGCAGCAGGAGGCCTGGCGGAACCACCTGAACGCCTACTGCCAGGAAGCCCTCCTCAGGGAGGGCATACGGCCGGGCGAGGTGGCCCGCCGGCTCTCGGGGATGAGGAGCGAGGATCTCCACGAGTTCATGTTCTTTCGGGGGGTGAACCTGGCAAAGACCCCGGCCTGGCAGAGGCGGGGAATCCTCGTCTACCGGAAGACAGAGGAGAGGGCCGGCTACGATCCCTGTGCCGGGGAGCCGGTCGAAACGATCCGGAGGATCGTCACGATCGAGAGGGACCTCCCCGTCTTCTCGAGCCCTGAAGGGCGGGCATTCCTCGAAGGGATCCTAGGAAGCCCGTGAGACGGTGGTACTGACCTCGATCCCCGCTATCTCCCAGCTGCTCTCCAGCTCGCCCTTTCCCGCAGGCCCCGCTTCCCCGGGCAGGCGGATTGAGAGGGATCGTGCCCTCACCTCACCCTGTATCCTGTCCGCCCACCGGGACCCCACGAGGGACGCAATCCTCGTGTCCCCGATGAGCACTTCAGCGACGATAAACTCCTCGACAGCCAGGTTGAGCTGCCTCCGCATCTCCTGGAGCCTCCGGATCACCTCCCGTGCATAGCCCTCCCCTTCGAGCTCCGGGGTGAGCCTGCGGTCGACGTAAACGGTGCCCCCCTCCATGGGTGCAGACGTGAATCCGTCGGGGATGACCCGGGCGAAGGTCACCTGGCCGGACGTGACCTCGAAGGACCGCCCCCCGCCGGTGAAGAGGAATTTTCCCTCCCGTTCGAGACACTCACGGAGCGACCTTCCGTCTGCTGCCTCGATGAGCCCCTTCACCTTCGGGGCATCCCTGCCAAAAGCCGGGCCGATGGCCTTCATGACCGGCTCGGCCCGGATCCCCATCCGGTCCCAGGATCCCTCCACCACAATCACCCTCTTGGCGTTCGCCCTGTTCCGGGCGATAGCCCCGAGGTCCCGGAGAGCCCTCGCAACATCCGGCGATTCTGTCTCCACGACGCACTCCGCAACAGGCCAGCGGAGCTTCCGTTTTGCAGCCTGCCGGGCATTCGCCACCGCGTCGTCGAAGGACCGGACCACCGACATGGCGGCCTCGAGATCCCGGTCAGTGAAGGCCGGCTCCGCCCCGGGCCAGTCGAGCATGTGCACGCTCTCGGGTTCACCCGGAAGACGCAGGTTCCGGTAGATCTCCTCGGAGAGGTGCGGGGTAAAGGGCGAGAGGAGCTGGATGAGCCTTCGGATGGTGAAGTAGATGGTGTCATAGGCCTGCTGCTTCTCCGGGGACTCCCCTTCCAGCCACATCCGGGGCCGGACGAGCTGGACGTACCACCTCGAGAGGTCCTCGAGGATGAACTCGGAGATCGCCCTCGTAGCCCTGTGGATCTCGCAGACCCCCATCGCAGCGTCCACCTCGGCGGTCAGGGTCGCGATCCGTGAGAGGATCCAGCGGTCCTCATGGCGCATCGTATCCAGGTTCCTGAGAAGACGGGAGGGATCGAACCGCCTGTCGCTGTCCTCCGACGGTGTGTAACTGTCCAGGATCATGTAAGGGAGGGGGAAGCGGTAGACGTTCCAGAGGATGTTGACCGCCCGGTTCACCGTCTTCACCCCCTCCCAGTTGAACTTCAGGTCGTCCCACGGGGCGTTTGCCGAGAGGATGTAGAACCTGAGCACGTCCACGCCGAGCTTCTCCACGACTTCGTCGGGGGCAACGACGTTCCCCAGGCTCTTTGACATCTTCCTCCCCTCGGCATCGAGGGCGAAGCCGTGCATGAGCACGCTCTTGTAGGGGGAGCGGGAGAAGGCGATGACCGAGGCCCCGAGCTGGGAGTAGAACCAGCCCCGTGTCTGGTCCTGCCCCTCGGTGATGAAGTCCGCGGGCCAGTACCGCTCGAAGGCTTCCCTCTCGCCAGGGAAACCGAGGGTGGCCCAGGAGGCGACTGCCGAATCGAACCAGACGTCGAAGATGTCCTCGACCCGGTGCATCGTCCCGCCGCAGCTGCAGGGGATCGTGATGCAGTCCACATACGGGCGGTGGGGATCAGGGACCTTCACTCCCGAGAGGTCTTCGAGCTCGGCGATGGTGCCGATGACCCGGTGGCACCTGCAGCTCCGGCACTCCCAGATGGGGATGGGGATCCCCCAGTAGCGCTGCCGGGAGATGCACCAGTCCCGGGCCTCCTTCAGCCAGTCGTAGAAACGGGCCGATCCCGCCCATTCGGGATACCAGGTGACCGCAGCGCACTCGGCGAGCATCGCCTCCCTGAGCTCGGATACCTTGAGGAACCACTGCTCGGTGGCACGGAAGATGATGGGGGTCTTGCACCGCCAGCAGTGGCCGTAGCGGTGGACGACCTCCCCCTTCGCCATGAGGGTCTCCCCGAGATCCTCGAGGACCATCCCATCGGCCTCCTTGACAAAGACCCCGGCATAGGCCCCCCCTTCGGCGGTGAACCGGCCGGTGCCGTCCACCGGGCAGAAGACCGGGAGCCCCTCCTTCATCCCCAGGAGGTAGTCGTCCCAGCCATGGCCGGGGGCGATGTGTACGATACCCGTGTTCTCCAGGGTGACGAACTCCGCCTCGGTGACCCGGTGGCTGTACTCCTTCTGGAACGGCACCCGTTCGGCAAGGGGTGATTCGTACTCGAGGCCAATGAGATCACGGCCGAGAACCTTCTCCAGGACTTTGAAGTCCTGGTAGCGGCCCTTCCTGAGCACCTGCTCCACCAGGTCATCGGCCATCCAGAGGATCTCCGTACGCCCGTCCTTCTCTGCCCTGACCCTCGCATAGATGGCGCCCGGTTGTACTGCTGCCGCGACATTGGCCGGGAGGGTCCATGGGGTCGTGGTCCAGATGACCAGGTACTCCTCCTCCCGGCCCTTCACCGGGAACTTCACGAAGATGGAGGGGTCCTTCGTCTCCCAGTACTCCACCTCCGAGTCGGCGATGGCGGTTTCGCACCTGGGGCACCAGTTCACCACCCTGTGCCCCCTCTCGAGCATCTGCCGTTCCTCGGCCCGGGCAAGGGTCCACCAGGCCGCCTCGATGTACCCGGGGGTCACGGTGAGGTAGGGGTTGTCGAAGTCCAGCCAGACCCCGAGCCTGCGGAACTGGTCAGACATGATCTCCTTGTTCTCGAGGGCAAAGCGCCTGCACTCCTCGACAAACGCGCCGATGCCGAAGGTCTCGATCTCCTTCTTCGAGGAGAACCCGAGCTTGTGCTCCACCTTCACCTCGATGGGGAGGCCGTGCATGTCATAGCCGGCCCGCTCGATGATATGCCTCCCCTTCAGCCGGTAGTAGCGGATGATCGAGTCCTTGAGGATCTTGTTCCAGGCTGTGCCCAGGTGGATGTGTCCCGTGGTGTAGGGGGGCCCGTCGACGAAGAAGAAGGGCTCTCCCCCGCCCCTGAGATCCCGAACCTTCCGGTAGATGCCCTGGCTCTTCCAGAACTCCTGGACCGACGCCTCCACCTCCCCGGCACGGTAGGTGCTCTCCACCTCCCTCACGAGGACCCCCCGCGACCCGTCATTCTCTACCATGTTGGATCTCCCATAAGAAAGCATTTTTTAAAACCTTTCAAAAAGAATTTTTTGAATCTGTTTAAAAAGAATTTTTAAAACCCACCGGCCCCATACCTCCGGTGGAACGGGTGAAGCGCATGCAGATCGCGGTCATCGGGAAGGAGGAGTGCACGGACGAGGAGTACGAGGCGGCGGAGACGGCGGGACGCCTGATCGCCGCAGACCACGCTGTCCTCTGCTGCGGCGGAAGGGGAGGGGTGATGGAGGCGGCCTGCAAGGGAGCGAAGGAGATGGGCGGGATGACCATCGGCATCCTCCCGGACAGGGGTAAGGGGAATCCCTACCTGGACGTTGCGGTGAGGACCGGCATGGGGTATGCGAGGAATGTCATCCTCGTCGAGTCAGCCGACGCGGTGGTGGCGATCGGGGGAGGCTACGGGACCCTCTCGGAGATCGCGATCGCGCTCAAGGCGGGAAAAGAGGTCTTCGGGTTCCGCTCCTGGGAGATCAAGGGGGTGATAAGGTGCAGCACGCCGGAGGAGGCGGTCCTCAGGGCAGTCGCCGCAGCCCGCCGGTCATGCTGACGTCATAGCCCCCGAGGGCCTCCAGGCCCTCCCTGAACGAAGGCGAGGTGACCGCAGAGGCGAGGGCTTTCACCCGGGGGTCCTCCCAGGTCCCGGCGTGGAAGACGAGCTCGTAGGGCTCCCGTGCCACCGGAACGAAGGAGAGGTTGAATGCTTTTGCGGCGGAGAACACCCCAAGGCCCGCGTCCGCCTCACCGGTCTTCACGGCAAGGGCGACCGCGAGGTGGGTGGTCAGCTCCCTGTCGTAACCGGCGATGGAATCCGGGGGGATCCCCTTCGTCGAGAGGAGGTGGTCGAGGAGGATCCGGGTGCCGGATCCCTTCTGGCGGTTGATGAACCGGACCTTCGGGAGGTCCTCGAGGGCCAGGTTCCCCCGGGAGATGATCCCCTGCTCCCTCCCTGCCAGGCTGAAGATGACCAGATCCTCTCCCGGCAGGTGACGGACGAGGTACGGGATGTTATATGTCCCGTCGTCAGCGAGGAGGTGCATCGGTGCCCCATGGCAGACCCTCTTCTTCAGGGCGATGAGCCCCCCCATGGAGCCCTGGTGGGCGCTGTGGAGTTCGACCCCGGCCTTTGCCAGCTGGTCTGCCAGGAGATCGAGGGCAGGGTCATGGCTTCCCGTCAGGATGAGGGCGCTCCCGGCTTCCTGGACCGGCACCGTGAGATGAGCCTGCACCTCCTCCCCGGCCTCCACCCCCTCACGGTCTGCATCAATGGCGAGGTATGCATTGGCCCGCACCCCGCTCATCTGGACCCCGGCACCCCGCCCGTGGGGCACCGCCACCCAGCGACCCTGGATCTTCCCGACGGAGAGGAAGACAAACTCCTCGACACCGAGCTCGGAGGCGAGGGTGGAGGCGAGGATTGCAGGCACGGAAGTTTCGGGTTCATGAGGAAGCCCGTACCGGGCGAGGAGCGGGGTTACTACCTCCCTGAGGACCGTGACGGCCGAGAGGGGGTAACCGGGCAGGCCAATGACCGGCTTCCCCCGGATCCTCCCGAGGATGACCGGCTTTCCGGGCTTCATGGCCACGCCGTGGAGGAGGACCTCTCCAAGATCGGCGATGACATCGGCGGTGTAGTCTTTCGTGCCGGCCGAGGACCCGGCAGAGATGATCACGAGATCGTTTTCATCCGCCGCCTGCCCCAGCCGGGATCGGATGAAGCCGGGGTCATCCGGGGTCAGGGGATAACGCGTGCAGCGTGCCCCCATCACCCCAAGCCATGCCGCGGCCATGACGGTGTTTGACTCTACGACCTGGCCCGGGCCCGGTTTCTGCCCGGGAGGCACGAGTTCGCTCCCCGTGGGAATGAGACCCACTGTCACGGTGAGGACATCCACCTCCGCGATGCCGTAGGCTGCAAGCGCTCCGATCTCGTGGGGGCGGATGAGGTGTCGGGAGGGGAGGATCATCTCAGTCTCTCCGATGTCCTCTCCAACGGGCCGGACATGCTGCCATGGGGCTGCCGGCTTACGGATGGTGAACCGGTCACCATCGATCCTGACATCCTCGATCATGATGACCGAGTCGGCGTCGGGAGGGAGGAGGTTCCCGGTGTTCACCCGTACTGCCGCCCGAAGGGTGACCGGCCGCTGCTCGCTCGCCCCGAAGGTCTCCTCGGCGAGCACCGCTATCCCGTCCATTGCCGCAAGATGGGCTCCGGGAACTGAGAACCGGGCAGATATCGGGGATGCCGTCACCCTCCCGGTGGCTGTGGCAACAGGGATCCGCTCGGTGGAGGGGGTGAACGTGAAGGAACGGCCGAGGATCTCCAGGGCCTCGCCGAGAGGAGTGAGGGAGAGGTATCGCTTCACCAGAGGATCACCTCGACCGTCTCGCCGGCCTCGAACCCCTCCCTCTCGGCGGGCACCTGGACGAGCCCATCGCTGCCGGCGAATGTGTTGAGGAGGCCGCTCTTCCCGAAGCACGGGACCGCCCTGCCACCCTCGATCCGGACCCGGACGAACTCCACCCTCCCCTTCTGGGAAGGGATATTCTCGGCGAGGACCGCGGAGACCCTTCTCTCCGGTCTGGGGGACCCGGACATCGCCGAGAAGAGGGGCCCTGCAAGGGTATGGAGGATGACATACGCCGAGGCGGGATGCCCGGGGAGGCCGATGACCGGTCTCCCTCCTACCAACCCGATGATGGTGGGCTTCCCGGGCGCGATCCCGATCCCGTGGACAAGTACCTCGCCCTTCTCTGCTATGACCGATGCCGCCAGGTCCCGTATGTCCTTGGACGAGCCCCCCGAGAGGAGGATCGCATCGCAATCACCAATCGCCCTATCCAGAACCCCGATGAGTGCACCCCTGTCGTCACGGACTATCCCAACGGGTCTGGGGCTGCACCCCGCCTCCTCCACAAAGGCAGCGCACATGGGACCGTTCGCATCCCTCACCTGGCCGGAATTCGGGGTTGCATTGACAGGGACGAGCTCGTTTCCTGTGGAGATAATCCCGATAACCGGTCTCCTGAAGACCGCGACCCTGTCATTTCCAGAGGCTGCAAGGATCCCGATATCGCGGGGTGAAAGGTACAATCCCCTGGGGAGGATGAGAGCCCCCTTCGGGAAGTCCTCCCCTGCAAGGATGACATTCTCCCCGGGGGCTACAGGTCTCTTCACCAGGATCTCGACCCCGATCCGTTCGGTATACTCGATCATCACGGCAGCATCCGCACCGGACGGAAGCATGGCGCCGGTGGGGAGGTAGATCACCTCTCCTCTCCCAAGGGGACGGCCCGGTTCTGTTCCCATGGAGACCTCCCCCGTCAGCCGGAGGATGGCAGGGATCGCCTCGCCAGCCCCCACCGTATCCGCAGCCCGGACTGCGTAACCGTCCACGGTCGTGCGGGCGAAACCCGGTATGTTCTCGGCTGCATGTACATCCCGGGCGAGGACACGGTGGAGTGCCTCATCAAGGGGGATCTCATCTTCGACCGGATGAGGCGCGATTTCCCGGATGACCCTGACAGCCTCCTCGAGAGTGACGACCCTGAGAAAGAGGCTCATCCGAAGCAGCCCAGCTGGCACTTCCTGATCTTTACCTTGTGCCTGTTGCAGTACCGGGCGATCTCCAGCTTGGGGATACCGTACTTCTCGGAGATCTCAAAGGCCTTCGGGCAGGGCAGATCGCTCACGACCCCTGATTCGTCGAACGCTTTTTTGATGAGGGCATCGTCCATGGTAACAATAATTCCTTTCCTGCAACATAGTGTTTACCATCGATGAACCAGGGAGACCTTCGGGTAGCCGTCATCAACTCTGCCCAGGACGAAGCGGGAAGGAACATCCGCCGCCATATGGAGGAGCTCATCCAGGCCCGGGGCTCTGGCAGGGAGGAGGCTGGTGGGAGCGGCCCCTCATTCAGGCTCCACGAGGTGGAGGGCCGGCTCATTCACGCCGACGGTATCGACAGGGAGAACCCTTCGGACCTCATCATCTTCATATCGCGTCATACCAGCAGGGAGCCTTCTCCCGTCCTCACCGTCCATGTGACAGGAAACCTGGCCGGCGCCGAACTTGGCGGGAAGCCCCGCGCTCTCCCGCCGGCATGCCCGTCTTTCATGCAGGCAGTTCTCCGGGAACTCCGCCACAGGGCACCCCCTGGATATGCCGTCTCCTACGAGGTGACCCACCATGGCCCCACGGATCTCGGGACCCCGTCCTTCTTCGTGGAGATCGGATCCACGGCTTCGGAATGGGCGGACCCCCGTGCCGGCAGTGCCGCCGCGGAGGGTATCTTCGCGGCGAGGCCGGGCAACGTCATCAATCTCGTCGGGTTCGGGGGGAACCACTACGCGGCCCGCCAGACGGAGATCGCCTGCACATCGCGGGGGGCTTTCGGGCACATTGCCCACAGCCGGGAGGTCGGGGTCCTCGATGAGGAGATGGTCGCCATGATGCGGGACCGGACCCGGGCGGTCGCCGCGTATATCGACCGGAAGGCCCTCGATCCCCGTGACCTCTCCCGGATCGACGATATCCTCAGGGACCTTGGACTCCCGGTCCTCACCGAAGGGGAGATCCTCTCGCTTGGGGATATGGAATGGTCCTCCTACCTGGCGGTCCGGACCCTGACCGGAAGGGCACACCCCGGGGCCCGCTGCCACCCCCACGGGCTCACCACCATCGGGAGACCCGTCCTCGTCGAAATGAATCCGGCTCTCATCGCCGAGGCCGTGAGGGCTGATGAGAAGGGGGTCATCGCCCGGCTGGAAGCCATGCCCGTCGTCCACCTCTCGGGTGGCGGGAAGGGGGTCCTCCCCCTCTTCATCACGGATGAGAAGCTGAAGGCCGTCGTCATCCATGACTTAATAAACCTGTGTGTGAAAATCATTATTGAACGTCAGGATGCGGCTGTTGAAGGTGATCGCCTGATCATCAGGAGGTTCCGCTTCGACCCCGGGAAAGCACGTGCTCTCGGGGTCCCGAAGGGACCGCTCTTTGGCAGGTTGTCAGCAGGCGAGGAGATCGATCTCGACGGGAGGGTCATCACCCCGTCCATGGTCCAGACAGCCAGAATCACAGAGATCCACATCCCGGGGTTGGAGTTGTACCTATGAAGTCCGTGATCGATGAGGCGTTGGAGAGGGGGCAGGAGGAGCAGAAGGCAATGGCGGCCACCGCACAGCCGCCTGTTGCACCGATAGCCGCCCCCCAGTCTGATAAGGAGCTCGAGGAGGTTCTCTCCCAGCTGCGGACCGAGATCGCGGTCATCGGCTGCGGCGGGAGCGGGTCCAATACCATCACCCGCATCATGGAGGAGGGGATCCATGGCGCACGGCTCATCGCCATGAACACGGATGCCCAGCACCTCATCCGTACCCAGGCCCAGTACCGGATCCTCCTCGGCCGGCAGCGGACGAGGGGGCTCGGCGCCGGGTCCATCCCCCAGGTGGGGGAGGAGGCAGCCGTCGAGGCGATCGAGGCGATCAAGAAGGCGGTCGCGGGCTGCGACATGGTCTTTCTCACCACCGGCCTCGGTGGCGGGACCGGTACGGGGGCAGCACCCGTCGTGGCCAAAGCCGCCCGCGAGCAGGGGGCCCTGACCATCGCGATCGTCACCCTGCCCTTCACCGCCGAGGGGTCCATCCGGCGCGAGAACGCCGAAGCGGGCCTCGAGCGGCTCCGGGACATCGCAGACACCGTGATCGTGGTCCCGAACGACCGGCTCCTCGAGGTCGTCCCCAGGCTCCCGCTCTATGCCGCCTTCAAGGTTGCAGACGAGGTGCTCATGCGGGCCGTGAAGGGGATCACCGAGCTCATCACCCTGCCCGGCCTCGTGAACCTGGACTTCGCCGATGTCCGGACCGTCATGGAGCGGGGCGGGGTCGCCATGATCGGGATGGGCGAGAGCGATGCCGAGGACAAGGCCGCCGATTCCGTGAAGAAGGCGCTCCGGTCTCCGCTCCTTGACGTGGACATCTCGGGCGCCACCGCAGCCCTGGTGAACGTGGTGGGAGGCCCCGACATGACCATCGCCGAGGCCGAGGGGGTCGTCCAGGAGGTCTTCGACCGCGTGGACCCGAACGCACGGATCATCTGGGGGGCTATGGTGGACCCGACCATGCAGCACCGGATGAGGACCATGCTCGTGGTCACCGGCGTCCATTCGCCCCAGATCTACGGGAGATCCGAGAAGGAGGCACCCCGCAGGGTTGCCAAGCATTTCGAGATAGACTTCATGAAGTGAGGAAGGAGATGGCTTTCAAGATCGAGGAAGAGCTCTTCCACAAATACTGGCGCGTCATCAAGCTCGCGCGGACCCCCACCCGGGATGAATTCCAGAAGATCGCCATAGTCGCAGCCGCGGGGATCCTCCTCATCGGGCTCATCGGCTTCCTGATCCTCTCGTCCATGAGCGCCCTCCCGCACTAAACGAGGTTCCATGACCAACGAGGTAAAGCCCCCGGAGACTCCCGCGACGATGGCGAACCCCGCGACAGCGGGGAACCGCATCTTTGCGATCAAGACCACGGCCAAGCAGGAGCGGGCGGTGGCCGACAGCATCAAGAAGGCGGTCGAGACCCAGACCGACATCAAGGTCGTCGCGATCATCGTGCCCGACGAGCTCCGCGGCTATGTGCTCGTGGAGACCCCGGAGAGCCATGCGCGGATCGAGCAGCTGGTCGAGATGATCCCCCATGCGCGCGCGGTGGTGAAGGGGGAGACGAAGCTCGAGGAGGTCGCCCACTTCCTGGTCCCGAAGCCCGTGGTGAGCGGGATCGAGGAGGGGACCATCGTCGAGCTCATCGCCGGCCCCTTCAAGGGGGAGAAGGCCGTCGTGAAGAGGGTGGACATGGGGAAGGAGGAGATCACCGTCGAGCTCTACGAGTCCGTTGTCCCCATCCCCATCACGGTGCGGGGCGACCATGTCCGGGTCGTGGAGAAGGTGGAGGACCGGTGAGGGCCTCCCCGTGACCCAATTGATACTTTTTTAACCCATCGGCACGACCTTATATAACCCAAGCGGTGAACCCTTCAGGGTCACGCCTGGTGGAACGAATATGGGAGAGATCGTCGAGGTACTGGTACCCGGCGGCAGGGCAACACCCGGCCAGCCATTGGGGCCTTCATTGGGCCCCCTTGGTATCAACGTGAAGGCGGTCGTGGACGAGATCAACCGGAAGACGGCAGACTACAACGGGATGCAGGTGCCGGTCAAGATCGAGGTCGACGACAAGAAGCAGTTCACGGTGACCGTGGGGACCCCACCGACCACCGCCCTCATCAAGAAGGAGGCCGGGATCGAGAAGGGTTCGGCCCAGCCCAGCACCCAGCTGGTGGGCAACCTGCCGCTCGAGGCGGCCATCCGGATCGCCCGCATGAAATCTGGCGACATGCTCTCGTATACGACGAAGAGCTGTGTCAAGGAGGTCATCGGCACCTGCGTCTCCATGGGAGTCACCGTGGAGGGGCGGAAGCCGAAGGAGCTCCTTGCAGCCATCGATGCGGGCGAGTTCGATGCGCTTCTTGCGTGAAGGAGACTGACCATAGGAGATCGCACGAGGTCGAGGACTATGGAGGTATCAGATGGTTGAGAAGGAAAAGATCGTATCGACCGTGAAGACGGCCATAGAGAGCGCCCCGAAGCGGAAGTTCCGGGAGAGCGTGGACATTACGGTGAACTTAAAGAACATCGACCTGTCCCAGCCCAAGAACCGGATCGACGAGACGATCCTCCTCCCCCACCAGCTCGGGGGAGTGAAGATCGCCGTGCTCGGGAAGGGGGATATCACGGCGAAGGCGAAGGACGCCAAGGTGGACCTGATCCTTTCCTCTGAGGAGATCGAGCGCCTGGGAGGCGCACCCCGCGAGGCGCGGAAGATCGCGGGCGAGTACCGCTTCTTCATTGCAGAGACATCGGTCATGTCCCAGGTGGGGAGGTACCTCGGGCCCAGGCTCGGCCCGCGGGGGCGTATGCCCATCCCCGTGCAGCCCGGGACCGACATCCGCCCGATGGTCGACCGGCTCCGCTCGTCGGTAAAGATCCGGACCAAGGACCGGACCACCTTCCACGCGAAGGTGGGTTCCACCGAGATGGACCCGAACCTGATCGCCGAGAATATCGACACGGTGATGAAGAGGATCGAGTCCGTCCTCGAGCAGGGGCACCTGAACGTCCGCTCGGTCTTCGTGAAGACCACCATGGGGCCTGCAGTGAGGCTGGTGTGAGATGGCCCTGTACACGCACCACCTCCCCAAGTGGAAGCGGGACGAGGTGGAGAAGATCAAGAAGTGGGCGAAGGACTATGCGGTGATCTCGCTCGTGGACGTCCACGGCATCCCTGCAGCCCAGCTCCAGGGGATCCGGAGGGATCTCCACGGGAAGGCGGTGCTCCGCATGACCCGGAACACCCTCATCGAGCACGCCTTCACCGAGCTGGGCGGCGATTACGCGAGCCTCGAGAAGTTCATCGAAGGCCAGAGCGCCCTCATCTTCACAAACCAGAACCCCTTCTCCCTCTACAGGACCCTGGAGAAGACGAAGACGAAGATGGCCGCAAAGCCGGGCGAGGTCGCCCCCCAGGACATCGTCGTCCCCAAGGGGCCCACGAACTTCAAGCCGGGCCCTGTCGTCGGCGAGCTCCAGCAGGCGGGGATCCCTGCCGTCATCGACGGCGGCAAGGTGAAGATCCGGGACACGAAGG
>Ga0315285_10003889_pt1 | contig 15511 bp, 14 predicted proteins | sample YL17G09_36_MG_FD_203698 | JGI IMG/M metagenome (GOLD analysis project Ga0315285, IMG submission 203698) | Sediment microbial communities from Yellowstone Lake, YNP, Wyoming, USA - YL17G09_36 | ecosystem: Environmental > Aquatic > Freshwater > Lake > Sediment | place: USA: Wyoming | collected...
GGAAGGGTGTGGGCGAAGCCGTCGTGCGGGGCAGGAGGAAAGGCAGATGGGCAAGGCGCGCAATCCGTTCCACTGGCGCGGGACGGTGATGGAGGCGGAGGCGTTCGTCGGCCGCGATCGCGAGATGGGGAGCATCTTCGCTCGCTTGCAATCGCTTGGTTGTGTATCGGTGGTGGGCGATCGGAGGATCGGTAAGTCGTCGCTTGCTTATCAGGCAAGCCAGCGTGCAGCGCAGCGTCTCGGGGCAGACTGCGCGGCGGTGTTCATTGATCTGCTGAGCAGCCGACACCACACGCTCGATGGACTGCTGGGCGCGATCGCCGAGGGGTTGGGCGCGATCATGGGACGGCCGGCGGACGGGTCAGCGGCGGGGAAGCTGGCGGCGTTCGAGGAGGCGGTGCGGGCGCTGCGCAAGGAGGGCAAGCTACCGGTTGTTTTCCTCGATGAGTTCGAGGGGCTGGCCTCGCGGGTGGAGCAGTTCGGGGACGATGTGCTGGAGTCGTGGCGGAGCCTGGGCAACGACGGGCAGATGGCGTTCGTGGCGACATCGGCGCGCTCGATGGAGGAAGTGACGAAGCAGTCGGAGCTGACGTCGAGCTTCTACAACATCTTCGGGCAGGTGAAGCTGGGGGAGTTCACGGAGGCGGAGGCGCGGCAGTTCGCGCGCCATGCGATGAAGGTTGGGGGACTGGAAGTGGGCGATGACACGTTCATCCTGCGGGTGGGGAAGCAGCATCCGCTGCGGCTGCAAGTGGCGGCGTGGCATTTGTTCGAGGCGCGGCAAGCGGGGAACGTGGACTTCGGGCGGTTGGCCGATCAGGCGGAGGAAGAGATCGCGGGGATGATGAAGGGGTAGGGGGAACGGCCGAGAGTCGAGAGTCGAAAGTCGAGAGTAGAGGGGAACGGCTGAACGGCCCGTCATCCGCAGATGGCGCAGATGAACAGCAACGGCGGTCTCACCGCAAAGGCGCCCGTTCGACAGGCTCAGGGCAGGCAAAGAACGCAGAGAATGGCCGGACGGGTAACCGCAGATTGCACAGGGAGCGCAGAGCGGACGGCCGGGGGTGGCGGGCCGCAGCAGCGCCCAGAGGCGGGAAGGAGGCGCAACCGTCAGCGGTGAACTCCTGCGCTGAGGGGCCGTATCCTCACTGAGCTCCCTGCTGAGCAGTCCCAGAATCCAGTTCCGGTGTAAGGGGGAAGACGATGCACCGCCGGTCGCTGGTAGTCGGGGTTGTCATAGGCGTCGCGCTGGCGGCCCTGCTCGTCGCCGTGGCGGGAAGCCGCAAGGACACCAACAGCACGCCCGCACGCGCCTCTCTCGCCTCCGTGTCGGCCGAACGTGGTGGCGGGTCCGACATGGTTCACGCGACCGCGACAGGGAAGCGCTACCACCGAGCTAGCTGCCGCTCCCTCTCCCGCACCGACATCCCCATGACCCGCGCCGAAGCGCAACAGCGCGGGCTGACGCCGTGCAAGGTGTGCAAGCCATGAGGGCACGTAGCGTTGTGCGCTGGGCGCTTCTCCTCCCCCTCGCGCTATTGTCTACGCTTGCTGCCCACGCTCTCACATTCTGGGCGGCCCACGCGATTCTGCGGCACTTCACATCAGCCCTTATGCTCGCCCAGACTGTGCATGGGTGTACGTTCGTCGCGTTCGCTTACTGGTGGGCACCCAATCGAAAGAGCCTTGTCGCCTCGTGCGCGTTCCTGGCGCAGGTGCTTGTTTCGCTCACTGCGTTGTGGCTGTCGCCCCAGCACGAGATGCCTCTTCGCGATGCGCTCTTTCTTGCAGCGGCACCGATTTGGGGAGGGGCGCTACCGTTGGTGCGCGCCATACGCTCCACTCCGCATATTGAGAGCGAGCTGGCGCGGCTCTACACGGAGATGCTAACCCTGAACTGCGGCATTTCGAATCACGCGGCCCGCAAGGAGGTTCTGCGCGCCCTCACGATGTGCAAGGCACGAGCCAGGAAGGAAGGCACAGGCGCCCTAGGGCCGGGATTCGGTGACTTCATTCTCCTTGACGCGCAGAACGAGGGGACGACCGACGCTGAGCACTCATTCGCCGTCGGCGTCGTAACCAAAGCCCGGAATGAGGGTGGCAACGACGAAGACATTCGCGAGTGGTGGAACCTCCACGACATCCAGCGGCGGATGGTGTTGTGGTCGGAGGAAGTGTTCAGGTATGCTGTCTTCAAGTCCCTGCTTGAGCAAGGGCTCTCGGCAGACGAAGCCATGCAGCAGGTCCGAAGAGGGTTCCCAATGTATGGCGACCCTACAGACACGACCCACACACGCGGCGACGATAGGCCCCTCCCCCACGAACTCCGTGGCCGCGTGGACAGATACAGAGAGAAGTGGGCCGCCGCTGTCATAGAGCAACGCTCGGCGGGCTACCCCTCCTACAACGCCCTCGTCCGAGCTGAGTTGCGACGAGGCAGTCTTTAAACGGCTACGCCATTCCTGTCACGCGTCCGGGAACCACAACGGCTGCCGGCTCAGCTTCGCGGCGAGCCAGTGAATCCCTGTGCCCAGCAGAGCGACGATGCCGCCAATGAGACCGTAGAACCAGGAGGCGGCAAATGCGGCAAGCCAAGAGAGGAGCAGGACGAGTATGCCTGCTCCTATGGCATGGTCGCGGAACAGGCCTATGGCCTGGCGAACCATCTCGACGAGAGTCATCCAGAAGGCAGCAGAGGGTAGGAACTCGTTTGCCAGCGTCGTGATTGCATACGGTCCCGACCAGAAGTTGAAGACCCCCGCGAGTTCCTCTCTTGTCAGGTCTTCAGCCATTGCGAGCAGCGAGGCGGAGAGTAGCGCATTCCGCTTCTGCGCTAGGTCGGTTGCGTGAATGGCCAAGAGAAGATTGGCGACCCAGACCAGCCAATGCCAGGAAGGAGCCCACATGGCGGCGGGGGCAGCAAGTATGCCCCACACAACAACTGCGCTCAAGCCGAAGTTGACACCTATGTAGAAGACCCCCAGAGGACCGAAACAGAGCGCCAGGACGAACGCCAGCCACGGCTTCTTCCCCCTTCGGCACTCCCTGAGGAGCAGCTCCCAGGCTTCGCGGGTAGGGCGCGGTTCAGTCGTCTCTCTAGCGCTCGCCCTGCCAGCGGCCGACGCTCCTTCTGCGCGGTACGCTTCCTTCAGTTGTCTGTTGGCTTCCTCCCACACCAGCCGCAGGTAAGGCTGTATCTCGTCCCCCGCCTCTGCCACCATCTGGGTCGACCATTCGTCGAAGTCGCGCAAGCCGGCCTCCAGGTAATAGCCGCCGAGGTTTGCTGCCTGTCTCATGTCCTCGCTGGACCACCCGGACTCGGCCATGCCCCTTCCTCCCTCTGTGGCGCGGCCCATTCTGCGCCGAACGCAGTCCCTTGCCCCTCGGCCCCGAGGTCCTACTCGGTGTATCTGAATCGGTATGGAGCCTGTGTCTGTTTGCCCAGGTCCCTGCCGTAGTGTCGCCACCCGTCATAGGCCAGCAGGTCTACTCGTCCTGTGAACCGGTCCACGCGCATGGTTATCGGCGTGCCACCCATGGGCGTCGTCGACATTCGGTAGGCGTACCTGGTCGGCCACACCCAGTAGGCGAACGCCGCCACCAGGACCGCAAACAGCACCTTGGAGTACCAGCGCCAGGTCCTCATCTCGCTTGCCTCCTCTTACGGCGCCTGCCACATCACCTTGGCCTTCTCGTCGAGCAGCCTCACGCCCGGCCCGCCGTCGGCACGCACCATCAGCGCGGCGCGCACCTCGCCCTTCGCGTCGAGCAGCCCCAGGCTCGGGCTGCCATCGCGATGCAGCGACAGCATGGCGCGCGTCTCCCCTTTCTCGTCGAAGAACGCCAGCCCCGTGCTGCCATCGGGATGCAGCGCCAGCGAGGCGCGTACCTGCCCATTCTCGTCGGCGAACGCCAGGGTCGGGCTGCCATCGGGATGCAGCGCCAGGGAGGCGCGCACCTGCCCCTTCGGGTCCGTTAGCTCGAATCGCTGCGCCCGCACCACCTCTGACGCGTGTACTTGGTCGCTCATCTTTCTCGCCTCCATCTGGCGCCGCCCGTTTCGCGCCCTTTTCCCCACTACTCCTGCCGGTGTTCCTCACGGCTCTGCCTAATGGAACGCTCAATCGCGTTGGCAGCGCCACGCATCCTCAGGCCTACAATAACCGTGGGCATGAACAGCCCAGCAAGGTAAGCAAGCGGAAAGCACCACAGCAGGTGAAGCTTCGACCATGGCCCGACTAGAAAAGCCACCACAAGCGTGAGCCAGAGTCCAGCTTGTACCCCAAGGGGAAACGCGCTCTCCCGCCCGGCCCGAGTGAACCCATACCACGCCATGACCTGCATCGCGGTCAGCGCGGCGCATAGGTCCCAGACGACCCAGCCCACAATCGTCCAGACCACTCCTCGCCTCCCCTTGCGCCGCCCTTTCTGCGCCGGTCCTGCCAGTGGCTTACCGCAGGCGCCTCCGTCCTCCTGCCGCTCTCATCGCGCCGAGGAACCAATCGCCGGGCGAGCATTGCCTGTGCTTCGCCACCGCGTCGGCCTGCAGTAGTGCCCGAGCAGGAGAAGCTAGCGTTCCCCTGAACCTTCCACCAGGAGGTCAGACCATGTCAGCGCAGCCCGAGTTGGTGATTCCTCTGGCCGCAGGGGAGGATTGCTGCCCCTACCTCCGCCAGGAACGGCACTGGACGGAGTTCGACCAGCCGGACGCCCCTCGCGTACCTCAACGCGGCGCCTTCGTGTGCGTCGACCCTGAGAAAGTGGACGTAGGCCAGACAGGCCTCGACTCCGCGGCCGGGGAGCACGAGAAATGCCTACACCTCGGCAGGAGTGCTCCGTGCTGGAGGCCCACTTATCCCCCTGGCCAACGTCCACCGCCGGGTTGAAGGGGGGACGCCGACGCACCTGCTCGGCGAGTAAGCCTGTCCACCGGTGAGCACTGCCGGTGCTTGGCGAACGCGCCTCGCTCCCGCCAAACAGGAAGGCCCGCCGCGGTAGAGGGGGGAATCCCGCAGCGGGCCCAAGCCCGCGTTGAAACGGGCTCAGTGACTGCTACTCCCTGTGGCAAGTGACTCCTGCTCGTCCGCTCGACATGGCCGGGAACGGCTTGGACGACATTCACCGCAGAGGCGCCCGTTCGACAGGCTCAGGGCAGGCAAAGGGCGCAGAGACCGGCCGAAGTCATCCGCAGATGGACCCTTCGGCTGCGCTCAGGGTGAACAGGGCAAGCGCAGATGAACAGTGATTGAGACGGCCTGACGGCGGAACCACAAAGACACCAAGGCACGAAGGCAGGGCGCACGGTTTGTGCGCCCCTGCTGCTTTGGGCGAACGAAGGGGGCTAGCGGAGGGGGAAAACGGGGAGCGGGCAGGAGACACGCTCCTGCCCCACAGAACGGATCGCACAGCTTGTGGGCAGGACGCGCAGGTCCTCCCCTTACGTACCGGCGGGGTTCGGTGACCCCGCCCTACAGAACGGCTGAACGGCAACGGCAGGGCATCCATAGATGAACACGGATGGACGCTGATCTGAGCGGCCGAGCGACCGGTCGGGGGGGGGGTCAGCGGGCGACGAGGATGGCGCCGAGGATGATGAGGGCGCTGCCGGTGGTGAGCTTGATGATCTCGCGGGCTTGCGGGATTTCGTGCAGCACGGTGATGGCGAGAGCGAGGGCGATGAGGGTGTTGGCATTGTAGAGGGGGACGAGCCGGGCGACGTCGGCTCCGCCGCGAAGGGCAAGGAAGGCGAAGATCATGCCGATGGCCCAGAGGAGCCCGGCGCCGATGCCGGCAGTGAGTGAGGGGAGATTGGCGTGGAACTGGGCGCCGCCCGAGAAGAGCCAGTAGCAGGCGAAGACGGCGATGATGCCGAGGCCCATGAGCGCGGTGGTCCAGCGAGGAGGGACGTTGCAGTATCTCTCGGATGAGGCAACCTTGGCGACGACGATGTAGCATCCCCAGCAGATGGTGGCGAGGATGGCGTAGGTGAGCTGAGCGCGGGTCATGTCGGGCCTCCTTGGGGCGGATGATAGCACGCGCAGGGGCGAGATGCGAGGGTCGAAGAGGCGAGGAGGAACGGCAGTTCACCGCAAAGGCGCAAAGAGCGCGGAGAACGGCGGAACGACGAAGAGGCGAGATTCGAGAGTCGAAAGTGAATGGAACGGCCGGACGGCCCGTCATCCGCCAGAAGCGGACAAGTCCGCAGATGAACCCGCCGGAGGCGGGCAAGCGCAGATGGACTCTGATAGGGAACTGCAACGGCCGAACGGCTAGGACACGAAGGGGGACGGGGGCAAACGGTCTGGGCAGGAGGCAAGGTCGTGCCCTACGAACTCAGCGGAGGGTCGCGACAGGAATGCGCCGGAGGCGCACAAGTGTCGCTCCTACGGAGGCGGGCGTGGCACTAGACGGGCCGGTGCGAGATCTTTATCGAGTGTTCTGCCAGCCGAGCGCGCTGGCGGCGGAGACGCGCGGGTGGCGGATAGGCCGGCGGCTTGTCTTCATGGTGCGGATGGTGCCGGTGATGTTCGCGGCGCAGGCGGTGCTGGTGGGGGTAATCGCGCTGGTGGGATCGGCGGCGCTGGGGGGAGTGGACCTGATTCCGTGGCTGCGGTGGGCGGGGGTAGGGCTGGCGATCGGGGTTGCGTGGGGGTTGGTCTGGAACGTGACGATGGGGGTGGCATGGGGGGTGGTGTGGCCGGTGGCTACGTGGGCGATGGGTCTGTGGGCGGGGCCTGCTGGAGCGCACGCGGCTGACTCGGCAACCACATTGTTCGCGGCAGGGATGGCGGCGGCGGCGCGGGCAGGGGCTCCCCTGGGGTTCACCTTCGGGGTAGGGCTGGGGCTATCGGTTGGGGTGGCGCGGGCTGCCTGGTGGGGTCTCGGGCTGGCGTTTGCGTTCGGGGTCATCATCGGGGTGGAGCACCATGCGGGCGGTCTGGTGGCGACGCTGTCGCGCTTCCTGGTAGGGTACTCGGCGCTGTTCGTGCTGCTGGTGAGCTTTCTGATTGGCTACTTCCGGGTTGAGTGGTATCCGGTTGATGTGGCGGGGACGCTCTGGCAGAGAGCAGTGGCTCGGCGTCATCGCAAGCAAGCGCGCCAGTTGCTGCAGAGATCGCCGATCTACTGGCGGGAGCCGATCTGGGTGCCGCTGCTGGGGCTGAGGAGCTTGCTGGGGATCGTGGCGGAGGACGATTACCAGGCGGGGGTGGAGGAGTGCCTGTTCATCATCTCGCAGCGGCCGACCCAGGGGCGGGTGGCGCGGGCGGCGCTGATGGAAATCATGACCGGGCACCTGACGCGGTTGGAGTCAGTGCGCGAGATCGCGGCGACATCGGAGGAACTGGGGCGGGCGCGGGTGGAGGGGGTGAGATTGCCGAGGGTGTTGGGGGAGGCGCTGGATGGGTTGCAGGCGCTGACGCGCGATGCGGAGCAGCACCTGACGGCGACCCTTCCGTACAACCGGAGGCGCGCGCTGGAGAGGCTGCGGGACAATGGAGCGAACCTGGCGCGGGAGCTTGCGCTGGCGGGGGGGAGCGTAGCGGGGATGTGGTCGGGGGTGGCGCGCAGGTGGCGGGAGATCGCCGAGCGCCGGCTGGAGGAGATGGGGGAGGCGGAGGAGGCGGCGGGCTACATCCACAACCCGTTCGTGTTCGGGCAGCCGATCGAGGAGACGGAGACGAATCTGTTCGTGGGGCGGCGGGGGGTGGTGCGCGAGATCGAGGTAAGCCTGCTGGGGGCGGCGGAGAAGCCAACGCTGGTGCTGTGGGGACCGCGGCGGATGGGGAAAACGTCGGTGCTGCTGCAGCTGCCACGGCTGCTGGGGGGAGAGTTCGCGCCGGCGTTCGTAGACATGCAGGCGATGCAGGTGCGGGAGAGCGTGGTGGCGTTCTTCCGGAGCCTGACGGCGGCGGGGGCGGCGGCGCTCCGCAGGCGGGGTCTCGAGGCGAAGGCGCTGACGGCGGCGGAGCTGGAGGGCGGCCCGTTCAGCGCGTTCGCGAAGTGGATGGAGGAGGTCGAGGGGGAGCTTGGCAGCAAGCGCTATCTTCTGTTGTGCCTGGATGAATTCGAGAGACTGGAGACATCAATCCGGGAGGGGAAGCTGCCCATCGAGCTGATGGATCAGATCAGGCACATGATACAGCACCATCGGCAGGTGGTGCTGCTGTTTGCGGGGTCGCACCGGCCGGACGAGATGGAGCTGAACTGGCCGGATGCGCTGATCAGCACGAAGATGATAAGGGTGAGTTATCTGGGGGAGGAGGAAGCGAGGCAGCTCATCACCGGGCCGGTGCCGGAGTTCCCGGTGACGTATGAGCCGGGGAGCGTCGAGCGCGTTCTAGCGATGACGCGGTGCCAGCCGTACTTGGTGCAAGCGGTGTGCTTCGAGCTGGTGAACCTCCTGAATGTCGCGGGCCGGAGAGAGGCGCGGGTGGAGGATGTCGAGCAGGCGGTGGAGGCGGCGCTGGAGAGCACGCATTTGTACTTTGCGGAGATGTGGGGGCGGTTCAGCGAGCGGCAGAGGGCGTTGGTTCAGGACTTGGCGGAAAGGGGTGGGCAGGAGCAAGCCGCCTTCGCCGAGGCTACGGCGCCCAAGGCTCCTGCCGAACAGGAGCTGCGCGTGCTGGAGAGCAGGAGCATTGTGGAACGGGTTGGCGATGGGCGGTGGCGGCTGCAGGTGCCGATGGTGGGGGAGTGGGTGAAGCGGCGGGGGAGGTAGAGGGGCTGGTGAGCGGTGAGAGATGACGGGACGCGAGCGGTTTGTGCGGGCGATGGAGCATCGGGAGGTTGATAGGGTGCCGTGCTTCGTGGCGGCGGAGGAGGAGGTGTGGCCGCGGCTGATGGAGCACGTGGGCGGCTCGACTCAGCTCGACGTGATACGGCACTTCGGCGGGGACTCGGTGCAGGTGAGCTGCTACCGGCCTATGCCCGAGCTGCGGGGGGTGATGACTGTTGATGATGTGGAGCGGGTGGCGTGGCCGGAGCCGAGCGCGGCAGAGCTGCGGGAGTATGCCGATCGTGTGAGGGCCGCGAGGGAGACGGGGCTGGCGGTGCTCGGGGGAGTGTGGGCGAGCATCTTCACACATCCGCGGCGGGCGATGGGGGAGGCGCAGTACCTGACCTTGATGCTGGACAAGCCGGAGGTGATCGAGCGACTGGTGGAGCGCGACACCGAAAGCTTGCTCGCGATCAACGAGGCGATCTTCTCGCAGTGCGCGGGGTGCATGGACGTGTTCTTCTTCGGCAGCGACTTAGGAACGCAGCGGTCGCTCTTCGTTGGCCGGGAGATGATCCGACGCTTCTACCTGCCGGCGATAACGCGGCTGGCGGAGCAGGCGAAGGGCTATGGCCTGAAGGTGATGTATCACACGTGCGGGGCGGTGAGCGAGATCATCCCCGATTTCATCGAGGGCGGTATTGACGCGCTTGACCCAGTGCAGGTGGCTGCGACCGGGATGGCACCGGAGCACCTCGCGGCGCGGTTCGGGGGGAGGATGGCATTCCACGGGGGGATTAGCACTCAGCAGTTGTTGCCCTACGCGAGGCCGGAGGAGGTATATGAAGCGGTGAGGGAGACGATCGCAGCATTTGGGGGGCGCGGGTACATCGCGGGGCCGGATCAGTGGTTGATGGCGGATGTGCCGATGGAGAACGTGGAGGCGATGTACCGGGGGATAGCGGAGGGGAACGGCTGAACGGCCCGTCATCCGCAGATTGACGCAGATGGACACAGATTGTCCGCCTTCGGCGGGAACGGCGGAACGGCCGCGGAGTCGAAGAGGCGAGGAGTCGAAGAAGCGGGAGTTGTCGGCGCGCGAATGGAGGAGGATGTGACTGGGAAGCCGGAGTGTGATTGGAGGGGGCAGTTTGGGCCGGGGGCCGTCATACAGAGGGTGAGGCCGAAAGAGAGCTTCGCGAATCTGGGGAACCCGCACAAGGGGACGACCACGTTTCAGCGGTTCAATGGGGATCCGCTGTATGAGGGGAACAGGTGGAACGACCGGGTGGCGCCGGTGGAGTTCGAACGGCAGGAGCCAACCGCAGAGGCGATGGGAGGGGAGGGCAGGCTGAAGCCTGCGGTACCTGGCAATGGCCCGAGGTATCCGGAGACGACGATTGCGTATTGCCGGTGGATCTGGTCGGTGATGGAGCCGGAGAAGGGGCGGTATCGGTGGGACATCATTGACGGGGCGCTGGAGGCGGCGCGGGTGAGGGGGCAGACGCTCCAGGTGAGGATGCAGCCGTACGCGGGCGATGATCTGCCGCAGTGGTTCTGGGAGCTGGGCGGGGTGAGGCAGCGGAAGCCGACGGAGTACAAGTTCCGCGAGCCGGACATCAACCATCCGCTGTACGTCAAGCACTGGACGGAGTTCATCCGGGCGTTCGGGGAGCGGTATGACGGGCATCCCGATCTGGAGAGCTTCGATATCGCGTATGGGGGGCCGTGGGGGGAGGGGGGAGGCAACTCGACCGCGGAGACGGCGAAGAAGGTCGTTGATGTATACCTGCGGAGCTTTCACAAGACGCAGTTGGTCTCGATGATCGGGACGCACGGGTGCGCCTATGCGGCGACGAGGAAGAACCGGCGAATCGGGTGGCGAGCGGATTGCTACGGGGATGTGCGGATGAACGCGGAAGGCCTCGTGCCGCTGGGGCAGCGATGGTGCCACATGTATGACGCCTATCCGAAGGAGGTGGCGCTGGGCGGGATCGCGGAGGCGTGGAAGCGAGGGCCTGTCACCTTGGAGACCTGCTGGACGGTTGGGCACTGGTACGAGCAGGGATGGGACATAGACTGGATCATCGAGCAGGGGTACAAGTATCACCTCTCCGTGTTCATGCCGAAGTCGTGCTATATCCCCGAGGAATGGATGCCAAGGATCGAGGAGTTCAACCGGCGGATGGGATACCGGTTCGTGCTGAGGCAGATGATCCTGCCGATAGAGGTGAGGGCGGGGCGGCCGATGGGGGTCGAGGTGTTCATGGACAACGTGGGGTGCGCGCCGATCTACCGGAGGTATCGGTGGGCGTACCGGTTCCGGCAGAACGGGCGGGAGGAGGTAGTGTGCTCGCGGCAGGACATCAGGGAGTGGCTGCCCGGGCATACGTGGTTTGAGGAGCAGGTGGCAGCGCCGGGGTGGCTGCGGCCTGGGACGGCGAAGGTAGAGGTGGGGGTTGTGGGAACAGGTGTTCATCCGCAGATGAACGCAGATGGACACAGATCGGCCGCCTTCGGCGGAACGGCGCGGGGGGCAAGCCGAAGCCACGGGAAGGGGCAGGAGCTGAAGCTCGTGCCCTACGAGCCCAAGGTGAGGTTGGCGGTTGAGGGGGTGAGGGATGATGGGTGGTATCCGGCGGGGATGGTGGAGGTAGTCGCGACATAGAGTTAACCGCAGAGACGCGGAGTGCGCAGAGGGAACAGCAACGGCCGGCTACAACGGCGGTTCGTACCAGCGGTTGGGCATGCTGAGGGTGTTGTGCCAGAGGCCGCAGATCATCTGCTTTGACTCCTGACAGTGGCGGATGACCTGGGGGATGTCCTGGCCCTGGATCTCGCAGACGATGGGGCCGGCGTAGCGGTCGTCGCGGAGGCGGTGGTAGGTGGTGGGGAAGTCGAGGGTGTTGTTGAGGTAAGGGGGCTGGTGCTCCATGTAGCGGCCCCAGTATTGGTTGACCCCGTTGTGGTGGACCTCGGCGATGCGGCCTTTGAACTCATCCAAGTACCGGGCGAAGCCTTCATCCGTGCCGGCGGCCATGTGAGCGTGGCCGATGTCGAGGTTGATGCCCCAGTCTGGGATGCGATCACAGTAGTACTTGAGCTGCTCGAGGCCGCCGGCCTCGTAGCCTACGGGGAGGTGGTGGGGACGGGCGAGTTCGGCGGCGTGGTGGGCGAAGTCGAGGTGGTACTGGTGGGTCTCGTCCTCTCCCCGGATGTAGCCCCAGGTGGCGCCGCCCATGTGGAAGGTCATGGCGGCGGCGCGGAGGCGGATGGCGAGTTCGATGGACTTGTCGTAGTAGTCCCAGGTGAGGCGGCGGAGGTGGCGGTTGGCGGAGGCGAGGTTCCAGTCGAGGTGAGGGGAGTGGACGGTGACCCACTTGAAGACGGCGAGCGCTTCCTTGAGCCGGTCGAGATCGGCGTCGGAGGCTTCGAAGAGATCAATGCCGACATTGGGATGATTGTGAGGGTAGCCTAGTTGGGCCTGGTCGAGGGTGGGGACAACCTCGAAGCCGGAGAAGCCGGCCTGATGTACCAGACGGATAGCGTCGTAGATAGTCTCGCCGTGGGTGGAGGGAAGAAAGTGGGTGGAGATACCGATGCGGTCTTCGATTGATAGCATGTCGCGTGGTAACCTCCTGGTGTCTGATACGGGGGCAGGAGCTACGGCTCCTGCCTAATGGGTCAGTTGGGGCAACGGACGTGACCAGGATCACCCGAAGGGGGGACGGTCGGGGGTTGACGTGGGGGGCTGACTGCGGATGTTGAGAGCGAATGCACTCGTCGGGCCGGTGAGTCGGAGGCTGGGGCCTCGGAGATCCGTCTACCGCCGAGGGGAGGCAATATGCACAGAAAGCTAGTACTGCTGGGGATCTGTCTTGCTGTCGTGCCGCTGTCTGTCGGTCGAGCGCGGGCGGCTGTTGTCACGGAGAGGATCAGCATCACGAGCTACGGGGGGTCCTCGAACGGGGCCTCCTGGTGGCCATCGTTCAGCTCTGATGGCCGGCACGTGGCCTTCTACTCGGGCGGCGGCAACATCGTGCCCGGGGATACCAACCACCTTTACGATGTGTTCGTGCGGGATCGGCTGTTCCAGACGGTCGAGGTGGTGTCCCTGTCGAGCCTTGGGGAGATCGGGAATGCCGCCTCCTACGAGCCAGCGATCAGCCGGGATGGCCGGTATGTTGCGTTCACGAGCGGCGCCACCAATCTGTGGCCTGGTGACACCAACGGTGTCACGGATATCGCTGTCCGAGACCGCGATGCCGGGCTGACGCTACTGGCATCGGTTTCGCCGACCGAATCGGCGGCGGACGGGGAGTCTCTCTGGTGCTCGATCAGCGGGGATGGGCGGTACGTGGCTTTCCAGTCGTCGGCCACCAATCTAATGGAGGGGGAGACGATCCTGTGGCCCAGCGTCTACGTGCGCGACATGGTGAGCGGGACGACCGAGTACATCTGCCGCCCGAGCGGGGGCGGGCGGGCGGATGAGGTCTCGGTCAAGCCGAGCATCACTCCGGATGGGCGCTATGTCGCCTACCGGTCATACGCCAGCAACCTGGTGGCCGGCGACACGAACGGGTTCAGCGACGTGTTCCTGTGGGACCGCAACACCGGTGTGAGCGAGCGGGTGTCGCTGGCGACTCTAACCGGCGCGGAGGGCAACGGTGAAACCATGTCTCGGCCGGCGGTCAGCCCGGAAGGGCGTTACGTGGTGTTCTCGTCGGCTGCCGACAACCTGGTGCCTGGCGACACCAATGGGAAGTGGGATGTGTTCATTCGTGATCGGAACACGGGGGTGACAGAGCGTGTTTCGGTGTCGAGCGATGAGGTCGAGGGGAACGACGAGTCGGGATTCGAGGCTCACCTGTTGGCGGTGAGCGATGACGGGCAGTATGTCGCCTTCGCCTCCGCTGCCAGCAATCTGGTGGCGGGAGATACGAATGAGAAGTGGGACGTGTTCGTGCGGGACCGCGTGGCTGGCACGACGGAGCGAGTATCGGTGTCGAGCGCGGGGGTGGAGGGCAATGACCACGCTGGCCGGGTATCGGTGGCGATGACGCCTGACGGCGAGACGGTGGGGTTCGACTCACTGGCATCGAACCTGGTGCTGATTGACACGAACCGAACTCCGGACGTGTTCGTCCGGGGTGAGCCGCTGGCCCCGCTGGCGCCGATACTGGTGATCAATGACGACGATGAGTACACGACGTCGGCCGATGTGACGCTCTCGATCGACCCCGGAAGCTATGTCGAACTGCACTTCAAGAACGAGGGCGGGGATTGGACCGCGTGGGAGCCGGCGAGCTTCAACCGGGCGTGGACGCTGCCGAGCGGAGACGGGTTGAAGCGAGTCTACATCCAGGGGCGCGACGGTGTGCAGGAGTCCGTCGAGGACTACGACGAGATCACGTTCGACACAACAGGGCCGCAGAGCCCCAGCATCGTGATCAACGATGACGCGGCGACGACGATCAGCCGGTGGGTTACGCTGGCGCTGTCGGCCACCGACGCGGTGGAGATGCGGTTGCGGAATGAGAGCACCGCATGGACGGGTTGGATGCCGTTCTCGACGGAGATGAGCTGGAAGCTGTCGCACGATCGGGGGACGAAGACGGTAGCGGTGGGGTACCGCGATGAGGCGGGCAACGTGTCCTCGGCATCGGACACGATCCAGTTGATCTGCTTCACGGATGTTTGCACCGGCTACTGGGCGTTCGAGGAGATCATGGCGTGCGTGGACGCGTCGATCGTGCAGGGGTATCCGGAGGGTGATTACAAGCCACTGCTTGCCGTAACGAGGGATCAGATGGCGGTATACGTCGGCCGCAGCCTGGCGGGCGGGGATGAGAACGTGCCGCCCGGGCCGGCGGAGCCATCGTTCTGGGACGTGCCTACGGATCAGTGGGCGTACGACTACATCGAATATGCGGTGGACGAAGGCGTGGTCCAGGGCTACCCGGAGGGAGACTACAAGCCGACGCTGGAGGTTGACCGGGCGCAGATGGCGGTGTACATCGCCCGGTCCATCGCCACGCCGACCGGGGAGGCGGGGCTGATCGGTTACGATCCGCCCGAGACGCCGACGTTCCCGGACGTGCTGACCGACCACTGGGCGTACAAGTACGTGGAGTACGCGTACGAGCAGGGAGTGGTGAAGGGCTATCCGTTCCCCGACCCGGACAACCCTGGCGAGACGATTTCCCTCTATCAACCGGATTGGATCGTCACGCGCGACCAGATGGCGGTGTACGTGCAGCGGGCGTTCGAGTTGCCGATGGATTGAGGGCGGGAACCGCAGATTACGCAGATTGCGCAGATACGGCGGGCGCTCGGTTGGGCGCCCGCCGGACTTTTGGGGGCGGCGGACGACCCCTTCCCTTCTTGCGCGGGCCGGAGTAGAATACGGCGGCGCTGAGGGGCGGCGCCGGGAGGGGCGAACGATGGACTGGACGCTGACTGCATACTGGGTGTGCTTCGGAGTGGGCACGACCTACGCCGTCGTTTCGGCGCTGCTGGGCGGCCTTCACGGGCTGCTTGACCTGGGCGGGGATGGAGGCAACGGAGGGGGCCACGTGGAGATGGGGCACGACTACGGGGCGGGCCACGGTGAGGTGACCACCGGGCACGAGGGGAGCGGGGAGGCCTTTGCCACAATGGGCGAAGCCGAGCCAGTCATCTCGCCGCTGTCGCCGGCGACGATCTCGGTGTTTCTGGCGACGTTCGGGGGAGTGGGCGTCATCCTGACCAGCATGTTCAAGGTGAACTTGTTCGTGAGCCTGCCGGCATCGGCGG
>Ga0315285_10003890_pt1 | contig 15510 bp, 13 predicted proteins | sample YL17G09_36_MG_FD_203698 | JGI IMG/M metagenome (GOLD analysis project Ga0315285, IMG submission 203698) | Sediment microbial communities from Yellowstone Lake, YNP, Wyoming, USA - YL17G09_36 | ecosystem: Environmental > Aquatic > Freshwater > Lake > Sediment | place: USA: Wyoming | collected...
GGGCGGAACCTGTTCACATTTGGTAAAAAGGGTTTGGTACTACAACCTGATAAGGATCATCCCATCCCCCGCCAGCTTCCCATCGGTAATTACGTTACCAATGCTCTGGCGGAAAAAGTCAATGGCATCACTGCGGCAGCATTCACCGACAGCCTGTTCAGTTTCCCTACTACTGCGCATTTCATGGGTGGTGTTCCCTTTGGTCGTGATGATAAGGAAGGAGTGATCGGACTCGATTGTCAAGTGCATAATTATCCTGGCCTGTTTGTCGTGGATGGCTCGATAATGCCTGGCAATCCGGGTGTGAATCCCAGCCTAACTATCACTGCCCTGGCCGAATACGCCATAAGTAAGATACCGAAAAAGAAATGAGTATGAATAACTTTCACCCCGGTATCGAATATGCTCATCAGCTTGATATAAATGATGAACTGGCCTCCTTCCGGGAGGCTTTTATCAATACTGAATCCGATCTCATATACATGGATGGAAATTCTCTGGGGCGTTTATCCAAGACGGTCCCCGAAAGGATACGGTCAGCCATCAACGAGGAATGGGGCCATGACCTGATCCGTGGCTGGAATAAGAACTGGTATTCATCCCCCGTCCGGGTGGGTGAGAAAATCGCACTCCTGGTAGGTGCAGCTCCGGGACAGGTAGTTGTCAGCGACTCAACTTCAGTGAACCTGTTCAAGCTGGTACTTGCTGCGCTCAGCCTCCATCCCGAACGGACGCGTATCATCAGCGATACCCTCAACTTCCCATCTGATCTTTATATCTTACAGGGCTGCGCAAAGTTACTCGGCGGACGCCACGACATCATTCGAGTCGGATCGAATGATGGTGACATCACACCGGATATCGAAAGCCTCTACTCATCCATCGATAATAATACTGCCCTGGTTACGCTCTCACAGGTTGTCTTCAAGAGCGGCTTTCTCTACGATATGGCTGCCGTGACCGCAAGAGCCCACCACCAGGGTGCCCTGGTCCTCTGGGATCTTAGTCACTCAGTCGGCGTCGTACCCATTCAGCTCGATACATGCGATGTGGATTTCGCTATTGGCTGTACTTACAAGTACCTCAACGGTGGGCCGGGTTCGCCAGCGTTCCTTTATGTACGGAAAGATCTTCAGGATGTAACACTCTCACCTATCTGGGGCTGGTTCAGCCAGAAATCACCCTTTGCTTTCGACCTGGATTACATTCCTGCTACTGGCATCACACGTTTTCTGGTTGGTACTCCCCCCATTCTCTCACTTTTAACCCTGGAGTCAGCACTCGACACAATCCAAGAGGCCGGTATTGAACGTCTGCGACGCAAGTCAGTGTTGCTGACCGAGTACATTGTTTTCCTCGCCGATACAGTCCTTTCGCCCCTGGGATTTTCGCTCGGCTCTCCACGCAATCCGGCATGCCGCGGTTCTCATGTCAGCCTGCGCCACCCTGAAGGTTATCGCATCAGCCGTGCCCTGGTCGAGGAGTTGAATGTCCTCCCCGATTTCCGGGAACCGGACAATATCCGCTTTGGTCTGTCACCGCTATATACATCATTCACCGAAGTGTGGCTGGCAGTTGAACGCACGCGCCGGGTGGTGGAAGAAAGGCACTATCAAAAATACCCGGTCAAGCGGCTGACAGTCACATAATGTATCAGAAGAGCCGAAGGTTTTAAGCTTTGGCTATTTTAGTCCATCTGGCCTCTTTAACATTACATCTTTTCGCTTCAAATATAAAACCCAATTGCCTTCTTGAGGAACTTCGGTAGATCAGAGTCCATATTCTGGAATGTTCTAAGAAAGGCAGGGTGCTCGTTGTATAGTTCAGCCAGACCCAATAAACGCTCATCCGACAGTTCGTATAAATACCGCAGGTGCTGGTGCCAGCGGCTTACGCATGCCTGGACTTCGGCGCTATCATAACCCTTGTCCATATGCGCGAGTAGTTCACGGTAGATCGCTTCGCTTTCGGCTTTGATTCGCTCTTTTTCTGCAGGGGTAGAGCTGTTCCAACGTTTGTTTGACTCCTTAACAGAATCGTCCCCATAGCACCGGCGTATTTCCTGCCCGTATTCTTTCTGTTTTTCGTCAGTAAAACCCGTAAATAAATCCTTCTGCTTCATCTCCAATATTCCTTTCATGTGCAAAATGGTAGTGTCAACATTATTGACCAGACGGTTTAGCCTGTCGATCCTGCCTTGCAATACCTCCTTATGCGCTTCCAAAGTGTGAAGCATGTCGAACTCCGGACGGTCGATGATTGCCCTGATCTCGTCCAAGCCGAAATCCAGCTCCTAGAAGAACAAGATCTGCTGTAGTCTAAGCAAGGTCTCTTCACCGTAGTAGCGGTAGCGGTTCTCGTCATACTTGGATAGTTTCAATAGCCCAATTTCATCGTAGTAGTGCAGGGTGCGGATGCTGACGCTCGCCAGGTCAGCTAGTTTCTTGACAGTGTAACCATTGTTCCACCACGACCGTGATGATAAACCATGACGTTACGATAATGTCTAGGGAGAAATGTCACGCGCAGGGTGCTCATCGCCGATATGCACGACACAGAGAAAAAGAGTCTCTTAAAGAGACGTGGCGACCCTTCGCTTAGCACAGACGAAAAAGGAAAGCCAGCGGCTCAAGGTTTCTGGCTACCCTTTATTAATTATGTTACTTCTATGGTTTGACATCCACTACGGCAGGAACAATCCTTCGAGTTCACCGTGTAACGCTGGCAGCAGGAAAGCCCGGCAGCTCTCCGGTTGGAACAATACCAACGTGCGCTCCTCGGAATTGTAATTCACCAGGCTTATTCCCAGCCATTTCCCATCCTGGCTCCAAACCCCACCGGAAACGCCCGCAGATAATTTGTCTATCACCATGTGCGCTTCCGTACCATCCGTGCGGACAAGATACAGGCTGCTCAGGGTTCTGTCGCGATAAGCGACCCACTTGCCATCGGGAGAAATGGTCGCGTCGGGGGCTTTGACCGAGGCATTTTCCAGGATGAACAATTTGCGCGTTGTACCAGTCGCCACATCAACCGCGCGGAGCATCCAGCCACCAATGTCTTGGGCGGAGATGTAAATCTGCGCGCCATCCGGCGACCAACCTGCAACGGCTTCATAACCCTGGGTTGTCATCTGGCGCGGAGGGGTGCCGTCTGTGGCAATGACGAATACTCCGGTTAAATCTCCGCTGCCCACAAATTCGATTTGCGCTCCATCCGGCGACCAGTGCAGGTTATAACCGTCCGCGCCTTTCAGCACCGTCACAGCACCAGTGGCAATGTCCATGATGTTGATCCCATCCGGGCCGGGATAAGCCATCCGAGTGCCATCCGGCGAGAAAGCGCCCCAACTGCCTTGCGGCACAAGCACCTGCTTCTGGCTGCCATCCAGGTTGGCGAGGGTAAGCCCCCAGTTCTGGCCATCTGCCAGCAACTCATGAAGTAGTACTTTTCCGGAGAGGTTTGCGGGAGCGGGGGTAAGTTGAGAGAGGGTATCGTGTGTCAGGCATACACCAGGTTGCGGCGTGGGTGTTACAAATGACCCTATCTGGGTTGCATCAGGGCTCCACTGGATTTGCCAGGCTCTGGATTCCCCGACAAGGTAGAGCTTGGAAAGCACCACTTTTAATTTTCCTTTTGGCAATTCGTCGTAACTCAGGCCAACGCCCCACTCCTTTTTATTTGTCGCAGGGTTTCCACCGCCTCCACCACCGGTGGGAGTGTATCCTTCAATAGCCACGCTTACGCCGCTCACACCAGGATCGGACTCGAACGAAAAACCGTATCCACCCGGGGAACCGGCCATGATCGAGACGAGCCGAATTTTATGGCCGGCCATCTCAAAATCTTTGTTCAATATCCATTCCTGGCCCGGCTGTGGATTGTTTCCCGTGTCGAACTCGATCTCCACTGTCTCCTGCGGGTTTGCAAGGATGATGTGTTGACCCGTATATATAAATGTCATCGGTGGGACAAAATTTTTATCAATTTGATAAGCCCACGTTTCTGCACCCGGTCGGCTAGGTGATGGTAAATCTATCTCGTACGGAGGAAATGTGGGAAAAATATCCTGCCCGTTCGCGTCAACGATTTTAAAAGCTATTTGTTCCCACCACGAAACATCGGTTTGTACATTGTCATGGGCAAATTTACCCAGGATATCGTAGCGGAATTCACCCATGATGACGAAACTATCGCCAATCTCAAGAACCTTCGTAATTGCCAGCGGGTTTTCCGAAGCAACAGGTGTGTTTGCTTCTAGTGACAGTGAGGGCAGGATTTCAATCACCGGCATCACGGTCATCTCGGGCGGGGCGGGCACAAAGTGCAGGGGCAGTTCCCAGTTTTCGGGGACAGTGCCAGACAGTGTATGTTGGATACAAGGTAAAACGAGCGTCGCTTCGTTCACGTCCTTCGGGAGGGGCGGCATGTTGGCAGTGACATCCAGTCTTGTCCCATCTGGCAGGCGCAAATATTCAGGCTCCATGCAGCCCGCTATGTCCTCGCGCTGCGGGTACGCCGAACGCGGCACGCCGACCACCTGAATGCCGATGCTGGTTTTGTCCCCGGTAATGGTGGCCTGTGTCACCCCCACAGTCACGCCAGCGCGGGTCACAATCACCGGCTCAGCCAGCACTCGGATGGGCACGCCCAGCTCCACAATCCCCACACCAGGAATATACCCGAACAGGCGCTTCATGGCGTTTGCCACACCAGGAACGCTGATCAACACAACCAAGAAAGCGAGAAAAACCAATAATACTGCCAAAGCAATCTTTGTACGGGGTCTCATTTTAGAATCCCTACTTTTTTCGATTTTTGCGGTAATGCGGGGTGATAGATTGATATCATCCGGGACGTAGTCCCGTGCAAGGGCGTCTAGTACGTGGGAAAAAGACTTCATGTTCATTCCGCCTTCCTTTCCGGTCCAAGAAGGGCGCGCAGGCGGCATCGTGCAGCATGCAGCAACCATTTGACCGTGCCAGGAGCAGCATCGAGTACTTCCGCCATTTCCTTTTCACTCATATCGAGATAATATCGCTGGACGATCACCGCTCGCTGGCGAGGAGGCAGGTTGGACAAGGCATCCATTATTTGATGTTTGAGCTGGGCAAACTCTACCTGCGTCTCGACCGACTCGGCTTGGGCAAACAGGTTTTCCAGCGTTTCGCTACCCACATCTGGCGCCCTCTGCCTCTCCCTTGATTCCTTCTGGACAACATTGAGCGCAGCATTAACGACACTGCGCATGAAGTACGGCTCAAACGGGCGGCTCTCGTCAAACTGGCGAATCCTATGAAAGATGCGAATAAAGGCATCCTCCACCACGTCTTCTGCCGTTTGCCTGTCGTGTGTGATGAGAAACGCTGTTCGCACAGCTTTTACTTGGTAGCGAGCGACGAGAAATTCCAGGCCGCCGATATCGCCGTTTCGCATGCGACGGATGGCTTGAGCATCATCCATGTGGTTCTCTATTGGCCTTTTGAGCGCTCATACTATACATACAGAATGAAAAGTGAAAAGGTTGGGATAAAGAGTGTAAACCAGGTACTTAGATAGCTAGCCAGGAAGGCGGTTTCCAATCCTCTCGATATAGTATCTAAGTTTATCAGTATTAACCAGTCATTTCATCCGGCACCACCGAAAGGGATTAACTCAACTTGACCCTTTTTTCAGCTTGACTGGTCACGGAAAAATTGGCTCCGAGCGCTGTCGCCAGTGCCCAAAACCCTCCGGAAATACCACCTTTCTTCGTGACATCGTTCTCGATCTATGGTTTAATACCTTTAATGCTAAATTTCCTCTACATAGATGAAGTAATAATTGTTCTCGACAAACCATCAGGATTATCTATCCTCCCGGATGGATGGGAGCCAGACGTTCCATATCTGGTCAAGATACTTGAGTCAAGCCATGGCAAAGTCTGGGTCGTGCACCGTCTTGACAAGATTACCAGCGGAGTAATGGTCTTTGCCCGTACAGCTGAAGCTCACCGCCATCTGAACAGGCAATTCGAGAAACATACAATCGAAAAGATCTACCACGCCATTGTCAACGGCAATCCACAATGGAATACATACACGACTCGCCTGCCATTGCGGGCAAACGTTGGGCACAAACACCGCACCGTTGTCGACAAGCGCCTGGGCAAACCTGCCAAAACCCATCTGCGAGTGCTGCAACGCTTCACTTCCCACTGCCTGCTTGAAGCCACACTCGAAACAGGCCGCACTCATCAGGTCCGCGTCCACGCCGCTGCACTGGGATACCCGATCCTGGGTGATACCCTGTATGGTGCACCTGAGGTTGCTATCATCCACCGGCCTGCTTTGCATGCCCATTCGATCGCGTTCACGCATCCGGTCTCTGATGAACGCCTCACTTTCAGCGCTCCCTATCCTACCGACCTGCGCAGCGCGATTTCCTCCTTTATGGCGGACGGGGCTGCCTGAGCTAAGTCCATAAACCAATCCATAGCACGGCTTTCAACAGCAATCATGATATTAACCACAAAGGAAACCAAGGAACACAAAGAAAACCTTATGGTTACTTTGCGCTCTTCGCATGCTATCCGGTAAAAACCCAGGATTTCCCCGGATAGGTCAAATGTTGAGCGTTAATACCAAGACAAGGTTTTTTTCGCCAATTTTTTTGTATTCGAGTCACCTGTCAGATTTCCCATAAAACGCGAGTACCGGTAAGTGTATAATTCAGTCTGTGGAATTCCCTTTCCAGGATCAGATCCCCGATCGTCAGCGCCTGCCACCGGAACAAGTCCGGATCATCGTATTACAAGCCGAACCCTACCCCGATGGTCAGCGTGTGCGCGTGTTCATGAAGCTCACCCCCTTTCAAAAACGTCCCCACCTGGAGGTCACACTAACCGATCCTTTTGGTGATGAAGCAGATATGGTAAATATTATTGAACCGCTATCATGGCAAATGGAATTCACCATGCATATCCGAGGAGGATATAACCCTGGATTGTATTCCATCAATGCCCGTTTATTCTACCCCGAGATCGATCCTGAAGGACTGGAACTTCCAGGGTCAAACGTTGAGGGACTTGATGGCGACCACCGATGCCTGTCCTTCGAAATCAAAGCCAGTGTGTGACGCAGTTGTGCCTGCAAACCCTTTTCTCAGTACTGCCGTTTATTTTTTTATGGTCCCCGTGATGGCTGCTTGTTCACCGGTTGTGTCTCCGAATCCACCAAGTGTGACCCCATACCCGCCATCGAGTACATCTTCACCGGTTCTCACTCAGACAGCAACGTCCATGCCACAGCCAACACCAACAAAGATCATCAATGTATGTTCACCCCTGGCTGGTCACCCGATCGAGGATCTAGCGAAGATAGTCTCCGAACCTTTCAAAACTCCTCGCCCCAATAGAGATGATGGTCACCACGGTCTGGATCTTGGTTATTGGAGTTGGAATGGTACCTCCATCATTGGGATGCCAATTGATGCCATCATGGATGGTCGTATCGCGGCAGTTATCAATAACCGCTCCCCTTATGGGAACGCGCTGATGATCGAGACCATTTTCGAGCGTATCCCGCAATACCTGCATACACGCATATCCATTCCAGAAGATCAATCCCTTTATCTGGTCTACGCCCACATGGAAAACCCTCCTGATCTTCAGATTGGCCAGGAAATAACCTGCGGACAGGCTCTTGGTACGGTCGGACTTTCCGGACTTACCAGCGGTCCACATTTGCATATTGAAGTCCGCTGGGGTCCAGCTGGTACAACATTCGCCTCAATGGCATATTACACCACGGATGCCACACCCGAGGAGATGGCGGCCTACCAGACCTGGCGTATGAGTGACACTTTTTATTTATTCAACCCATTCCTGCTTCTCACCCTGCCAGAACCCTGATCCATCATGTTCAAACGTCAAATCATCCCAACCCTGCTCGGCTTGACCGTTCTTTTTATCATTATCCTGCCTGGCTGCGCCAAGCAGATAATCGACGACCGCACCCCCATATCTGCCGCTGGTACAGGAACACGATTCTTCCCAAATGATTCTTCGGCAATCACTCAGGGCATTCCAGCAGGGATAGGATTCCCGGGTGTGATCATTCTATCGATTAATGAGGATGGCAACTCCCACCTCTTCGCTTATTCACCGCTATCTTATCCCCTGACCCGCCTTACAAGTGGAAAATGGAGTGATATCACTCCTGCCCTCAGCCCTGATGGTCAGAAGTTGGCTTTTGCCTCCAACCGCAGTGGTTATTGGGACCTGTACCTGCTTGATCTATCGAGCGGTGAAACGAGCCGCCTGACCAATACAAAAGAATATGACGCAGCTCCCACCTGGTCTCCGGACGGTTTCTGGCTGGCTTTCGAAACATATATTGACGACAATCTGGAAATCGCCATCCTGTCGGTTACTACCCCTGATGATCCTCCTGTACGGCTAACGAATAACCCCGCCGCGGATTATTCACCTGCCTGGTCACCTCCACCAGGAAGGAAGATCGTATTCATCTCCACGCGGAGTAAGGATAGTGATGTTTGGCTGGCAGACCTAGACAAGACAGGCGAAGAAAGCTTTCGAAATATCAGCCACAATCCACGTGCCATAGAGAGTCACCCGTCCTGGACACCTGACGGAAACCACCTGATATGGGCTTCCAACTCATTCAACGTTGAAATGAGCGGTATCTACATTTGGGACGCAGAGCATCCCGGGCATCCACCAATCTGGCTCGGGAATGGTGATTGGCCGGTCATGAACGAGAAGGGCGAACAGGTTGTCTCGGTCATCTCTCTACCAAATCAAACTTATCTCTCTGCCTATACCTTGCGTGGAGACCTGCTCTTACAACCGGTATTGCTGCCGGGTGAAGTCCGCGGTTTACTCTGGATGTCATCCTCCCTGTCAGATCCCCTACCAGAGAGTTTTAAACAATCATCGGAGCAAACCCCTGCCCCTCTCTGGACATTACTTGTCAAACCTATGACAAAGGGACCAACTTCACGCTGGGGAATAGTACCGCTTGAGGACGTTCAAGCACCATACCCTCGTTTGCACGATATGGTGGATGAATCATTTAATGCGCTTCGCCAGCGCATCATCGAGGAAGCTGGCTGGGATGCACTTGCCAATCTTGAGAACGCCTTTACCCCTCTGACGACACCCCTCGATCCCGGTTCGAGCGAAGACTGGTTGTATACAGGCCGGGCTTTTGCCCTTAATACCATCCTCACCAACGCTGGCTGGCTGACTGCCGTGCGCCAGGATCTCAGCCAGCAAACTTATTGGCGGATATACTTGATCGCACAGGCTCAGGATGGCTCAATGGGTGAGCCAATTCATGACCCGCCCTGGGACCTCGCCGGACGGTACAATCTGGATCCTCACACATACGAAGAGGGAGGTCAGTTCGTGTTTGTTCCTTCAGGCTATTGGATCGATTTCACTTCTCTGGCAAAAAAATACGGCTGGGAACGCCTTCCAGCCTTGTCCAACTGGCGTACCTACTACAATGGTACACGTTTCACTGAATTCGTGCAGACCAGCGGTCTTGATTGGTATAGTGCAATGCTGGAGATCTATCCCCCTGAAGCCCTAATCACTTCAACAGCCGTCATCCCACCAACCCACACGCCAACCACCACCTTGGCCCCAACCTGGACCCCCTGGTTCAGGATCACACCCAAACCATCCCTGACTCCCACCCCTCCCCTTACACCCACGTTCATCCCGGTAAATACACCTTTGCCATGAAACGAATATCTGGACCTCTGCTCGGATTGGCTATCAGCCTCTTTCTAGGATTATCGGCTTGCCATCGTGGGAATGAGTCGCTGATAGAACAGAATCCAACACCGATCGTCGAAAGTGAGCCTGGGGATTCCCGCCTGGTCGACGAGCAGATACCACCAACCCTCAAACCTCCACCTTTGCGGTTTGTCATTCCAACCGTGGGTGCAGAGCCTGTTTCGAATTGGAGACCTCCCCTATATCCATCCCCGTGGGCTATCTCACCTTATGATCATTTCTACTTCGCCCGCCCCATCGCCGCCGACCAGGTCAACTGGCCGCTCGCTGATTATCGTTACGGTGGCATCTTTTTCTCCCTCAAAATCCATACCGGGGTGGATATTGACGCCGACTTGGGCACCCCGGTACTGGCAACAGGACCTGGCACCATCGTCTGGGCGGGATGGGGTTTATACCTGGAGTCACATGAAAACCTGGACGACCCTTATGGTCTGGCGGTCGCGATCCGCCATGATTTCGGTTACCGTAATCAATCCCTCTTTACAATCTATGCCCACATGAGTGAAGTGGATGTAACGGAAGGTCAATGGGTGGATACAGGTGATCTTCTGGGTTTGGTCGGCAGTACTGGTGCTACAACCGGTCCTCACCTGCACTTCGAGGTTCGGCTGGGTGAAAACAGTTTCCACCACACCTATAATCCGGAACTATGGATGGCACCCCCTCAAGGCTGGGGGGTATTGGTCGGGCGCCTCCTGGACGAGTATGGCAAATTATTGAATCACTACCCGATTAATGTGAACTCGGTATCGACTGGAAAACAACGCACCGTATTCTCCTATGCCGGGGGCGCCACCAACAATGATCCATACTATAATGAAAATTTGGTCTTAAGTGATCTACCTGAGGGACTATACAAGATTCTGCTAAATTTCCTTGGAAGAGACCAACAATATTGGGTCACTATCCATCCTGGTCAGGTCACCTACTTCACTTTCAAAGGCGAAACCGGCTTTGCTGTCGACCTGCCTCCCACTCCTGGCATCGAGCTGGTTCTGGGAACATCGGTACCCACATCCACCCCTTGACTTACCGAACATCTGTGCTATACTTTTCCCATCAGACACGACCTTTCCGAATTAATGTGGAGACCAGACTATGGCACCTAAAAATCAGGAATCTTCAACAATGACCGACGCCCGTAAGGCAGTTTTAGACAAGGCTCTCGGTGACATTATCAAACGTTATGGAGAAGGTGCAATCATGCGCCTAGGTGAAGCACACAGCATGAAAACAGACGTAATCCCGACCGGGTCACTATCTCTCGATATTGCCCTTGGTGTGGGTGGCATCCCGCGCGGTCGCATTACTGAAATATTCGGTCCTGAATCATCCGGTAAAACCACCATCAGCCAGCATATAGTTGCTGAAGCACAGAAATTAGGCGGGACAGCGGCTTTCATCGACATGGAACACGCTCTCGACCCATCCTATGCAGCCCTTTGTGGCGTGGACATTGACAATCTGCTTGTATCACAGCCGGACACCGGCGAGCAGGCACTGGAGATCACAGAAACCCTTGTCCGTTCCGGTGCGGTTGAATTGGTCGTTATCGACTCGGTCGCCGCCCTCGTGCCACGCTCCGAGATCGAGGGTGATATGGGAGATCCAACGATGGGTGCACAAGCCAGGCTCATGTCACAGGCTTTACGCAAGCTTTCGAGCGCAATCAACCAGACAAAGACCGCCGTCGTCTTCACCAATCAGTTACGGCAGAAGATTGGGGTTATGTTTGGCAACCCGGAAACCACCACTGGCGGTCAAGCTCTCAAGTTCTATGCCTCCATCCGTCTGGATGTGCGCCGCATCCAATCCATCAAGGTCGGCGCAGAGGTGATCGGCAATCGCACGCGCGTACGAGTTGTCAAGAACAAGGTCGCCCCCCCCTTCCGCGAAGCCGAGTTCGACATCATGTACGATGAAGGTATCTCCAGAGCAGGTGACCTTCTCGACCTGGCAACGAAATTGGAGATCATTGAAAAGCGGGGCGCTTTCTTCTCATATGGTGACGCCCGCCTCGGTCAAGGCCGCGAGAACTCGAAGGAGTACCTGCGTCAGAATCCTGATCTGGCAGCTGAGATTGGAACCATCATCCGCCAGAAAGCCCTCGGCGGTGAACTTGTGATGCCGCTTGACATGGGTGTTGAGGACTCCGGAGCTGTAGAATTAAGCGAAGATGTCTGAATCAGCAAGAAGCGAGGTCAGCTGATGAGGATACGCTGTATGCGATATTTGTTGATAACCCTCGTAGCACTCTGGCTGGCAGCCTGTGGTCATCCCTCCGTTTCCACTCCCGAGTTATACCGCCCGCCGGCACCGGCGGGCATATTATTTACCCCGGAGCCGACCATCCCATCAATTGTACCCACTGATTTTACGACCCCCAATCTGGAGTGCCTGGACAACCTGCACTTCCTTGATAACATAACCATACCTGATGGCAGCCGCGTGCAGCCTGGTGAGGAAATAGATAAGCGCTGGCTGGTTGAGAACAATGGCAGCTGCAACTGGGATGTGCGCTATCGCCTGAAATTGATTGCCGGCGATAGCCTGGGTGCCCAGTCCGAGCAAGCCCTGTACCCTGCCCGCTCGGGTGCACAGATCACTATGCGCATACTATTTATCGCACCACTCGTGCCTGGTACTTATCGCTCCGCCTGGCAGGCATTCAGCCCCCAGGGAGAGCCTTTTGGCGACCCAATTTTTATTGAAATCGTTGTAGAAAGCCCTTAAGTATGGAGATAGTATCTGCTTTACTCGGGTCTTCTGATCCAAATAAGTATAACAACCAAGGTTTAATACTAAAAACCAAAATTTGATGTGTTAATTTATGCATGAGAGATAGAGATTATGGACATCAACGGTTTAATGCAAATCCTCTCAAAAAAAGACCCTCCAAGCCTCGATGAAATCATCCAACTTGCCCTCACGGATGCAGGAGTACTGATGATCACACTTAATGGGATGGCTGCTGAGGAAGATAATTACCGTTACAACTGCGTTAAAGTTCTCCTGCAAATCATTGATAGACAGCCCGCCATTCTCTACCCATACTGGGACCGCTTCGTCAAACTCCTGGACAGCCCGAATGCTTATCATCGCGCTATCGCAGTGCAGGCATTGTCTGGTCTTGCACTCGTCGACTGTCAAGGCAGGCTGGAAAGTCTTCTCGACCGCTACCTCGACATGCTCGATGATAAGAGCGTCATGGTCGCCCGCTATTTCGCCCAAAGCATTTGGAAGGTAATCCATGCTAAACCCTCACAGCGGGAGAAGATCATCACTCACCTTCTCGATGTGGACAAGACTCATCACACACAGAGTCGGAAAGATCTCATCAAAGCCGACCTTGTTACTTCTTTCGATGAGCTCTTCGGTACGATACAGCAAAAGGATAGGATCATTGCATTCGCCGAGAGACAAATGGCAAGCTCCAGTCCAAAAGCTCGCCAAGCCGCCAAAGATTTTCTTAAGAAGCACCATAAACAGTAACCAGTTATCCATTCCAACACGGTCTTAAACAGCCACGATTGACCAAGAAAACATGCCAAGAAATAAATTCGATCACTCCAGTGGCTTGTTCCAATAATTCCATTTGAGAACAGAATTTCTCTTTTACCTTCATGCGTTTTCCACTGTATAGTGCGTAGTTGATATCCGGATACCAATATATATTTAACCAGGAAAAAATCCATGAAAATACCAATTGAATGGCTTCTTGATGGAAGTCCACCATGGGTGCAGTACCATACCCGTCTCGACCTGCTCCACCAGTCAGAAACTGAACCAGAAGTGATCGCCGCCCGCGCGGCGATAGGTGAGCATCCTCTAGTCCATGAACTCCTTTCTGGACTCACCTCCTGGACTGTTACGCCGATCAAACGTCATAATGACGCTGCCCACCCCCTGCACAAATTGACCTTCCTGGCTGACCTGGGTTTGTATGCCAGTTACCCAGCCATCCGATCAATCCTTGATCAGATCTTGTCCCGTCAGTCGAAGGAGGGACCGTTCCAAATACTAGTCAACATCCCTCCCAATTTCGGTGGCAGCGGGCATGACGAATGGCAGTGGATGTTATGTGATGCACCTTCAATCCTTTATGCATTGCTCAAATTTGGTTTGGAGAAAGATAGTCGGACACAAGCCGCGGTTGAAAGATTAGCTGGTTTGGTACGTGAGAATGGTTGGCCTTGTGCAGCCGCTCCAGAATTGGGAAAATTCCGCGGTCCCGGTCGCAAGGACGATCCCTGTCCATATGCCACTTTGATCATACTTAAAGCCCTCTCACAGTCCCCCCCGTGGCGCGACAGCTCAGCCTGCCGGGCAGGTGCCGAGACCCTGCTCGATCTCTGGTCTGAACGCAAGAGGCGCAAACCCTATCTTTTCGCTATGGGTACGGACTTTGGCAGGCTCAAAGCCCCACTCATCTGGTATGACATCCTGCATGTTCTTGACGTATTATCCCAATTCCCCTGGTTGCACCCGGACGTCCGGCTGCGAGAGATTGCTGCGACCGTTGCTGCCAAAGCCGACGACCAGGGTCGCTTCACCCCTGAGTCAGTCTGGATGGCATGGAAAGGGTGGGAGTTCGGTCAAAAACGTGAACCTTCCCCATGGGTAACCCTCATCACAACCAGGGCTTTACAAAGGTTGCAGATCTAACATAACCAAGAAACGGATGGATATTATCCCATCCCCCAGGGAGATCGGTCACCGAGACAAGGGAAACAACCCCACTGGCAGCAGGAGTGAGGGAAACGGAGTTGAAATGTCATTTTTTTGATGATTTCTCAACAGTATCCAAATCAAAAATCCTATCCCACAAACACAATACCCGTAATAGTATAATTTCACTATCTTGGAAATTCTCGCTCTGTTATCCCTTTAGAGGAGAACACTATGACACTTGATCTCTCGCGCTGGCAGTTCGCCATTACCACCATCTATCACTTTTTCTTTGTCCCTCTCACTCTCGGACTGGGTTGGTTTATCGCCATCATGGAAACGATGTACGTCCGGTATGGTGATGAGACCTACAAGCGCATGGTAAAGTTCTGGGGCAAGTTGTTCCTGATCAACTTTGCCATGGGAGTGGTCACCGGTATCGTGCAGGAATTCCAGTTCGGCATGAACTGGTCAGAGTATTCACGTTACGTTGGCGACATATTTGGCGCACCACTTGCCATTGAAGCCTTGCTGGCATTCTTCCTCGAATCTACTTTCTTGGGAATCTGGATCTTCGGGTGGGATCAACTATCCAAAGGTCTTCACGCCGCGGCGATCTGGCTGGTTGCCATCGGCTCGAATCTATCAGCTTTTTTTATTCTGTTAGCCAACGGCTGGATGCAACATCCGGTCGGATATGTAATAAACGAAACTGCTGGACGCGCCGAGTTAGTGGATTTTGCCGCCCTGGTCTCCAACCCCCGCGGATTGTATCTTTTTTGGCATACCATCTCTTCGGGTTTTGCCACCGCGGCTTTCTTCGTACTGGGCATCAGCGCCTATCATCTGATCCGCAAGCAAAATCTGCAAGTGTTCCAGCCTTCCTTCCGCCTGGCAGCAATTATTGGCATCATCGCCAGCATAATGGTTGGACTGGCAGGTCACGCCCAGGGCATCTATTTACGGGAAGTCCAGCCGATGGCAGCAGCCGCCTCCGAAGCGCACTGGGACACTGCTGACCCGGCTCCATTCTC
>Ga0315285_10003891_pt1 | contig 15510 bp, 19 predicted proteins | sample YL17G09_36_MG_FD_203698 | JGI IMG/M metagenome (GOLD analysis project Ga0315285, IMG submission 203698) | Sediment microbial communities from Yellowstone Lake, YNP, Wyoming, USA - YL17G09_36 | ecosystem: Environmental > Aquatic > Freshwater > Lake > Sediment | place: USA: Wyoming | collected...
AACAACGGTGGCGTTCATGCGGCCGCCCTTCTGCCGCGTAGAACCCAACCCGCGGCCAGGCCGATCAGGAGTCCCTCGCTTCCGGCAGCGGGCGCCGTCGGCGGGGCGATCTGCGTCGACCCTGGGGGGAGGGCGGCCGGCGACGGCGCGCCCGGAACGAGCGGCGCCACCCCGGCGCCGGGCGGTCCCGCTCCGGGAGTCGCCGGCGTCGGAGGCGTCGCAGCCGGAGGCGTCGCCGTCGGTGGCGTGACTTGGCGCGATCCCACGGGCAACCCCTGCGACGGGCCGCCCGGTAACTTCGCTTGGATTGCGGCGAGCGTCGGCACGGCGCCGACCGGGAAACCGCCCTTGAGAGCCAGGTACGCGCGGACCGCGTCATTGACGCGGGAGTCGGGCGTTCGCTCCCCGTTCGCCCGCTTGAACGCCATGAGCCGCTCGGCCGCCTGGTGTCGCGTCATGTTCGGTTCGCCGATGTGGGTCAATCCGTAGTTGACCTGTGCGGCGCGCGTCGCGAGATCGCCGACGACCTTTCCGGTGGCGTCTTTCTTGGCCAGCGCAACAGCGGTCGAGGGGAGAGTCTTCGTGATCTCCCCTTCGGTCGCGTCGTCCACGAGTTGTACGACGTTGACGGCGCCGAGACCGAAGGCGGCCGCCGCTCGAGCGGCGCGCCGTGCGATGTCGGTTCCGCCGCGCATGCGTAGCGCGGCGATGACAGACGCCTCCGCGTCGGTGAGTTGACCCGGGGCCCACACTCCCCCGCCGGTGGGACGCGCGGCGGGCGCCGGCGCGGCGGTCGCTGGCGGGGAGACCAGGCGTGCGCCGGCCGGTAGCGGCGGCGTGAGTTGGACCGCGCCGGCCGGGAGTCGGGCCGGAGCGGCCGGCGCTCGAGCGGCCGGAGGCGTCGGCGCTCGAGCGGCCGGAGGCGTCACGGGGCGCGATCCCGCCGGGAGTCCGGGCGGGGTCGGTCCGGGCGCCGGGAGGCGAACGTCGGCGCTCACGGCCGGGATGACCGGGAAGGCGTCCAAAAGCATCTCGTCGTAGTTCTCGGTCCCGCCGTAGCTTCGCATCCTGTGCTTGGCGTCGATGCACAGGCTCATCGTGCGCTTGAGGGCCTCGCCGGCGGGGAGGGTTGCGGCGCGCGCTTCCGCGGCCGCCTTGACCGCGGCGGGGAACGTCGCGATCGGGAAGTGGACACCATACCACCAGGTCTTCGAGCCGATCGTGGCGCCGTGCGAGTTACTCCACCGTTCGCCACCCGACCAGCCGCGGGCCGTGAACTCGCGGAAGATGTTGTCCCGCGTGCCCTGGCTGTCGCTGCAATAGATCGGCACCCACCCCGACGCGAGAATCATCGCGAAGTTTGCCGCTCGGTCCTTCTGGTCACCTGGCAGGGTGATCGACTTCGCCCGCGCGACGTCCTTCGGGTAGTCGTCGGCGGCGTCGTACGGCTTCACTTTGAACAACGGTCCGAACACCTTGTTGAGTACGGAGAGGACGGCGCCGGCGGCGGCGCCGTAGGGGCCCGCGGCACTCATGGCGGCGGCCGCGGTGTCGATCGCCGACGACGCATCGATCCCGAGTCCCACACGAACGACGGCGAGGCGCGGGTTGGACCGGACGATCGCGGTGCGCTGGGCTCGGACGGTAGCGGTCTGCATCGGCGATGCTCCTCTCTGCCCTACACCGTGCCACTCCTCGATCCGTCCGTCAACCCGCCGGCCCAACGCGAGCGGTTGAACGACGGGATCGACCGCCGTCCAGCGGTCGCCCGTCCACAGTTCGGCCCATGTGTGGTTTGGGTTGTTCGGGTCGTTCTGCGCCACGACGGCGAACCGGAACGGGATCCCGAGTCCGAAGGCGGCGGCCGCTGCGACGGTCGCCATTTTCTTACAGTCGCCCTTCCCGGCGGCGAGGACTAGGCGGGGCGCTCGCACGTCCTGCCGGCCGGGCGGGTCGCGGACGTAGGAGATCGTCCGGCCGATCCCGTGCAGGATGCGCGCGGCCGCGTCCATCGGCGTCGCCGGCGTTCCCACGTTGCGGGCGCGCCAGGCCAACACGTCCGGGTGCGCGGCGTCCTGGACGGCGTAGACCATCATCGCGGGGATGCAATCCGCGGGGTGTTCCCAACCCGGTCCGGTGTCAAGGCGGGTCGTCGTCACTCCGGGATCCGTTCTGCGGGCGTCGCCTCCGGCGCCGGCGACGCGGGCCCGGCAACGCCAGCCGGAGCCCCCGTTACGGTTGCGACGCCCTGGGCCTTGTGCCCTGGGCCACCTGGAAGCGGGAACGTCGCTTCGAACCATCGGCGCAGATAGGCGGCGCCGACGGTGCGCGGGTCGTTCGGGTCGTCGCCGTCGCCGTCGCCGTCGCCGTCGCCGTCGTTCCCATTCCCGTTCCCGTTCCCGTTCCCGTTCCCGCCGGCGCCCGGGGGTTGACGCCCGCCCTCGGCTTGGAACTTCGCGACCAGCTTGTCTACGGCACCACGGATCCGATCGTTCGTCAGCGCCCACCGTTCCAGTTCGCCGGCGACGACGTCGCCGGGGTTTGTGACCGGCGCGGCGGGGGCGGCGCCGGCAACCCCGGCCGGCCTGGTCGTTGCCTCGAGGCGCTCTGCGATCGCGTCCGGCAGTCCGGCGATCTGCTCGGCGAGATTCGAGAGGGCCGCGGCCAGGTCGCCGGCCGGCGCCGTCGCAACCATCGGCGGCGCGATAGTCGCCGGGTGCGGCGGCGCCAGTTCGGCGCCCAAATACAGGGTCGGTCCCGCGATCGGGATCTGCCTCGATCGCCACGCGGGCCGGTTGTCGTGGTCGAGGACGATCAGACTGTAGAGCCCCCCGCCCCACCGGACACGGATGTATTCGCGGAGGTCTCCATACGGCGCCACCTGGTCCGGCGAAAGCTGCTCGAGGTATCCGGCCGCCCATTGTGGGGCGAGCCGCTCAAGCTGGTAGACCGCGGACGGCGGGGCGGCGGCCGCGCCCGCCTCGAGCCCGACGACACGCGCGGCCGCCACGAACTCCTCCGGCGTCACGCCGAGTCGCCCCGCGATGTCCTGCGGTGCATCCTGCGGTGGGGCGTGCGGTGTGCCCTGCGGTTCCACAACGGTTGCGTTCCGCGCATGGTGCGATCTACGGGCGGCCGCGGACGCATCGGCGCCGGGTTTGAAGGTGCCCGGCCGGTTGGGGCGCCGGACGACGGTGGCGGTTTTCGGCTGCGTGCTGTTGCGCGTCATGTCCCCACGGTAGCCCGTGGGGCGGGGGTGGTCAAGCTCACCAGGGAATGGCGTCGGGGCCGCAACGGGGACACGTCGCCCGGTCGGGCGCGGTGATGTCCAGGTCGGCGCCGCACGTTCCGCAGCGGTCGCCGGCGACGAAGAGTCCGATCGGCACCTGGTCAAACGCCAGGCGGTGGGCGGTGAGCCGTTCGAGCTCGGCACGCACAGCACGCACGGCGACCGACCAGTTGTCCCGACTTGTGGCTAGGCGGGTGCGCCGGCGTCGGAGGTACTCGCGGAACAGGGCCCGCGTTCCCGCGGGGCGAGAGGTTCTCCCGTCAAGGTCTAGCGTACACGCCTGGAAACCCTCAATGCCAAGATAGAGCGTGTCCATGGTTCACTCCTCCGGGAAGGCCATGAGGAGATCGCCGCCGACCAGGCGCACCACGTAGCGCGCGCCGGTCGTGGGATCCGCGAAAACGTCGCCCTCTTTGGCGTCCTCGGGCAACACGATCGTTTTCTCGTTCCGCGCTTCCCGCTCGGTCTCTACGGCAAGGTGGATCTGTTCCTCGGCGTTCGTCGGAAGTGCGACGCGACGGGCGGCACACCGTAACGCGTGCCGTGCGATTGCCCATGCGCGCGACGCGCGAGCCTGGCAAGCGGCGCGGGTGCGCTCGGAATCGGCCGCCCGCTTGGCGCACGTTTCGTTGGCGGCCTCCGCAAGCGCAAGTTCCCGCTCGAGCCCGATCGCGGTGGTAACGAGCGCGCGGGCCTGGTCCATCGTCACGGGTGCGCCAGGCGGCGACGGCCCAAGGTCCGTTGGCGCGGCCCGCGCGGGCGCCTCCGGGACGCGGGTGGCCGTAGCCACGTTGGCGGCCGCCTCAAGGGCACGCGGATCGTTGTGTTCGGTGTTCATCTCACTTCGTCCCTTTCTGCTCGTCGGCGGCGGCGACGGCGGCGGTGGCGGTGACGGTGGCGGCGGTGGCGGTGGCGGTGGCGGTGGCGGCGGTGGCGGTGGCGGCGCACGCCCGCCTCACCTGTTCGATGGTCGCCTTTCCACGCAGCCACGCACGCACCGTTGCGATGCACTTGCGCGGTGCAGCGATCTCCGCAGCCGTGCGCCTGGCTTTCGTCGCCCACGCCTCCCAGATCGGCAGCACACGGGTCGCACAGTCGCATGCCCGTGCGACCGCCATCTTGCGTGGCACGAGCCGCACGAGAGCCCAAATGCGATCTTCGGGGCTGATGTTCAGCGTTGCGATCTGCGTCAGCGTGAGCGAGCGATGCCCGGCCCACAGTTGCTCGACGCGCGCACGCGTGTAGCACGGGTGCAGGTTCATGATCCGGTCAACGGTTACGTTCATCGTTCATCCATCCATCCGCCCGACTTCGCGGGCTACCAATAGCATCTGCCATGCGGCCCACTCCCGTCCAACCGCGCCCGATCCTGGAAACAGATCGACCAGCTCGTCGTCCGCGAGCATTCCCAAAAGTGAGAACATCCACAGGCAGAACTCGCGTGGCTTCGCTCCGTGCGTTCCGCGCTGCAACGTGATGTTGGCCGAAACGAAATCGCGCACGGTCAGATCCCCCCGTCCTCTCTTGCGCCCCCCCCTGAAGATTACCGGCTCCCAGGCGTAGGCCGGGTTGACGCCGGGCTTGAACGACGCGAACGGCTTGACCCATGCGGCGACGCGAACATCGCACGGGCAGAGCGGAAGCAGGCCACGCAGGGACGGCGAGCTGCACGACAGAGCCCACCCATCGGGGAAGTCTGCAACGAGATGAGCGATCAACATTTCGTGGTTGATCTCCATGCAGCCGTAATGCCGACGTGCCTGCCCGACGTATGGGGGGTCGGCGTAGGCGAACTTCACCGCCTCACCTCCGCCTCGTCAGCGTCGGCGGCCTCGGCGGTTCGGTCGGCGACGGCGATGCTGGCGCGGGTGGCGACGCCGGCGGCGGCGGCGTTTCCCCACGCGGAGTCGGCGGCGGCGGCCCTCCTCCATGCGGCGGCGGCGGCGGTGACGGCGGCGGCGGTGACGGCGGTGGCGGCGGTGACGGCGGCAACCAACCGCTGGACCACGTCGGCGCGGGCGCCGTCAAACGCTCGCCTGAGACTCACACCCCGAGGGGCCTTCTGTTTCCCGGTCGTCATCGTGTCCACCTATCCAGAGCGCATATTTATGCGGAGGCTTTCCGGCCCCCAGGTGTGCGGTCCCGTCGCGCTCAAACCAGGACCACAACCCTTTCGACACTTGCAGATCTTTTTTCATCGGCCCGCCGCAGAGGTCGCAGCGGTTGCGCGCTTCGCTCGGACGGTAGGGCGTCGGCTCGTACCCCTCCGGGCGCCAGGTCGTGCGGAGCAACCCCCAATATCCAACGCGCTGAGTCCAGCCCTTCCACATCGGGAACGAGCGGCAGAAGTAGCGGACCGCGTGGCGCTTGTGGTTCGGCTCCGTGCGGAACTCGTAGAAGACCTGCGGATCGCACTTCGGCTCCCACCCCAGCGAAGCCAGAACACGCGCCCATCGATCGCGGAGGTCGTCCAGGGCCGCCGGTGGCACGTGATAGCGCCCGCGGATCACGTCGCCGGTGGCGTCCAGTTCGCCGGCGATCCCGAAAATGATGTTGATGTGCGGCGCCCAAAAACCGGGCCTTTCGTCGCCCTCGGGGTGCATGACGGAGATCCCGCCGAGTCGCACGGCGGCCGCGACATCCGACGAGAACATCCAACGACGGGCCCAGGCGACGACGACAGCGACGGCCTCGCGCCGGACCTGGTTATACGTCGCACGGCGACGCAACGGCCAGCGCACCGCTTCCGGGAAGGTCAAGACGACGACACCCCACGGGATGCCTTCGAACACGTCCAGCTTGTCCCATGCGTGCCTGGCCCGCCGGCCTCCGACCTTCCGGACGCATCCCGGTTGAAGGCACGCCGGCTTGCCGCACCCGCGCCAGGCCCAGCGATGCTCATCGCACTTCCCACACGTGCTGCGTTGTGCGAGTCCATCGCACCATGTAGGGGTGGAGTTTGTCCTATCATTCCCGATTTTTTCGGCTGGTCGCCCCAAGTTCAAGGATAAGGGCATCCGCACCAGTTTCGGGCGGCCTCGCCGGCGAGGCGCAGGGGTCTCCTCCGTGCGGGGTGCCGTGTCGGCGACGGTGGCAAGTGCTAGGGGAATCCCGGTCTACTCCTTCCCGATCCGTGTGAGTTAGACCGGGCGCCCGGTCCACTCTCGCCGCGGGACCGGGAGGACCGCGGCGGGGCGGGGCGCTTTCCGCGGGGCGCTACATCCGCGGGGCGCCCGGTCTGCTTGTACTCCTACGCCGAACAACGTAGGCTGTCAAGTGGTGGGGGGCAACAGGGGGGCAGGAGATCAACACCATGACGAACGCTCGCACAGGAACACCCGCCTTTCGCGTGTCGCCGCTCCTCTACTGGATCCTGTCGTCGATCGCGGTCGGCGTCGGCGTGCTGGTCGCGTCGCCGCTGCTGCCGGACCTCTGGAGGTTGATCGTCGGCGTGCTGAACGCTGTTTTGACCGCGGCGGTTGCGAGGTCGCAGCCTGCGACGCCGGAAGACCAGGGGACGAACACCACGGCCGACAAGCCAGCCGTCCCGCCCGGCCGGCGGCCGCGGATCGTGCGCCGGAACGCGGAACGATACTTGATCCTCCCGCTGCTCTGCGTCGTGGCGTTCGGATGTCTGTCGTTGCAACACGACGGGCCGGCGGCGGTCCCGACGATCGTGGCGAGTTGCCCCACGGGGAAGGTCTGCGACGAGACCACGCCCGGCCTGGTCGTGGCCGATTGCTCGTCCATCTCGGATGCGTACTCGGCGTTTCAGATCCTCGCCGGGATCTTCGGTGGCGTCGCGACGGCGTCGGCAACGGTCGTCCCGTTCGTCGGCGACTATCCCGACGCGACGATCGGTCTGTCGGCGACGGGCGCCGGGTCGGCCGCCCTCGGTCTGACGTTCGGTGTTCTTGGGTTGTGGGAAGCGGACTGCTTCACGCGATGGTGCGGCGGCCAGGGACCCTAGGGCGTAGTGCCTACGCCGGCACGCCTCCGACCTTCGCGGCAAGAACCTGCCAGTTCCCCCCCCCGTCGCTCTTGATGACGGCGAAGTCCCCTTGAGCTACCAGGACCGGCGACCCTGCACCGTTGATCGTTTCTGCTCCAAATGGGGTGTAGAAGGCCGATCCTCCGGTCGTGGCGTAGATGCTCAACACCAGCAGACGGCCGGGGCAGTTCGCCGCGGGCGGGAGAAGCCATTGAACGTTGTCACCGACACCACCGGCAAGACCAACGTCAAGCCAGCAGTCAGAATCGAAGAGCGCAACAACATCTCCCAAGACGGCAACCGAAGCGAAGACCCGGCGCGCCGTCGCGATCGGGCCGGCCACGGTCAGCCGACTCGTCGGCGTCGTCGTGCCGATCCCGACCAGGTCGCCGAGGTTGTTCAAGACGACGTTCGCCACGATGCGGGCCCAGGCCAGGAGCCCCGATCCGAGGAGGATCGCGATCAGGGCAAGTTGCGCATTCATGGCCTGCAGCCGCGCGTAGGTGTCGGAATCGGGCCAGCAGTTGCCCTTGGCTCCTGGGGGGGTTCGGTTCGTTGCCATTGGTTCAGTCCTCCTACGCCGGAACTCCGGCGACCTTCGAAGCCAGGATCTTCCAGTTGGTCCCGCCGTCGGACCGGATCTGCATGAAGTCGCCCGGAAGAGTCAGGAGCGGTCCCACCGCACCACCGTCAAACGTGTCGAGCCCGACCCACTCGCCGAAGGTAACCAGGATTGTCGTCCCGGCGCCACGGGACCACCGAAAGCGCGACACGATGCCATCCGCGATCGCCTTGAGACCGACGACCAGGCCGACCAGCCGCTGATAGGTGTCGGAGTCCGGCCAACGGTTGCCCTGCGCTCGGGCCGGCGCTCGGTTCGTTGCCATCAGTTCACCCGTCCATCCCGCGCCACGGCGTCGGCCCTACGGCGCTAGACCGGTCCTCCACCGATGTTGCACGCCAACTGTTTCCAGTTGGTCCCGCCGTCGGACCGGATCGTGATGTGGTCCCATTGGGTCGTGAGGACGACCGCACCACCGCCCTCGATCGTGTCGCCGGCGAAGGGCGTCAACGTACCCGTCCCGGCGCCCGCGTCGACCTTGGAGTAGGTCAGTTCACGCCCGGGACACGTGGCGGCCTGGGGAAGACCACAGATCGCGTTGGCGCCGCAGTCGTGCTCGATCCACGAGTCTCCCGCGGTGAACGCCTCGTTTGCCCCCGTCTTCAAGGCATGCGCCGTCGCGATCGGGCCGCCAACGTCCAGCTTCGACAGCGGGACGACGACACCGATCCCGACCAGGTCGGTTGAGACCGCGAGGATGGTATTCCCCGCGTTCCGCGTCCAGGCGAGGACGCCGGTTCCCAGCGCGACGGCGATCGCCGTCAACTGGGTGACCATGTCCACGAGGCGCTGGTAGGTGTCGGAGTCCGGCCAGAAGTTGCCCTTTGCTCGGGCCGCCGTGCGATTCGTTGCCATGTTACCCTGTCTCCTCCTTGCCCTCGAGGGGCACGGGTTGACGGTACGTCCTGCCGGCCCGGCCGTCAAGTGGATCCACACCTGGGAGCGGGATGGTGACGATCGGCGGCCTGGCCGTGGGTTTCATGCGGGCAGGTTGCGTGCCTTGGCCAAGCCGCGGAGTCGCGCTTGGAGTCCACGAGGTCCGAGGAAACGCGGGAACCGCCGGACGAGCGGAATCCGGCGAGGCGGGTCCGAGGGGATTTTCCACGGCAGGTTTCCGACCCGGCGCGCGTCGTCCGGGAAGTCGAGCAACCGGTGAAGACGCTCGCGGATCTTCGCATCGGTCTGCGGTCCGATGTCCGGCAAGTGCGCATCGTCCAGGTCCAGGCAGGCGCGGAAGCACGACAGAGGATCGCCGCATTCTCCATGGATCGCGCCGAAACCCGGCCTCCGGCCGGCGACGAGCAACGCCTTCGCTTCCTGCCATCCGACGGAATAGGGCGCGTGCATCAGGGCCAGCCATGCGTGGATCTCGTCGTGGCCGGGCACGTCGAACACGCAGGCCGACAGCCAATCGCGCCAGGTGGTGATGGTGTCGAAGTAGTCGGCTTGGGCCCCAAAGATCGCCGACACGAAGTCCAGCGGATCGACGTCCTGTTCGTATGCGGTGCCGTGTCCGTTCCTCTTGTAGACGGTGCGGAGCGTTAGCCCGCACTCCCAAAAGCCCTTCCGCCCCCCCTGCGACGTGAGGGCGTCCACCTTGCCGCCGCTCTCTCGGATGATCATGAGGGCGAGCGCGGCCGGAGGGAATGGGCCGCCGATGGTATCGATCGTTGCCTGGTTCCGCCGGAGGAACGAGTGGGCGCGTTCAACGGTGCGATCAGCAACCGTCACGGCGTCACGCCGGCGGCGCGCAGCAACTCCGCCACGAAAAGGGCGCCGGTTGAGGGCGTCATGTCCTCCCGCTGGATCAACAGGACGTGACGGAACACAGCCCCGCACCCCTGGCAACGTGCGCGGCTCGCGCCGTCCAGCCCGATGATCAACGCGCGGCCGCATTCGCACTTCACCGTAGCGGCCGCCTCGTCGAGTTCGGCGCCGACCTGGCAGGTGTATCCGCCGCGCGGGAGGTCGAGGTCGATCGCCTCCCAGTTGACCGCGGCGCATCGTCGCAGGAGCGCGACCAGGTCGGGCGATGGTGCAGCGTCTGCCCGTGGGATCTGCGCCGGCGGCGCGGGTGGCGGCGGCGTGTCGGCGCGGACGCTCGCCGTTCGGATCGGCGCCTCGGTCTGTGCCGTCGCGGAGGTCGTCGGTTCGATCGTGGTGTCGGTCGTCGGTTCCTGTTCCATCTTCGTTTTCCTCCCGGTCCCGGGGCCTAGTGCTTTTGCCCTAGGGCCTGTTATGCCCGCCGGTCCCGTGCCAGGCGGGCGCCCAAGTATGCGGCTCCGACCTCAAGCGCGGAGTCGCGGGTGGTGTCCGGTCGCGTCCACGGCAGGGACGCGCGGAGGGGCCCGTTTTCCACGACCTCCCACGCCGCGACGGCGAGGGCGGTTTCCGCTGGCGTCCAGCCGAAGCGGTCGGCGACGAACCATCCGGCCAGAGCGTAGACCGGGAGGATCGCGTCCAGGTGCGGGCCGCCTGGCTGGCCCGCCTCCGGCCGGGCGGCCGCCCCGCTCGAGGGCCCGGAGTAGACCAGGCGGCCGCGGCCGTCGATCCCGTAGCCCGCGGCCGCGAGCGAGGACAGGACGTCGTATCGGTCCGCGGTGTCCTCCGGTGCGAGCGGCCAGCGCGTGACCAGTTCCCAATGTAGATGCGACGTCGACAGCAACACGCCAGGCCTCGAGGTTCGGCCGGCTCGAGCGACGGGCGCGCCGGCGACGACTCGCGCGCCGGCCGCGACGTCGATCGCCTGGCAGTGCGCGAAGAGCGAGAGAACCCGCGGACCGTAGCGCAAGACGATCGCGTTTCCGTATCCTCCGAACGGCTGGACGCCTCCGCGGTTGTCGGCGAACTCGACAACGGCATCGGCGCCGGCGCGGAGGATCGTTCCCTCCGTCGGCGCGTCCGGGTGCGTCCAGTCGGTTCCGTTGTGCTGCTTCCACTCTGCGCCCGGCGTGTCGGCGGAAACGACGCGCCCGCCAACCGTCGGACGCGGGCCCTGCCGGCTCGTGAGTCGCATCGCTTCGAACGGTAGCACGAACCTCCCGGCCATCTGACACCCTCGAGCCACGCCGGCCGCCCGGAATCCCTCGAGTCCGTCCTACGGCGCGCAAACCCGGAGCACCGAAGGGGGCGGCCGGCTCGACTCCTACTCTACGGCGACGGTTCTACAGGGTCAACCAACGGTGCGGCGACGCGAGGAACTCCCGGGCCGGAACGTCGATCCCTTCGATGCTCCCGAAGCTCATCCCGAAGGGCGAGGTCGGCATCGGGGTTTGCCCCCCGGGCGGGTTGGCAAAGACGATCGCGACGAGGACGATCACTTGTGGCCCTTGCACGAAGTACCGGGCCGGCGTGTGATGGATCGGCCCGTTGGCCCAGCTTGAAAGCCGTTGCCAGTCGTCGCAGTAGTCGAAGGCGACCTCTCCGAGAAGATCCTTGATCCTCCCGAGAACGGGGGACTGGATCACGGAGCCCGGCAAGAGCGGGGCCCACGGGCCCACGTTCGCAACGTGGCCGATGTTCCACGCCCAATCCCACTCGGGCGCGCCCGACTGCAGCCCCGGCGTGTGCCACCAGTCGGGAACAGCGCCCAGCTTCCATGCCTTCGTGACGCCCATGACGAGCGACTTTTCGACGGGCGGGTCGAACGGCTCGGCCTCGATCCTCCGCACGATCGACACGGTCTGCGTCGGGACGACGTGGCGCCCGAGGATGATCGCATATTCGTCCGTGAGTTTCGGGTCAAGCGCCGGCATATCCCGGCGCAAGAACGAGGAGCGCCACCCCCGGGGGATGTGCACACCGGGGAACGCCTCGAGGATGGGAGGGTGCCGCTTCACGCGCTATGCCTGCGCCTGTTCCTTCTGCTCGGCCGCCGACCGCGGCAGGCAATCGAACCCAATGAAGCCGACTTCGATCAGGCTCGGCAGAGCCGCGCCGGGGTAGGTCTCCGCGGGATCGACCACCTGCTCGCGGACGAACGAAACCTTGAAACGGTCCGTCTTGGAAATGATGCTCGGCCCCCAGGGTGTCGGCGACCACTCGCCGTTCGGGCCGCCGAACTCCCCCAGCTTGACGAGGTCACCCATGAACGACACCTGCTCGGTCTCGAGCTTGAACGAGGTATACCGGCCCTCGTTCGGGCGCGAACTGCACCAGCCGAGGGCGCAGAAGAGGAACGGGTTGCTGGTCGGCAGGTTCAGAGGCACGTCCGGGGCACCGCTTCCGGCGGCCGCCGCGACCGTCGCGCGGATACGGTAGACGCGCGGCCGCAGCAGGTAGACGCGGCTGAACTCCACGATCTGGTTTGCGATGTAGGGTTCGATCGTTTTCATGGGGTCAACAGGCCTCCTACGCGATGAACGTACACGGGCCGGCGAGAGTCGTCAAGGGCCCAAGGCACAAGGGCCGGCCTCCCGCTCCGAGGGGGGAGAACGGAGCGAGAGGTCAGCCGGGATTTCCGAGAGGGGAGCTAGCGGCGCTTCGCGACGGCCTTGACGAGCGAGGAGCGGCCCGCGCGGATGTTCAGGCCGCGCTTGCCCCACCAGTGCAGCCGCACGCCGAAATACGGCGTGAGGGTCGGCACCAGCGTTTCGACGCCGGTCCCGGGGTCGTGGATCCGGGGCGTCATCGGGAGCGGGTTGCCCCAGCCGTCGGTGGGCGTGGCGCCGTTCCCCAGCTTGACCAGGTCGGCGGGGTTGAGCTTGATCCACGCCTTGAGCGCCGTGTTGCTCTGCGGGTCGAGGATCAGGTCATCCGGCATCTTGAACCCGTTCGTCCACGACGGCTGCATGTTCTGCGCCGCGCCGAACTGGTCGCCGGAGAAGAAGATCCCGCCGGCGGCGCCGATGTCCGAGACCGGGATCTGCTTGTAGACCGGAACGTCCCCCAGTTCGAGCGAGAACAGGCCGCGCATGATGACGGCGGCCAGCATCGCCGACTGGCTCGGGAAGAAGACGTTGTAGGGGTCGCCCGTGAGGGGCACCACCAGGAAGCTCGTCCGCGTCGGCGGGCAGAGCATCTCGATCCCCATCCGCACGAGTTGCGTCGGATAGGGCGCCTTGCCGCCGCCCTGGTCGCCGGCGAAGTTGGAGTGCCCGCCGCCCGGGACCGGCTCGAAGAACAGGATCGTCCCGCCGTCCACGACGGCCGGGTGGTTGATCCCCTCGGCGTTGGTCGTCGCCGCGACGCGCCAGTCGGCCGCCTTGATCTCGGAGAACAGGATCGTGGGGTCGAACCGGGAATCCACCAGGCGCTTCTCCTGCGCCGCCATCTCGGCCGCCCCGAGGTCGGGTTCGTCGTCGGTACGAATCCCGATCGGGTCGCCCTCCATGCCACCTGTGATCTTTTCGAACTCGTCCATCTGTCTTCCTCTTCCTGCATCCCGCCCACGGTTCTGCCTGGCGGGGTAGCAACGCGCGCCGTCACCACAAGCCTACCAGCGCCAGGCACACCGTCAACGTGAATCAGTCGTCCAGGACCTGCGATTCTGTCCGCCAATCGAGCGTTGTGGCCATGGAGCTGCTCAACTGCGATCGCGCGTTTTTGTCTGACACCACCTCGAGGACCTGGTGCCGGCGATCGCCGGCGACGACCTATCGTTTTCGTCTTGACGTATGAACGCGCTTCCGAGTCGTAGGCGGCCGCCGGGCCGCGGCCGCAGCGGGAATGTCTGACAACGCCGGCGTCGCCGGCGGCTCGAGCGCGTCGGACAACGCCTTCGCTCGAGCGGCTCGCCCGAGGAGGTCTCCGGCGTCCAGGTAGCACATGAGAGCCCTGCGGACGATTTCCGCCGTCGTCACTCCGGGCCCCGCGGCCGCCGCGAGTCGGCGGGCCAAGTCGTCGTCAAGTCGGAAGGTGAACCGCTCTCCCTTGTATCCTTTGTATCCTTCTCGTGCCATGTTGCGCGCCTCCGTCGGTGTCATCCTACGTTCGCCTGGCTGGACGCGCAACAGGGATGCCCCCGGGCCACCCGTCGGCGGCCTTGGGACCGTTGCACCCGAAGGCGCGTTGGTCGTCGGGGGCGTGAGGCTACGCGGCGGCCTGGTACTCGCTGCGCGTGCCGGAGAGCGAGGAGATCGGCGTTGCGTCCAGCCCACCCGACGCGGAGCGCGTCAGGCGGTACATCTGCCCGGAGGTCTTGTTCCGGATCACGTCGCCCGGACCGGACCCAGGCGGGATCGGGATCTGCTCCGGGCCCGACACGCCGGCACCCGTCGGGACTTCGTGGACGGAGCCGTCCGGCATCTGCACGTAGACGACGGGGCCCATCGTGCCCAGGTTGCCGGCAAGCGCCTTGTAGGCGTCGAAGCTCATCGGCCGATTCGACGTGGCGCCCAGGCCGGCGACGCCGGCGATCGCCGGCGACCCGGTCATCGGGTAGAGGTGCTCGCGCGCCAGGTCGGGCGCCAGCTCGTCGGCGGCGAAGCACGACGCCACGCCGGCCATGCCTCCACCGAACGCGGCCGCATCCGTGCCGTGGAACTTGAGCCAGCCGGCGATTTCGTCCGCGCCGTAGAGCATGAGCGCGCCCAGGCCGTAGCCCGTGCCCGTCATCTTGCCCGCCGAGTCGCGGACCTTGTCCCCGCCGACCTTCCGCAGGCCCAGCCGGAAGAGCAACCCGCCGGCGCCGCCCGGAATGACGTAGGCGAACCCGGGGTTGCGCCGCGGATTGCCGACGCGGGCACGGCCGCGACGCTTCCCCTTGTTGGCCAGGGGAAGGGGATTCCGGCGCTTCTTCCCGCCGCCCTTGCGGTGCGCCTTGCCGGACTTCTTCTTCGGGTTCGTGAAGTAGGTTTCCATTGTTTCCTCTCTCCCTTGTCCTTCACCCTACGCGGGTCGTTCCCGGCGGTCAAGGGCCGGGGGGCCGTCCAGCCCTCTAGTTCACGATGCCGCGCGCCGTGACGCGAAACTTCCCCCCTCGGATCTCGTACGTGCCCCGGGGCCCCGCGAAAAGCCCGGGCAACGCATCGGCCTTGAACTCGTGGATGTAGGACGCGCGATCGTGCCACTTGAGCGAGTAGTACACGATCGCCTTCACGCGCCCGGCGGCCCGCTGAAACTCGTCGGGGCCCGGAATGTCGGCGACCTTCGCACCCGTGGGGAGCGCGCCGTGCCACGTTTCGTGGGTTCGTTCGCTCGTCTTGTGCGGCCCGCGCGGCGCCGGACGAGCCGACTTGACGCCGGCGACGATGATCGATGCTCGGCCGGCGCTGGACTTCTCCACACCCGGAGAAACCAACATCGCGCGTTCCCCGCGCGCCCACTTGTGCGTCGATCCGTCGGCCATGCGAAGCTCGAGGATGTCGCCGAGTCGCACGAGTTGACGGGGCGCGGCCGGGTTCTGCGCCTTCCTCTTGCACGCTGGCCCGCGGCAAGGGTGCCACTTCACGGAGCGGCCGCCGGCGGCCTTGATGCGCGCGGCCTCCCTGGTCTTGAACGCCGCGAAGGTCTCCGGTTTGGCGCTCGTCGTGAAGATCCATCCCGCCGTCGGGTGTTTCCACTCTACGCCCTGCAACCCGCGGCTGGACGCTTCCGTCACCATCGCACGGAGCGCGAACGTGTCCCGCTTGAACGGGTTGTCCTGCGGCTCGTTCGCCTGGGGCGTAG
>Ga0315285_10003892_pt1 | contig 15506 bp, 28 predicted proteins | sample YL17G09_36_MG_FD_203698 | JGI IMG/M metagenome (GOLD analysis project Ga0315285, IMG submission 203698) | Sediment microbial communities from Yellowstone Lake, YNP, Wyoming, USA - YL17G09_36 | ecosystem: Environmental > Aquatic > Freshwater > Lake > Sediment | place: USA: Wyoming | collected...
AAATAAAGAAATCAAAGAGAATCTTTCAACTGAAGCAGAGCTTCCGAAAGATTCATCAAAGACGATTAAGGTATTGAATCTTTATGCAGGGATAGGTGGTAATAGGAAGCTATGGGATAATGTTGAAATTACAGCAATCGAGAACAACCTTAATATAGCCAAGATATACCAGGAGTTCTTCCCTAACGACAAAGTGATAATTACAGATGCACATCAATTTCTACTTGAAAGTTTTGAAGAGTTTGATTTCATTTGGTCAAGTCCACCATGCCCAACGCACTCGAAAATTAGGTTTATGGGTTCAAAAGCCAAACACCCAATTACGAATGTTCAATTAGAGAAAAAGTATCCTAACATGGATTTATACCAAGAGATAATTTTCTTAACAAATTATTGTAATAAAAAATGGGTAGTGGAAAATGTTGTTGGTTATTATGAACCTTTGATTAAACCACAAGAAATTGGTAAACATTATTTCTGGGCTAACTTTGTTATTACACCATTTAAAATTAAGATAAGGAATCATAATTCTACAATCGAGCAAATGCAGAAGGCAAAGGGGTTTGACTTGAGTAGATTCGATTTAAGTGGTTTAAAGACTTCACATAAAAAAGATTTATTATTGAGAAACTGTGTTGAACCCAAATTGGGTTTGCACATACTGAACTGTGCGAGAAGTCAAAAACAGAAATTATTAAGTGAGTTGAAACCATGAAATCAAATAAAGAAATCAAAGAGAAAGTATTGGAAGAATGTAGAAAATTGATATTAGATAAGTTAAATGATAAAACTTATAATATAATGTCAGAACCAGTTAGATATGGTTGTATTTCTGGTGAAGCATTAGATAGGGCGATAGACATTACAATCCAAGAGTTTGAGCAGAAGATAAAGGAATTGGAGAATGAGATTGAAACTAAAAATCAATGTTTTGTTTGTGATGGTTATGGAGATGTAATTTGCATTTATCATCATCACGAAGAAATCAATGAGTTAAAGAAAGATATTGAAAGATTGAATAAAGAAAACAAACTATTGAATACTGAGAAGCTAGAATTGATAAGACTTAGAAAGTTTGTTGAAGAAGCAAATAATCCTAATTCTTGGTGTATCAACTGCGGTCATGCTATAGATGAACATGGCGGAGAAACATTAGACGATTTGAATCATTGTAATTCATGTCAAGAAGTGGGAACAGACTGTAATGATTTTAAGCCATGTGAATATATTTGCCAAATAATCCATAAAAGGGAATTACAGTTAAAATCCCAATTCCAGCAGCAGAGGAATAAAATTGAAGAAAGAGTTAAAGAGTTAGAAGCAGAACAAAACGAATGGTATACAAAAGAAACAGCTAAACATTACAACCAGAAGATAAAGGAATTGGAACATGAGATTGATAGATTGAAATCAAGCAAGAGATGGTATAGTGAAGAGCAAATAGGGGAATTTCATATTCAGATAAACAAACAATCAGAACAAATCAACCAGTTAAAATCTCAGTTGAACAGCCAGACAGAAAAGATAAAAGAAATTCTTAAAAATTCAAAATTATGTGATTGGGAAAGAATATTGGAATTAAAATCCCTTTTGAGTGAGAAAGAATGAAAAATAGAAATTCTGAACAAAAATATTATTTGGATAGATTCTTTGATGACGATAAATGGACAGTAGATTTGGATATTGTGGTTTATAGATGGAAACAAGAAAATTCCAAAGGAAAGGTGAAAAGGTGTAAATAAACATGACACGAATATGGACTAAAAAGTTAAAACAAAGATTTTATAGTGGAAAATGGGATTTTCTCAAAGCAGTTATGATATGGTTGTATATTTTAAAGAAAGAAGAAGGTTGAATGAAAAACTTTAATTTATTCTTAACGTATAATATAGTATGTTTAATAAAAGTCCTTTTGCTATGAACTTTTCAACTTTTAGAAGCAATAGAGTTATATATAAGACAGGGGAAAATATCCCCTTTGATTTTTATCCACATGAAAATTGGTTGATACGCGCTATATTATGGAGAAGAACTAAAAAGATGAACACGTTTATATTAATAACGGGTGAACCTCGAACCTCGAAAAGCTATTTTTGTCTTAAAATATGCGAACGTATCGGTGAATTGTTGGATAGACAATTTGATGTTGAAAAACAATTAACTATGAATGATATCGTTAAATTTTTCAACTGGTCTCGAACTTCTGAATATTCTGAATTTATAATAGACGAGATCGGATCTGAATTATCAACTACTCAGTTTTGGTCTATTGTTTCGTCAGTAATGCGTGTTTATACCATGTGTCAAGGCTTTAGAGGTAATGCCGTATTTATGGTATTGCCTTATTCACGTTCATTACAGAAATATTTTAAATGTATAGCTAATTATGGAATTAAAACTTTAAATCAAGGTAAAGTGTCGGTCTATAAGCGGGTTATGGACACTTTAAACGATAGTAACCCTATATTTATCAGTAAAAGATGGATAATTAATTTTGATTTACCTAAAGATTATATAAAAATTCCGTATGAAATCATGAAAAAAGAGTTTAACGACCAAAGACTAGTAACAGATATTGATGTTATACAGAAAATCAACGAAACTAATTCTCAGAAAGCAATCAATTTTCAATTAAGGCAAAAGAGCTTAGAATTAGGCGTTAAATTAAAGGAATATAGAATTAATAAAATTGAAAATCCTCCTAAAAAAGATGAATGGCTTTCTAAGAGTATGTAAAATATATCGTTAATATATGTTATAATCCGTTAAATTATTTTTGTATAACACCACACCAACATACTACTATACTACATTATGTTGACAAGTATAGATATAGGTAACGATATCATCATCGGGATATATATAAACGAGATGTAGGGTATTTATATTTAACAAACATATATTATAAAGGTGAGTAAATGTATGATGTTGAGAAATTATGGAAAAGGACTTTAGAGTTCCTTAAAGTGCCTTTAAATGCAGAAATTTCTACCGATGGGATTTACCATGCAATAGAAAACACTACATCTTTTACAAGAGTAAAAACAATAAAAGCAATAATTGTAAATTTGGAAAATCGGGGTTTTATAAAAAGAACTGATAATATCGGTATTTGGAAAATCTGTAAAAATTATGAAGATAAGGAATGGGGTATTTAATGCCACAAATAAACGTTTATTTAAGAGAAAAACTTTTAGATTTTCTAATAGAACAATCTATGAAAAGAAAAATAACCACTTCAGAATACGTTAAAGAATTGATTTTAGACGAATACAAAAAGGTTAATAAAAAATATATAATATAGGTGATTGAATGGCTTTAAAAGACCTATTTGGTTGTAAACATGAATTTAAAGAGATAGGGAAATTCAAAAAACTAAAATGTAGTAAATGTAATGAAGAAATATTAATCGAGGATAAATAATTAAGATGTATCGTAAAAGACAACCATCGGCTTATTGTAAAAAGATGAGAAAAAGTGCTATTCCTTTATGTTTAAGGAAAAAATGGAAAGTACCCTTTAGAAGCAAATTCTATTGTAAAACCTATGTGTTTTTTATATGTGATGGTTGCGGTACTAAATTTCATGGTAGATATTGTTCTAAATGTGGATTAGAAGCGAAAGATTATAACAAATATTTTTACGGTTAAACAGATTGTTGTTCTCCTCTTTTCTTGGCTAATTCGATTTCCAGTTCTCTTTCTTTCAAAGCCATTTTTCCGGCTCGTTCAGGGTCGAAGGTACTCATCTCTTGAGCTTTAACAAAATATACGGAAGCTAAATCTTGTAAATCACTTAAAGCCACGTCATTATTCTTTATTAAGAAAGTGTGTTCTTTTTCTAAAGTGTTATCATAGTAGATACCAAAATAATACTCAAAGTGAACCCACTTAGGCAATATAAACTTATCCTTATCTAAAGACGGGATAATCTCAACTTCATTACCTTTTATATTTGCGTAATTTATTTGTACCGCTTTTTCTTTTCCAAAAGGTTTTTCAAAGCTTTTAAACATCATGGGTTTAACGACAAAATTAAAGATAAGGTGTTCACCGTTATTTATCTTAATCCTATAACCCTTAGAAGAAATTATTTTTCCGATACAATCTTTACCACGATAAAGGTATTTGAAATCATATTGATTTTTGTTTATTTCCATTTTCTTTATAAATCTTAATCTTTCTACTTCATCACGTGCAATAGGCTTTAAGGTGGATTTAGTTTTCATCTTAAAGAGTGCGAATACGATTGCTAAAATTACCAGTATGATTAAGATAAAAGGAGAGAATGAGATCATTAAAGTTAAAAAATCTGTCATTATCCACCATATAGTTTTATATATATTTATTTTATCGTCACATTATTTGCTAAGTCTTTTAATGGTATTTCAATCGTATAATTATACTTAAAATCACTACCGCAGTATTTCTTATCAGCTAATAAACCTTTATCGCATAAAATCTTATAACTACATTCTTTATAATATTTATTGTATTCTTCTAATAACGGCCTAACGTATAAAAACAAAACTACGATTATTATCAATAGAATTGTAATGGTTATATCAAAAATCCTTTTTATTTCCATCTACATCTAACCTATACCTTATTCCATTTTTAAACAATAGTGAAATTGGATTGGTAGATCCGATGTCTACCCATATTAAAAAATCTTTAACATACGAACAGAACATATTTTCATCTACCGCAATCAAGATTATAAAATTAAATCCTTTTGGCGTTAATTCATACGTTACGTTTCTTTCATTATGGATTGTTTTTTTAATCAAGTTTCTTTCTACTAATTGTCTTAAGTTTAATCCCAATTCAGAATAACTTTTGAATATTCCCTTTTTGTAGATTTCCTTGGTCCTAAGTTTCTTGGATTTCAGCAATTCCAAAAGAGTTATTTGTTGCCTTTCATTCAGTAATTTTAAGAACTGGTAATTTGACGGTAACCGCATAATCAAATATTGGGATTTTATGTATATAATTTTATTAACGGGTTGAACGAAAGTATTGTTATCTTTAAAATAAAAGGAGGTGTTACAAATCGAACCAAAGAAACTTATTGAAGCTATTATACTTTCATCTATCGCTACAGCAATTATGTTTTACATGATCGCTTATATCATACTACCATCGTTTAATATCACATATAATACTCAGATAACTGGATTGTCAAATACGGTACTACAAGCGATATTCTTTATATTGTTTATAGTGATAATGTTCAGCTTCGTGTTGATGTTCGTTTACTCAGCATTAATGCAGTAAACTTAGTAAGCTTGGCGTGATTTTTTGCTTTATTTATTTTCATTTTTTTAAAGTGTTATTCATGAAAAAACAGATACTTTCTTTTATCGTGTTTATGTGTTTTGGGGTACTCCTCTTATCTAAAACTCATAGTAAGACAGTATCGAGTTTTGAGGAAAAACAGATTTTAGTTATAAATCAAACTGGTTACGATAAAAATATTATTTGGAACTTTAAAGAAATAAACAATACTTATTGGTTAGTAACATTTAAAGACAATAACCCAACAGGAAAAATAACAGATTATCCTCTAATTTCATTATCAAGCGATTTAACCATAAGCAAAAGTTCTATAGACATGACAAAAGATAATTCTTTCTATATGATTTTTCCAAAAGGTTTTAAATCGGGATTAAGTGCTAAATTAGGATTAAATTCAACAATCATTAATACAACAACAACCACACCATTTTATCCGTCACAAAGGGTAATTTGTCATGGGATAGGTAATAATACAAACATAGTCTTTAAGAAAGATACCGTCACGATAAGCTATTCAAAATCAACGGATAACGGGCAAACATGGGTTACTAACAATACTATAATTAATGGTACTGGATCAAAGGCTACGCCCTCCATTTCATGTGACGGACAGAACATAACAATAGCTTATCTTAATAATACTGGTACAACTTATCATGTTACTGTTTTAGTTTCAACGAATAACGGAACTTCATTTATAACTTATGTTCCAGTTAAAGCCAATATAAGTAATACTTACGGATTATATCCAAATATTGTTTTAAATGGACAAAATATTAGTCTTTCATGGATAACATCAGGTACAGAAATAATTTATATCAATTCTTCAAATCAAGGTTTGACATGGTCTAACCAAAAGAAGGTTTATGAAATACCAGCAGTACCAGAATGTACACCATCAATGCCAGCATTTACATTTTGGAATTATTACTATTCCACGATGGAGAAAAATCAGAACGATGTTTTTATCGGCGCTATAGGAGGAAAAGTTATATGGTACTGGAATATTTTAGACTTAGATTGCTATTATGATTATTCCCCGACATATAGATTTACCTTTTTCAATTCGTCCGACCAAGGTCTAACATGGTCGAATAGTTCCGTTACTTTTGCAGGTACTAATGCCTATATTTATCCATCTTTAACGATAACAAACAATACACATTTTTACGTGTCATGTTCTTTAGGAACTGTTTTTGATGTTTACGTCATTAACACCACTAATGCAGGTGTGACATGGAATACACCTTTAAGAATAGATACTGTAGGAACTGGTAGTAATAAAGCTCAATACCCAACGATAACAACGAATTCAACTGGTTATCCTATAGTGTTTTATCAGCAAGATAATACTACAGTAAACTATGATAACATAGTCTATCGAACTTTTAACGGTTCAACATGGCTACCTTTAAACACCATGAACAATTTAACAACCAGTAATCTACAGAATCAATATCCAAATAGTGAAGTAAACTTTACTGGTAATTGTACCGTCTTAGTATTCGTTAATGGTACAGCTTCATTAAAAAATATAACTTATGCTAATTTTGGTGTTTGTCAATACATTACAGTAACAACCACAACAACTACCACTACAACGACTACATCTACAACAACAACAACTATACCTACCACTACTACGACATTACCTACAACAACTACCACAATTCCAACAACTACAACATCTACCACTACTACCAGTACAACAACATCAACAACCACAACCAGTAGTACCACTACTACATCTACTACTACGACAACAACAACGAGTACAACAACAACTACATTACCACAATTCACTACTTCAGAAATAGATCTATACTCAATAATGACTTACTCGAACTTTTACTTTTTCCCAAAATTTAAATACAATTATTTATAAAATACATGATAAAAGATAATTATGAGATTTTTGTTAATATTGAGTGTATTTTTTCTATTATCATTTACAACGGTTTTAAGTGCAAATTATAATTATTGTTATCAAGAAACAGCAAACATTTCTACTGATTGCGGTAGTTTAAATACGGGTAATTATGCTTTTTATGACAAATATTTTATAGTGAATTACAGTAAACCCGTATTTTCAAACCAATACGGTTCTTATTGGAAGTTTAAACATGGTAATCCCTCGATAATAGAAAATATCTCAATTCCCGTTTCATGTTGGAACTATAATAATGTTTCATTAAAAATAAACAGCGTTTATGAGAATACCAATTTTCAGAGATTTAGTAGTGGTGAATGTTTTGATGGTACTAACTGGAATCTGATAAGTCTTAATATGACTTCCGCAAATGACGGAATGGTCGGAGGCGGTTATTGTGGTTTAATAAACCTAATAGACGGACAATTTTATAGTCATGCGACTTATGTCGTTGGATTGGGTTGTACTTTAAACTGGGCTAATGGTTTTGATTTAACTAACGGATCAGTCTATGAAGAAGCTATGAATTGGAATATTACAGTACCTCCTTTATACGTGGTGGATTTTAGCCAATTAAACTATATTAGGCAGTTCGGAACTATCATCTCAAACCATAATCGTTGTTATGACACTATTACCCTACTCCACAATATAACTTATATCATAAAAATTGATAACAATCAATCTACGGTCTTGGTCAACGCCTACGAACCTTGCGAATATGGTTGTGACAATTCTACAAACACGTGCAACGTTGCACCGTCACAGGAATATACTACTTATGGATTGTATCTTTTAGGAATTATTATTGCTATTTTACTGATATTGATTTTAATAAAGGTGCTATCAAGATGAATATAAGTCAACCAGTCATTTTAATAGGGTTATTAATAGCCTTTGCAGTTTGTTTATTAGTGTTTAACAATCTACCGAACTGGATAAGGTATAATACTAATCTTTCCCTATTGACTGTAATAACATTTTTTGCGGTATTTAGTTTCCTATTTGTCTATTACGGGTTTATCAAGGAATATTATGATTAAGCGGGATTATAATTTGTAGTTAATTCATAAGGCGTAGGATAACCAGTTCCCGAAACACGTCTAACTGTTAAAAAGAAACCGCCCTCTCCTAAAACATCACTTGTTAAATCAGTAACACAGCAATAATCACATCTATCTGTTATAGGATAAAATACTCCTGCTTCATTTTTGAAATACAAACACCATTCAGTATTGTTTATTGAGGCGGTGAAATAATTATCTACTTCCGTAAAATAATAATAATCCTCATCATTATTAGGAACTCCATTATAACCTAATCCCGTGCCAGTAGTTCTATGTATTGTTATTGGTACACCCCCCGATGTCGGAATATTACAAGCATAATCTAAATCGTCACTATCTGGTATATCAAAATGGTTTATAGGACTATCACATCTTGGTCTACAAGTACAGTCATACTGATAGGCATTTTTCTCGCAAAAATTAACAAGAGTACAATCAGAATCCTGTTCACATTGTTCTAACCCGTTTTTGATACCGTCACCACAATAAGCGGGATTGACGGTACTATTGCTAATCGGTGTATAAGTAAAGAATTTAATTAATGGCCATAGAGAAGCAATAAAAACTATTAACAGTAAACAAACTAAAAAATAAACAATCTTATTTCTTTTCTTCTTGGCTAACTGATACCAAAAAGCTATGATTATGACAATAGCTATTAAAGTAATGATAAAAGATGCGACATGACAAAACGCCCATGTAAATAAATTACATAATGCTATTAAAATCCATTCAAGGGCATTAGCGGGATGGTGTGGACATAATATACCGCAACCGTCAGCTTTTACTATGGGTATTGCTAATAATGATAAGAATAAGACTAAGAGATTTTTCTTTAGCATATAATAAGTAGTATATAATTATTTATTTAAAATTGTATAACAAATAACTATGAAACTATATTTTTTATTAGTTCTATTTGGATTTTTGATTATTATTAATTCCGTAAATGCTATAGATGTTAGTTCTTGTTTACAAATTAATCAAAGCGGTTACTATCAGTTTAGCGGTAATATAACAAGCGATTATGGTATATGTTATACCTTAGAGAACCTTTATTCATGTATTGCTATAAACTCAAGCGATGTTACTTTAAACTTAAACGGTAATTCCCTAATAGATCTAAACGGTTCTTGTAATTTTGGAATAAGAATATTACCAAAAAACTTAGGTGATACTAATGATGTTTGGGATAACATAAAAGTTCAGAATGGATATTTATATGGGTTTCCTGTTAGTTCGATAGTTTCTCAAGGCATGACAAACACTCAATTTTCTAATTTAACCATAACCAATAAGAACGGTGATGGTTTTCTGTTTATGGGTAATAACACTAATGTAGTGATAAGCAATAACAATATTTATACAATACTTTTTAACATACATCAAGAATGTTATTCTTGTTCTATAACCGATAATAAAATGCTTTCAACCGATGGTGTTTATGTTAAAGGAAGAGATAACGATATTGAAAGGAATCAATTAGGGTTTTATATCGACAATACCACTAATTGCTTTAGGGATTATTACCCTTTAGATACTGGTTTAACAATAGAAGATGCTAATAATACCTTATTTAAAAATAATGAGATAATTTCTTTATTGGGAATTGATGTTAAAGGAGTTAGTTATAATAACTACATAAAAAACAATAATTTTGAAACTTACTTTCAATATGGGTTAGGAGATTTAAAACCCGCTCAGTTTAGTAGTACAACAAGGAATAATGTCTTTTGTTCAAATCAAGAAACAAAATATATTCCAACGGTAGTTTGGAATAGTCATCTACAAATATGGGATTGCTATTATTCTACTAATACGGTTAATGCTTATTCTTATGTCACTAATAGCGGAACTAATAACACTATAACTCAATTCTGTACTGGTTCTTGTAGTTCTTGGTTATGCGACAATAACTATTTGATTTATTTAAATTCAACTTGCGGTGTTTCACAAAATTACACTTGTGAGTATGGTTGTTCTCAAACAGCTTACGGTTCTACTTGTATCGGTAGTTCTACTAACAATTTAGTGACTACAACCACAATACAAGTTTATAACGGTTCTTATACTCAACCAATAGTAAACACTACTGATTTACAAGAAGCGGGGTTATCTTGGCTAAGTCCATTCTTCACACCTTTATTATGGATATTTGTTATTGAATTGATTATTTCATCTATAATATCTTGGTTCTCTAAACAAGCTATGTCTTTTCCGATTGTCATGTTTATAATGACCGCATTACTCGGTTACATGGGTGTATTACCACAAGAGATAACGTGGCTTACTTGTATAATAACAGCGTTAGCCTCGGGAATAATGTATAAAATGACGGTTAAATAGGTGACTAAATGACGGATACTATTAATATAGAATATCCATTCATAGCTTTTATAAGTGTTTTTGAGATCGTATTAGTTTTTCTTTTAAGCATGAGTAATATTACAGTTACGGGTATTGGTACTATTCCCGATAGTCCAACAAGCTTATTAGGTATTCCCTATTATGCTTTAAATTTATTATGGTTCTTTCTAAAATTATTGATAGTTCCAACTGTGCCAATAACTTTAAAATTCTTATCAACTTTAATCTTAGTCCCGATAAGTTTAGTTTTTGGTTGGATCATATTCAAAGTAACTCTTTCGATTGTTGCTATCATAGGTTCATTCGTTCCTTAATTACAATACTATGAAATTACCAAATAGATAACCAATCTAAATAGTATTAAGTCATTTCTTTGATATTTTATGTTATGGTTTACTCAAGGTTATTATCAAAATAACCTATGTATATAGTATGCTTTTAACCGATTTTCCCATGACAAATATTTATACAACCTATTTAGAACATATTTAAGTATAATTATTCTAAATAGATAATTATGAAATCCTCTACTAAATGGGAATTATTCCTTATCTTAAGCCGAAATCCTCAAATTAAAACACATGATTTAACAGAAAGAGGTTTTAAAGCTCAAACCATTAGGCGTTATCGTAAAGCTTATCAACAAGCTGAAATTCAACTGTTGGGATTAAAATGAAATTTGAAAATCAATTACCCGATACTGAAGAAAGACGTTTTAAAATAAAATGTTCTAAATGTGGAAATGAAATATTATTTATAGAAATTAGGAGTTTCAAAGAAATAAAAAAGAAATACGGGATTAAATGAACCTTAAACCATCTACAATTTATGGAGAATGGGTTAAAGAAGAAACTGTTAAAGAAACTTTTAAGAACATTAAAAGGATTATCAGTTCTGATAAAAAATATAATGATAATCCAGTTATTGTTCAAATATTAATGTTGGAGAGGGTGTTATTAGATGGATAAAAAGAAAGATGAAAAGGGAAAAGAGATTAGTCTTATAGATCTGATAAAGATTGTTTTTTCAGATGAAAACTTAAGTAGATTGACAAAAATGGCTTCTAAGGAATTTTTAGAAGCAAAGAAGAAAGCAGAGAAGAAACGGGATAAAAAATGAAAGATAAAGAGAGGATTGAAAGATTAAGGGGAATTTGTATAGAATTATTAAATTATATTGTAATTATTGGATTTTTCAATATTGGTGTTATTTATTCGATTTTCCTTAACACTTTAGCCATATTGATTATAAATATAGTTGTTTTTGTTGTAATGATGTTTTTTTTTTGTTATGAAATAGATAGGGATAAAATGTTAATAAAAATACTATGTCCAAAGTGCAAAAGTGATTGGTTACAAAAGACGGGTTTAACCAATCGTGGATTTCAGAAGTATAGATGTTTAAAATGTGGAAAACAGTTTAGCGTGATTAAATGAGGGCTATTTGCAAATTCTGTAGTAGATTAACAAAAGCTAAAAACCTTATTATCGATAGTGACGGGAAACCGATCTGTTTTAAATGTCACTTAGAACATAAAGATAGGAAATGCGTTAAATGTGATTGAATGGATACACTAAAATTTGAAGAAGAATTTAGAATAAGAGTAACAAATGAATATAATAAAGATATTATAAACGATTTGGGGTATATTGAGGTTATAAAATGGTTTAATGGGAAAATTACTATTAGATGGTGTCAAGAAGAATATATGGCTTTAGGGATTACTGATTTAAAAGAATTACTTTCAAAAATGGAATCTTTAGAATTAAATAAAAAGAATTTAAAATTAACTAAAACCTTTTAGTGATTGAATGGATATTCTTAGTTTAATTTTTGGCGTTATTGTTGGTTGTACTTCTTGTTTTATAGGAATATTGATTAAGATTAAATTAGGTGACTTTTTCTATATATTATGGGATTTAATCAAAAAAAGAAAAGAGATCTTTACTGTTAATCCAAAATTACCAAATACTATGGATTTTGAGGTTCTCGAAAGTGTTACTAAAAAAAGTGATGAAAACATTACACCAGTTAGTAACACCGATAAACCAAAAAATAACGAACCATCGAAAGAAGTAAAGGATAAGGTTTAGAAAGAATGGCTAACACTTCACAAAACACCCGTAAATACGTAATCTCAGTGTTGGCTATTCCTAAACAATCGTGATGATATGAAAAAACTGATAAATTGGTTGAGGCTTATAAAGTTTATTCTATTCAACACTAATTATTGGGAATGTTGCAGATGCAAGTCTATTAATGGCAATCTAAGGTTATTTTGTGGTAATTGTGGTGAGATGGTGAAACCATGAAATCAAATAAAGAAATCTGTTGGTTATGCCAAAAGGAATATCATAAAGTGACTGATTGTCCTTTGTGGGAAGATGCGAAGAAGATAACTATAGCGAGATTAAAAACAATGCCAGATAATATGAGGTTGAGTATAGGATAACATTGAACAAGGTGATATTATGGTGACATTACAGTTAACAAAAATGGAATTGCAAGAACTTAAGTTATGGGGAGTTACCTACAAGAATATGCAAGAGGAAACTGGATTGAAATGGGATGATGACCAAGAAAGGATTCTTGAAAAGTTAAAGAAGGTTAAATTATGAAATCAAATAAAGAAATAATATACAACACTTTACCAAACGGACTAACAATCGCACAAGTTCCTGTTACTTGCGATTATTCAAAATGTGGTCAATCTGGAATACTAAGAGGCATAAGAATGGTCTTAGGAGTTTCAATATTTATGATAACTAAAGGGATAGAATACAAATTTAAGAGATGGTTTCATGGTAAATAAAGAAATCAAGTTTAGAACCGATACAGTTGTAGATGCTTTGATTTTGAAGGATTTTCTACAAGATATTGTAGATGGTAAAATCAAGAAGTTTGGTTTTTATCATAACAGGAGATATTTTCAAATAATAGATGTGGTAGAATGAAATCAAATAAAGAAATCAAAGAGAAATTGAATATAGATAAAAAGCATTTTGTAACAATAGAAGACATAGAAGGTGTTAGTTTTACTCTTAAAGAATGGAATCAGTTAAAATCAGAAATATTGCAGAAGATAAAGGAATTGGAGAAAGATAGAGATGACTTATGGGGTAAAGGTGGAGAATTATTATCAGAAAATATAGAATTAAAAGGATTGTTAAAGGATTCACAGAAAGAGATTGAAATTGAACAGACTGAAAAGTTTAAATCAAGAAATTGGGCTTCAAGTCTATTAGATGAACAAAACAAGTTAGAATCCCAACTCCAAGAACAAAGGAATAAAATAAAGGAAAGGATTGAGGAACTTTCTAAAAAGAAGTATCATTATGTCATAAAGATTACAGACGATAAAGGAATTGAACTCAAGAAGTCAATCAAAGAATATCACAAAGCAGGGACATTGGATTGGTGTGAAAATTGTAAAGCAATAGAAGAATTAAAATCCCTTTTGGGTGAGAAAGAATGAAATTTGATATTTGGAAGACGGGAAATCCTATAAGACAAATGGGTAGAAGACAAGCATTACCATCAAGATTTTGGTTGTATTTCAAGAGAGAGTTTTTATCTAATAATAAATCGCTAGCTTCTGCTTTTTGTGGTGAATTAAAAGATGGATTTAAAATAGATATTGACCCAAAAGTTAATCCAGATTTAGTTTATGATATAACAAAACCGTTTCCTAAAGAATTTCATAATAGGTTTGATGTAGTATTTGCCGACCCGCCTTATAATGAACAATTTGCTAAAGAATGGGGTGTTAAATATCCTAAACCATCAGTAATATTAAAGAATTTAGGTGAGATAGTTAAACCAAATGGTATTTTATCTATGCTACATATTTTGATAATGCCACCACCAAAAGGGTTTGTTAGACATAGTATAATTGGTATTCCTTGTGGTTCTTATAATGCGACAAGAGTTTTGAATGTTTATACAAAAGAAAATTCCAAAAGAGAAAACTTTATTGAAGTTGTGATTGGAAAGGAGAAAGAAAGTATGTCATCTATTGGATTGGATTTTAGAGAAATTAAAGAAGAAGGTTGAATGAAATATGACCAATAAAGAAACAATAGCAATGATTCCATCGTATAACGAAGAAAGGACTATTAGGGAAGTCATAACAAGATGCAAAGAAGTAAATACTTTTCCTTTAGTCATAGATGACGGTTCAACCGATGATACTTTTAACATATCAGAAAAATTAGCAATAACATTAAAGCATGATGAAAACAAAGGCAAGGGAGAGGCTTTAAAGACTGCTTTCAATTATTGCAGGAATATTGATTTTAATTATATTGTAATGATTGACGGGGATTTGCAGTTCAATCCTTATGAGATACCAAAATTGATAGAGGCATTGAAAGATTGTGATTATATTATCGGTCAAAGGGATTGGTTACAAGTTCCTTTCAGGCATAGGTTTGGTAATTACATTTGGATTAAGACTTTCAACTTTCTTTACGGAACAAATCTTAAAGACACTAACTGTGGCTTTGTTGCTATGAAAAGAGAAGTCATGTTAAGATTAAAAGTAAGTTCTGGTTATATCGTGGATAATGACATGCTAATTCAAGTAATTAAAATGGGTTATAAAGTAAGGAATGTTCCTGTTTCAGTTAGATATGACAGTAAAAGAGGATTGTCTGGAATAAGAATGGTAATCGGGATTTTGATATTCATCGTAATTCAGAGGTTGAAACCGTGAAATCAAATAAAGAAATCAAAGAGAATCTTTCAACTGAAGCAGAGCTTCCGAAAGATTCATCAAAGACGATTAAGGTATTGAATCTTTATGCAGGGATAGGTGGTAATAGGAAGCTATGGGATAATGTTGAA
>Ga0315285_10003893_pt1 | contig 15506 bp, 7 predicted proteins | sample YL17G09_36_MG_FD_203698 | JGI IMG/M metagenome (GOLD analysis project Ga0315285, IMG submission 203698) | Sediment microbial communities from Yellowstone Lake, YNP, Wyoming, USA - YL17G09_36 | ecosystem: Environmental > Aquatic > Freshwater > Lake > Sediment | place: USA: Wyoming | collected...
GCGGTGGACACGGTCGTGGCGGCCTGGTCAGAGGAGGCACTGGCCGCGTTGCGAGACGACCCGGCGCTGGCCGCAGCCCGGGCAACTCCGCTCGCGCCTCCCACGCCTCCCCTGGAGAAACCCGCTCCTCGTCCCGGTGCGCTCCAGACCTACATCTTCAAGGTGACCTACCTGCAGGACCCCGACGTCTGGCGCACGATCGAGATCGCCGGGCACCAGACGCTGGACGACCTGCACGGCGCGATCCAGGATGCCGTGGACTTTGACCGCGACCACCTCTACTCGTTCTACATGAGCGGCCGGGCCTGGGATGAGAGTACTGAGTACGCCCATCCCAGTGCCAAGGGGCCCAGTGCCGCGCGGGTCAAGATCGGCGACCTGAACCTGCGCATAAGGCAGCGCTTCCTGTACCTGTTCGACTACGGCGACGAACACCGTTTCGAGGTGCAACTGGTGGGCGTCAATCCCGATGCGCCGAAGGGCAAGTATCCCCGCGTGGTCGAGCGTAACGGGGAGAATCCGCCGCAGTACGGGGAATGGGACGAGGACGAGGAAGAGTGGGATGAGGGCGATGAGGAATGGGATGAGGATGAGGAGGAGTGGGACGAGGACGAGGAAGAAACGTAGGCACGCTCAGTTGGTCGCTCCCGCTCAAACGCAACAGAGTTCCTACCTTAAGTTATTCCCTCATCCGTGGTGGGATGATCCGGATGGTGGTAAACCAGTTGCTTGCGGACGGCACGGGCGACCAATGGAGCGACGTTCCCAAGCCCATCCAGTGAGAGTTTGCCATCCTGGTACATCTGATACCATTGCCGGCGCTGGCGAATGACCCGCTCGTCATCCCGCAGATGTAGCTTTTCCAGGGTGAATCCGGCGCGCTCCTGCTCTCCTTGCGGTACTGTGTCGGTGAGAACCAGTTGCAGGGAGGGCAACAGAATCTCAAACCAATCATCGTTGACCTGGAAAGGATCGAGCACTGCCTCGTCCAACGTTCCTTTGCTGCTGTTGATCCAGCCCGATACGTAGCGATAGTTGTTCCAATCGTAAGCCAGGCGGGGATAGTTCTCACAACTCAAGTAGTGATCCACCGTTCCCACTGGCTCATACATCACCGAGTAAGCACACAGATTGTCAAACCCGTCGGCCAGTTGGCTCTTGAACTCCCCCCACCGGTTTGGGGGGCGTGACCCCTTTGGCAACTGCCCATTTTCATCCATGTTTTGGTCCAACCATTCATTACCAGGCTGACGCACTTTGTTATCAAAGTCCGGCGGCTCTGATGGAGGGGCAAAACGCTTCATTGAGATTTCACCGCTTCGCGCTTGGGTAACAGGTCCGTCTCTACCAGCCAACGTGGCCAGAAAGGGTCGTGACCCGGCAGAAGTCGCAAGAGTTCCTGGTGAATCTGGGCTTTGGTTCTGAGATGCTCTGGATATTGATCCATCACTTCCCCTCGCATGAACGCTTCGGCAGTCTCAATAGTCAGCTCTGCTTCTCTGGAGCGTGCCTGCTGGAGACCAAAGACTTCTGAGGTCAGCCAACCGACGACGTCACCCTGCTTTGCCCAGGATATCTGGGTGAGTGTGACCTCCTTGCTGTCTTTGAGGTCGAACAGGAACAGTTTATCCAGGGTATCGTCAAAGTGTGGCTCAACAGAGGCCAGAACCAGCGGTGAGTGTGTCGTCACAACCACCTGGGTTTTGATCTCTCTCTGCAACTCAGTTACTGCGTCCAACATGGCCGGCAGTAGAGAGCGCTGCCAGCGAGGGTGCAGGTGTGCTTCTACCTCGTCCATCAGTAGAACCAGTCGATCTGTTGGTTCGCGATTTAGAAGTTGTGAGGCCTGGATGTGCTCATACCACGTCCAGACCAGCAGATAGGCTAATCCCAGGATACGTTTCATGCCCGCCGAAGCGTAGATCACCGGAATGTTGCCATAGGGCAGATCAATGGTTGGAATATCGCGCACGTCCTCAATCGAGACCCGGGTTGGGGCCCCCGGTCTCATCCATTCGCTTGGGTGTGGGGAGAGCCTTTCGATCACCCGTGAAAGGACTTTGAAAGGGGATGTCCTGTGCTGGGATGGTTGGTACTGCCACCTGACCCAATCGTCAATCAGGCCATTGCACAGCGCCTTCCCATTTTCCTGCAAGCCGTTCCACAGGGTATCAGGCGTGAAGTGGTAGGCTCCTGAGCGTGCCTGGCCGAATGTTGCAGGAGGTGATAGTGGAACTGAAAACCCTGTACTACTGCGAGCCTGGTCCCAAACAGAGAAACCGCCATCCACACGAACGTAGATGGCCAGAGAGGGTATCGAAACCCGAAACTCAGCCGGTTTGGTCCATCGCTGACTCTTGAAATCGAACTTGCTGGTTATTGGGCCAACCTCACCCATCTCGCTGATGACGCGATAAGTTATGGTGGGCTCATCTTTTCCTCGTTGAGGCCAGGCCGGGTTGCCGGCCCACGTGCCGGTCAGCGCCCACCAGATCACGTCCAGCAAGAAAGTCTTGCCCAGGCCGTTGTCGCCGGTGAAGAGATTGAGCCGGTCACCCAGTTCGATATCGAAAACCGGTACAGGGCCGACATTCCTCAAGCGGAGTTCTTTTAACACCACATCACCCCCTGCCAAACCTTCTACCGTGTTGTGTCGAGACCGCTATAGTATAGCGTAAGCTTGGGGACAAGTCAAACGTCAGCAAGTTGCCATGCTTCGCAATCCCTCGCACTGATTTGCACCAGCGGGCAGGACGATGAGCCTCGCAAGATCTGGGTGATGAGCCGCATCCTGGAATATGCGCGCTTTGACGACGTCTGGCGTTACGTCACCCCCTCTGACCTGCGGCAGTATTTCGAGCGGCTGCATCTCCGCCCACAGGTCCGTCAGGTGTGCGCCCACGCAATCGGGGTGTGGAACCGCCGTGGACGCCAACGGTCGCCGGGGTGAAGACGGTCAGCGGCACGATTGTCTCTTCCGGCGACAGGCCGCCGTGGACGTAGATCCCTGCGCCCGCTTCGGCAAAGCGATACGTGCTGCGGGCCGCCAGGTAATTGGTCGGCAGGTCGAAGCGTTCTCGCTCGAAGACGTAGCACTCGAAGCGCACGTTGTCCGGCAGCGCCGCCAGTTCCTTATCGCTGATGGTCACGTAGCGGTGGTGTTGATCGCTCACCCGGCTGGCATAGAAGCACCGGTCAATCGGGTTGGGCGCCTCGGCCGGAATGCGAGTTGAGCCGTGGTCGGAGACGACGATCACGACCAGGTTGTGCTCGGCCCCGATCCGTTCGGCAAACGTCCGCACGTCCCCGGCCAGCGCCCGCAGCCGCTGGCGGACGGCCGCGCTGGTGGGCACCCCAGTCTGTTGCTCGTCTTCGTGCAGGATCTTGTCTACCGGCGTATAGTTCAGGAAGTAGACGTCGTGTTCCCGCCGCTTGACCGAGCGCAGCACGCCAATGCCGGATAGATAGCGCACCCGTCGCCCGCCCAAGGCCGACTCCCAGGCCGCCAACGTCGGCTTCTCGTAGGCCGTGCCGCGGAAAGGTTCCGGCTGGCCGATGAACAGGCACTTTTTGCTGACTTCGGTGCAGGAGGGCAACATCGCCAGGTGGGGGATGGATCGTTCGGCAAAGAAACCCTGCGCCTGGAGGTAGCGCGCCAGGTCGGGGAGGAACTTGCCGTTGAGGTTGTCCGCCACGACGATCAGCACCGGGGCTGGACCGGCCAGCCGGTCGCGCAGCGCCAATAGCCCCTGATAGGCCATGCGGGGATAGGTCAGCCGCAACGCCGGGTAGTGGGCGTAGAGCCATTCGGCGTAGGCGTCGGCCTGGGCGGCGATTTCCTTGTCGTACTGGCCGATCTCCTCCAGCCAGAAGCGGTAGGGCAGGTAGTGTTCGACCGCCCAGTCCAGCCACTCGTCGGCGCTCCAGGTCCCGGCCGGGTTCGGTTGTGGCGGGCGCGGCGGCGCGATGGGCGGTTCCAGGATTTCGGTGAGCGTAGCCGAACCGTCGGCCAGTTCCTGCTCCAGGTGGTCGTGGATGGGGGCGATCTCCTGCTCCACCTGGCGGGCGCTGGTTTCGTCGCTGGCCCAGGCGGGGACCTCGACGCCCTCCAGTTCAGCCAGCCGTTCCCGGCCGGTGATCTCGTGCACCTGGATGCGCTCTGGGCCGTACTTGTCCTGCGCCGCCCGCAGCCAGGCAGCGCAGGTGGGGTGGCGGACGACGACCGTCAGCGGTTGGCCCGCGTGGATGGCTTCGACCATCCGGGCGTAGACAGGGACGTAGTCGGTGATGGTCTCGATCAGGATGTGGGCGGGGGCCGGTTTGAGGATGCGCGCATGATCGAAGTAAAGTTGGGTAGAGCTCATTTGACCGCCTCACTCCAACATCTGATTATGATTGGTTCACCCGCATTTTGCGCCACCACCACAAGGTGGCGGCTCCACTGAGGGTTACTATGAGCCCAACACCCACCCATAGAAGCCATCGGTACTGCTTCCATCTCTCCCCCGGACTAGCAGGCCCTTCTCCATAATCTCCAACCAGTACAAACCCGGCCCAATAGTACGGCTCCGGATGCTCTTTCCGCGTCTCCATCTGTGCTAGCCGCAGTGCTTCGGCTTTGGGCACCCCTGCCCGCAAGTGGGTGTAGAACTGCTCCATCAATTCTGCCGTCGCTTCGTCATCCACCGGCCACAATGTGGTTAGCAGACTGGGAGAGCCAGCCCGCAAGAAGGCCCGCTCTAGCCCCACCAGTTCGTCTCCGCTGCTCAACTCTCCCAGGTGTGTCTCGCATGCGCTCAGCACCACCAGGTCCGTCTGCGGCAGGTCCAGATTGAACACCTCGTGCGTCTCCAGGCGGCCATCCTCACTCTCGTCTGGCTGGAGCAAGATGGCCGAGAAAAGGGGACTCTGAGGACTGTACTCGCCGTGAGCAGCCAGGTGAACCAGGTTGTATTCCCCTGCCTGGATCTTGAAGCGTCTCTCGGTGGCTTCTGTTCCGGTGATGGGTTGAGTCCCATAGAGGGTGGCTACGGCCTGGGCTTCCTCCACAACGTAGGATAGACGCTGCCCGCCAGGCGCGTCAGGGTTCGCGAGGGCCAGGAGGGTATCGGCCTGAGAGTGGCGTTTCTCGAAGATGAACGGCAGGCTGCTGACGCTGGGGGCATAGAAGAGGGTATAGCCGTCTAACAGGGTTCTCTCCCCGTCATAAAGGAGACCGAAGGGGAGGTAGTGTAGCAGGTCGTGGGGGATGATACCTAGTCGGGGGGGAGCATCAGTGTTAGCAGGAGGCAGGTGCTCCTGCACCGGGGTGATAAGCCAACCGTAAAGGGCCTTGGCTGGCAATTGCCAGGCGTCAGGCAGCATGAGATTGGCTTTCATCTGTGCCAGGAGCGCATCTGCTTGCTGACGCAGTGCCTGTCGGGTGACGGAAACGACTTCAGTGTGGAAGATCCCTGAGCCGACGACAAAGATGACCGTCTGCTCCTCGCCAACGAAATAGGAGACCAGGATGGTATCAGGAGCTTGCTCCCGCAGCAGGGCCTGGGCTTCTTCCAGCGTTAGGGGGTTCACGCTGATCAATTCAGCATACTCAGGGTTGGTCAGTGGGAGCTGGATGAGGAGTTCCTCATACTCCCGACGGGAGACTTCCAGGTTGGCAGTAATATGGTCGATGGCCTGCTGGCTGCGGTGGTCAGCGGGTTTGGACCATTCTTCTTGGAGTTGGCGTTCCAGGGCAGCCAGGTCGCCGTGCAGTTGGGCCTCGCGTTCGATGAGGTCAGGGGCCTCGCTATCTTTCGGGTTTATATGCTGGTTGCCCAGGAGGTTGAGAAAACTCCGGGCACGCCCTCGCTCGGCGTAGTGGAAGGCCTCGACTTCGCGCCCTTGGATCAGGAGCAGGTCGATGGCACGATGATAGTGATCGGTTGTGCTGGCAGCAAAGGCAGTTTGTAGTGCCTCACCACCAAGTTCTTCATAGATAGATTCCACGACCACAACCGCCTGAAGTGCGTATTCTAGAGCTTGGTTTTCTTGCTCCAATGTTTCGTGAATCTCGGCAAAGTTATCCAGAACCACTGCTTCCCCCATTCGCTTGCCGATTTCTTGGAAGATGTGCAAAGCTTGTCGGTAGTGAACCAACGCTTGTTCATAGTCGGATAGATCGTAGTAAACCGCTCCGATGTTGTTTAACGTCGCCGCTTCCCCTGCACGGTCGCCAATCTCCCGCCGAATAGGCAGCGCCTGCTGGTAGTAGTCCAGTGCTTGCACATAGTCGGACAGAGTGCGGTATACCGTTCCGATGCTGCTTAGCATTGCTGCCTCATCATGCCGGTCACCAATCTCTCGGCAGATAGAGAGCGCCCGCTGTAAGCAAGTCAAGGCTTGACTGTGGTCGGCTAAGCTTTCGTAAGCCATACCGATGTTGCCAAGTGCCACCGCCTCTCCATCTAAATTGCTTATCCCGCGCGCAACGTACAACGCACGCTGGAAGTACTCTAACGCTCGTTCATAGTCAGAAAGGTTTCCATAGACTGCTCCGATGTTGTTCAGTGTGCCTCCTTCTCCTTCGTGGTCACCAATCTCCTGCTGGATCGCCAGTGCCTGCTGGTTGTAAGTTAGCGCTTGCTCATAATTGGCCCACTCACTGTAGACATCTCCAATGTGTCGCAGCGCAATTGCCTCTGCATATCGGTCGCCAGTATTCTGGAAGATGGCCAACGCCTGCTGATAGTAGGCTAGTGCCTGCTCGTAGTTGGATAGACCATGATAGACTCTCCCGATAGCGGATAGCGTCCTCGCCTCTTCATCTCGGGCGCCAATCTTCTGGAAGATGGCCAATGCTCGCTGTTGGTAGTCCAATGCTAGCTTGTTATTAGAGAGATAAGACTGGACATTTCCAGTGTTGCTTAGTGCTTTTGCTTCTACCAACCGGGCGCCGATTTTCACCGCGATGCTCAGTGCCTGCTGATAGTGATCCAAAGCTTGTTGGTAATCGCCCTGGTCTTCGTAGATTATCCCGGTGTTCATCAGCGTGTTTGCCTCTCCCCTCTGTTTGCCAGTTTCTCGATAAATCGGGAGCGCTTGCTGGTAGTAGATTAATGCCTGTTCGTAATCGGACAGGTGAAGATAGGCTGTCCCGATGTTGGCCAGTGTATCTGCTTCCCCTACCCTGTCAGCAATCTTCTGCGCAATGGAGAGTGCTTGCTGGAAGTAGATCAGTGCTTGCTCGTAGTCAGACAACGCACCGTAGACTATTCCGATACCGATCAGTGCTGATTCCTCTCCACTCTGGTCACCGACCTCCCGAAAGATGGATAATGCCTGCTGGTGGTGGGTCAGCGCCTGCTGGTAGTCTGACAGGCCACTATAAACTCCCCCAATACCGTCCAGCATTCTCGCCTCCCATGCCTTGTCACCAATTTCCCGAGATACGGAAAGCGCTTGCTGCTGGTAGATCAGTGCTTGCTGGTAATCGGACAGCATCTCATAGAGTATCCCTATAAAGCCTAGAGTCATTGCTTCTTTTGTCCGATCTCCTAGTTGCCGGTAGAGGGGCAGGGCAGATTGACAGGCATCCAGTGCTTCCTGGAAATCGCTGTGACGGTAGTGGTCACCACATTCTGCAAGCAACTCGTCGGCCTGGACATGGGTTGCTGGCGGCGTCGGGGTCTGGGCCGGCAAGGCGGCATGAGACAGTGTGCCTATTTCCAGAAAAACGGCCGCAAGTATCAAGCAGCAAGAGACAAGTATACTCCTCATCGGCTACCCCCATTTCAAACAACATTCTTTCCACCCAGGCCACGCCTCCGATGTCGCCAACGGAAAGTCCCGACCATACCCAGCAACGCAGCTAACCCTCCACAGCAGAGTCTCCGACTACTCTCACCTTCAACTGGTGTGGGTTGATGGCTCACCGTGGCTTGGCCCTGCACTCCAGCGTCCCCAACCAGCATGAATCCGGCCCAGTAGTATGGCTCCAGATGCTCTTTCCGCGTCTCCATCTGTGCTAGGCGCAGTGCTTCTGCCTTCGGCACTCCTGCCCGCAAGTGGGTATAGAACCGCTTCATCAATTCCGCCGTCGCCGCATCGTCCACTGGCCAGAGTGTAGTCAGCAAGCTGGGGGACCCCGCCCGCACAAAGGCTCGCTCTAACCCCACCAATTCGTCCCCGCTGCTCAACTCCCCCAGGTGTGTCTCACACGCACTCAGCACCACCAGGTCCGTCTGTGGCAGGTCCAGGTTGAATACCTCGTGCGTCTCCAGGCGGCCATCTTCGCTCTCATCCTCTGCCAGCAGAATGGCCGAAAAGAGTGGACTGTGAGGACTGTAATCACTGTGGGCGGCCACATGCACCAGGCCATATCTACCTGCCCGGGCCTTGAACTGCCCCTCAGTGGCCTCCTCGCCGACGAAAGGCTGGGTCCTGTAGAGTGCAGCCACAGCCTGGGCCTCTTCCACGGCATAGGAAAGATGCGGTGCACCAAGTGCGTCAGGGTTGGCAAAGGCCAGGAGGCTGTCTGCCTGGGGATGGCGTTTCTCGAAGATGAACTGCATGGTGCTGACGCTGGGGGCGTAGAAGAGGGTATAGCCGTCCAACAGGGTCTGTTCCCCATCATACAAGAGGCCGAAGGGGAGGTAGTGTAGCAGGTCGTGGGGGATGACACCTAGTCGGGGGGGAGCATCAGTGCTAGCAGGAGGCAGATACTCCTGTACCGGGGCGACGAGCCACTCGTAGAGCGCCTGGGCAGGCTCCTGCCAGGCTTGAGGGAGCAGAGGCGCGGCTCTCATCTGCGCCAAGAGTGCCTCTGTCTGCCGGTACAGTTCCTTGCGACTGACGGAGACAGTTGCCGCGTAGAAGGTCTCCGGCCCGATGATGAAGATAATAACCTGCTTCTCGCCGACGAAGTAGGAGACCAGGGTGACGTCGGGGGCCTGCTCTCGCAGCAGGGCTTGGGCCTCCTCCAGAGTGAGAGGGCTAATGCCGACCAGGGCAGCGTATTCTGGGTTGGTGAGTTGAAGTTGGGTAAGGAGGTCCTCGTACTCCTGGCGGTGGGCTTCCAGGTTGGCCCTGACATGGTCAACGACCTGCTGGCTGCGTTTTTCTTCGGGTTTGTCCCACTCCTCTTGGAGTTGACGTTCCAACCCGGCCAGTTCACCCCGCAGTTGGGCCTCCTGTTGGATGAGCGTGGGATCCTCACTGCTCTTGGGATTCACACGCCGATTACCTAAGAGGGTGAGCAAGATACGAGCACGCCCTCGCTCGGCGTAGTGGAAGGCCTCGACTTCGCGCCCCTGGGTCAGGAGCAGGTGGATGGCACGACCGTAGTACTCGGATATACTGGCAGCAAAAATGGTTTTCAACGCCTCGGTGCTGAGTTTGCCATAAATAGATTCCACGACCACAATTGCCTGAAGTGCGTATTCCAGAGCATGGTCTTCTTGCTCCAATGCTTCGTGAGCCTCGGCGAGGTTATTTAGTGCTATCGCCTCCCCATCCCGGTCACCAATTTCCTGAAAGATGGACAGAGCCTGTCGGTAGTAATCCAGACTCTGCTCGTAGTTGGAGAGACCGTGATAGACTACCCCAATGTTACTGAGCGCCGTCGCCTCCCCTGCCCGGTCACCGATCTCCCGAAAAATGAACAAAGCCTGCTGATGAGAGGTCAGGGCCTGCTGGTAGTCAGATAGTTGACGATAGATTATCCCGGCGCTGTCTAATGCCGTCGCCTCCCCTTTTCGGTTGCCGATGTCTCGAAAGATAGACAATGCCTGTTGGGAATAAGCCAGAGCGTGCTCACAGTCAGAAAGATCCCAGTAGATCACACTGATGTTGTTCAGTGTGCCTGCCTCATTTGCTCGGTCACCGATTTTCCGAAAGATAGTCAGAGCTTGCTGAAAGTAGGTCAATGCCTGCTCGTAGTCAGCCAGATCGCGATATACCGCCCCAGCATTGTTCAACGTCTCTGCTTCCGAAGCTCGATCTCCAACCTGCCGCCAGATGGACAGTGCTTGTTGGTAATAAGCCAGCGCCTGCTCATAGTCAAAGAGGCGATAATAGTCCCTCCCGATGTTGTAAAGTGCCGTCGCCTCCCCTATCCGGTCGCCGATCTCCCGAAAAATGAACAGAGCTTGCTGATGATAGGTCAGTGCCTGCACATAATCGTAGAGAGTGTGGTAAATTTCTGCAATGTTGTTCAGGGCCCCTGCCTCTCCCGGTTTATTGCTGATCTCCCGTCGGACGTGCAATGCCTGCTGGTAGTAGGTCAGCGCTTGCTCGTAGTCAGAGAGATAGTAGTAGACCATCGCGATGTTGCCCAACGCCGTTTCTTCTCCATCTCGGCTGCCGATTTCCCGAAAAATGGACAAAGCTTGCTGAAGGTAGGTCAACGCCTGATCATAGTTGGACAAATCGCGGTAAATCAGGCCGATACTTCCCAGTGTCCTCGCCTCCGCATCCCGATCGCCTGATTGCCGATAGAGTGACAGGGCAGTCTGGCAGGCCTCCAGTGCTCCTTGGAAGTCACCATAATCGTGCCGGGTGTCACATTCTTCCTGTACATCGGCCTGGACTTGCTCCATGATGCTTAGCGTCATTGCCTCCCCTGACCGATCGCCAATCTCCTGTTGGATGAACAGCGCTTGCTGAAGGTAGGTCAGCGCCTGCTCGTAGTCCGATAAGTCGTGGTAGACTGATCCAATGGCGGTCATAGCTGTTGCCTCTCCTTGCCGGTCGCCGATCTCCTGCATGATGGACAGGGCAGCGTGGCATAACTCGAGCGCTCCTTGGGGATCACTATCGCGAATATAGCGGACAAAACATTCCTCCAAGAGGGCATCGGCCTGAGCTTCGGTAACCGGCGGTGTCGGTGTCTGGGCCAGATCAGCGGCGTGAGCCGGCGGATTGCTCATTCCAAGGAGCAGGATCACAAGCACAAAAAAGCAGGGGACGAATTCCCTCATTGGTCGCCTCTTATTTCAGCCAATACGTTTTCCATGCAGCCCATGCCTTCAGCGTCGCCCAAGACCTGGTAGAGATCCAATGCCTGCTCCAGATAGCCCCGCGCCGTCGTCTCATCATGATTGCCTCGGTAGGCCAACCCCAGCCCGGCCAGCGCCGCTGCCTCGCCTGCATGGTCTCCCAGGGCACGATAACCGACCTGGGCGCGCCCGTAGGCCTCTCGTGCTTCTGCGTACAGCCCTACCTCCAGGTACAAATCGCCCAGCCGCTGCTGGATGGCCGGGGCGTTCTCCTGGGCAGCCAGCTCCTCCAGCCCAGCGATGCCGCCGGCTCGCAGCCCGTGGGCGGCGTAGATCTCCATCTCCAGAAGCTGGGTGGCCCGTTCATCCAAGCCCAAGGTGCGCGCCTGGGCCACCATCGCTCGGACGGCTTCCAGTTCCTCCGTCGGCAGAAGGCTGAAACTGACATCCAACGTTGTCTGTTCCTCTTCCGAAGAGCGCCTCTCAGCATCCACCACCGTCAAATAGTAGGGTGTCTTCGGTGCCAGCGGCGGCGCATCGTCGGGATAGCGTAGTTCGGCGGCCGTGGTCTCGGTCCACCAGTCCAGGTCCCCGCCCCACACCCGGACGGTGTAGGTGATGGTTTCAGCGGTGGAAGGATGCCAGCGCAGGAGGGGATAGGGGGTCTGGATGAAGGTGTGGCGGGGGCTGAGAATGTAGGGAATGGATACAGTCAGTGGCCTTTCCCGCTGAGGCCCGATCATGTAACTCTCGCCACGCCTTATGATGGGCTTGGTCCGGGGACAAGGCAGGCCACCCTGGTAGCCGGCGGGCACCGGAGCCAGGCTCAGGTCAGCACAGACAACAAGACCCTCAGCATCAGGCGCAGCCTTCAGCAGGTCGCCACGGTCCAGGCGGGTACCAAAGGATAGCGGCAGGTACTCCTTCCAGCCAGGCCGCTTGTGGGTCAGATCCCCTGTTACTTCCACCAAGAGGTGTAGCCCCAGGTCGGATGTGTACGTGGGGGTAGGAGTTGGTTTGGAAGTAGGAACACAGCAGCCAGCAAGTATCACTGCCAATCCTACCAGCAGGTGTAAGGCAAAGGTACATCTCATTTCCCATCCTCCAACTGTTGTAGATGGGCTCGCGCCAGCGCTACTAGTTCCTGCCCACGGGGCGTGGTGGGATCGGCATAGCGCAGGCAGTTCTCCCAATGCAGTAAAACTGTGTTTTCTGGCCGCTCCAGTGCTGCGGCAGTCAGTGCCAGGGTGCAATGAGCAGCAGCCTCTTCCGGGTCCAGTAACAGGGCTTCACCCAAGGCTGCCTCTGCCTCGTAGTACCGTTCAACCTCCCAATAGGCTCGGCCCAAGTTGGTCCACAAAGCAGCGCGGGCAACTTCGTCCTGAGCCAGGTTCAACCCCGCGTACAGGACAGGTATAGCCCGCTCCGGTTCCCCTCGCAGGATGAGCATGTATCCCAGTCCGTTGTAGGCCAGGTCCAGGGTGCGGTCGGCGGCCAGCGCCTGGTTGTATAGCGCGATGGCCCGCTCGTCGTCGCCGATCTCAACATAGGCATCAGCCAGGTTGTAGTAGCCGGCAGCGTAGTCGGGGTTGATGCTGACAGCACGGGCAAAGGCACGCTGTGCACCAGTCAAGTCACCGGTGGACAGCAGGGCGTAGCCGCGATTGTTGCACGCGACAGCCACAGCGGGCAGCATCAGACGCAGGACCAGCGTCACGACAAAAGCCAAGCCTGCCGCTCCTGGCATTGTTCTGCCCCAGTAGCGGGTGGGCAAGCGAACTCTGTCCATCAGCCAGCCAGCCAATTCACGTCCTTGCTTCGTCAGCGGGCTGCTGGTGAGAACCAGGGTGAGTATGGTGCTGACGATAGAGAGAAGGTCTGGCCCGCCGCCCCATATCCGCCGGAGAATATCCACGGCCAGGCTGAGAGTGGCAGTCATCAGTACACCGGCCAATAGCACCCAGGGGAAATCGTGGGTTTCATCAAGTCTCCACCACCAGCGCTCGGACGGCGGATTGAGTATCTGGCGCCAGGCTTGCCAATCGGCCTTTGGGACACGAGGGACTATTCGGCGCAGACGCCGGTCCAATTCCGCTAGGTGCTGAACGATCTGTGGTGTGGCGTTTCCTTTCGCCAACCCCACCGCAATCTGATCCCGCTGGATCAATGTCGCAAGAAGGTCTGCTGTACCAGCCCTGGCGACCTCAAGTACATCCAATGTAGCTTCATAACGATCTAGGCTTGCGTCTAGCGAAAGCGAGGGTGCCTCCTCGGCCAGTCCCAGGAGCCGGGCTCTCAGCCATGCTTTGAAGGTATTTACCACGTGTTTGGTCCTCATCATATTATCCCAGCGATCACCTAGTTCTCCGTTCCATGTTGTCCCAACTGTCCGATCAACCCCTTCAACAACTCCCGCACCCCCGCCTGATCCACCAACCCCCGCGCGATCGCGCTCTCCAGCAGGCTGCGGATCGTCACCACCAGCGACTCGCGATCCTCGGGGAAGACGAACTTGAACTCCGTCTCCAGGAGCGCCTGCTGGGTCACCGGCTGCACCTCGTACTTGACGTCCTCGTTCACGAAGGAGAGCGTGAGCACCTGCCCGTACACACCATCTGCCCGCTGGCTGACCAGCCTGACGTTCGGGCTGCGCTTCACGCTCAGTTCATAGCGGCCCTCCACGCGCTCCCGCTGGACGCCCGCCTGGCGCGGGTCGGCCCCGGTGTCGGTCAGGTAGATGACTACGCCCGGCTCCGGCACCTCCACGGCCAGCCTGGCCCAATTCCGATACACAATCTGTACACCGTCGGGGGTTGATTGTGTCTTGACGCCAATGCCTCGCACCTCCCATCTGGGTGTCGGAACTCGGACGCGATTGGCCTCGATATGCACCAGGCCATCCGTGAACATGCGCACGTACTCGGCACTCCGGTCGCGGTGCCAGTCGTCCACCGGCCCCAGGCCGAAGCCCGCATGGGTCGGTACCCCCTCGAAGAAGGTGGTCTCGATGTTGGTGATGGCTTTCAGGTGCTGGATGATGGCTTGCGACTGGTTGCTGTGCCAATCGGAATAGGGGTCCTGTTGCCCGGCGTCCAGCCCCTTGTACCAGGCTTCGACCGCCGCCTGGTAATCGCCATACAGGTCACTCTGGGGCGAGAAGGGGGCCATCAGTTGGGCCAGCAGTGCAGTTTTCACCCGCTGCGGGCTGCCTTCGACCGTCGCCTTGTCGGCCTTCAGGCCCTCTAAAATCTCGGCCTGGCTCTTGTCGGTGAGCGCCGCCTGCGCGTCGTAGCCGTAGACGGCCTGCAGGTCCTCGAGCACGAAGGCGTAGGGGTTGTGCGTCTCGAGCCCACCCAACAATTCCACCAGCGTGCGCGCCGTGGGACATACGTCCGGCGCGTAGAGATCGGCCGCGCGGGCCAGGTTCGGCTGCCCCGTCCACCACTCGCGCACGGTGGCGAACGCCTCACTGACGGTGTGTGGCTGCCCGGCCGCGCCCGGCTCCCCGGCGAAGAGATTGTACAGCCCGTTGATGAGCGCGCGGGCCGCCTCACTGATCGCCTGGCGCTCGAACGCCGCGTTGGGATGTTGCCCCTCGACCAGCGCATAGACTTGGTCGGCATCCTGGACGGTCACCCAGCCGACCGCGCCGGGCTGCAGTTGCAGGCGCAGTTCGTCGCCGAAGGCGCGCACGACGAACGCCAGGTAGAGCGCGAGCGCCGCTGGCCCCTGCCCGTACGGGGCGCGGGCGCAAGCCTCGACCAACTCGCGCACCGGCACCTGCTCTCCCCGCTCCAGGCCCCGCAGCCGCTCCACCAGCGCCGCCAGCGCGGGCAATTTGGCGCGGAACTTGTCGGGGTTGGTCTCGACCTGGTACGCGGCGACGGAGCCATTATAGGGCCCCAGTTGTGCCAGCGCCCCGTTGTCGGCCAGGCACCGCTTCAGGAAGCGCACCTCGCCACGGTTGGCGGCCGCGTTGCGGTCAATCTCCACCGGGCGGTGCGCGCGCAAGAGCGCTTCGAGCGCGTCGCTCAACGCCACGTCCTTGCCCGGCCCGAACTTGACGACGTGGACGCGGTTGAGGTGGTCGTGGGGAAAGGTGTTGCGCCGGTCGAACGACGTTCGCATCAGTTCGTCGGCCGGTTCGTACTCGCTCTTGGGCTGAGACACCAGCACCCGCCCCCCGGCCGCGTACCAGGTCAGCGTCTTGCCCTCCAGGTACTGCCTCCGCGCCTTGAGGAAATCTCCCTTGTACCCCTTTTGCTCGTCGCCGATCAGGTCCTGCAGGCGCAAACGGTCCTGGGGCGACATCGCGTCCAGATTCTCGGGCCGCCCGATGTACAACACAGCCCGCAAATTCATCACCGCTTCGCGGATGGGGAGCGGCTGGCGGGGAATGCCCACGACGACGCAGGCGCTCCGGTTCCCCTCGGCCAGGCGGCGGGCGCGCTGCACCTCCTCGTCGGTCTCGCACAGCACGTAGACGGCCACGCCCTCGTAGCGCTCCTTCCACGCCGTCACCGCCCGCAT
>Ga0315285_10003894_pt1 | contig 15506 bp, 13 predicted proteins | sample YL17G09_36_MG_FD_203698 | JGI IMG/M metagenome (GOLD analysis project Ga0315285, IMG submission 203698) | Sediment microbial communities from Yellowstone Lake, YNP, Wyoming, USA - YL17G09_36 | ecosystem: Environmental > Aquatic > Freshwater > Lake > Sediment | place: USA: Wyoming | collected...
GGAATTCAATAAATTCTTAGATTAATTTAAATCAGAAAAAGTTCTTTATACAAAACATGCAATGGATGATACGAGAAAGATATGAAATGTGGTAATACTTTAGCGCTTTGAAAATCCCTCCCTGCCTCCCTCCTTCGACAGGCTCAGGATGGTGAGCATGCCGAACCATTTGCCAAAGGGAGGAGATATTAGCTTCCCCCTTTGAAAAAGGGGGATAGAGGGGGATTTTATAGTGATTCTTTTAATTTTTTTGGCTTTTGAAATTCATTTTTCAAAAGGCTAAACTGATACGAATAATTAATGAAGGAGGGGTTTATGAAGATTTTTAAGAAAATTTTGCTATTCACTTTTATGATTCTAACTATCTCTATTATTTCGTGCTCTGATAAAGGGGCAATTCATACTGAAAATTTTAAGACACCCGCAGTCAACAACTTACCTCAGGGGAATTTGGATATCGGAAGTTATAGGGACGGGACTTTATATGCTGCCGGGTGGTCTGCTGATTTGGAAGATGGGGTTTCTGTTAAAAGGGTGATGGTTTATGTGGATAATAAACTTGTGGGGCAGGCGAAATTGGGGCTCGAAAGGCCGGATGTAGGCACATTTTTTAAAAATCCAAATTGGGTTAAATCCGGTTGGGAAATAAGGGCCAAGATTCCCTTAAATAAAGCAAAACATACCTTATATGCTGTTGTTTATGATAAGATGGAAGCATTTACAAAATACCCTGAAATAGAATTCATTATAGAGTAATCATCTAACCAAACTATTTGAAATTTCCCCTCACCCTCCCCCTCTCCCCGAGTGGGGAGAGGGAGGGGTGAGGGGGTGCCATAAATGTTAGAAGAAAATTCTCAGATTGATCCTTGTAAAAATCTGAATTATTATTTTAGCAAAAATGAATAGTATGGAAAAAACTGCGGTCTTTACGATAGTTTCAAAAAATTATATCAGCTATTCACGTGTCCTGTTTGATTCCTTTTTTAAGAATAATAAGGATTGTGATGCCTTTGTATTGCTTGTGGATAAGATTGACGGTTATTTCGACCCCTCCAAAGAAAACTTCAAGACGATCGAGGTAGACCAGTTAGAAATTCCAAATAGGGATTCTTTTATATTTAAATATAATATTATGGAACTGAATACGGCTGTCAAACCATTCTTCATCGAGTATCTCTTCAAACATGGCAACTACACCAAAGTGATATATTTTGATCCAGACATCTTAATTTTGAGAAGTTTAGGTGATCTATTTGATATCCTCAATAGATATTCAATCGTGCTTATTCCTCATATTACATCCCCCATTCCAGATGACGGAAAAGCACAGAGTGAAATTGAAATCATGAGGGCTGGTTGTTACAACCTTGGATTCATCGGTCTGTCAAATTATGAGAGGATTAAAGGGTTTCTCAATTGGTGGCAGGATCGCCTGAACAAATACTGCTTCTCTGCCCCAGAGGTAGGTCTTTTCGTAGACCAGAAATGGATAGACCTCGTCCCTTGTATGTATGATGGCGTATATATCCTAAAACATCCCGGCTATAATGTTGCTTATTGGAATCTGCATGAGAGAAAAATCCAGATAAATAATGGCGAATACTTTACAAATTCAGAGCCTCTGTTTTTTTATCATTTCAGCGGCATAGACATCAATAATCTGGATATGGTTTCTAAATACCAGAATCGGTTTAAACTGAAGGATGTAAAGAATTTAAAAGGACTATTTGAAAATTATAAGGACCTTCTCATTAAGAATGGTATTTCAAATACAAAAGACTGGCCTTATTCCTATGATTTTTTTGATGATGGGACAAAGATTCCAAGCATTGCGAGAAGACTATATTGGAAGATTCTGGACAGAGCAAGTCATTTCGGAAATCCCTCTAAGACATCTGGGGAAACGAGTTTTTTAAACTGGCTCAATTCCTCCTATGAGAAGGGATCTACCATCTCAAACCTTCTCTACTATATCTACACCATAAGACCTGACCTTCAAACTGCATTTCCAGATATTAAGGGGGATGGAGAGAAAAAATTAATAGGCTGGGCCCTCCACTCATTGACCCGTGAGTATGGTGTGGATAAGATTTTTCTTGAGGCACTAAAAAAAGAAAAGAGAGAGGAGTCGATAACGTTAACAAAAGGAAATGTTTCATTGGTCCCTAAAAAATTTCGTTTTGAAGAACTATTATGGAAGTATGGTATAAGATATGCTTCTTTTATTAAAAAAATACCTATATTAAGGGATATTGCGGAAAAGATCTTTACCAAATTAGCTCGAAAACGATACCAAGGCATAGGATTCCAAAGTTCGCCTCAGTTGGAAGCCAACTTAAAAATATCCACCCCTGAGGATGAAAGCCAAAAAAAGGTTGATGGTACGCTACATCAGGAAAGTCAAATAGGAATCAACATTGCTGGCTATATTACATCAGAGAGTGGTACAGGGGAAGCCGTCAGGGGAAATATCAGGGCATTCGAATCTGCGGGTTTCCCTCATGTTTTAATTAATCTCGAAACCCAATACAGACAAGAGGATAAAACATATACCTCTTTTAATGAAAATAATCCTTACAAAATTAATTATATCCATGTCAATGCAGATCAGGTTCCGGTATTTTATTCTCAGAAAGGTGATGAATATTTTAAAGGTAAATATAATATCGGTTTCTGGGTGTGGGAGTTATCAGAATTTCCTCAAGAGTGGTGGCCTCATTTTCGTCTCTATCATGAAATTTGGACACCGAGTAGTTTTTGTGTCGATTCCTTATCGGCTGTATCACCTGTGCCTGTGATAAGAATTCCTCATTCAATAGTGATCAATCAAATAAAGGATGTAAACAGATCGTATTTTAAGCTACCCGAGGACCACTTTTTCTTCTTATTTATATTTGATATGCTGAGCTACTTTGAACGAAAAAATCCGTTGGCTCTCATCGAGGCCTTTAAAAAAGCTTTTAAGCCAGAAGATGACGTCATGTTGGTACTTAAATTCTCTAATTCTGAAAGAAATATCTCCGCGAGAGATAGAATCACAGAGGCTACTAAAGGCTTGCGTGTCAAGATGATCGATCAATATCTTTATAAAGACGAACTTCATGCACTCATGAGGTTGAGCGATTGCTACGTTTCTCTACACCGATCCGAAGGATTTGGTTTGCCTTTGGCAGAGGCCATGTATCTTCAGAAACCTGTTATCGCCACTGCCTATTCCGGAAATGTGGATTTTATGAACGTCAATAACAGCTTCCTTGTAAAGTATAAAATGATTGAAATAGAAGATGATGCTGGACCTTATAAAAAAGGAAATGTTTGGGCTGATCCTGATCCCTTACATGCTGCGGAGTTAATGCGATATGTATATGAAAATAGAGAGATAGCAAAAAAGATGGGAGAAAAAGCATCAGATGATATTAAGAATCAATTCAGTCCTGAAATGACAGGAAAAAAAATCAGAAGAAGAATAGATAGAATTTTATAAGGGATAATTTGCTAATTGCATAAAGCAATTTTTTATATTAATTCGAGAGTAATGTTTCAGAAAATTTTCAACCATAGAACAAAGAAATTTTTAATAGCGGGCTTTGTTGCAGCTATAGTCAACTTGCTGACAATGAGTTTTTTAATAGAACTTCTGGGATTCAAAGGATATTACTTAAGAAATCTTGCAAACATAATCGCTATGGAAATAAGTATATTCTTTAATTTTTTCCTTCAAAGGATATGGACCTGGGGGGATGCCCCTAAAAAGCAGGGAAAGAGCCTTGTCCTGCAGTTTATCCTTTTTAATTCTGCCGCGGTAACAGGAGTTCTGATAAGAATAGTTCTTTTTGCTATCCTTGAGATGTTCAAGGTATTCTATCTCATCAATGTGACAATAGGTATAGCAACTGCTGCAACGATTGATTTTATCCTTTATGATAAATTTGTCTTCCGGAGGAATGAATATGGCACAAAAGATATATGATATATGCATCGTAGGTGGTCTGGGACACGTTGGATTGCCATTAGGAATCTCTTTTGCAAAATCAGGTAAAAAAGTCGTCTTATATGATATCAATCCAAATACCATCAACATGGTGATGCAGGGCAAAATGCCATTCATGGAAACTGGGGCAGAAGAAGACCTCAAGCAGCTTTTAAATACGAAAATCTTTTTATCCAACAACAAACAAGTAATCTCAGAAAGTCACTTCACTGTCATCTGCATTGGAACCCCTGTGGATGAGCACCTTAACCCAAAATTTATTGCATTTAAGAAATTTTTTTATGAGATACTGGATTTTATAGAGGATGGCTCACATATTGTGCTGAGAAGCACTGTCTTTCCTGGGACCACTGAAAAGTTAAAGGAATATCTCGAATCAAGTAATAAAAAAGTCAAAATTTCTTTTTGCCCAGAAAGAATTGCTGAAGGGAAAGCGATGGAAGAATTGAGGAAGTTACCACAAATAGTAGCCGCCTTTGATGAGGATTCTCTTAAAGAAGCAAGGGATTTATTTTCTTTACTTGCACCTGAAATAATTACTTTAAAACCCATCGAGGCAGAACTGGCAAAACTTTTCACAAATGTCTGGAGGTATATACAATTTGCAATCTCTAATCAGTTTTACCAGATCGCAATTCAAAATGATCTTGATTTTTACAGGATTTACGAAGCAATGACCTATCATTATCCGAGAACTCAAGGACTCCCTCGTGCGGGTTTTGCAGCAGGTCCTTGTTTATTCAAAGATACAATGCAGCTTGCCTCTTTCAGCAATAATAGTTTTTTCCTGGGCCATGCAGCAATGCTTATCAACGAAGGGCTCCCTAATATTATCGTCCAAAAGTTGAAATACCGATATCCTTTAAAGGAAAAAATTGTGGGGATTTTAGGGATGGCCTTCAAAGGCGATAGTGACGACCCCCGTGATTCCCTCTCTTATAAATTAAAAAAAATACTTGAAATAGAGGCAAAAGAAGTTTTATGTACGGACCCTTTTATCAAAGAGAACTCTTTTCTTTCCTTAGACGAAGTCCTTTCACGTTCCGATGTTCTGGTCATAGGTGCGCCTCACACCGCATACAGAACTATCAATGTTGACTCTTCTACAAAAGTGATAGTGGATATCTGGAATCTTTTGGGAAAAGGAGGATGTTTTTAGAGATGAAAATACTTATTACTGGCTCAGCTGGGTTTATTGGCGGATACCTGGTGCAGGAACTTTTGGAGCACGGACATGAGGTGATTGGGTTGGATAATTACTCTAAATATGGTAAAGTCGAAAAGAGTTATGATCATCATAAAAATTTTATCTTTGTTGAGGGAGATGCAAAGGATGTTAATCTTTTAAAAGATTTGATTTCCGATTGCGACCAGGCTGTCGCCTTGGCTGCCATCATTGGTGGTATTTCCTTATTCCATGAATTGGCTTATGATTTGCTGGCCGAAAATGAACGACTCACGGCTGCTATTTTTGATGCCTGTATCTGGGCATTCCAAAAGAAAAAACTGAAGAAGATTAATGTTATCTCCTCTTCGATGGTTTTTGAAAGCACAAGCACTTTCCCGACTCTTGAAGGAGAACAACTAAAATGCCCGCCTCCTTTATCTACGTACGGCTTTCAGAAATTAGCGTCTGAATACTTTACCAAAGGGGCCTATGAACAATATGCCCTTCCCTATACAATAATAAGACCATTTAATGCGATTGGCATCGGTGAAAAAAGAGCAAAACTTGAAAGAGATATCTTATCAGGAAATATAAAGCTGGCAATGAGTCATGTTGTTCCAGACCTCGTTCAGAAGGTCTTGAAAGACCAGGATCCCCTACATATTCTTGGCAAAGGTAATCAGATAAGGCATTACACATATGCCGGAGACCTTGCAAAAGGCATGCGTATCTGCATTGAGAGCGAAAAATCTATCAACGAAGATTTTAATCTTTCAACCAACGTATCCACCACTGTATTAGAACTCGCTAAACTTGTCTGGCAAAAAATAAATGGGGACAAACCGTTTCGATATGTTTCCGATCCTCCATTTAAGTATGATGTTCAGAAGAGGATTCCAAGCGTTGAAAAGGCAAAGCGAATTCTTGGCTTTGAGGCAACGACATCCTTAAGCGAAGCCCTGGATGAAATCATCCCCTGGATAGAGAAACAGATCGAAATCGGTGGGATATAGTCCACCTGTTTTAGAAAAACCATGGCTAAATGCCCCATCCATAAGATCGATGTGATTTACTTAGGTTAGGAAGTGTGTATAACTCAATCAATATAGTGATTCCAGTATATAATGAGGGAGAAAATATAAGGCTAACTCTTACCGAGATAAACGACAAGGTTAAAACACCACATAAGATATTTATTGTCTATGACTTTGATGAAGACAACACAATCCCAATTGTAAAAGATTTTATGAAAGCAAATAGCAATGTTATTTTGATGAAGAATAAATATGGAAGAGGTGCACTCAACGCTATAAAGACAGGATTTGAAAGTGTCGATGACGGTGTAATCTTAGTTGTCATGGCTGATCTTTCAGATGACCTTATCAAAGTTGATGAGATGTTTGAAAAAATTAATAAGGGATACGACATTGTCTGTGGCTCACGGTATATGAAAGGAGGAAAACAGATAGGTGGGCCATGGTTTAAGAAACTTCTTTCTAAAATAGCAGGGATTTCCTTACATTTTTTAACTGGAATTCCCATACATGATGTTACAAACAGTTTTAAGATGTATTCAAAAAAGGTATTAGATGGCATAAAAATAGAGACTAACGGTGGTTTTGAATTAGGAATGGAGATTGTCATAAAGGCACATTTTTCAGGTTATAAAGTGACCGAAGTCCCTTGCACCTGGCGAGATAGGCAAACGGGCAAATCGAGATTCAAACTGATCAAATGGGTCCCTAAATACTTAAGATGGTATTTTTATGCCCTAAGAAGAAAATTATTAAAAATTATTCACATCGTATTATGAGTAAAAATCTAAAGCACAAAATCCTTATTCTTCTCATTGCTTATAATATATATGTCAGAATGAAAAAAAAATTTAATATCATTTATCCTTATATCGCTGCAGTGATATGCAGTCTCTTAATTTTGTTCTGGGTGTTACATTTATGGAAAGCTAATCTATCAGTTCCATTTGTTTAGGGTGCACGCCTCATATTACCTATTAAAATGCGCTCAAATGGGGTATTTTAAATTTATGGTTGACATTATATGACAAAATATGATAATTTTGTCATATATGAAGGTAAATGGTGTCTCATCAGCAATTCTTACTGCTGTTCGCGATGGCGTGCTCGGACAACTTACTGCCGTTGCCAAACGGCCATTTGACGGCGCAAACATTCAAACCGTTGAGAAAAACTTCTTTGAAACTCTCGGGAAGTCTGGCGCGACTGGATTGATTGAATTGTTTGCCTGCAACGATGAACCCGCTAAGGCCATTACCTATGATGGAGAGAAACATTATCGTAAATTCCTTGCCATGGGTCGGTATTTGACCCTGCTGGGCGATATTTCCCTCAAGAGAGGGATTTACCAGAGCAACAAGGAAAAGCACAGTATTTGTCCGCTTGAACAAAAGCTGAGATTTATAAACGACTATGTCAGCTTCGCCGCCGCTGAATACATTTGTTACAGCATAGCTTCTATGACTCTTATGGAATTGGTCAGGCACTGCGAGAAATGGACACTGATGAAGCCTTCTGAGGGGACTGTCAAAAGGGTCCTGGATTATGTCGGCCAATTCCTCGAAGCAAGTGATTTTCTTGATAGGGTCCGATCTAAACAAACGGTCTCCGAAGAGGCCGTGACCTTGGCCATGAGTATGGACTCCACCTGCATTCTCATCAAACGCGAGGGATGGCGACATGCTATAGCCGCGACAGTAAGTACATACGATGCCCAAGGCGATCGATTGGATACCGTCTATATTGGGCGTATGCCTGAGAAAGGAAAAAACCAGGCTAAGTACCTCCTTGAAAAGGAAGTTGAAGCCATCATGGCCAAACACAAGTTCAAACACATCCTTTGCATCGCAGACGGAGCCCGTGAGTTGTGGCAATACTTCCGAAGGAAATACCCAAACGCGACTCATGTGGTTGATTTTTTCCACGTCTGTGAGCATCTTTCAAAGCTGTCCCAATTGTTCTTTCAGAATCCCTCAGAGGCAAAGGTCTGGTATAAAAAATACCGAACTTTGTTGAAGGAAGATCCCTATGGCGCTTCTAAGCTGATTCGGGCCGCACGATACAGGCGGAGCCTAACAAAAAAGAATCCTGAAGTTGAGGCAGAGATCAAGTATCTTCAGCACAATAGAAAGAGAATGAATTATTTCCAATTACGACAGAACAACCTCCCTATAGGAAGTGGGGTGGTAGAAGCCGCCTGTAAGAACCTTATTGGTGCTCGAATGAAGAAATCAGGCATGCGATGGACCCTTGATGGTGGACAAACTGTTCTTACCCTTCGATCCTTAATTTTGAGCAATCGCTGGGAGGGATTTTGGACTTACTTCATAAGCCGTCATTTTCCCGAAATCCAGACGTAATATCAGGCGTGCACCCTTTGTTTACTACTGCGATGGATTGTTTTGTTTAATGCTAATTAAAGGAATGATCGATAATGGTTGGTTTTTACATAACACTTTTATTGGAATGCCTTCAGGTTTGGATATTCATGATTTTCCTATCACAGATAATTTCCACCTACTCTTCGTCAAACTGATTTCCTTATTTTTCCCTGATCCTGCCACGGCAATGAATATTTATTATTTACTTACCTTCCCATTAACAACAATAACATCATTGTTTGTATTTCGTTATTTTAAATTTTCTTATGCCACATCTATTTTAGGTAGCTTGCTTTTTACTTTCCTTCCGTATCATTTGTTTAGAGGAGAAGCCCATATCTTCCTATCCGCCTATTATTTGATCCCGCTAATGGTGATGGTTATTTTGTTATTGTTTAGAAATGGGGCATTTGTATTCAAATATGACGAAGAGAAAAAAAATAACCTGAGATTAAATTTTCGTGACCATAAATTTATAATTGTCATTTGTTTATGTATATTGATTGGATCTGCGGGAGTCTATTATGCCTTTTTTGGTTGTTTCTTACTTCTTGTTGCTGGAATTTCAGGTACAATTTCTAGAAAAAAACTCTATCCTTTATTGGCTTCGGGAATTTTAGTTTCTATTATATCTATAACACTGCTCGTTAACATAGCACCAAGTATACTGTATACCTACAAATGTGGAAAGAATATGGGGATACCAAAACGAAGTTCAGCCGATGCTGAAATATACGGAATGAAGATCACTCAAATGATATTGCCAATTGATGGACATAGAATATCATATTTTTATAATCTAAAGAAAACATACAATCAGACTCCAAATAGACCATTAATTAATGAAAATTTTTCATCTTCTTTAGGGGCTATTGGAAGTTTAGGTTTTTTTATTCTAATCGGCTGGCTTTTCTATAAGAGCTCAAAAGATTTCAATTCGGAATTAAAAATTAGTCTTGGCATTTTAAATGCTTCAGCTGTTTTTTTAGGTACAATTGGTGGTCTAGGGACACTATTTGCTCTTCTCTTTTCTCCACAGATAAGGGCTTACAATAGAATTAGTGTCTACATAGCTTTCTTCTCTTTTTTCGCTGTAGTAATATTTCTTGAAGAATATTATCATAAGCATATAAAATCAATTAAGAGAAAGGTGCTTTTCTATTTGTTCTTAGCCGTTCTTCTCACAATAGGTTTACTGGATCAAACAACCAAATATTTTGTGCCGGATTACGCATCAATAAAAGCTGACTACTTTAGTGATGCTGATTTTGTTAGTAAAATAGAAGCATCTGTTCTTAAAAATGCCATGATATTCCAATTGCCTTATGTTGCATTTCCTGAATCCTGGCCAGTATACAAAATAGCAGATTATGAGCATTTTAAAGGCTATCTCCATTCAAAAACATTGCGATGGAGTTATGGAGCAATCCGCGGCAGGGAAGACGATAAATGGCAAAAGATGGTTTCTAAATTACCCATAGATGAATTGATTGAAACTATTTCTGCCGCTGGTTTTAGAGGTATTTATTTAGACCGTTACGGCTTTGAAGATATGGGAGCCGAATTGGAGACAAAACTATCAAATTTGCTTGAAACAAGACCTATTATAAGTTTAGACAAAAGATTAGTTTTTTTTGAAATCCCAGAATATAAATATATAAAAAAGTCAATTCAAAAAGTGCAAGAGTTTAAGGTAAAAAAGAGATTAATACAGGAGGATATTGATGATTATTACTCTGCCAAAGTAAATTTAAATCTGCGGGCTGGCAGTATTGATCTTTTGGAATGCGATCGTGATTTACAAAAAATTCAAATAATCAGTGTGATTCATGCTGCTGGATGGGCTTTTGATCCAAAGATTAAGAAGCCTGCTAAATTTGTCGTTATTCTGGATAATGGATAGCCATTGATTAAAGTTCCTGTTAATATAAATCGTAAAGATGTGGCTTTAACTTTGAATAATGACGACCTCCTGATGACAGGTTGGGATACAATTTTTACTGCGAAAAAAATTGGGGAGGGAAAACATAGACTGGAATTTTATGCTATGTTATTGGATGGCAGTTTTGCACCTCTTCAGGATCATAAGGGAAACATATATTTTGATATCGAGATTATTTGAATGAATTGTACCGCCGCCTGAAAGCTTCTTTAGAAACGATTATTGATGATTTTGAGGTCATTATGGTGGAAGACTTTGGAGGCGATCGGTCTGGTCTGAAAGAAATATCTCTGCAAGAGATAGAATAATAGACGCTACAAAAGGGTTAAAGGTTAAGATCATAGGCAATTATCTTTACAAAGATGAACTTCATGCACTCATGAGGTTGAGCGATTGCTACGTTTCTCTACACCGATCCGAAGGATTTGGTTTGCCTTTGGCAGAGGCCATGTATCTTCAGAAACCTGTTATAGCAACTGCCTATTCCGGAAATGTGGATTTCATGAACGTCAATAACAGCTTCCTTGTAAAGTATAAAATGATTGAAATAGAAGATGATGCTGGGCCTTATAAAAAAGGAAACATTTGGGCTGACCCTGATCCCTTACATGCTTCGGAGTTAATGCGATATGTATACGAAAATAGAGAGATAGCCCAAAAGATAGGTGAAAAAGGTTCTGAAGATATTAAGAGCCAATTGAGTCCTGAGCAGGTAGGAAAAAGAATCAGAAGAAGAATAGATAGAATTTTATCAACTCATTAATGTGCTCTATAGGAAAGGCATATTATCATATCTCGTTTATGGGTTATCTCTTCTTACAATCATTCAAATTTTCTCGATAGGACAAATATAAAACAATGAAAGACATAGATCTCCTCTTGGATAAAATCAACCGCCATAAAAACTGGTATCATCAGGTGGAAGTTGCCCCCGGCGTTATTACTCCTGGAATTAACAACTCTTACGGTGTGCTTGAAAACCTTGAACTTCCGGGAGACTGCCGTGGGTTAAGAGCATTGGATTTAGGCACCCGCGACGGTTTTTTTGCTTTTGAACTGGAAAAGAGAGGTGCGGAAGAGGTAATAGCCATCGATCATATTTCGCCTGAAAAAACGGGTTTCCTGATTCTGAAGGAAATCTTCGGTTCAAAGGTTCAATACTACCAAGATAATGTCTACAATCTTTCTAAGGAAAAGTACGGAGAATTCGACCTGGTTCTCTGCCTTGGACTCCTTTATCATCTGAGAGATCCACTCCTTGCACTGAATAGAGTGAGGGAAGTGTGTAGAAATGAACTTTATGTCGAATCTTTTATTATAGACGATCATTTTATAAATAATAAAGAACTTTTAAACATCCCTATAATGCAATTTTACCCAACAAATGAATTGTCTGGAGATTTTACAAACTGGTGGGGCCCCAATTCAATCTGTCTTTTGAAAATGCTTGAAGCAACCAATTTCACAGTTACTCTTACAAAAATAACAGGGGATCGAGCTATTTTCAAGTGCAAAATAAACGAAGACACTAAGGTAAAATATTTTAGAGAGATAGAAAAAGCGACTTTTTAGAAAAGGGCTGTGGAAAGATTGAATATTATACTGTTTAAAACACAGCGGGAAGAGCTTGGGAGCATTTCAAGAGTATCATTATTTTTACAGTAATCATTAGGTCTGTTTGCGTTTGACCCAGGCCATGACTCTTAAGAATCTTGTTATAGCCACCGAGATTCAACTGAGTTTTTTGCTTAGTTTCAAACAAATCTGCAATCGACCAAAGAATGGAATATGCCCATAACTTTGCCATTACCGCCATTTGAAATGCGTCAGTTGGTTGGCCCTACGGATCCTTTATTGTTCGATAACCCGTCTGGTCATTTGGTGTTTCCAGACGTCCCGGTTGAAGCATATGAGTCTGTATTTGATTTTGGCTGTGGGTGCGGGCGGATCGCTCGCATGCTGATTCAGCAAATGCCGCGCCCACACCGATATGTAGGAATTGATCTACATCTTGGCATGGTCAGATGGTGTCAGGCTAACCTTGAGCCGTATGCTGAAGGCTTTAAATTTCTCCACCACAATGTACGTAACATATCATCAAGAGGTTCCTGTTTTTCAAAGTTAAAGCAACATCTATACGATATATTGAATCCGGGTGACCATAAGCCAACTAAGCTTCCTTTTCCCGCATCGGATGGCTCCTTCAAGCTGGTGATAGCATGGTCGGTTTTTACCCACTCACTTGAAGAACAAACGGTGTATTATTTGAAGGAAGTATCTCACATTTTGTATCGTGATGGTATTTTTCTATCGACGTGGTTCTTATTTGACAAGCTATATTTCCCGATGATGCAGGAATTTCAAAATGCACTATTCGATCAATGATGTTGATCCAACCAACGGTGTAATATTTGATCGGGGTTGGCTTTTGAAAGTGACAGCGGCGGCTGGTCTGCTCATCGTTTTGGCCAAGCCACCCACCATTCGTGGATTCCAATGGATCTTACGCATGGTACCCCAGGAAAGTGGGCGCTCAGGGATCGCTAACCTACCGGATGACATCGCTCCGTTTGGAGTTGTTAGACCACCTGTATGATATATCTCGGACGCACTTACGGGTTGCTGACGGAATGTGGTCTTGAAGCAGGTCAAAAGTATAAAAAAATCTGTATTATCTTATAAAAACAGGTCTATGTTACTAAGAAAAATCAACAAAGAGTTTTTAGTCATTATTGGCGTATATATTATTTTAACTATTTTAGTCTGGGGATTATTCGCTTTGGATCGTGGCATGTGGTGGGACGATATTTATGTATTATCTTCCATACAAGCACATAGTGGGTATCCATTTAAGCAGCTTTTTGGCTTATCCTTCCAATCACCTACTCGGATTTTTCTCTCAACCCCATTTGCTCCTGCCCAATGGTCGGGTGCACCTATCCCTTCTATGCAGTTCTTATATGGATTGGCCTGGTTTTTTACCGGTTTGTTTTCATGTCTCATAGTAAAGGAAATGTTCCCTTCAAGACCCTGGATGGCTTACTTTGCAGGAGCGCTAACATTAACTGCAACTGGCGATGCCAGTATGAATTCATTGTCAGTCCTTGCGATACAATTTTCAGTTTTATACTATTTTGCTGCACTTTTTTTTCTACTAAAATGGTGGCATCGTGGAGGTAAAAAATGGATTTTTATTTCAGGTAGCTGCTTATTACTTAACCTTTGGACATATGATGCCGCTCTTCCATCCATATTGATGACACCGATACTGCTCTGGGTGATAGATGAATTTCGCCTTACGAGGCGTTTGATAAAAGCGATGATCTTCTGGTATGCCTTAATCACTCCTTATTTAATCATTTTTTTAAAATTTTTACTTAACCCTATCGGTTATGCTGCAAAAGCGCTTATACCTATGGCTTTTGGTGAACGAGTGATACGAACAATAGATTTGTTTATTAATAATTTCACACCATGGACATGGGCATCAAGACATTGGTTCCCAGCACCCCTGTCGTTATTGCCGGTAAGTTTTAAACTTATTCTCTCAATAGCCGGAACTATTATCTTTCTGTGTATAGCGATTTGGCTATTGAAGAAACAAACGAAATTTAATATTGGTCCGATTAATATAAGGTCTAAGTTGATATCTGTTGGAATCGTTTGTTTATTTATGACCATAACATCTAATTTGATCTTTTCAACTGTTCAATTTTCAGAGTTCTATTTTCGCACCCAATTCGTCTCAAGTGTGTGGGCATCCATTGCTATTTCAATATTTTCATATTGGCTTGGCTCATTCATTCTAAAAAGACCATATATTTCTTTGTTTTTGCCAATATTTTTTATTGGCTTTGGTATTTACAGTGGTCTGGAGCGCCAAGATTATTACTTAGGGTACTGGAGGCAACACAAGGCTGAATTGCGTTCTATTGTTGAACAAGTCCCTGGGCTAAAGCCTGATGCACGGCTTATTCTCTATGTTCCACCTAAATCGACTTATTTAGCAACAGAAGCTACTTACCTGGCTCGTTGTTGGATAAGCTATCTTTACAATAGAGAGCCATCTTTATGCTACCATGTATTTTTATGGTCAAAGGGCAGAAATACAAGTTGCAAATTTGAGAATGATGCTTTTGTTTGTATAGGTGAAGAAAAGGAAAAGGAAGTTCTGCCAATTGCCAAAAGTATTCTTTTGATATACTCACCGTCACAGAATCGCTACATTCTCCAAAAAAAAATACCAACCTCATTGCTTCAGGATGCTTCTTTACAAACTGATAAATATAGTCCATTGTCGCAGATTGTAAATAAACCCCTTCCAGACTATGCCAGATCCATCCTATACGGTCCTGAATACTTAGGTGCTTTGTTTCATAGCAAGAATACTCTCACTGCTGAGGATGAGATCATATTACTGAAGTTTGATTCTTCTCAAGTTAATAATAACTTGCGGGCTGGCAGTATTGATCTTTTCGAATCCGATTGTGATTTACAAAAAATTCAAATAATCAGTGTGATACATGCTGCTGGATGGGCTTTTGATCCAAAGATTAAGAAGCCTGCTAAATTTGTCGTTATTCTGGATAATGGAAAGCCTTTTACTAAAGTGCCTGTTAATATAAATCGTAAAGATGTTGCTTTAACTTTGAAAAACAGGAACCTCTTGATGACAGGTTGGGATGTTGTATTACGAGCAGAAAAAATAGGTGAGGGGAAACATAGACTGGAATTTTATGCTATGCTATCGGATGGCAGTTTTGCGCCATTACAAAACAATAAGGGAGTTACTTACATTGATATTGAGATCCTTTAATTATGATTTTGTCTGGGAATTTTAACCCTAATAAAAATATCTTATAATAAGAGTTGTAGGGTATGACCACACTGCCCACTGCTCGAACACAGGACACATCATTGGAAGTAAAAATGGGAGAAGAAAAAAACGTATCTTCCCGTAATATCAGGCGAATCATCCTCGATCAGT
>Ga0315285_10003895_pt1 | contig 15498 bp, 12 predicted proteins | sample YL17G09_36_MG_FD_203698 | JGI IMG/M metagenome (GOLD analysis project Ga0315285, IMG submission 203698) | Sediment microbial communities from Yellowstone Lake, YNP, Wyoming, USA - YL17G09_36 | ecosystem: Environmental > Aquatic > Freshwater > Lake > Sediment | place: USA: Wyoming | collected...
GGACCTGGTGAAGAAAATCACGCTGAAGGAGAAACTGGACGAATCGCGCGAGTTCGCCGCCAACGTTCAGAAGTCGCTGTACACCACCATGTCCCGCGGCAACGCCAGCCTGCGCAACCGCGGCGTGAAGAAGGCGCCGTTCGTGGTTTTGATCGGCGCCAACATGCCCTCCATCCTGGCCGAGATTTCTTTCGTCAGCAATCCCTCCGACGAGCGCCTGCTGCGCAAGCCCGAGTATCGCGACAAGATCGCGGATGCGCTCTATCGGGGCATCCAGAAATACGCCAGCTCTCTCTCCGGCGTGAAAGTCGCCCACAGCCGCACCAGCGAGTAATCGGCTGACGGGCTGTCGGCTGCAAACGCCGCAACCGAGGCGCGGCCGAGTGCCTGCCGCGTCCCGGCAGGCCGGGGGACAGCCGGGAGGCATGCCACCACAGAGATTTTTCAGAGCTGCAGCCCATTCCCTGGACCTGAAGCTAATCTATACTGGGGGGCGCGCAATCCCGACTCGGGGGTGAGGTTATGTGCGGCTTTTCCAACCGCCGTCGTTTTCTTGCGGCATCGGCCGCCGGTCTGGGCGCCGTCTCCGCCGCAGCACAGACATCCGCGAAACCAGAATCGCCGGCCAGGCTGCCGGCGCCGGGAGGCAAGCTCGCGCTGCTCGGGGGCGCGCCGGTTCGCAAGCAGAAGTTCCCCTCCTGGCCCAACTTCGGCGCTTCCGACGAGAAGGCGCTGCTCGAGGTGCTGCACTCGCGCCTGTGGTGCCGCATGGTCGCCAAGGCAACTTCGAACCGGTTCGAGGAAGCGTTCGCCAAGATGCTCGGCGCGAAACACCTGATCGCGGTGAACAGCGGCACCATGGCCCTGGTGGCCTCGCTGCACGTGCTCGGCGTGGGTCCGGGCGACGAGGTGATCGTGCCCGTTTACACCTTTGGCGCCACGGTCAACTGCGTCTTCATGACCTATGCCCTGCCCATCTTCGTGGACGTTGATCCGGAGACGTTCCAGATCGACACCCGGAAAATCGAGAAGGCCATCACGCCGCGGACCGCGGCCATCATCCCGGTGCACCAGGGCGGAAACGCGGCCGACATGGACGCGGTGCTGGCGCTGGCCAGGAAGCACAAGCTGCGCGTCGTCGAGGATGCCTGCCACGGGCACCTGGGGGAGTGGCGCGGCCGCAAGCTGGGCACCCTGGGCGATGCCGGCTGCTTCAGCCTGCAGGTGTCCAAGCTGCTGACGGCGGGCGAGGGCGGTCTGATCGCCACCATGGACGACGAAATCGGCGAAAAGTGCTTCAAGTTTCAGAACAACGGCCGCGGCCTGCAGCGCAATTTCAACCCCCTCTGGAGCCCGACCTGGGAAATTCGCGGCGCCAACATTCGCATGACCGAGTTCCAGGCGGCGTTGCTGCATTCCCAGCTCGAGGGCATGGAGGAGCGCGCCCGTCTGCGCTCGCAGAACGCCGACTACCTTACCAGCATGCTCAAGGAAATCCCCGGCATCCTGCCGGCGAAAATGTATCCGGGCTGCACGCGCAACTCCTACCACATCTATATGGCGCGCTATAAGAAGGAACATTTCGCCGGCGTGCCGCGCGACACGTTCCTGAAGGCGCTGCGCGCCGAAGGCATCCCCATGAGCACCGGGTACACGGCGCTCAACAAGGAGCCGTTCATCCAGGAGGCGCTGGAGTCGAAGGCCTACCGGAAGGTCTATCCGCGCGAGGTGCTGGCGTCGTACATGGAGCGGAACCGCTGCCCGGTGAACGATCAGGTTCTCGACGAGCAGCTCTGGCTGTGGAGCTCCAACGTGCTGGGTACGCGGCAGGACATGGAGCAGGTTGCCGAGGCCGTCCGCAAGATCCAGGCCAATGCCGCGGAGCTGCGGGGAAGATAGCAGGGGGAGGCAACAGTCAGATAGCGCCATGGACAATATTTCCAAGGAGGCCCGCTCCCGCACGATGGCGTCGGTCCACTCGAGGGGCAACCGGACCACCGAAGTCGCGATGGGAAAGATTCTATGGATGGCAGGTCTGCGCGGGTACCGGAAACACTGGGCCGTGCTTGGGAGGCCCGATTTTGCCTGGCCACGCCTCAAGATAGCGCTCTTCGTGGACGGCTGCTTCTGGCACGGGTGCTCCCGCTGTAGAGGGCTGCCCCAAACAAACAAGCGGTTTTGGAAGAACAAGATAGAGAAGAACAGGGACCGCGACCGAGGCGTATCTCGCCGCCTGAGGCGCGCCGGATGGTCTGTGATTCGCGTCCGGGAGTGTACGGTCGAACTGGAGAGCACGGTCAGACGCATTAACCGCGCTGTGTCAATCCGTCGAAAGGAGGTGGCCTCGGGCTCCCGCAGTCATATAACATAGGGCTTGGCGTTCACCAATGCAGCGCGGCGCAAGTACGATCAAGGCCATCGACTTCTTCTGCGGCGCGGGGGGTATGACTCGCGGGCTGTTGGATGCGGGTCTCCTTGTTCTTGCCGGGGTAGACAGTGACTCCAGGCTGCGCGAAACGTACGAGACCAACAACCCGCCGTCACAATTCATCTGCTGCAACATCGCGGACATCGACATCCGTGATTTGCGGCGGCGCCTGGGCATCCAGCAAGACGACAAGGTGGTCTATGCAGCCTGCACGCCCTGCCAGCCGTTCTCGTCGCTCAATCGCGCGACCCGCGATGACGAGAGGAAGAACCTGCTCCTTCTTTTCGGCGAACTGGTGAGGCAATCGCCCCCCGACGTGATCATCGTCGAAAATGTCCCTGGGTTGCATCACGCATACGGACGCGATGTCCAACGGCGCTTCCTGGAGCAGATTCGTTCCGTCGGCTTCGCCGACGCGATGATCGAGTGTCTGGACGCAGCCGACTTCTCGGTGCCGCAAACCAGAAAACGATTCATAATGATCGCGTCGAGGGTGGGGACGGTCCGGAGGCCGGCGCCGGGCAGGAAGAGATTCAGCGTGCGCGACGCGATTTCCCAGTACCCGCCGCTCCGGCACGGTCAGCAGTCGCCGGCCTACCTGAACCATGCGGCCCGCCGCTTGATGCAGCACCACCTCGCTATTGTGGCCGCCATTCCGAAGGACGGGGGGAGCAGGTCCGACGTCCGAGACCAGTCGATCCTGCTGCGGTGCCATCGCAACAGGCCGAAGGCACACAAGGACGTCTTCGGTCGGATGGCGTGGGGCGAGCCAGCCCCGACACTGACCGGCCGTTGCACGGACGTCTACTGCGGCCGGTTTGTCCACCCGCAGCAAAACCGCGGTATCTCTTTGCGGGAGGCCGCTGCTCTGCAGACCTTCCCGGACGACTACCAGTTTTTCGGCACTTTCTTTCACATCGCCGGGCAAATCGGGAATGCCGTCCCTGTCCGCTTAGCCAAGACACTCGGCCTGGCGGCTGTTCGCTCTCTTAGCCGAAACTAGCCATGAAGAAAAAGGTTGAGCCGTTTGTCATGCAGTTCGACATCAGCACGATCAAGCACCTAGGACTGCAGATGTACTCCACCCTTCCGCCAGTGATAGCCGAGCTGGTGGCTAACACCTGGGACGCCGACGCCGAAAGAGTCAAGATAACAATACCGACCACGCCGATCACCAAGGACTCGGAGATCGCTGTCATCGATGACGGCAGCGGCATGTCGGACGAAGATGTGCGCCAGGCCTACCTTATAATCGGCCGGGACCGGAGGAGGGAGGAGGGAGATCACCCCACCCCGAAGTACAAGCGCCGCCTGATGGGACGAAAGGGGATCGGTAAGCTTTCCGGCTTCGGCGTTGCGGGGGCAATCGAAGTCGAAACAGGCAGGGACGGCCACGTTAGCCGCTTCAGCATCAAATACGAGGACATCGACGAGGCTGCTGAGCGCCACCAGATAAAGATGCCTCCCCTTAGTCCGACCGGCAAGGTAAGAAGCGGAACCCGGATCGTGCTGCATAGTCTTCGCAAGTACCACCACCGAAGAATAAACATCCAGGAGGTTCGGCGCAGGCTGGCCAGAAGATTTTCCATCCTCGGTCCCGCACACCACTTCACCGTCTCCGTGAACGGCAAAGAGATAACCCCCGAGGAGCGCGACCTGCAGCGCTTGTTGGACAAGGACGCAGACGGGTGCCCGTACATCTGGACGTACGCCGATGCCGAAATCAAGGACGGGACCGGGTGGAAGGTCTCGGGATGGATAGGGGCCCTGAACCGAACAAGCAAGCTTGATGACGGTATCCAGAGGGGAGTTGCCATTCTCGCGCGCGGAAAGCTTGTCCAGGAGCCGTTTGTATTCGAGGCTACCGTCGGCCAGCAATATGCTCTCTCTTACCTCGTTGGCGAGCTACACGCGGAATTCGTCGACGACATTGAGGACACGATCAGCACGACGCGTAACTCCTTGGTCTGGGATACGGAGGCCAACGTGGCTCTCCTGGAGTGGGGCCGCAATGAAGTGAACCGCATCGCGAGGGAGTGGGCGGAGAAACGAAGCAGGGACAACGAACGGGAACTCGCCCAGAACGCCCTCTATCAAAGGTTCCTGCGTGAATCGGAGCGATTTGAGGACAACCGCGTCCGAAAAGCGGCCGACAGGCTCATCAAATCCGTCATCTCTTCAAACCCACTCGCAGATGCCAGGTCACAGGAGCCGGTCATCCAATATTGCATTGACTACGTAGAGTTTGATGCCTTTCGGGAACTGGCAACTGAGATCGCCGAGACAGAAGCCGTCAATCCCGCCGTTCTCGTTGACCTTTTCCGAGAGTGGGAACTGGTCGAGGCCAAAGAGATGATGAGGGTCACCGAGGGTCGAATCACGACGATCGAGAAGCTGGGCCATCTCATCGACACGAACGCCCTGGAGGTTCCAACCCTCCACAGATTTCTGAAGGAATTCCCATGGGTGCTCGACCCCCGCTGGAGCCTGATTGCCGACGAAGTGACCTACAGCCAACTCCTGCGGGAACGGTTTCCGGAAAGTGACGAGACACCCGAGGGGGACAGGCGCATTGATTTCCTTTGCGTGCGCGAGAGCACAAATTTGATCGTTGTCGAAATAAAGCGCCCGGGGGCGAAGGCTGGCAACAAGCAACTCAGCCAGATAGAAGAGTACGTCAACTTTATGCGGGATCATGTCCAAAAAACCACGGACGAGTCTTTTCGCGTCAGCTCTGTGGTCGGGTACCTTCTCTGCGGAGACATGGTTGACAATTTCCAGGTGCGGGAGCGCAGGAAGAACCTCGAACAGGCGCGCATATATGTGAGGACGTACGGCGATCTGCTGAGGATGGTCCGCTCCAATCATAAGGAATTCCTGGAGAGGTACACCCACCTACGAAAGGTCAGGGGCCGGGCGAAACATTAGCTCACGACATGGGTGGAAGCTGAGCGGGTGACGGCCATGATCGGCAATGCACAGAGGCTGGGGCGAAGGGAATTTCTGGGCGGGTTGGCGGCGGCGGCCGGCGGCATGGCCGCCGGCGTGGCCGGGGGCGGCTGCGGCCTGGCTGTCTTTCGCGCCGACGTCACCCCGCCGCCGGGCGAACCGCTGGTTTGCGGCTTCGTTGCTCCCACCGCAACCATCGAGCACCCGCTGTCGGCCAAGGGCGTGATCCTGCGCGACAGCGGCGGCGTCTCGGTGCTGTGCGCGCTCGACTGGGAAGTGCTGATCGGCGAGGCCCATGACCTGTTCCGGGAGCGCCTGGCCCGCGCCGCCGGCGCCACCGCCTCGCGGGTCGCGGTCCAGTGCCTGCACCTGCACACGGCGCCGGGGATCGACAGCAGTGTCGTGGAGATTCTCGGGCGCGAGCAGAAACCGCCGGCACACGCCACGCTGGCGTTTTTGGAGCAAGCGGTCGAGCGGACAGCGGCCGCGGTGCGCCAGGCCGCCGCCCGCTTTCAGCCCGTCACGGAAATCGGCACGGGCTGGGCGCCGGTGGACCGCGTCGCTTCCTCCCGCCGGGTGCTGCGCCCTGACGGCGCCATCGTGGCGCGAATGTCGAAGACGACCGACCTCGAGCTGCGGAAAGAGCCGGAGGGCCTGATCGACGGCTTCCTGCGCACCGTTTCGTTCTTCTCCGACAGCCGCCCGCTGGCCCACCTCCATTACTACGCCACACACCCGCAGAGCTACTATTACGACGGCCGCGTCACCTACGATGTGCCCGGCCTGGCGCGCGAGCGGCTGGAAAAAGAAAGCGGCGTCTTCCAGGTGTACTTCACGGGCTGCGCCGGCAACGTGACCATGGGGAAATACAACGACGGCACACCGGAGGGGCGGCAGGCGCTGGCCGACCGGGTCTACGACGGCATGGCCGCGTCTATCGAGAAGACCCGCCGCGCCCCGGTCGCGCCGCTGGTGTGGAAAACAGCGGCGATCCGTTTCCCCTTGCGCGCCGAGAAGGTTTTTTCCGAGGAGTACCGTCGGGCGGTGCTGCGCGACCCGGCGAAGCCGCCGGTGGACCGCATCAAGGCGGCCATGGTGCTGTCCTTCATCGCGCGCCTGCGTTCCGGGCCCCCGATCGAGATCAGTTGCCTGCACCTGGGCGACGTCCGGGTCGTTCACCTTCCCGGCGAGCCATTCGTCGAGTACCAGCTCTGGGCCCAGGAAAACGCGGCCGGCCGGTTCGTGGCCGTCGCCGGCTACGGCGATGGCGGGCCCTCCTACATTTGCACCGATCGCGCCTACCAGGACCGGGGCGGGTATGAGCAGACTTGGTCGCTGGTCGGGCCGAGCGAGCAATTGCTGAAGCAGGCCATCGCGCAAGTGCTGTAGAGCATGTACCGCCGGCGTCCCGCCGGCAGCCCTGAGGCCGTTGGTGCGGCGTGGAGTATGCCGCCGCGACGCCCGCGGTACAACTTTTACCAATGAAGCGGCGATCGTTCTTGGCAGCGGGTCTCGGCGGAGCCGTCGGCGCGCCGGCGCAGGCCACTCCTCCCTCGCCCATGAAGCTGGCTGGTCTTACGGCCTCGGAGCTGCAGGAGCGGTATCGGAAAGAGCTCTTCGACGTGCAGCTTCCTTTCTGGGAGCGCTGGGGTGTGGATCACGAGCACGGCGGGTTCATGTGCGCGCTGGATTTCGACGGCCGCCGCGTGAACACCAACAAGTTCCATTGGTTTCAGGGCCGCGGCATCTGGGTTTACAGTTTCCTCTATAACAATTTCGGCAAGGACCCGGCGCACCTGGAGGTGGCGCGCAAGGCGAAGGAATTTCTGCTGAAATACGCGCCGCAGTCGGAAGGCCGCTGGGCCGAGGTGCTCTCGCGCCAGGGCCGGGTGATTGCTCCCTCGCGCGGGGATGTTTACGGCATTCTGTTCGGCGCCGAAGGCTTGCAGGAATACGCCTGGGCGGCGCGGGACGAGCAGGCGCGCGACACCGCTTTCCGCCTTCTCAGGCAAATCTTCCGCCGCTCGCAAAAGCCCGATTTCCGCATGGGCGACGGGGAGGCGCCGGGCGTTCGGCCGCAGGGCTTGTGGATGGTGATGTTGCGGATCGCCACCCAGGCCCTCCGCCGCTGGAAGGATCCCGAGATCGAGGACATCGCGCAGCGCTCCGTCGATGCCGTCATCCGCCGCCACTTCAATCCCGATAGCGGGTTGAACACCGAACTGCTGGGCTTTGATTTTTCGCGGCTGCCGGAGCCGGCCAGGCACACCGTCATCGGCCACTCGATCGAAACGCTCTGGATGATCATGGATGAGGCCGACCGCATCGGCGACAAGAAGCTGCGGCAGACCTGCGCCGAGCGCATCCGCCGCCACTTCGAAGTCGGGTGGGACCCGGTTTACGGCGGGCTGGTGGAAGCGGTGAACGTGGATGCCGGCTGCTACCAATGGCCCGAGGAAAAGCCGGTGGGGACCGACCTGGTGTTCCGCTCCACCGGCGAGCACCTGTACCTGAAGGCGCTGTGGTCGCACCACGAGGCGCTCATCGCCATGCTGAAGGTGCTGGAGGGCGCGCCGGCCGACTGGGCCGTCCGCTATTTCGACATGAGCCAGCGGCTGATTGACGAGAAATTTTCGTTGCGCCCGCAGGGCCTGCCCGGCTACCTGCTGTTCTGCGACCGCCGCTTCACTCCCCAGCCGCACGGCTCCCGCCAGGACAACTACCATCCGCTCCGGCAGTTGATGCTCAGCATCTTGCTGCTCGGCCGGCTGGGGAAAAGGTAGGCGGCGGTTGCGCCCCTGCATGGCCACCGCCTCACGGCACGGCTCTGGGTTGACAGTCGCCCGAGTCTGTAATAGCTTGGGGTGTCCGGCGCCCGTGGGCAGGCCGGGTCTTTCCACTGGCAAAACCCTCAGGAGAATGTGTTATGAACTTCGCATTGCGAACCGCCAAAGGGGCGGCAGTTTGTCTGCTGCTGCTCGTTTCCGCTTTTTCACTGGCTGCCGCCGATACGGATTACAAGATCGACCGCTCGCTGATGATGAAGCTGGCCGATGACGAGGCCGCGGTGGCGCCCTTTTTTGCCGTATTCGCCGACCGTGCCAACGTGAAACCCGCGCAGTCGATCAACGACCGGGCGGCGCGGGGGCGCTACGTGGTCCAGGCCTTACAGGCCACGGCCGACAGAAGCCAGGCCGGGGTGCGCGGCTGGCTGCGCGCGCAGGGCATCGCCTTCACGCCGTTCTGGATCGAGAACAAGATTTATGTGCCGAGCGGCACGCTGGAAGTTGCACGCGAACTGGCCAGGCGCCCCGAAGTCGCCGCCATTCTCCCCGAAGTCATTTACACCATCCCGAAGCCGCTGGTCTCCGGCGGGGCAAGTGTGAATGGCATCGAATGGAACATCTCTAAGATCGGCGCCGACCAGGTGTGGTCGAATATTACCCAGGGCGCCGGCATCGTGGTGGCGAACATCGACACCGGCGTGCAGTACAACCACCCGGCCCTGAGGCTCCAATACCGCGGCAACACCGGCAGCACGTTCAGCCACGCGGGCAACTGGTACGATCCGACGGGGAGGTGCGGAGCGACACCTTGCGACAACGACGGCCACGGCACGCATACCATGGGAACCATGGTGGGCAGCGATGGCGGCTCCAACCAGATCGGCGTCGCTCCCGGAGCAAGGTGGATCGCCTGCAAGGGTTGCGCCAGCAGTTCTTGCGCCAGCTCCTCGCTGATCGCCTGCGCGCAGTGGATCATGGATCCGATGAACAACCAGGGTTTGGCCCGGCCTGACGTGGTCAACAATTCGTGGGGCGGCAGCGGAGGCAACTCCTGGTATCAGTCGTACGTGCTGAACTGGCGCGCGGCCGGCATCTTCCCGGCGTTCTCCGTCGGCAACAGCGGCCCGAAGTGCGGCACGGCCGGATCGCCCGGCGATTACCCCGGGTCGTTCGCCAGCGGCGCGACCGACAGCAATGACCTCATCGCCTCCTGGTCATCGCGCGGGCCTTCGGCGTTCGGCGCCCTCAAGCCGGACGTGAGCGCCCCCGGCGTCAGCATCCGTTCCAGCGTGCCCACCAACAGCTATGCCGTGTACAGCGGCACGTCGATGGCCAGCCCGCATACGGCCGGCGCCGTGGCCTTGACCTGGGCGGCCGCCTCTGCCTACCGGGGCAATATCGGCGGCACCGAGCTGGTGATCAAATCCGGCGCGTTCGGCATCGCCACCACCCAGACATGCGGCGGCCTGTCGGCCGGCGCCATCCCGAACGACACTTACGGGTACGGGCGCATCAATGCGCTGGTGTCGGTGAACAAAGCGCGGGGCGCGTCCGTGAACCAGCCGCCCACCGTGGTGATCAATTCCCCTGCGAACGGCGCGTCATTCACGTGTCCGGCCACGGTCAGCTTTACGGGCACGGCGTCTGACCCCGAAGATGGCAATCTCACCGGCTCGATTGCCTGGCAGGATAATGGCGGCCCCGTCTTCGGCGCCGGAGGGTCGGTATCCAAGACGTTCGCCTGCACGCAGGCCGGCAACCACGCCATCACCGCTACCGTGAGGGATGCGTATGGAGCGGCCGACTCCGATACGATCACGATCACCATCCTTCAGCCCGTCCCCTCCGCGCCCAGCAACCTGACTGCGAGCGCGCGCAACGGAACGGTGACACTGAAGTGGAAGGACAACTCCACCAATGAGACCAACTTCCTGGTCGAGCGCAAGTCGGGCACGACCTGGAGCCAGATCCAGATGCTGGGCGCGAACGTGACGACGACCACGGATACGCCGGGGACGGGCACGTTCTCCTATCGCGTCAGCGCCTCGAATTCCGCTGGAACCTCGGCGCCGTCCAACGTCGTTACGGTGACAGTGCGCTGACTCCAGCTACCGGGCTTCCTCGGCGGGCGCCACCGAGCCGCGAGCGAGTGTCTCCGTTACCACAGGCAGGGGGGTCACTCCCTGGGCCGGTTTTTGTCCATTTCAAATTCGAGCAAGAGTGCCCAACGGACAGGACTTTCGAGCGGCCTCCGGACGGCCCCTCCGTGGCCGGGAATGCCTGTGGAAGGGCAAATTGCGCTAATGTGCGGGTATGCGGACAGTCGATGAAGTGGCGGCGGAGGCGGGCGGGGGCGCGGAGCTGGCGCATGGCTGGACTTTGCATGCCATCGAGCCGGTGACGCCGGCCGAGGCCGCAGCGGTGCTGGCCGAGCCGGCGGCGGCCGTGCCCCAGTCTGCTGCCGAACGCCTGGGAGCCGTGCGCCTGTTTGCGGCGCCGTTTCTAGCTTGTGGCGGCGAAGCCGAATTCGTATCCGCAGAGAAGCCGGAGGGGGAAAGCCACTCCTCGCTTTGGCTGGAGCGCGGCGGCGCGGGGGCGCCGCCTGCCGCGCGCCCTTCCGGCAACGGCGCGCGCCGCCGCAGCCCAAACATCGATCTGTTCATCGCCATCCGTGACGCCGACGCTCACGATGCGGGCTTCGAGTTGCTCGCGGTGCTTGCCGACCTGCTCACGCCGCGGCTCTCCGATGAGGAATTTCTTTCCTATGCCCGCCTGCTGCAACAGGAAATCGCCGAAGGCGCGACCGGCGAGATTGACGAAGAGGCTCTGGAGGCGCGCGATTCAGCCGACCCCGATTACGTCACCGTCTCGCTGGCCTCCACCCTGGCCGAGTACATGCACGCCCTCTGGCACGACGTGGAAGCGCGGCCGGGCGCCGGGCACCTGGCGCCGCAATTCCTTCGCCGCCGCTTCGAGCTGCTGGCCGGCATTTTCCCGCCTGACCCCGGCCAGGCCCTGTTCCGTTGAGGAGGAATTAAGATCGAAGCCAGCGGCAGGCTCATCGTCGGCGGGCCGACGATCAACGGGGCGCCTTCATGGGCGCCGCCCTGTGCTCAACGCCTTCAGACCGTGGCCATCCGTTTCTGAGATGCCGGACTAGCGGAGCACGTTGATTTGGACGCCGATCTGCAGGTCTGCCCAGGATCGATCCATCGTCACCGCCGGGAGGCCGTGCTGCTTCGCGGTGGCGAGGCAGATACGGTCGGCCAGTGAAAGCCCAAGCGGCCTCGTGGCTCCACGAAGCCAGGCCGCCTGATACGCGCAAGGCCGATCGACGGGCACAACCTCCAGTCCCAAATCCTCCACCAACGCCACCGCCTGAGCGGGCGATGCGCCCTTTTCAACGATCCTTGCTGCCACTTCGGACAGGTTCACGGCACTGATAAGGCCGCTGTCGAGGAAGAGGGCGACGGCGTCGCCGCCCGGTTCTCGATGGAGATAGGCGAGGACCGCAGAGGCATCAAGAATGCACCGCTCCGGTTCTTCACTCACGAGCCGCTTCCTCACGCCGTTCTGCGATCAACTCGTCGACCAGCGACACGTGTTTCGGTACCAGTCTGCACACCAGATCCTGGGCCCGCTTGCGAGCTTCTTGTCGGCTCAAGATCCGCAGTTCTCCTTCCTCAAGGACCATAACAAGCTGGTCGCCGGGCTTGATGCCGAGCGACTTGCGAAAGCGGGCGGGAATAACCAGCCGACCGCCAGGTGCCAGCCGGGCCACCTCGCTCGTGGCACTCTCATGCGTATTTGGCATATAGGTAATATCATGCCACAAAACGTCGCATTTGGCAGGTTATTGTCTAAGTTGTTTAAAATTATGACCCTTCTTCACCGCCCAAGGGCCGCCATCGCCTTCCGCATGGCCGCGAATATCGTTTCCTCCACCCGCTCGTCGAACGGGCCGGGCATGCCGCCGCAGACCAGGCTGTCCACGGCTTCGTACCCGCCTTCCTTCAGCACCCGCAGCGACGGGATGTAGCACATCACGTCGTTGGAGTAGTCGGCGACGATCAGGTCCTCGCCCTTGCCGGGGCGGGGCCGGAATTCGCGCTTGGCTCCGCGGCGCCGCAACCAGCCACAAAAAACACCAAGGCACAAAGACACAAAGAAACCTTCCTTCGTGTTTTTGTGCCTTGCTGCCTTTGTGATGAGTTCCCAGATAATCGACGAAGAAGCATTCCAACCTCCCATGATATGTAGTTGACAACATATGCACTATAGCGCATACTGAGTGAGTGACATGGGACGTTGAGTTTCATGAGGATTTCGACCCCGAATTCAACGCCCTGCCCCAAGACGTGCAGGACGAACTGTTAGCCCAAGCGAAAGGCGCTTTTACCGCGAACTGATCCGCAAGGCCGACAAGAGATTCAACAGCCACCTGGCACGATTCGGAAAGGAGAGGGGATAGCCATGGCTACCACGCTGGACGATAAGATGAAGAAACTCAGCGCGGCGCGGCGCAAGAGAATCGAGGCCCGGGCCGCGGAGCTGATCGCCGAGGAGATGTCCTTGCGCGATCTCCGGCGGGCCCTCAGGCTCACCCAGGAGCGCATCGCCGAAGCCCTCAACATCGGCCAAGACGGCGTTTCGCGCCTCGAGAAGCGCAGCGACCTGCTCATTTCCACCCTGCGCAGTTACATCGAAGCCATGGGCGGCAGCCTCTCCCTGGTCGCTGAATTCCCCGACCGCAAGGCCGTGATCCTGGCTGGGCTCGCCACCATGGACACGCAAGCGCCCTCCCCCGACCGCAAACACGCCCGGTGAATCCGTCGAATCTCACAGCTTGCGACTTGCGGCCTGCGCGGCTTACGGGACCGCAAGTCGCCGGCCGCTGGATTCTCACCACATGAATTTGACCGCCATTTGGATGTGGCGCGGGTAGTTCGACTGCGGCGCGGTCACCTCAGCTTTGATCAGCGAGCCGAAAGTCGAACTGGTCAGGCTGTTGTCGAACTGCCGGGTGTTCACGAAGAACGAGTTCAACACGTTGAACGACTCCAGCCGGAACTGGATGCTGTACTTCTCGTTGATGCGGGTCATCTTGTTCAGCGAGGCATCCACCAGGCGCACGGTTTGCAAACGTATGCGGCTGTCGTAGTAGTTCGTGTAGCGCGTCGCCGTATAGCTTGGGAAGGATGATCCAGTTGGGCTCGGTACAGCCGTAGTCCACGCTGACCGGCTGCCAGGTCACCACGTTGCTGTTGCTCCAGTTGAGGATACAGGGCTTCACCGCCTGCACCTTCGAAGCATTCCAGGTGAAGTTGGGGTTGCGCGCGTCCTTCAGTTGAAGCGCGGCGGGGATCGACCACGGTCGGCCCGAGGTGGACTGGAAGATGACGGTGTTTTCCCAGCCGCTGATCAGATGGCTCTTCCACCCGTGGGACTTGTTGAGCCAGCGGCGCCCTTTGCCCACCGGCAACTGGGAAATCATGCTGTAGACCAGCTTGTGCGGGCGGTCGTTGGAGGTGACTCCCTGCTGCATCACCATGTTCAGCGCATCCAGGAAGCCGTTCCGCTCCATCATCTTGGAGAAGGTGTAGTTGAGGTTCATGTTGACGCCGCCCTTGGCGCGCATCAAGAAGGTGCCCTGCAGGGCGTTATACCAGCTCTTGCCGTCGTTCCGCATGTACTCGGTCAGCGCGGTGAATTGCGGGAAGGGGCGGTTCATCTCGAAGCGCGAGCGCGTGGCGGCGGTGTAGTGCGTGGTCCCTTCGAACCCCGGCAGCCCCTGGAAGGGATTGGGCAGGCCTTGCGTGCAATAGGTCTGGTTTTTCGCGCCCAGCAGATAGTTGCACTGGTCGCGAATCGAGGCATCGTCCTCGTTGAAGAGCCTGGTGCTCTGCGTACTCCTGCCGCGGTTGCCCACATAGGAAATGTCGATCCTGGCGCGCGCGGTGAGGGCGCGCTGGATGTTGAACGAGAACTGGTCGGCGTAGGGAATGCGGAAGTTCGAGTTCACGAAGTTGAAGCCGCGGCCCACGTAGGTCATCAGCCCCTTGGTATTTCCCTCCGGCTTGATGATGGTCGGAAAGGGGTTGGAGAGGTTGTTGGGAACCGGGGTGCGGCTGCTGTCGTTGGAGGCGGTCAGCGAGGTGGCGGCGTTGAACCCGTAGCTCTGCAGGTAACCGTTGTCGGGATTGATGTAGTAGCGCCCCCAGCCGCCGCGCAATATGGTCTTGCGGCCGAGCTGGTAGGCGGCCCCGATGCGCGGCTGCGGCGTCTTCAGGTACAGGTCGACGACCGTGCGCGGCACGCCGTTCTGGCCGGGGAACAGCATGCCGCCCTTGATGGTCTTGACGTCGGGGAACTTGGCCCGATTGATCATGGCTTCGACCGGGCTGGTCGCCTGCGGGTCGAACCCACGGTTGACGCGGCTGAACCGCTCGTCGGGAGGGGTGTTGATGTCCCAGCGGAAGCCCATGTTGACCGTCAGCTTGCGGCTCACCTTCCAGTCGTGCTGCACCCACGGCGCATAGTAGCGGAACATGTAAATGGGGAACATGTTGATGTTCACGGTGCCGGAAGTCGGCGCGCCCAGCAGCCAGGAGGCCAACCCGTAGCCGCTCAAGCCGTCGCTGCGCAGGTAGTCGGCCCGCGTGAAGGTGTCGTTGGCCGTGAGCGTGAAGATATCGCCGGAGTTCTGCTGCGAGAACTGAATCCAGCGCATGTCAATCCCGGCTTTGGTGGTGCGCGAGCCGTGGAACCGGCTCACCGAGGGATGGACCGCCAGCGTATTGGTATTGTCCGCGCCGAAGTATCGGCCCAGCCGGTTGGGAGCCGAGCCGGTGCTGAACGGCTCAATGTTGTATCTGCCGAACCAGGCGCCATAGGGGAGTTGGTCAACTAGGGACTTCGGGAAACCCAAGCTGGTCATGTCGAAGCCCTGGTTGGCCTTCCCGGTATTGCTGTACCGGTAACGGGAGAGCGAGGCGCGCAGATTCAGGATGAAGGTGGGCTTCAACGTCCCCGTCCAGTCGATGGCCCCGGTGTAGTTGATGCGCTGCAGCGGGAGCTGCCCGTCGGCCCCAGGCTGGTCGAACATCCCGTTGTTGGTGCGAAGCTCGCTGCGGTTGTTATTGCCGAAGCGCACGAAGATGTGGTGCTTGTCGCCGATGTTCTGGTCGACCTTCGCCACCATGTTGTAGAACTTGTCGCGCGCCGTGGCCTCGCCGCCGGAGATGAAGAGGTTGGCCCTGGAGTAGTCCACCCCCGGTGTCTTGGTGTTGGGCATCAGAAAGTAACTGGCGATCTTCTTGCCTACCGGATTGATGC
>Ga0315285_10003896_pt1 | contig 15498 bp, 22 predicted proteins | sample YL17G09_36_MG_FD_203698 | JGI IMG/M metagenome (GOLD analysis project Ga0315285, IMG submission 203698) | Sediment microbial communities from Yellowstone Lake, YNP, Wyoming, USA - YL17G09_36 | ecosystem: Environmental > Aquatic > Freshwater > Lake > Sediment | place: USA: Wyoming | collected...
GTTGGAAGCTGATAAGATACCAAGCATCAAGACTGAGACCGATAAGATTCAAGGGGCTTGTCTTGATGTAGCTGGTATTAAGTCTATGACTGCATTCATTAAAAAAATTGAGGGTGGGAAGTGGCAAGTCCTCGACGATGAGATGGTTTTCTATGATGAAGATAATGTTACGGTAGTGGCAAGATTTGATATCACTAAAGACGCTGAGGGCAATCCAATCATGAGGACCAGATTATGAAGAGTTTAATACTGCGTGGATATGGGCATTTCAATTGTATGGCCCTCCGGGGCTATGGAGGAAAACAGCTAGCAAAAATTCGAGCTGAAATTATTAGGCTGACAACTGCCATCGTGAGAACTATTAGCAGAGCATCACAGAAAACTGACGAGATATAGAATGACGAAAACAGCGATTTGTAAGACCATTTCAAAACCTTCGCTGAGGCTCACTCTGCTTCAGCTCAAGGTGGGAGGTGTGCGGACGACTATTATATCAAAAGTTTGTCCAAATCCATTTGTGCTGTCCTTCTTGACAAGGTTGCAAACTGAGGAGGTATTACTGTGAGTGACGTAAAACCTTATGCTGGTGATATTGGTACAATTATTGAACTTGACTGTCAGGAGACAATCACCGGAGCCACAGGTCTCAAGATGTACTGTAAGAAGCCAAAAGCGTCAGACCCAACTGCTCAGGAACTGAAGGAGTGGACGACGGGTGTAGCCATCTATGGCACAACGAAGCTACGCTACGCTATTGTGAGCGGAGACTTTGATGTTGGTGGAAGATATCAAGTTCAGGCGTATCTAGAACTCGGCGGGTGGAAGGGTCGGACAGATATTGTTGAGTTTATTGTCTACGATAAATTAGTATAAATAGAAATTTTCTCTACCCAGAAGGAGGTGAGAGGAGATGCGACGTGTTCATGCTGGGATATAATTCAACATTTACGGGACAAACCTTTTATGACAAGCGTGGCAATCCGCTGCGGGTCCCTCCCCACTATGCGATCGATCTGAGTCTGTTCAGTCGACCTCCAGCTCTCCTAAAACTCATCAAAAGTTTTGTGCGTGACATTGGGGACAGTGTGGCAGAGAGACGCTTTGATGTGCAGCGCACATTCAGTCTGGGCGACGTGCTGATGCTCGTGCCTGTGGTGCGAGAGCTGGAACGGCTGGGTTATGATGTCCACTACCAGACCGATGCCCGTTATGTTCCGCTGCTGCGAGCGCTCGACATCCGGACAGCAGCGTTAGATCGTTTGGACGTGTACGCTGTAATGCTCGATTGGACTGTGGAGCGTGATCATCTGGAGCCGCTGCTGCGCGATATGCATCGCTGTGAGATATTTGCACGATCTATTGGACTGACACAAATGCCAGACCGCTGGAACTGGGACTGTAGTTTGTCACATTTCTCTGAGATGAAGGACGACTGGGCTACCGAGGGCGATTACATTGTGTTCCAGGGCAGCGGAGCAGCGCAGCAACGTGGCCTCACAGCAGACACCGTACAGTGGCTGCTGGAGGCATTCACTGTGGAAGGCATCAGAGTGCTCTACATCGGTGAACCGCTGCCAGAGTTAGTGGTTGACAAGAAGTTGGTACGCCTCCAATTCACGACCAGCACTCTGCTAGAACTGTTCAGCTGGATTGGTGGAGCACGTTGTGTGGTTACGATGGACAGTTCACCGCTCTGGGTGAGTCATTTCACCAAGACTCCCGTCATCGCTGTGCTGGGCCCAAGTCGTTCTGCCCAGCGCATAGGAGAGCATCCGCTGTATCCTGAGGGAGCTGTAGCTATAGAGCTGAATCGTGAGTTGAAGTGTGAACCATGCTTTGAAGTGGCAGAGGAGTGTGGGAGGAAGTTTGATTGTCTGAAAGGAATCAATCCTGAGCGTCTGTATGAGCTAATCAGGCCTCATGTGATGCGATATTTGACGAGACAGGAAGAAGCGTGTGATGCGGGAGAGCTCGGGGGATGAGCATCTGGCCCATAACCAGAAGGTCGACAGTTCGATTCTGTCTCCCGCTACCGAGGTGACATAATGTTGATAAAGATGCTTAGAACGCTGAAATTATTTGAATGGGGAATTAATTCTCGTTCCGAGTCGGTGATGGTGTTTGGGGCAGCTGGTCGTCCGTTTAAAGTGAATCCTTCTGCTATTATTGATACGACAGGTGTTTTGTCTGCCGAGGGAGCGCTGGATGCTGTGCAGAGCGTGATGGAAGAGGCTGAGCGTCGCAGTGAGAAGACCTTCTATCTCCAGCGCGAGTCGCCAGCGCTAGGTGATATTCTGATGCTCGTGCCTGTGGTGAGATATCTTGCTACGCTTGGGTTCAATACCTATGTGCGTACGTGGAGCAAGTTTGTAGAACTGCTGAAGACATTTGGTGTGTATGGTGAAGTGTGGCAGGAAGAGACGTCGCGTCTTGGGTTGCTCACTGACGGTATTGTGGAGCGTGACCATTGGGACAAACACATTGGTTCTACTGGGCGCATCGAACTGCTGATGCAGGCTGTGGGGCTGGAAAACATTCCTACACACGTTGACTGGTCCTATGATGCTGTGTCGCTACCTGATGTGCGCTTTGCTACGCGCTGGGTCGTGGTACAGGCGGTGGGTGCCAGCCCACAACGCAGTCTTGCTCCGGCCACAGCTCAGGCTCTCATTAAACTCATGAACAAAGATGCTATCAATGCTGTTGTCATTGGTGAGGACAAACAGTTGAGTGTGAATGGTGCCCAGAACCTGCTGCGGTATCGTCAAGATTCGCTGGTGGATCTGATGGCGTGGATTGCTGGTGCTGCTGCTGTCATCACCACCGACAGTGCGCCTCTGTGGTTTGCTCACTTTACCAAGACTCCGACATTCCTGCTGCTAGGCACGAGTGATGCTGAGCGTCGTCTGTCACTTCATCCTGATCCCAGCCTGGTCACTTCTGTGGAGCTGTATAAAATGGTTGGATGTGAGCGGAGTTGCCATGAACAGCCTAAGCGCTGCGGGTGGCGTTACGACTGTATGCGTCAACCCACAGCCGAGCAGATCTACGAGGCTATTCGTCCAGAGCTGTTGTATCGCTGGCACGACGCTCTGAAGAAATGTCGTGTGATGATGAAAGTAGCAGCAGCACCGAGCACTCTGCCCAAACCTATCGCGGATATTTTTTGCACCGGTCCTCGTCTCCGCGATGATGTGGGTGGACAGACATGGTACGATGAGTTCCACAATCCTGTCAACGTCAAACCAGGAGCACCCATACCGAGCTGGGTGATAGAGAAGCACAACGTCTCGCCTGAGCTGATTCATCCTGACTCACTGAGACTGGAGGGAGCGTTTGACTTCGCAGCACGACATAAGGGTCATTTTACTGTCGCCATTACGCGCGACATGAATGGGCGAGGTGATGTGCTGATGGCGGCGGTAATTGCCAAGGCGTTGAAGGACAAGTATGGTGATGCAGTGGCGGTGTGGATGGCTGTCAAGCCAGGTCATGAGCGTCTTCTTCAAGGCAACCCATGGGTGGAGAAAATTTATAGTTCTGAGTCACAGATGCATCTGGAAAATCCAGATGTTAAAATGAATGTCAATGACCTAGAATTCCGAGCTGAGTTGAAGGCGTATGAGAGTGAGGGAAGGGTGATGAAGAACCGCACAACCCTCTATTTGGAGGGTATGGGTTTGAGTCTGGTCAATAAGACTCCGCTCTATGTCGTGACAGAGGAGGAGCGCCATTGGGCTGTAGAGACTCTTCTTGCCATGGGGTATGACTTGAGCAAGCCTATCATCGGTCTCCAATACAGGGGCAGCAACATTACACGCACCTATCCACATATGGACGATGTGGAGATTAAACTGACTCGCTCCGGATTCCAGACATTTTGTCTAGATGGTCAGAGTGCTGGTCGCTATGATTATGATCTAGCCCAGATCGGGGCACTAGTGGAACAAATGGCCGTGGTGGTGACGCCGAACAGCTTCTTTTATCATTTGGCAGGAGCGATGAAGCGGCGAGCTGTTGTGCTGTTCGGCAGTGAGACGGGCGAACTCTGGACTGAGGATTACGAAAAGGCCACACCTCTGCAAATCGCTTGTCCCAGCAAAAAGCCGCGCTGCTGGTGGGAGTTGACTTGTTTGCCAGGCACAACGCTGCGCCAGAAGGAGCAGACTCACACACCAGCCTGTCTGGAACAGATACCAGCAGGACGTGTGGTTGAGGAGGTAGAGCGTCATTTGCTGGCGCCACGTCGCATCTTGGTGGTGGTGCTGACGTGGAACCTATTGGAACTCACCAAGAAGACGATTGATTCGGTGCGGTCGTTTCACAACTATGATCTGCTGGTGCTGGACAATGGCAGCACCGACGGTACGATTGAGTGGCTAAAGGACCAGCACATTGCCTACGCCAGCCAGCCGTGTACGGTGCCTGAGGCCTGGAACGCCGGCATGCGTCAAGCCCTGAAGGGAGACTATGATTATGCGTTGCTCTGCAACAACGATATTATTCTCTCTCCGACCTATATAGATATAGTTATTGAGGTGGCTGAGCGTCGAGCATTGTGGGCTGTGACGGGAGCAGTTTTCAATCGCAACGAGAGCACGCTGGACAAATTTGTCTATCAGACTCAGAACGTTGAGCAGACGTTGTTTGCCATAGGTAGTGGTGACTATTCAGCTGTGCTGCTGAGTAAGGAATGTATGAAGAATATAGGGGCATTTGATGGACGGTTCAGTCCTCGCTACCAATCAGATGAAGATCATGCGCTTCGTCTCAGGTTGCTGGGGCATTCTATGCTCAAGACATTCAAGACGACCTTCTATCACATGTCAGGAGCGGTAATGCTGGCTAGTCCTGAGACATCACTTCAATATGACGCCGAGTGGAAAGCTAACGTTGAACTGTTCAAACAGAAATGGCATGTAGATCCTTATGCGGAGCGCTCTCTTTGCAGCAATGATGCCGAAATGAAGAAGCGCAATTGTGATTGGAGAGATAAGATATCGATCTCGTTGAAGGAGAAAGAACACGATGGATCTTGATGCTGTTGTAAAATACACCCGACAAGTTCGCACCATGAACGATGGACTCTATTCGCTGGGCAGCTGTCAGGACGACTACTCAGGTACGATGGATGGTCAGATGTTCAGGGTGATTATCGATCCTGAGATGAAGGCCTGCTATCAACGCTTGTTCAGCGACACAGCGTTGATGGGTCGTTTGTTTGCTGCAGGGTTGATACGTACAGAACTGCTGGGTACCAGCAGCGAGGGCTATATGGTGCTGCGACATGAGCGGTTTCGTCACCAATCCTTCTTCTATGAGTGGACCTATAGGCAAATTAAGGACGTGGTGATGATGGTGTTAGCGTTACAAAAGACGCTCCATGGCGTTGGGTGTTACCTCATCGATCCTAACACCTACAACACTACGCTCGACATGACGAGACCGTTGTACTTTGACTTCGCATCAATCAGACCAGGCATTTGTCCTCCATATAGTTGGTTGCGTTCGTTCTGGATGGGAGGCAATATCATGCAGGGCTGGCGCGATAAGCTTCATATCAGCTTTGCCGAGATGCAAAATGTGCTAGGACGATCAGCTCTGGAGACTTATGATGCTCAGATCCACTATGTGGCTGAGTTGCAGCACGAGTATGGGCGCTCGGAGTGGACGCTGTATGACAAACGGGCCTTTCACTATGATGATGCTAGCACCTGGCAAGCCAAACACAGCTCTGTCCGAGCGCTGATGGCTTTGCTGCCGACGGTGCCAGAGAGCGTGACAGATCTGGGCTGTAACACAGGCGATTATTGTCACATGATGCTGAGGCTGGGAGTGACAAGGGTCTGTGGCATTGATATTGATGAGTCAGCTGTGTCGGAGTTGTATCGTCGATCCAAGGCCAACGATCTACCCATCACAGCTGTATTAGGTGACTTTTATTTGTCTTACAACCACTTCTGTGGCGGCACACGCAACGTTCACACGATGGGTGATCCTCGCATGGATCGCTATAGAGCACAGAATCGTTTTGCTTCTGATCTGGTGCTGATGGTGAGTATGATACATCATCTTTGTTACTGGAGAAGCATCGGTATGGCTGAGTTAGCACAGGTGCTGGCGGGCTATGTGCGGCGATGGCTAATTATTGAATGGATACCTTTCACAGATGCTCATTTGGAAGGATCAACAAATCACTTTGGTGATGACCGGTCATCCTATACTGAGGAAAACTTTTTAACAGTCATGAAGACATTCTTCCCACGACCCCACACAGTGCTGCTTTCATCACCAACAGGTCGGAAAATGTATTTGTTCGAAAAGGGGTGAAAATGGCCCAAGGTACAAAAAGCTCACTTTCAACGCCCAGGTGGCCCATCCCCTGGGCGAAATGGGCACCTTGGACTCCCTGCACAGTGAAAACAGGGTCATATTGGGTAGTACAAGGAAGAAAAGCAGGTTTCTTGTGTGTGTGTGTGGAATAATAAGAGATGAGTGAAAAGAGTTATGGCACCAGGATCGATGAGCATAATCTTGGTGAGTTTGGTGTGGTGAGATATGCACAATGGCTTCATCCGGATTTTCTTGCCGAATGGGAAGCAACTAAGTCTGTATGGCTGTTTACAGAAGCTCACATTAAGGCGCTGCGAGCGTTTATCCGGCCAGGAGACACTGTGATAGATGTTGGAGCTATGGTAGGATACATAATGATACCTATGATGCTGGCGGCGTCTCCGGGTGGGACCGTACTTGCATTTGAACCTAATCCTGAGTCATTCAAGGTGCTTCAAGAAAATGCTCTTCTCAATCAGCATCGCTCCAGTATCAAGAGTTTTAATAAGGCATTGACTGAGCAGGATGGGACATTTACTTTTCATTACAACGACAACCGACAATGCAACGGAGGGTTTGTCGAATTCAGCAGTCGTGGTATAGGTGCAGCAGGATGCACATATCCTGTAAAGGTTGAGGGAGTTCAACTGAAGCATTTTCTAGAGAAAGAGAAATTGAAACTGGAGAAAGTCTCCTTCATTAAGATCGATACGGAGGGCTATGATAGGAAGGTTCTGCAGTCGATTGACTGGCTTATTGCTGAGTTCAAACCAGTACTGCGAGTGGAATATTTTCCATATCTGAACATGTGGGAGAAAAAGGAACTCTATGACACACTACGATTTCTGGGCTATGGGATTTATTGGGAAAGCCGAGAGGTGAAATATACTATAGGCGAGAAGATTGAAAGCCTGGATGCGTTTCTTGCCAGAGACTTTGTCTGTGATATGCTGTGCTTTTATGAGAAGAAAGAGACTACGCTGTGGGTATACGAATGATCTATGCAGGTATGATCGCATTCAACGAGGAATATCTCATCGGAGCTGCTCTTCATAGCATCGTCAAACATGTGGATAAAGTGGTGGTGATCGATGGATCGCCTTGGGGAGCATCAACCGATCGCACAGTGGAGATCGCTCGCTCTTTTGACAATGTTGTGGTGGTCAGTGGCACATGGCCCGACGAGCATCGTCAACGTCAGGCCTATCTAGACCAAATGGACAAGCATCACGACAACTGGTGTATCAAGGTTGATGCCGATGAGGTGTGGTGTGAGGATCAGATTGTTCGTCTTCTTCGGCATATGCGCAGCACGAGCAGCATGCTTCTGCGCTATCACAGTTATGAATTTTGGAAGACAGGTCGTCTGCTCCTGTCGGGTGATTTGTATGATGAACCCAATGTGCTGGGAACTTGGAGGCTGACACCAGGAGTTTATCATCCTTCCTACCATCAGGTTGGCTCAACCTATTGGCCTATGTTATGGACAGATTGTGATCTTCCATTCATGACTGTACTGAAAGATGTTGTATTCCACCATTACGGTCATGCTCAGAGCGAGGAGCGTGTCCGGGAGAAACATTTGCGAGCATTGCGGCTGGGATTGAAGATACGCTATGGCTATCTGCCATGGGAAGAGGAGCGTTACTTGCGCGAGCGATGGGCGGTGTACTGGAATCCTCCTCCTAGCCTATTGAAAAATATATTACCATTCACAGGTGTTCATCCTCCAGAGGTGGTGGGGCTGATTGAAGGAGCAAGTTGATGAGACAAGGTCCTCTGCCAAAGACGGGTGCTCAGTATTTGGAAGAGTGTGTGCCGAAGGTGTTTGACTGCCATACCGTACTCTACATAGGTGCCACAGCTAGGCGTCAGCTGCTGGTGTCCGAGTTCAGGGCGCACGGTGCGATCGTCGATCTCCTTGAGATCTGGCAGAAGAATATTGAAGATCTGATTTGCGCAGCTCAACATGACCTTGCAGCAGACATTTTTCGTTACATGTGGTTGGGTGATGTGAGGAACCTTAGATGCATCGTTGATCCCAACATGTGGTGGAGCCATTATGATGTAATTTGCTGGTGGCATGGACCAGAACATATAGAGCAAAGAGAGTTATCTTCTGTGCTGGATGCAATGGCTGACTTGGCAGACAAGAAGGCAGTATGTGCGTGTCCTTGGGGCAAATTCTCACAAGGTGCTGTGGAGGGCAACATCTATGAGCGGCACCTTTCGGAGTTGGGGCCAGAAGATTTCATCGAGAGAGGATGGAATGCTCGAGGTTTTGGTGAGCGTGATGACCCCTGGAGCTATGTGATTGCTTGGAAGGCTGGATGGAAGGAGCGAGCCTATGGATCTCAGTAACTTTAAGATCATAATCAGCAAAACTCTTCAGGTTGTAGAAACGGATTTTTGCAATAATATTTTAATGAAGGATAGTGTAAGAAAACGTCTATTTGGATTAGGAGAAAAGTAAGTTGATTCAGGTTCTGTCCAAAACTCGAGATCGCTTAACCGTAAGTGTGTACGGACAGGGCATGGTTCGATGTGGCAATGCGGCCAGCGCTCGGCAACGGGCGAAAGTTGTCACATTGATGTCTATATTTGAACGAGGTAAGAGATGAGTTCTTTGATGATAACGCCTGCTAAATTGTTTTCAGAACTGTGCATCGTTCACCTCAAACTCTATCATCAGATGATCTTGGCTTATGATCCTGAGGTCTCTGATGAGGAAGTTGGTCAGGTCAAAAAGATAATCTGTAAGTTGAACACTCGTCGCACCAATTTGGAAAATGAGATTGATGCAAATTTTAAGAGTTGGCTGGCTGGTCAGGACTTGTATCCCTTTGATCCTGTGTTCAAGGATTATTCTTCGAGAAAGAAATGAACAGACTGAAGGTTCACGAAGTCAGAGTGGTCAATACTCGCGATATTGACATCTGTGTCCGAGATGCTTTTGGTAAAACACACATTCTGTTCCCACACGCTGAGAAGGTTATCTCGACTATCGTCGAGACTACGTGTAGGCGCTCGCCCGTATCTGATGGACCTAAACAGGAGAAATAAATGGCTTACATAGAATCAGATTTGATAGCAGCTGTTCGGGCTGGGTGCGGGAAAGTCGCTGGTGCCATCGAGTTGGCTGATGCCGACATCCAGCGAGAGGAGGCCTTCATCCTCAACCGTATTGCTGAAACGATTCCTGTAAAGACCTTGCGATATATTACCAGTACAGCCTATGTGAGTGACTATGACGTCAACGTCGCTACGGTCAATGTGCGCAAGGTTTTCCAATGGGACAGCGTAGATAACGATCTGATGGTATTGGGTGGCTATAAGGCTGATGAGGTTGACCGTGATGAACTCTACAATTTCCCAAGTCTCTGGGCTATTGAACAGTTTCGCCGTCTGCGTGCACTGCCCAAACTGCGTTCTGAATTTCATCCCATTTCGCGCAAACTTCGTATCATTCCTACGCCGACCCAGACAGGCGACAGATACTATTACATTTCTATTGAGCATGCTGCTTGGACGATGGCGACCCTTCCCAGCGAATTTAAGGAGGTGCTAACGACTGGTGTGGTGTGGAAGTGTTTTGAGATCATCATACTTAAGCGCTCGACTCTAGGAGGAATACTGAGGGATGGCGGATTTACAGAATTTCCGGCCATAAGTATGAAGGGCTATGTGGAGACTAAAAAGAATGACTTTTTGGAGTTACTAAATAGGAAAGCAATGATTTATTGCATGTGAAAGACGATGACTTGGAATCCGAGCGCTCTTGGCAATGAAACTCAGCAGGATCTGGATGCTGGTCTACTTAAACTTAGTGTCGCTTGGAATGTCGAGAAATTTGAAAGCAAACTGGGAAATCTAGCCAATATCGTTATTCCACATATGGGTGTGTTTATGGAAGAAATCGCAAAAAAAGCTTTTGCTAAGGTCATCTCCAGTACCCCCAAAGAAAAGAAAGGTCACACCAGTATTCGTGACCTGTGGCAAATGCTGTACACACGCGGTGAGACGATACAAGAATATATTATCAATAATCTCTATCCACAAGGAGAAGTCCTGTGGTTTATGGAAGAGGGCACTCGTCCTCACATCATCAAGGCGAAGAAGCCAGGTGGTTGGTTGCGCTGGGAGGACGAGGATACAGGCGAGGAAGTGTTTGCTAAGGTGGTTAAACACCCAGGGACGAAAGCTTACAGAATGATCAGAAAAGCCAGAGAGCTGGCTGAGCCGCTGATAGAAGAATATATCGCGAAAACTTTTCAGCAGGTTAAAGATATGGGGTCGTACTGATGAGTTACTATGGCCGCGGAACAGAGCAAGAAATTCTCCAGGATCTGTATAATAAAATCAATGCGATTACAGGAATCAAATTCGTTGATTTTCAAAGGATTGCCACCTCAGGTGTGGATCCTGACAGATATCCGGGTTGTTTTATAAATTCTGTGAGGACTGACAAACAGCAGCTTCTGAAGGATATTGTACGCAATACGCTGGCAGTAGCGATTGTTGGCTGGATCTGGGCAACTGAGGCGCAAGATCTCATTACTGAACTTAACTTGTTTATCAATAGTATTAAGACAGCAGTTATGCTGGATCCCACAAGGGGCAGCAAAGCTCTTAGCACAATAATTAGAAGCGAAACGCATGATGGGGGCTCAAGACATCCTCAAGCCCAGTTTGTTATGATACTTGACATCGTCTATTATGGCTATGATTGAGGAATATGATGAAGCACCGCTGTAAGATATGTGGAAGAGATACCAGAAGAGGCAGCAAGGAAAGTCTGTGCTACAGTTGTATCGCAAATAAGCGTTGGGCGAAACTAGGAGAATGTGAGAAGCAGAGCGAAAGAATGACGAAAATGTGGAGTAGACATCCTGAGATTCGCAAAAGGTTTCGTATCAGGTTTGGTGGCGAGAATAATCCTATGTCTGGGAAGAAGCGTGAGGATTTAGCTGAGTATAACAGAAGACACAGACGTTTTGGCAAGGACAATCCCATGTTTGGCAAGCAGCATACAGAGAAGACATGCAAGAAGATGGCTGCAGCTCATAGTGCATATTTGGAGAAGCACTCTGGTCCTAATCATCCCATGTTTGGTCGGCGTCATACCGAGGTCTCCAGGAAAAAGATGAGTGAGCACAATGCCATGAAGAATCGTCCAGAGGTGAGGGCCAAGGTGAGTGGTCCGAATGCCAGCAATTGGCTAGGCGGAATAAGTTTTGAGCCATACAGCACAGATTGGAAGGGATCGCTCATAAGGCTAGTTCTCGAGCGTGACGGTCACCGCTGCCAAATCTGCAGCGGTCGCGAGAATGAAAGAAAACTCTCTGTTCATCACATCGATTATAATAAAAAGAATTGTTCTCCAAACAATCTGATAACTCTGTGCAATTCTGCGAACGACTGCCACAATGTAACCAATCACAATAGATCTTACTGGCCAGATTTCTTTAAGTGGCTAAAGGGCCAAAAAGAAGCCGACATCGCACAAGGCGTGCAGGGAGGCTGGTAATGCAGCTGAACAGACGCGACCTATTGTCCCAACTAGCGACGACGTTGGTCACCACCTCTGGCGTGACTACAGTTGTTCGCTGTTATGAGGAGCTGGACATGCTAAATTACACAGAGGCGCAGCTTCCCTTGATAGAGATCCTGGAGCCGGCAGAAAATGTGGGGCAGCAGCTGGTCAGCCGACGTCAGATGATTGCTGTACGAGCTGAGTTGAAGGTGCACTTTGTGAGTTGGGCTGAGACTCCTACATCTACTTATGAGACACTAATGAAAAACATTAGAAATAAAATCGCTGAGAGTTTTACGCTTAATCAGAAAGCGACCGGCGTCTGGGTAACGAGCATTGGACCTATTCAAGGAGTGTTACCGGTGTATTGGTTTATGATGGGACTGGTGACGAAATATTACCTGGACGAGCAGGATACATAATAGGAGGATACATGGCAGACTACAGATATCAGAAACAGTGGACAAAGGCTGCTGAAACATTGACAGAGCTAGATCAGAAAGTGTTAGAGGTTGCTAAAAAGGAGGTGAAAGTTATTGAAAAGAAGTTGATGAAAACTGTTGAGAAGAAGGTGGTGGGGTACAAGTATTTTGTAGTGTATAATGGACCTCATCTGCATCTGTCTATTTCTCCCGACATTGGTCGAGTAGAAAGAGGAATAACTTATCAAGTCTCTTTAGAGCTTTATAATTCTCTGAAAGGACTTGAAGGATGGTCTGCTAGAATGGGGGAAGTGACACAATGAGTTTAAGAGGAAGAGAAAAAGGTTGTGTTACTTGGAATAAAGGCTTGACACTTTGTGAAAGATGTCATAATAGAACGCATTTAAACAGACAAACTTGGACGAGATTTTTTATGGAATTAGTTGAAAAGAACAAGGATAATGACTTTGCTCTTGGATATTACAAAAACAAATCTTCTGTTACAACACAGCAGGAGATTGTTAGAGAAATAGGAGAAACAAAATGACAACTTGTGCGTTAGACTTTGCCTTTGCAAATGAAGAACAGGCATTTATAAAACTGGAAACAGCCTGTGGCACTCTCATCAAGCCGACGACAGCTGACAGGGTCTATACTGTTGGGCCGGTAGATTTTGGCTTTGAGCAGGAAGACCTTGAGGATGGCCAGATCAGGGCAAGTGCCTCAAGGGTCTCTCCGAAGAAAGGGAGAAAGAATCCTGGCGATTTTGGTTTCACAACCTATGTGAAGCCTAGCGGAACTCCTGGGACTGCTCCGGAACACGACGTTCTGTTTCAGTGTTTGATGGGCACGAAAAGCATCGATCCTGGAGTGAAAGTAACGTATTCTTTAGCCAATCAACTGGACTCGTTTTCACTATGGCTGAAGAAAGGTCACACAGCATTTGCACTGAGAGGGTGCACGATTAACTCTGCCGAGTTTAGTATTGCTGGTGAAGCGATTGCGAGTATTCGGTGGGGTGGTAATTCTATGGAGACTAAGTGGGCTGGCACGTGCGCCTCTCCTGCCAACCTTACGGGCGGCACAACGCTGATTCAGTTGGATGCTGGTGGTGCTGCACTTTTCTGTATTGGAATGTATGTGGCTGTTGGAACCGATACCAACAGTGCTGCAGGGTATGTGATTACCAATGTAAACTACAATCTGGATAGAATCACTATTGGCACACCTCTTGCTACACCTCAAGGCACAGGCGCTACGATCGCTCCTTGGCTGCCTGCTGCTAGCGCTGAAGTTGGGGAGCCAGTTCTTGGAAAGCTTGGGATGGTGACGATAGCTACTATTGATGCTATCATTAAGAGTGCCACTCTTAGCATTGCCAATAACATCAAGTATTACATTGACGAGAAGAACAACGTGCTGACTGCTGAGAGATTTGGTCGTCCGAAGATGAGGGAGATCAATGGCTCTTTGAATCTCTATTTTTTGAAGAGGGGCTTGAGCTACTTCTATCGCTCTGCTTACCAGATTGCCAATGCTCTTGTAATTCCTGCTGGGAATGTCGCTGGTTACATTATGGAGTTGAATGCCCCATACGCTGAATACAAGACTCCCAAGATCAGTGGTGATGAAGAACTTAGCCAGGATCTGGCATTCATGGCGCTTGCGAGTGGCAGTGGTAATGATGAATGCAGTGTAGTTTTCAAATGATGAGGAGCAGAAAACGGAGTTAAGTAAAGTTTTCATTGGAGGGGAGATTTCGATTTCCCCTCCTATCTTTATTTTTTAGGAGGTTCTGATGGAAAGTCAGACAAAGATGGCCCCTGCGGAGCTCGCAGGATGGATCAGGAAGGCTGGAAAGGCTCAAAGAACACTGGAATTTCAGTGTCCGTATGTGAAGGACTTTTTTGTTCAAATCACATACGCCTCTAAGTTCATCCTCACTCAGATCAGAGAGGTGGCTCGTGAGATCTGGACGAATCCAAGAACTCGAGAGCGAGAAGAGAAGATGAATGATGATAAGCTTCGCAAGGAGTATGCCAAGCAGATTATCGCAGGCTGGCGTGGTCTGACTGTTGAGAAGCTTTCAAAGTTTCTACCTGGCATTAAGATCGAAGGTGCCACTTCTAAAGACACAGAGGTTCCCTTTGAGGCCGATGTTGCTGTGGCTTTCCTGGAGGTGAGCATAGAATTCGAGAACTGGGTCGTGTCAACCGCCACCGAGGTTGAAAATTACTCTTCTGTTGCTGAGCAGAAAAAGGCAGAGTTCGAAAATTTGGCGTGACGGCGGAGTGGTTTTCTGTAGATGAAGAGAAACGTAAGAGCTGTAAGATGTGCAACGCATTCATAGATCCAAGCGCATTCCAGCAAGGACTGACAGTGTTTGTTGAAAGCGCTAATAAGTGCGATGACTGTGTAGTTGCAAAGGCTCTTCCTATTCCCGAGAACGAGATGGTGCTTTTCATCTATTCCTCTCTGCCAGCAAACTATGATGGAATGACAGGAATCAGAAAAGTTACAGCAAATGATATCTATACCACAATGAAAATGCTAGAGATTCCAGAAGAGCTATGGTGCGACTATTTTAGCAGGATATCATTTTATCACGATGTCGCCTCTCGTGCTAGTCTCAAAAGGATGGAAGCAGAACGACCAAAGAAGTAAGGACAAAATGAGGAAAGACAGACGAATATTCCAGGCTGGATTGGGCACTCTCGTCTGTCTTGACTGTTTGGGGACGAAGAAGACAGGGGACCATGAGCTGTGCAATCCTTGCTCTTCAGATAAGCGCTGGGAGTTCAGCAGGAAACGCAATGAAGAATTTGCTGATTGGTGTCGGCGTCAGCGCCATCAAGCAGGACTTAACACATATTTCTGTCTGGATTGTTTCAGTCCGAAGAAGAAGTTGGGCAGTGAACGGTGTCCTAGTTGTGGTGCGAGTTGTGCTCAGAAGAAGATTTATTTGAGACCAGAACGACATCAGAAAGCAAGAGAAGTTATGCTTGGCAAACAGAATGCACTTGGACATCGTCTCAGTGATGAGGCAAAAGCTAAGATAGGTGTTAGCAAAATTGGTAACAAAAATATGCTTGGTCATCATCACACAGAGGACAGCAAGAAGAAAAATGCAGCGTCTCACAGCACTCCTGAATATGCAGAGAAGCACTATGGACCTAATCATCATATGTTTGGTAAGCATCACAAGAAAGA
>Ga0315285_10003897_pt1 | contig 15496 bp, 13 predicted proteins | sample YL17G09_36_MG_FD_203698 | JGI IMG/M metagenome (GOLD analysis project Ga0315285, IMG submission 203698) | Sediment microbial communities from Yellowstone Lake, YNP, Wyoming, USA - YL17G09_36 | ecosystem: Environmental > Aquatic > Freshwater > Lake > Sediment | place: USA: Wyoming | collected...
CGCTCTGCCAGTAATAGCCAGTCGAAAGCCTCACCGTTAATCAAATAGCGCAAGTGACGGCTGTGATAGTCCTCCTCGGCGCTCTTCCACAGCCTGATAGCCTCCAGCAGGGCTATATACCAGTGCTTGCCACTGGCTACGGCTTGCCTGAGATGCTCGATGGCTCTGGCATCAGCTGTAGTCATTGTCTGGATGGTTTTGGCCTCTTTTCTTGATGACATTTTGATTAACCTGTTTTAAGGAAGGATTTAACCATATTTAGCGATGAGAACTGCTGCTGGGTAAACTCGGCTATAGGGGCATCGTTGCCAAAAATCTGTTTCACAATCTCGGCTGGAGATAGACCTTTGTCGTGCAGCTCCGTGACCTTGAGTCCTAAATCTTCGAGGTATTGGATGGTCTTTTCCAGCACGGGCACTGGTTCAGTCCTTACATTTCCCGGGGCGGGAAAGAGGATTTGCGGCGATAAAGCCTTTACTTTTTTGAGGTCGGCTATTATTTGCCGCACGTCGTCCATAGGTCGGACTGCGTTGGGGCGAGTAGTGCCAACAAACAAGTCCCCGGTAAAAAGCCAGCCGTGTTTTCTCTCAAAAAGGCAAATGTGGTCGCGGTCGTGACCCGGAGTAGAGATTACCTCGAAACGAAAATGATTGGTAGTAACTGTATCACCGATTTTCTTAACCTGGCTGGGAATAGGGTAGCCCCAGACCTCTTCCTGATAGGGGAAAAGTGTCGCCGGCTGGTTTATTTTGTTTACAGCTAATGGATGAGCGAAAAGCTCTACGCCATATCTTTCTTTGAGCAGGGCATTGGCGGCGATATGGTCTTCGTGATAGTGGGTATTAACTACCATTTTTACACCCTTGTCTTTTAGGAATTCGGTCAACTCCTCGGCGGTATGAGCCGGTCCGCTGTCTATCAAGAGGCCGTCCACCAGGTAGGCGGAGACAGTGCCGCCAGGGTTGAAGTCCGGATAGCGACACAGCTTAATCTGGGTTACCTGTCCATATTCGGTAGCGGCAAGCATGTCTTAATTCTTTCTGAGGAATGCCAGCATTTCTTTTGTAGGCCTGGTATTGAGTATATCTTTGGGCTGGCACCAACCGCGTCGAGCTATGCCGATACCGAAGCGCATAAAGCCCAGGTGAGCCGTGCTGTGGGAGTCCGTGCCCATGATTAACTTCACTCCCAGTTCCCGAGCTCGATAGATGTGAATGTCTTTCAGGTCAAGTCGGCTGGGCATAGCATTTATTTCCAGAGCCTTGTTGTATTTGACTGCAGCTCGGAAGACGGCTTCCATATCTACGGCTACAGGCTCCCGCTCGCCAAGCAAGCGACAGGTGGGGTGCGCGATGACATCGATATGCGGGTTTTCTATGGCTCCCAGTATACGCCTTGTTATCTGCTCCTGGCTTTGATTCATGGCCGAGTGTATAGCAGCGACCACGACATCCAGGTCAACCAGCAGCTTATCGGGCAAGTCTATACTGCCGTCGGCGCGGATGTCCACCTCGGTGCCGGTGAAGATGCGAATTCCTTTGAGCTGCTCGTTCAGCCGTTTGATTTCTTTTATCTGCTGCCGAAGGCGCTCCTCGCTTAATCCGTGGGCGATGCCACGCCCAGCCGAATGGTCGGTTATTGCCAGATACTGGTAGCCAAGGGATTTGGCTGCCTGAGCCATGTCCTCGATAGAATCCCGCCCATCGCTCCAGTCGGTGTGAACGTGGATGTCTCCCTTTATGTCTGATAATTCTATAAGCTTCGGGACTTTGCCTTGCTCGGCCAGGTCTATCTCGCCCTGGTCTTCCCTGATTTCCGGCGGTATGTATTGAAGACCCAATCGGCGGTAAAAAGCCTCCTCGGTGGCAAATTTCTCCAGCTTGTCCGTCTTGGCATCGGTTATGCCGTATTCGCTCAGCTTTAATCCTCTTTTCTGTTCCCTGGTCCTCAGGGTGATGTTGTGCTGCTTACTGCCGGTGAAATACTGGAGCAGCGAGCCGAAGGAATCGTGTTCCACCATTCTCAAATCGGCTTGAAGTCCGCCGGGGAGTATGACGCTGGCTTTAGTTGGGCCCTTAGCCAGCATCTCTCTTATCTGAGGCAGATTAACGAAGGCATTGATGACCTCCTCGGGATTGTCGGCGGTGCCCATAAGGTCGATATCGCCTACGGTCTCTCGGAAGCGACGCAGGCTGCCGGCCGCGGTTAGGTTCTTTACGCCGGGAAGCAACCGCAGTGCACCCAAAATCTCATCCACCACAGGCAGAGCCTCGCCGATGGGTATACGCTGGTCTTTGCGGCGCAGGGCTTGGATTTGCTGCAGGATGTTATCGGCCGTCTTATCACCGAGGCGTAACAGGCCGGCAACCCGGCCATCTTTGATCGCCTCCTCCAGGTCGTCAACGGATTTAATACCGAGTTCAGTTGAGAGCCGGTTGGCTGTCTTGGGTCCGATGCCGGGAATCTCGAGTAGCTTGGTTATGCCCTCTGGGAACTCGGATTTAAGTTCTTCGTAGACATGTAGTTTGCCGGTGCTTACCAGCTCGATTGTTTTCTTAGCTATTGCCTCGCCGACGCCGGGTATGGTTTGCAAGTCCTCGCCTTCCTGGAGCATGATTTCTATCTCCTTAGGCAGGTGCTCGATGGTGCGGGCCGCCCGTTGGTAAGCTCGAATCTTGAACACGTTCTCGCTTTTAAGCTCCAGCAGGTCAGCCATATCCTGGAATACTTTGGCAATAGCGGTGTTTTTCATTGGCCGTATATCAATAGTATAGGCCGAGCAGAATTTGTGTGCAATTGAGCACTATTTATGCTCAACTGTCAAGGCTTGAATCTTTTCCTTTATCCACTCCCAGTCGGGGTCGCCGTGGTTGAAGAATGACTTAAAGTTATCTTTGAGCCATTCGTAGTAATCGTCCTCGGTGTACTGGCAAAAAGCTTCGGTAAGAGCCTTTTTGTCGATGTCCTCAGGAATTTCCATGTCCTCCAATTCACAGTCGAGGAAATCTTCAACAACATCTCTATCAAGCATGTTTTGACTCCTGTATTATTTTAATCTTTCGAAGGTAATTTCTTTGTCACGGAGATGGTATATATAACAACTTAAAGAATATATCTTGTCGAGGTCTGCAATTCTCTCAATGACAGCATTTCTGGCATGTATTTGCTTTCCGAAATCACGGCCGATGATGATTCCCTTAATCATCTCGTGCTTGGCACCTGGTATTAGTCGGGCAGTCCATTCAATATATCTTGTAAGTTGGTCAACGAAGTAGGGATCAATTACTCCCTTTTTAAGTTCAAAGACCGCAGCACTGAGGGTAAGCCATATATCAAGCACCCGCTTTTTATATAGGCAGACAATGTCAATTGCTCCTCCAGCTATGAATGTACTTACTTGGTTTAAAATATCAACTTGGTATTTTTCGCCGGAGAAGTCGTTAAAGCCTGCAAGTTGGTGAAGTTTTTGAGGATTCATAAGGAGATATGCCTCCAAATATGCTTCCATGTTCAATTCTTGAATATCTTTGCCTTTGGCTTTAAAAATGTCAATTTCCTTTTGCTGAAAAACGTGTCCCTTATAAGGAGATCTGTCTATTCCTGGGATCTGGTTTGCCTGTAGCAAGGTTTGCATTAAGAGGATGCCTTCCTGGTGTAGTAAGGTACATACTGCCTTGTCTATTAAAGCTGAACTGTCAATAATCGACTTGATCTTTCCTTCTTCTCTTAGATCCCAAAAGGCTTGGACGGGTACGGGATTTAAGCAAGCATGTTCTTCAAGATACTTGATTTTGATGCGGAAAGGATATTTATCCCTGTTGCGATATTTGGGATCTGGTGCCCAAACGAGTTCTTCATTGAAGAATACCCCACTTATAACTTCAAACGGACCGTATATCACGCCCTCAGTTCTTGGTCCGACCTTGTGTGCGGTATAATAGAATGCGATGTCGCCTTTTCTAACATTGGCAAGCTGATTCAAATTCCTCTCACTCACTCCAAAGAGGCCATACTCCAGGCTTTTCGGGAAAAACTTTGGAGAAATCAATAAATGGAATTTGCGTTCCAAATCTCACCTCCTTCTATTTGCCGCAGCAGTGCTTGTATTTCTTGCCTGAGCCGCAGGGGCAGGGTTCGTTGCGGCCGACTTTTTTGCCGGCGGGAACGGCGACTTTTTGGGGTTGTCGCTGGGCGGGAGCTTCCTTTTTGTCGATGCTGACTTTGTAAATGGTGTGGACGACATCATGCTGTATGCTGGCAATGAGGCTTTCAAAAAAGGCGTGGCCTTCTTTTTTATAGACGACTATGGGTTCAACCTGTTTCATGGCATAGAGGCCGGCTTGCTGGCGGAGGTGGTCCATTTCGGTGAGATGGTCTTTCCATAGACTGTCGATGGCACGCAGCATAACCAGTCTCTCCACAAGCCGCATGTTGTCTGAGCCTATTTCTTTTTCACGCTGCTCGTATAGCTGTTTGGCGTATTCAATCAGCTTTTCAGTGATTTCATTGGGTCTCATCTTGGAGAGCGCCTGGGGATTTATCTCCGGTGGTACCGGGAGGATGGTGGAAAGCTCTTCGATTAAGCCGGTAAAATCCGACTCCATAGAATCGGGACCGCAACTGGCGGCGACCAGTTTTTCGATTTCCGCACATACCATAGACAGTATATTAGACTTGAGGTCAGCGCCTTCCAGTATTTTCCTTCGCTCGGCATAGATTACCTCACGGTGCTTGTTGACCACATCGTCATAATCAACTAGATGTTTGCGAATGTCGAAATGGAAGCCTTCTACCTTAACCTGTGCATTTTCTATCGCTTTGCTGACCATAGAATGCTCAATGGGCGTGTTCTCGTCGAAGCCAGCCCAGTCCATGAAGCTTTTGATACGGTCGCCGCCGAAGCGGCGGACGACGTCATCTTCCAGTGAGACGTAAAATCGGGAACTGCCGGGGTCGCCCTGCCTACCGGAACGGCCGCGGAGCTGGTTATCGATACGCCTGGCTTCGTGACGCTCAGTGGCAATAACATGCAAGCCGCCAAGCTCGATTACTTTATCGTGCTCTTTCTGCCATTCTTTCCCGTCGCGCTCGGCAGGAATACCGCCAAGTATGATGTCGACACCGCGCCCGGCCATGTTGGTGGCAACGGTAACGCCGCCTACGCGGCCAGCCTGGGCGATAATACCGGCCTCTTTTTCGTGTTGTTTGGCGTTCAGCACCTGGTGGGGTACGCCTCTTCTTTTGAGCAGGTCGCTCAAAAGCTCGGATTTCTCGATGGAGACAGTGCCTATAAGCACTGGCGTACCCTGCTGGTGCAGATTTTCAATCTCCCTGGCAACGGCCTTGAACTTGGTATCTTCGTCCTTGTAAATCTGGTCGGGGTTGTCGATACGAATCATCGATTTGTTGGTGGGTACAACGACCACCTCAAGCTTGTAAATTTTGTGAAATTCCTCGGCTTCGGTGGCGGCGGTACCGGTCATGCCCGCCAGCTTCTTATAAAGGCGGAAGTAGTTCTGGAAGGTTATGGTAGCCAGGGTTATGCTCTCCCGCTGGATTTTGACCCTTTCCTTGGCTTCGATGGCCTGGTGCAGCCCTTCTGAGTATCTCCTGCCGAACATGAGCCTGCCGGTGAACTCATCGACAATGATGACCTGACCGTCTTTGACCATGTAGTCGCGGTCTATCTTGAACAGCACGTGGGCTTTCAGTGCATTTTCGACGTATTGAGTTAAGCTGTAGTTAGCCGGGTCATAGAGGCTGGGAGCTTTAAGCAAGCCATCATGACGCAGCCATTTTTCCATTTTGGTCATGCCAGAGTCGGTGAGATAGGTCTGGCGTTCTTTTTCTTCAACGGTGTAGTCCTCATCTTTTTTGAGCTGAGGAACCAGACGGGCGAAGGTGTAGTATTTTTGAGCGGCTTCTTCGCCAGTGCCGCTGATTATAAGCGGGGTGCGGGCTTCGTCGATGAGTATATTATCTACCTCGTCGACGATGGCGTAATTTAGCGTGCGCTGGACGCATTGAGACAGGTCTATAGCCATGTTGTCTCTGAGGTAGTCGAAGCCAAATTCGTTATTAGTGCCGTAGGTTATGTCAGCCTCGTAGGCCTGGCGGCGAGTGACGGGCCGGAAATGAGGCCAGCGGGTGTCTTTTTCATCCGTGTAATCGGGGTCATAAAGGAGGGCGGGTAGCTGGCCAGTGGGGCCTTGTGTTGGGTAGATACTGCCGACGGTTAAGCCAAGCGCATGATATATGGGGCTCATCCAGTAGGCATCTCGCCGCGCCAGGTAATCGTTGACGGTAACTAGATGGCAGCCATCGCCGGTAAGTGCATTCAAATATAGCGATAAGGTGGCGACCAGGGTTTTGCCCTCGCCGGTCTTCATCTCGGCGATTTTGCCCTGATGTAGGACCATGCCGCCCATAAGCTGGACATCGAAGTGGCGCTCACCTATGGTTCGTCTGGACGCTTCTCTGACGGCGGCAAAGGCCTCAGGCAGTATGTCATCCAGCGTCTCGCCGTTTTTAACTCTGGCTTTGAACTCCTCTGTCTTGGCACGTAGTTCAGCGTCACTAAGCTTCTGAAAGTCTGGCTCGAGCGAATTTATCTCGTCTACAATAGGCTCAAGGCGCTTCAGTTCTTTTTCGTTGGAGTCAATAAGGCTACCTAGCCACTTAAGCATGGTCTTTTACTCGAACAAGGCGCCAACGGATAGGCCGGTATGAATGCGGTGTATGGCTTCGCCGAAAAGCGGAGCTATGGGTAGTATGGTTATCTTGTCCAGTTTCTTCTTTTTGTTGGTGGGAAGAGTGTCAGTAACGACGACCTCTTTAACCGCGGACTTGGCTATTCGCTCAATAGCTGGGCCGGAAAATACCGGGTGCGTGCAGCAGGAATAAACTTCAGTAGCACCGTGTTCCAGAAGTGTCTGTACGGCGCCGACCAATGAGCCCGCGGTGTCGATTTCATCGTCTATAGTCAAAGCGCACATTCCCTCGACATGACCGATGATATCGAGGGTTTCTATGGCGTCAGCGTTGCCTATGCGCCTCTTTTCGATGATTGCCAGGCGGGCGTTAAGCTTGGCTGCCATATCACGGGCACGTGCGGATATGCCGATATCGGTAGCGACCACCACCAGATTATCCAGTTTTTTCTCTTTCCAGTAATTACTGAGTATGAAGAGAGCAGTTAGTTCGTCAACCGGTATGTTGAAGAAGCCCTGAATTTGAGCGGCGTGCAGGTCCATGGTTAACAGGCGGTTGGCGCCGGCGGTGGTAAGCAGGTCAGCTATTAATCTGGCGGTGATAGGCACTCGGGGTTGGTCTTTTTTGTCGGTGCGGCCGTAGGCATAGTACGGGATGACGGCGGTGATTCTGCCGGCTGAGGCTCGCTTGAAAGCATCGATCATGATGAGGAGCTCGACTAAGTTCTTGTTGACCGGGGTGGACAGTGGCTGAACGACAAAGATATCTCGTTCACGTACGTTTTCCTGGATACGAACGAAGATATTCTCATTACTGAATTCAAAGACCTCAGCTTTGCCCAGAGGTATTTTTAGGTAAGCGCATATTGCCTGAGCTAACTTAGGATGGGCATTGCCGGTGAATACCTTCAGTTCATCCATAAAACTCTCCCTCTATTTTTGTGAAATAATTATAGCACCAAATGGGTCGTTGTGTCCTAGTACTTGGCTTAGAAAGCTGTAGGAATAGGTCTGAGGACCTGTTCCTACTTTGCTGGTCTAATGTAATGACATATAACCTCAGATAGACGCAGGGACGGTGACTATCCGGAAATGTAGTGCCGACCCTTTAGGGTCAGGCTCCCGAGGCTGAAGCCTCGGGGCTACATGTTTAGTGTGTATAACTCTCGTCTGCGGAGAATGAAGGAAGCTAAGTTTGTGCTGTATAATACTTTATAGATGGTTATGATGGACATTGAACAAATTCTCAAGTTGTTGACTAAAGAGTACGGAAAGCGCGGGTGGCGACCGCGGCAGAGTCCGATAGCGGTGCTGATTCAGACGATTCTTTCCCAGAACACGTCAGATAGAAACTCCGAACGTGCTTTCCAGCACCTTTTAGCCTCTTTTGATGGCTGGGAAGAGATAGCCGATGCCGGTGTTGGTCAGATTTGTGAGGTTATTAAAGCTGGTGGCTTGGGAGCAGTTAAAGCCAGGTACATAAAGCAAGCTCTGGAGGAAATACGGCGAAGGCAAGGTGGGTTCGAACTGAACTTTTTGAAAAAACTGACTATAGACGAAGCCAGGGATTGGCTGAGGCAGTTGCCCGGGGTGGGCATGAAAACAGCGAGTGTTGTTTTGCTTTTCTCCCTGGGGATGCCGGCTTTGCCGGTGGATACGCATGTCTTCCGCGTGGCTAAAAGGCTGGGCTTGATTGATTCTAAGGTTACTGTGGAGAAAGCTCACAGGCTACTTGAGGGACTTGTGCCGCCTCAAGACACCTATAAGTTTCATGTTTTGTTGATAGAGCATGGCAGGAAGATATGCAAAGCTCAGCGACCGCGTTGTAACGAATGTGTGTTGCGGGGATTGTGTCCTAGTAGAAAGGTGTAGCGGCGAGGCTTTAGCCTCGCCGACCACGACCCTAAAGGGTCGTGGCTACATGTGATGGAATTAGTGCGTGGTTATATTAGGGCTGGCTGGCAATCTGACCACGAATTCTGTCCCTTTGCCCAATATGCTTTTAGCCATGATGTCTCCACGATGAGCCAGGACTATCTGTCTGGCAATAGCCAGGCCCAATCCGGCGCCGGCTTTGCCGGCCGAAGGGTCGGCACGATAAAAGCGTTCAAAGACATGCCGCATCTGCTCGGCGGGTATACCGGGGCCGGTATCGGTTATGGAAATCTCAGCAAAATTGGGATTAGGGTGCCGGGCAATGATGTTTATGTCTCCACCGGACGGCGTGTGTTTCAAGGCATTGTCGAGTAAGTTGCTGAAGACCTGCTCCAGGCGGTCAATATCGCCGATTATAGGCGGTAAAGGCTCAATGTCTTTTTTCAGTTTTACACCTTTTTCTTCGGCATGCATTAGAAATATCTCATAGCACTGATGCAGCAATTCCTTCAAATCCACCGGTTCCTTGACCATAGTTATCTGGCCCGATTCGAGTCTGGAAAACTCGAGCAGTTCTTCTACCAGCCTCATCATACGCTTCGATTCATCCTCGATGACGGTGGCGGCTTTAAGCTGGGCTTCCTTGCCCTTAGCCGTTCCATCGACCATTGCCTGGGCGAATCCTTTGATGGAAGTAAGCGGACTTCTTAGCTCATGAGAGACATCGGCGACAAAGTCGCGAAGCATCTGTTGAGAGTGCTTCACCTGCTTTGACATCTGGTTGAAACTTGTGGCCAGGCCTTTTACCTCTTTCGGGCCGGCCACCGGTACCTGCTGTTCATAGTTACCGCGAGCTATTTCTTCAGCGGCATTTGTCACGCGTCGGATAGGTACATAGACGGAGCGAGCCAGGACAACGGCTATAAGTATTGAGACAGCCAGACCGGCAAGCCCTGCCCAGAGAAATGGTTTAGCAAGGTCAGCCCAGATTGCTAAAGCCTGGCTACGTGGTACTGCCAGAACCAGGGTCTCCGGATTGGGTGGGTTTGGTTGATTGGGTGGTCTGAATAGCCCGGCAACCGGTTGGGCAACAAATATGAATCTTTCGCCATCAGGTGCAACATAAGTGCCACGGTAAGGTGTTGGTCTGGGGACGGGTGGTTTTGTGATTTCAAGCTTAGAGGGCGGTATCCAGGAACTATCCTCTGGTATCGCCTGTTTGATAACCGTGTCCTCAGCGTCCAGTAGAAAGATGTAAGTGCCTGTTTCCTGTGACATCTCCTGCAGATTAGTCCATGCCTGATTCAGGGGAACTTGACCTCTGGCTGCGGCTCTGAACTGCACGTAAATAGGCAGTGCAGTATCAGCCAGGCGTGCCATCGCCAGCCTGTTGATTTGGTCGCCAAGCAAAACTACCAGAGAAGTAGCGACTATGCCCAGGCATAAGACTATGATTAGAACATATGAAAGAATAAGGCGTGTGCGCAGGCTCATCCTAAACCTCTATAGAACGGCTTTTTCCGAGCAAAAGCTTCACTTTCAGCTATCGGATGTGTGGGATTTCAGTATCATCTTGTAGCCTATACCTCTGACTGTCTCTATCGAAACGTTGGCGTCGCCTAATTTGTCCCGGAGGTGGTTAATATGTATGTCCACAGTCCGGGTTTCCCCATAGTAATCAGTTTCCCAGACTATCTCAAGTAGTCTATCTCTGGTCAGGACAACTCCGAGGTTTTGAGCCAGGGTTGCCAGCAGGTCGAATTCCTTGGTCCGCAGTCGAAGCGGTTGCCTATCTACAGTTACTTCGCGACGGGCGGGGTCGATTCGTAGATTGCCCACCTCAATGGCTTCTCCAGATTTGAGCCCGGCCTTATAGCGGCGAAGAATCGCCTTTACTCTGGCTACCAACTCTCTGGGGTTGAACGGTTTTGTTATATAGTCATCGGCTCCAAGCTCGAGGCCGACTATCTTGTCGACATCTTCTTTTCGGGCGGTAAGCATAAGAATTGGCACGTCGCTTTTCTTTCGTATCTCGCGACATACCTCAAAGCCATCGATGTCCGGCAGCATTAAATCCAGGACGATGAGCGATGGCTTGATTGAGTTCATTTTGGACAGGGTATCATTGCCGCTACTAACTCCTTCCACCCGATACCCTTCTTGCTCGAGGTACAGTTTGGCCAGGGCTACAATGTTCGGTTCATCGTCGACGACCAGTATAGTTGTCATAACTTGCCTCGGTAAACGGTCTTAATAATTATATCTCAAAGCTGCTAACTATGCTTATAATTCAAATGTTGGCAAGCCAGGCTCTGCCTGGCTTGCCAATCGTTAGTGATGCATCGTTTTTATCGGTGCAATCATTAAGCTAGTTTTGCCTGCTATTCTGGTTGTCCGAATTGGCGTCCAGGCTGAAGCGGTGGCACGTCCGGCCTGGCTTTTATCCAGGCTTTATAGGCATCCGCCTGCTGCTGCGTCCATGCGCCCTGATTTACCAACTCCTGGAGCCTGGTGTCCAGGGCATTTTCCCGTAATTCACGTTGAGCCTGTTGGAAGGCATTTTCCAGGTCTTTTTCGTCTATGCCCAGGATGTCAGCCACGCGTGCCATTAGAGTGTCGCGGTTTTCCTGTATTTTCTGAGCCCGATTTTTAACTAATTCAGGTCGAATCTTCGGCATATCCGGTCTGGCCTTTACCCAGGCCTTGAAAGCATCTAATTGCTCCTGAGTTAATTTACCCTCATCCAGCAGTTTTTTAAGTTCTGCGGGGCGGACATTTGGAATATCAGCTGGCCTTGATTCCATCCATGCCTTATACTCATCTGACTGCTGCTGTGTGATTATGCCTTCATCTACAAGCCGTTCACCAATCGTTGGCCCTATCTTTGGGATGTCTGGCTTTGCCTCTTGCCAGGCTTTCAATGCATCTACCTGTTCCTGAGTTATGGTGCCTTTTTGAAGTGCCTCATCGAGTTTTCCAGGTGGAAACATCGGGACATCGGGTCTGGCATTTAGCCAAGTCTTAAGCTCGTCAGCCTGCTGCTGGGTCAATGTACCGTCAGCTATTAATTCCTGAAGCCGGGCGTCAAGATTTTCCGTTGCCGATTCTGTCCGCACCTGTTTTAAAGCGTCCTCCAACTTTTGCTGGTCTATACCCAGTATCTCGGCGACTCTAGCTATCAGGGCACCTTGGCGTTGTGGAGCTTCGCTTTCTTGAGCTAGAGCTATAAAAGGCAGGCTGGTGGTGAGCATTACGGCCACCAATACGGTGGCAAGAACTGTCTTGTGTATTCCTTTCATTTCTTAATGACCTCCCTTATTTTGACTGGAAGGTAACCTCAGGCCATGTCAGGGCCCTTTGTCCAAGGCCAAAGTCAACTTTACAGTCTACTATCAGTGTAGCAGTGGAATGTTGCCTCGGTTTTATCATTGTGTAAAGTTTTGGTAAAAATTCATTATAACGGGCATATCAAGCCCATCAATAGGAGGCGGCTGTATGATGAGAAGGAGCTAAATGGCTTGTCGCGAATCCGGCCTATTTTTTAAGACCGAAGGTGTAGGAACAGGCTGCAATCATAGCTGCGGCAAATAATAACAATATGAGAAATTCGATATAAATCGGTAATATAGAATCTGCCCCGCTGAAAGCAGCCCAGCGCAAGACATCCACGCCGTAAGTTAGCGGGTTTATATAACTGAAGTCTCTCAGCCAGGCTGGAGCCGAAGTTAATGGGAACAGGGCTCCGCTGGTGAAGAACATTGGCATGATCACCAGGCTCATGATGAAATTAAAACCTTCCATGCTGGTCATTAGCGAGGCCATGAGCAACCCGACAGAGACCAGCCCTATGGAGATAAGAACCATAGTCGGCAGCAGTATCACGAAAGATAGCGGCGACAGGTGGACGCCGACCAGAAATGAAAGAGGCAGCAAAATGGTGCCCTGGATGAGAGCGCTGGTTCCGCTACCCAGAGCTTTACCGATTACAATTGAAGGACGAGAAACAGGAGCCACCATGATTTCTTTGAGAAAGCCGAACTCTCTATCCCAAATCACCGACACGCCGGAAAAGACGGAGGTGAAAAGAAGAGTCATGCCCAGAATGCCCGGGAATATGTAGGTTTGGTAGGTCAGTCCGCCGGATATTTGTACGCCGCGCAGGCCGCTACCGAAAACCAGGAGCCAGAGCAACGGCATTATGAGTGAAGAAACAATCCGTGATTTTTCGCGCCAGTATCTGAGTACTTCCCGGTGCCACAATCCGTAGATTTTCCTGAGTTCGCTCATCTGCCTGGCCTCCCCATCATCATGAATTTCCTGAGCGGTGACTCGGCTTCTTCTTCTCTTATATCTCGGCCTGTGTAGTGGAGGAACACGTCGTTTAACGTCGGACGGTGTATGGATACGGAACTGACTTCTACTCCAATCTCAGTGGCGATTTTAATGAGCTTGGGTATGAGCTTTTCGGCATTCGGCACACTCAATCTTATGGAATCTTTTGACGAGTCTATGTGTTGGCTGAGTCTTAGTTCAGTCAGTCTGGTGGCAAGTTTATCGGTCTGGGTCGTAGTGACAGTTATGACATCGCCTTTTAGAGCTGTCTTCAAATTGGCCGGTGTGTCGATGACCTTGATTTTTCCGTAGTCAATGATGGCTACCCGTTGGCAAAGCTGGTCGGCTTCCTCCATGTAATGAGTGGTGAGAATAATAGTGATTTCAGTGGTTCTGGCTAAGTTTCCAATGTATTCCCATAGGTGCTCCCGGGTCTGAGGGTCTAGACCAAGAGTGGGCTCATCAAGGAAGAGAATCTTAGGGTGATGAAGCAAACCTCTAGCTAGTTCCAATCGCCTTCTCATACCACCCGAGTAGGTTTTCATGGTGGAATCAGCTCTATCTTCCAATCCTACCAGGTTCAGAACCTCCGCTATGCGCTTTTTGGCTAGTTCCGCTGGCACGTCATACAGGCAAGCATGAAGCTGCAAATTTTCTCTGCCGGTGAGGCGGTCATCAATGCTTGGGTCCTGAAAAACGATACCTATACTGCGTCTGACCTTCGAAGACTGCTTCAATATGTTGAAGCCATTCACTGTAGCGCTGCCTGAAGAGGGATTTACTATGGTGCAAAGCATTGAGATTATCGTCGTTTTGCCGGCACCGTTGGGGCCAAGTAGTCCAAATACCTCACCGTGGTCTATGGTAAGGTTTAGCTTGTCGACCGCGATAAGCTCACCATATTTCTTGGTTAAATCCCTGGTTTCTATGGCAGTTTTTGGTTCCATGCTTTTAATACAATCTTTGAATTTTTAGAGCGATTTGCGTGGAAGGTCTGTTATTTGATGGGAACGTGGCTGGCCGTCACTTCGCTTTCGTATTTTGTTATTTAGCGGAAAATTTCATCGATAAATGCTTAGTCTATTCCTGGTGCGGGAAAACGATGGCACATAGCGACAACTTCTTCCGATATTTCCTTTTGTATCTTTTTGTCCTTGGGGTCGGACAGAACCTTGATTATAAAAGAGGCAGTCTGTTTCATTTCCTTGGAGCCGAGGCCCCTGGTGGTAATGGCAGGTGTGCCCAGCCTGATGCCGCTGGTTATCTGTGGCGACCTGGGGTCTGAAGGTATGGAATTCCTGTTCACCAAAATGCCGGCAGCTTCAAGGGCTTCCTGTGCGGTAATGCCGGTTATGCCGGTGGAGGTGAGGTCAACGAGGATGAGGTGGTTGTCGGTGCCGCCGGATACCAGACGCAAACCTTGTTGCTGAAGTTCAGCAGCCAGAACCCTGGCATTCTCCAGCACGGCTTTCTGATAGGTGGCGAACTCAGGTTGCATGGCTTCAAAGAAGGCTATGGCTTTGGCAGCTATGGCGTGCATCAGCGGTCCGCCCTGCATTGTAGGGAAAACAGCAGCATCTATTTTGGAGGCTAGCTCCTCTTTACATAAAATGAAACCACTTCGAGGACCGCGCAAGGTCTTATGAGTAGAGGAGGTAACTATTTGGGCATGAGGTACTGGAGAAGGATGTAAATTAGTAGCTACTAACCCGGCCAGGTGAGCCATATCTGCCACAAGCTGCGCACCTGCGGCGTCCGCTATGCTGCGGAAGCGGCTGAAGTCAATGATTCGAGGGTAGGCGCTGGCACCACAGACAATTAGCTTTGGCTTGTGCTTTACAGCTAGTTTTTCTATGTTATCGTAGTCGAGCCTTTCAGTTTCCGGGTCCAGTCCATAAGTGACAAATTTATACCATTTGCCCGAAAAATTGGCTGGAGCACCGTGAGTCAGATGACCGCCATGGCTCAAGCTCATTCCCATAACGGTATCGCCGGGCTTGATACAAGCGAAATAGGCTGCCATATTTGCCTGGCTGCCGCTATGGGGCTGGACGTTGGCATGCTCGGCGTTGAACAGTTTCTTGGCTCGCTCGATTGCCAGGCTTTCGATAGCATCTATATTGAGGCAGCCGGCATAGTAGCGGCGATGCGGGTAACCTTCGGCATATTTGTTGGTCAGTATGGAGCCTTGAGCCTCGAGAACGGCTCGGCTGGCGTAATTTTCGGCGGCAATTAGATTTATAGTGTCCTTTTGCCGCCTGGCTTCCAGTTTAAGAAATCGAGCGATTTCGGTGTCTTGTTTGGAATTAGTGGACAATCTACGTCTCCAGAAGATTTAAAGAATGATACCACCACCTTTAAATCAGGTCAACAATTTACGTTTTTACCAGGTTATGATTAGAAAAATGAATGCCGAGGGGGCTACAAAATCGCTATCCTGCCTACTTCATGGGGGCGGCTGCTTGAGTGCCCTTCTGACGGCGGAATGGAAGGAATAAAGCTGGTATTACGCCAACTGAAATGACTATCGCGGCGATAATATATTCTGCCTGAAAGGCAGCCACTGCAGCCCTCAAATT
>Ga0315285_10003898_pt1 | contig 15494 bp, 18 predicted proteins | sample YL17G09_36_MG_FD_203698 | JGI IMG/M metagenome (GOLD analysis project Ga0315285, IMG submission 203698) | Sediment microbial communities from Yellowstone Lake, YNP, Wyoming, USA - YL17G09_36 | ecosystem: Environmental > Aquatic > Freshwater > Lake > Sediment | place: USA: Wyoming | collected...
AAGGGCCTGTAGAGCAAGTGTTTTATGACTCCCACTTTCTTGCCTTTTTTCCTCATCTTCCTTGCGGTTTCAACCGCTGTGCCAACGCAACTACCCATACCGATTAGAGCGGTCTCAGCGTCTTCCATCTGATACGTGTCAAGTATCCCATACTGCCGTCCAGATAATCTCTTGTAATCGCTGCTGGTTTTCATTAATATTTTTTGTGCCTTCCGTAAAGCGTCCTCTTGCTGGAGTTTGAACTCGAAATAGTATTCGGGATTGTTCCCTGCGCCTATCGTGACTGGCCTATCAGGATCTATCAAATAGTTCAGTGGCTTCGGGGGGAGGAACTTCTCGGCAGCGTCATCCTCCAGCACGTTTATTCCTTCCATAGAATGTGAGATAGTGAACCCGTCCAAGTTCACTGATACTGGCAACATTATGCCCTCGTGCTCGGCTATTCTGAAAGCCTGAAGCGTCCAATCATAAGCTTCCTGAGCATCTTCAACGTATATCTGAATCCATCCCGAGTCTCTTGAGCCCATCATGTCGGAGTGGTCGGCGTAGATGTTGATAGGTGCTGAAAGGGCTCTGTTGGCAACCGCCATCACTATCGGGCATCTCATGCTAGATGCAAGATAGAGCATTTCGTGCATAAGAGCAAGACCTTGACTCGCGGTTGCTGTGAATACTCTGGCCCCAGTAAGGCTCGCACCTATGCATGCGGACAACGCTGAGTGTTCTGATTCTACACAGACGAATTCTGTTTTGACCTCACCGTTGGCCACGTACTGCGCATACTGCTCAACAATGACTGTCTGCGGTGTTATGGGATATGCTGCTACCACGTCTACGGAACTCTGCTTAGCAGCGTAGGCAACAGCCTCGTCTCCAGTCAAGCCTATTGACCTCTGCAATGGTCTATTTCTCCACCATTACTATTGCTTTGACAGGACATTCAGACGCGCATAGACCACATCCTTTGCAGAAGTCATAGTTGATCTCAATGCCGTCATTGGTTCTGTCTATCGAGGGCTCAGGGCAATATATCCAGCAGAGCAGGCACTTAGTGCACTTGGCTTTGTCCAAGACTGGCTTGTAGGTCCTCCAAGGGCCTGTCTTGTATTTCAATGAGGATCCAGGTTCGTGGAGATGCCCACCAATCGGAAGTTCTCTCCAGCCTGGTTTCTGAGTCACTCAGAGATCACCTCTTTGTAGGCGCGCTCGATGGCTTCGATGTTCTTGTCTCCTAGGCTTCCGGGGAATCTGTCCCTAACTGCCGTCTTCACGGATGGCATGCCGGCTATCGGTGCCGCCTTGATAACGGCTCCTAGCATAGCTGTGTTCGTTATGGCTTTGCCAAGGACCTCCAGAGATATCTTTGTGGCGTCAACGGTGAACGTCCGCGCTTCGAATACACTGAGTTTGGATTTTATCTCACTAGGGCTTTCTTTAGAATTCACTACTAGTCTGCCACCCCTGGCAAGACCTGCACCCACATCAGCGGCCTCCAAGAGTGTTGAGTCCAGGACTACTACAATGTTTGGGGAATATACATGGCTGTGAAGGCGTATTCTCTCATCACTGACTCGCGTATACCCGAGGATGGGTGCACCAGTCCTCTCAGGACCAAACTCAGGGAACGCTTGGACGAACTTGCCTTCAAGCAGCGCGGCTTGCGCCAGCATCCTGCTGGCAGTCACAACGCCTTGTCCGCCTCTCCCGTGCCAGCGTATCTCAATTAGCATAAGGTTACCTCAACGAGATTGCATTTATTGGATTTATCCCTACTATGAAAAGGTTACGTGCTTCAAGCAGGCACCCAAATCCAGTTCACGAATCTAGACTACACAGAAATTCTTAAGACCTTCCAATTTACAACTAAAAGGTGAAGAAAATGGTTAGCAAAATAGTTTTGAAACTGACAATCGTCAAAAAGAAGGATAAGCAGGGAAAACCGATCTATCGGTCACCTAGAATATATCTGCCAACCAAGCTTACTGATGACTCATGCTTCCCCTTCAGGGAAGGCCAACCACTATTGGCAAAAGTGGTTGGCGAGAAACTTGTTATAGAGAAAGTCATGAAAGCAAAACGTAAGGTCTAAGCGGACCCGCGGTTGCTTTATGAACCCTTATAGCCACAGACATCACGTTATCTTAGCCGTGTAGAGAATGACTAATGTCAGAGTGTTCGTGACTCAGCTTTCTGGCGAGAGACTGTGGGGAACAGAGACATCTTTGCCATCTGAATTGCAGATAGCAATAAACGTTAACCTCCTCGGTTTCGAACGCAAGTCCTCCGACTTGGTCGAAGCACCTTTCATTTTTACTGTGGGATTTACCCCATCGGTGGCGCAGATTAACATAAAGGGAAAAGCCCAAGCCACAGGTGACAAAGCTGAACTGGACAAGATCATGGAAGACTCCAAGAATCAGAAACCCCCTCCCGCGATAGTTGTGCAAGCTGTCTCTAGCATTGCTATAGCTGAAGCGATCGTGCTGTCAAAGACCATAGGCGTTCCTCCTCCTCTGCCAACCTTTCCGATGCCTCAAGAACCTTCTAAGTCAAAGCCTGACACTAGGTATACTGCCTAGTCCTCCAATTTTCTGGATAGTTTCAGGATAATCCAATTAATTGGATCAAACTAGAAACAAGATATCGGTTCGCCTGCGCTAGATCCTGATCATCCTAGTCTCCATTGAGAGCCGCACTTTTTTCGCGAATTGGACTAGGCGTTCTAGTCAGATTTAACTAGAGTGGCGCGCGCTGTGGGGACAATATACTAGCGACGGTTCCGTGGTCTCCTGCGCTCATCCCGACTGTTCTATCCAAATCAGATTTTCCGTGAATCATAACAATTGGCTGTTGCAATGTTGATTGCACAAGTCCATTGAAAGTGAAAAAGCGTATATGCAATCACCATTGCATAAACAGCCCATATAGGCAAAGCTTCAAGATGTTTCAACGTGAGCATTCATGAGTCAAGAAAGTGCAACCAAAAGTGCACCACGTGCACTTAGAGGAATCCATTTTGACAAGGAGGCGCTATCCATGAACCTCTATCCGGACTTTGCGAGCATAATCTACCCAGCAAATACCAAGCAGAGGATCATACTGCACTTCTTGGTCAGGGAACTAAAAGAGAGAAAAGGCCATTTCTCGAAACACTCCCTGAACACCTTCGCGTCAAAGGTGAAAAACGGGACGTTGGTTTGGAAGAACAAACCCTTCAGAGCATCAAGGAGACTGGCCTACTATGTGTGGAAGGACCTGCTGCGCATGGGAATGATCTCTTGGAGCAAGAGGTACGTAGGTGATTCCCTCAAGGAAGGCTTCTTTGTGGAGTTCGAGGACTTCAGAAGAAACTTAGAGAAGATATCCGCCAGATGGGAAAAGGAATTCACTTGAGCGCGCGCGATTTTCCTAGACCAGAAATGACGGACGATGGGCCCTTCGATTTTTCGTAACCAATTCGTGAATCCGAAAAAATGGACCCCCGGGGCGGTTGTTCGGACAGGCCTTCCCGAATTTAGAACATGGAGTTCTATGTTGGTAATTAGTATCGTATTTACGTAAGCTATTGGTATACCAAGAGGAAAACGTATCCTGCTAGAGCGTAAGATGTTGGAAAAGGTGATGAAAATCCAATTTTTTGGAGCGCGCGCGTGTGTGCTCATGATCAGGCTATGGATTCCAGACCAAGGCAAATAAGGCAATTCCGACTTAGGGCGGCGTTTTGAGGGATCTACCTTCCGCCGCGATCGTACCCAGGCTGACTCTTGACGATGATATGGGCTTGCCATCGTCGGCTAGAACGAAATCCACAACATAGATCTGAAGCGGACCTAACCTCTTCTCGAGTCGAATTCTGCGTATCTCTATGGCAGTTTTCAATGTCTCAGGGCTAACAACCACTGCTCCGATGGAGCTATCCGATATTGTAGGTCCGTAAGGATCATCTAAAGGGACTATGTCCACCCTTCCCAAGGCCCTCACTGCTCTGAGGAACGCCTTTAGATCTGCAAGCCTGACATTGTAAGGCTTGATAGGATGGCCTTTCTTCATGCTAGCTGAAAACCGGTCGCTACTGAGCCCTATTATGAGAGAGTCTGCAACCTGGAGCGCCCTCAAGATTATTCTCCGATGACCTTTGTGGAGCTTTTCGAATGTCCCGCCTAAAGCCGCAGTTCGTTGACATCCTATCGGGCTGGTCGACAATACGTAACCTCCACAGCGCATCGCCTACTTGTATCACAAGACATTCTCTTTTTCAAACCTTAATAAGCGGAGAGGTTAACTCTACGCGAAGTACTTGACTTTGCCCTCTAATCCTCCTGGTAGAGAGACTTGCGACTAGTAGTTGGAATAACAGGGGCCAGCGGCGCAGTCTATTCATGGAGATTGCTGCAGGAACTCAATAGACGCAAAGTCGAGACATTAGCAATAATGACACGCAACGCCGAGAAGATCTTGAAGTGTGAACTGGGCAAAACCCCTGAAGACATCTACGGCTTGGCAACAGAACACTACGACATAGATGATCTCACAGCCTCGGTTGCGAGCGGCTCACAGCCTTTTGACGGCATGATTGTTGTTCCTTGCTCTATGGGCTCAGTAGCAGCCATTGCTGGCGGTGTCTCAAGAAATCTTCTCTTAAGGGTTGCCGAGGTCTGCATAAAAGAAGGCCGACCTCTGATTCTTGTTCCGAGAGAAAGCCCAGTAAGTGTCATCCATTTGGAAAATCTGCTGAAGTTATCCCGTGCCGGAGTCATAATTATGCCTGCATGCCCCGGCTTTTACCACCGACCGAAGACAATTGAGGCACTGGTTGATTTCATGGTTGGCAGGATTCTTGTTAGACTGGGCTTTGAGCAGGATTTGTTTGAACCATGGAGAGGGAATGTAACTTAATATCAGAATACTCAGCTATCAGAACACATTAGTGACTCTACAGATGCCCGATCTAAGATCCTTCCTTGAGAGCTTGGAGGAAGAAGGAGACCTCGTCAGAATCGATAGGGCTGTTTCTCCCAAATATGAAGCGACAGCTCTTATGAAAGAATACGATGGAAAACAGGCGCTTCTCTTCGAAAGGCTTGCAGGCCGCAAGGCCATTGTTGGCATATGTGGAACGAAGAGACGATTGTCCAAAGCCCTTGGTATCCCCGCAGAGAAGACCCGTCAGCTCTTGATGGAGAGCATAAGAAATCCAAGGGAGCCCTCGATGACCAAGAAATATAAAGCCAAGACAGAACTCGCAGGGCTTACAGAGCTACCTATCTTGACTCATTTCGAGAAGGATGCCGGACCCTATTTGACTTCCGCCATAGTATCGGCGAAGATACCCAAGGAAAGCGGAGAGAACGTCTCGATTCACCGACTTATGGTTGTCAACGACAATCAGTTAGCGATCAGAATTGTTCCACGCCACCTCCACCAGATCTGCCAAATGGCAAGAGAATTGGGAAGGTCGAGTCTAGACGTAGGGATAGCAGTGGGGCTTCATCCAGCAGTCCTTCTAGCAGCCTCCTCACCCGCAACCTTTGGCGTCAGCGAGTATGCCGTAGCGAATCGCTTGATGGGGGATCTCGAAGTTGTCGAATGTGAATCAGTTGATGCACGCGTCCCAGCTGAAGCAGAGATCGTGATCGAGGGGAAGATCGCTCTGGACAAACAAGTAGACGAAGGGCCTTTCGTGGACATTACTGGGACATACGACATAGTCAGAAAGCAACCGATAATCAGGGTTGAGAAGATACTCTGCCGACAGGACTATCTTTATCATGCCTTGCTGCCCTCTGGAAGTGAGCACGGCTTGCTAATGGGGTTCCCGCAGGAGGCCAAGATTGCAGAATCTGTGGCAGGAGTAGTTCCTAGGGTTAGAGACGTCAACCTTACTCGCGGAGGATGCTACTGGTTGCATGCCGCAGTTTCGATCGAGAAGCAGACCGAAGGAGACGCCAAGAACGCCATTCTAGCAGCTTTTGCCGGGCATCCTTCCTTGAAGCACGTGGTCATAGTCGACCCCGACGTCGACGTCAACGACTCTGAGCAGGTTGAGTGGGCGATAGCGACCAGATTCCAAGGTAACCGAGGAATGGTGATCGTATCGGACGCCCGTGGATCAAGCTTGGACGCATCAGGAAATCAGGACTTGAGCTTGACAACGAAAGTCGGTATTGATGCTACACGTTCCTTTCTGAAACCCAAAGAGAAGTTTGAGAAAGCGAGAATCCCGTCCTAGCTTGGAGCTTGGGATAGGCACATTGTATCTTACCAAGGAAGAAGATAATATCCTAAATGGAGAGCGTGGCGAAGCGCCAGCAATTGCAATGAAATTGCTTGTCAGCATCGGTGAGATTTTCAATGCAACTAGATTGATACCAGTTGAGAGCTCGCAAGTCTCCGGAATATCTTACAAGACAGTTGGAGATGCAGGACTAGAATTCATCGAGAGCCTCGCGAAATCAAACGCCAAGGCCGCAGTGCTCACTACAATGAATCCGGCAGGCATGGACTTGGAGAATTGGAGAACAATGGGTGTCCCTGAGGGGTTCGCTTCAAGGCAATTAAGAATAGTCCAAGCCCTCAAACGGATAGGCGTCCTTCCGTCCTGCACTTGTACGCCTTACCTCTTGAGCAACCCACCAAAGCGCGGAGCTCACCTTGCGTGGGCGGAATCTTCTGCTGTGATCTACGCAAATTCGATCATCGGTGCAAAGACCAACAGGGAGGGAGGGCCGATGGCTCTGGCAAGCGCGATAGTAGGCAAGACACCGCAATATGGGTTTCACTTGGAGGAGAATAGACTCCCAACTATTGAGGTCAATGTGACCGCGGAAATAAAGGATGAACTGGACTTCAGTCTGCTTGGGTACCAAATCGGAAAAAGGCTACCAGAAGAGACTCCACTCATTCACCTCCATAGTGGCGAACCGAGCTTGGTATCTCTGAAAGCACTGGGAGCGAGCATGGCAACATCTGGAGGTCAAGCATTATACCACATCAAAAGAAATGGCCGAAAAAAGATCCGAATGAAGAACCGACTTGAAAGAGTCTCGATAAGCAGATTCGACCTTGATCAGGTAAAAGAGGCCCTCAACAAAGAAGTACGGCCGGAGGTTGTTTGCATAGGCTGCCCTCATTGTAGCCTTGAGGAGATGGAGAAGATCTCTAGACTAAGCAACAAAAAGCGATTCACAAAGAAGGTTCTGATATTTACCTCCCGGCATGTTTGGAATCTCGCGAAGACCAAGGGCTACCTTGAAAACATCAGTAGTGCTGGAGGAACGGTCATTAGGGACACTTGCATGGTTGTGGCTCCACTTGAAGACATGGGGATAACGCGAGTCTTGACCAATTCGGCAAAAGCTGCTCACTACCTGCCGTCCCTGTGCCGTGCGAGTGTCGGTATTCGAAATCTAAGTGGTTGTTTGGATTATGCCACAAATGACGAATAGGATCAAAGGAAGAGTGCTAGTCAAAGGCATGGCTCGAGGGCTAGCCCTTGTTACGAACGAACCACTATCATTTCTTGGAGGCGTCGATCCCAAAACAGGAATTGTTGTCGAACATGGCCATGAACTAGAAGGTTCGATTGTAACAAATCGAATTCTCGTCTTTCCCTATGGAAAAGGGAGTACCGTCGGTTCCTACACGCTATTAGCAATGTCAAAAGAAGGTACAAAGCCCGCAGGAATAGTAAACAGGAGATCGGAAGCCATCATAGCAGCAGGATGTGTCCTCGCCGACATTCCACTGATGGATAATTTGGAGAAAGATCCTATAGAGATAATCCAAACTGGAGACCTCGTGACACTGGACGCTAAGAACGGATTTGTAATCATAAGACGCGACCACGCTACAGAGAGATAGACCTGGAAGCTGGCAAGTAAACTGCAGGACAGGAAAGGATTATCTTGGCCAAATATTGTGAGAAACCGGTTCTAGGCTATGATGGTAGCCCGGGGGAGATTTTCGATGGTCCTTTTCGAACTCCCGTCGACGGGTATCTTCTCCTTCACGGAGGATCCAGAGCCCGTTATCCTTAATCGTGTCTGAACCCACATTGACCGCTAGACGACCGGGCTAACCTGCACCCAAACTGTGGGGGCTGGCTAAGAGATTAGTAGGAGAGTCTTTAAACTTTCCATTCGACCTTAACCACTTCTATGCGAAATCCGTCGTAAATGCGTTGTCGCAGCAAAGCCGGTACTTGATTCTAGATTATGTTTAAATATCAGTAATACTTATATATTGGTACGCTCCGCTAGAAGCGGAATCAGGGTTAGACTAGCGGAATTCTGTTTTCCAGCCGGTCACCTCCCTAGAAGTTAGGCTTATAATTAAAGAGGATGAAAGATTATGTCCACTCACGGAAGGAAACCCATCGGACTAACAAACTGCCCAGAATGCAACAGCGCGAGCCTTATCGAGGATTTCGACTTAGGGGAAGTCGTTTGCCAAGACTGTGGGCTCGTATTGAGCGAACATGCCATGAGTCAAGGCCCAGAATGGAGGGCTTTCACCCAAGAGGAGAGAAACTCTAGGAACAGGGTTGGGGTCCCAATATCTTTCTCAGTTCACGACAAAGGTCTTTCAACAGTCATTGATCGAGTGAACAGAGACGCATACGGCAGACAGCTACCACTAAGCAAGAGACTAGAGATGCTTAGACTGAGGAAATGGCAGATCAGAACACGAATACATTCGTCCGTAGACAGAAACCTAGCTCAAGCCATGGCAGAACTAGACCGACTTACTGATCGGCTTCACATCCCTGCCTCCGTTAAGGAAAGAGCTGCGATAATCTACCGAAAGGCGTTAGACCACGGCCTGGTTAGAGGAAGATCGATTGTTGCTATCGCAGCTGCTTCACTATATGCGGCCTGCAGGGCCACAGAGACTCCTAGAACTCTTAAAGAGGTTGCAGGGGCTAGCCGAATAAAGAAAAAGGATGTTGCCCGATGCTATAGACTTCTTCTTCGCGAACTGGACATTAGGATGCCTGTAGAAGATCCTATCAGATGTGTCTCAAAGATTGCATCGAAGGTCGCCATATCAATGAAGACCCAGAGAACGGCTATCAAGATTCTAAGAGAGGCACAAAGAATAGGGGTCGCCGCCGGCAAGGATCCCATGGGCTTAGCTGCCGCCGCACTCTACGTAGCTTGTGTCCTAGAAGGGGAAAAGAAGACACAGAAGGACATCGCAGAGGTGGCAAATGTTACTGAAGTCACAGTTCGCAATCGCTACAAAGGGCTCAAGGAAGAGCTGGGACTTAACGTATAGTGTGCACTACATGTCGCGCCCTAACTCTTTTGGCCGTCAGCTCTTTCCAGCTCTACCACCATGAAGCCTGAATAACCACAGTCTTTGCATACAAAATGGTTAGGAAGAAGCCATCCCTCTAGAGACCCGTTACTGCCGATATTTAGGCTATTACACCGAGGGCAAACGAAGTGGTCTACTTTTCGGCGATTCAGAGATCTTAGAATATTCAGCAGGTCACCTGCACGCATAACCAGTGTTACCGCCTAATGGACTTCAATACTTGGACTTGAAAAGCCGTAGTCGACTAGCAGCTTTCTAACCCTCTGTCTGTGGTCTCCCTGAAGAATGATTTGTCCACCTTTGGCAGTTCCACCACAAGCACATGAAGCTTTCAATTTCGTTGCCAAATCATCTAGGTCGATGCTCTTCTGGTCTAGCCCTTCTATCACCGTGGCAGGCTTTCCCCATTTCCTCATTTCCGTTCTGACCTTTATTATCTGTTGCTCCATGCTTATCGTGGCGCAGACGCACAGATCCTTTGGAAGGCCACATACAGTGCAGACTTCGGTCATAGTTCCCAGAGCTGCCCTCCTAGGTTGAACGACTCAGAAAAGCCAATTTTATACTGGGCAGGAAGTTGCGCTTGAAGATGAAGCTTTGGCTCAGGGATAGACATGTTCTTCCATTCAGAGCTTGCTGTGTGCAGTATTCTACTACTCCCTCTTACATTTACTCCCTTGTTGAGATTCCTTGTTTACCCTATTTAAGTCTAAGCCCGTACCCACATTCATGATTGACTTCGGTGCGCGCAGTCTGAGAAATTTCAGATTGGCTGTCTAACTGCGAGTTGGTTCGAATCTTCGCCTTTTGGCATATCGTAAGGCTTGAAGACCAACCCAAATCGACGCATTCGATGCTTTATTTCGTGCGTCAGTTTGGACTCATTCTTGTGGTAGAGCTGCCTATTCAAATCGAAAGCTGAAATGAGCTGCTCGGATTGCGATCGCAGGATCTGGAAGACCTCGTCGGCTACGAAATTGCCTATAAGGAAGAAGTTTTTTATCGACCTTGACTCCAGTTCCGGTTTTCCCAATGTCTCGCCGAAGAGAATTCTCATCTTGTTCTTGCGGCATTCTTGCCGAAAGTAGTTGTCAAGGTCTTTTTTGATGTCATCCAACAAGTCTACCTCAGCTTTGAATTTCTCCTTTATGCTACGAACTTCCTTGCAGGGCACACCCACGTTTAGGGTATAAGGAGCGAGGTTCTTGAGAACAATCGACCCCGAACCCACAATTACATGCTCACCAATCGTGACGCCTGCGCCAATGTGTATGCCTGGCGCCAGCGAGGATCTTCGGCCGACTGCAACTGGTCCGGATCTTCTCCTTTCTCTCCCCTCGGTCACCCAAGCATAATTCATTTCATGGGTGTAGATGTTCGTGTAACTAATTATAACTTCTCGACCGATGGTCACCGGTGCCGTGCAGTCCACAAACATCCGTTGACCGAAATAGCTTCCGAATCCTAAGAAGAATGTAGAACCCGACACGAAACTGTCGCGCTCCACGTAAGAGTCCTCCTCGATGGTAAGTCTCTCGCAGAAGAATCTAGTGCTGTCTCTGATGGTAACTCCGTCGCCTACGGTAACACCGCCGAAATTCGACGACCATATGAAGGACCCTCTTCCGATTCTTACTCTGTTTCCCATCGTGGCACCCAGTTTACGGTACAGTGCCACCTTAGGCGACGAGAATGGGAGCCAAGACAAGATTTCGATGCAGGCTCTTTTCCAATTTAAAGTAGGATCCCCCTAGCACGAGCGAACTAGCGACCAATCTAGATATTGTTCGGGCATATATTATAAGAGTGAGACCCTGGGCTCTAACTACAGGAATCAAAGCCAGGATGCTAGATGCCAAAAACCTCTGATAGTATAGACGTAGTAATGATTACTAAGAACAGCGAGAAGCCACTCTTGAATATGTGTCTCAAAAGCATCTATGCCAACATACCTGTCAATAGACTGATTGTCGTAGACGGCTACAGTACGGACGAAACGGTTCCGATCTTGAAGTCCTACTCAAATGTAGAGATTGTCCAGATGAAAGGGGGTAGAGCTCTTGCAAGACAGAGGGGCATAGATGAGGTTGAAACCGAGTGGTTTGCATTCGTAGACAGCGACGTGGTCCTCTGCAAGGATTGGTTTGATAAGATAAAAAGTGTTATCGCAAGTAATACTGGTGCGGTCTGGGGTGTCGCAGTGCCAATAGCCCCCAGTGACCTCAAGAGATGTACGGCCGTCTCGAAGTTTTACCAGAAATCACTCGAGGACACCATGCTGATAGAAGGAAACAGACGTGGAATGCTCCATGATACGATTATACATACTGATTCTGTAAAGGACATTATTTTCCCCGCCCGCCTGCACGTCTGGGAAGACCAGTATGTCAAGCAGCATATCACAAGAAAGGGGCTCTATTGGAAAGCCACTTCGAGGGCCTACTGCCACCACTATGCCAATCTTAGCGCTAGAAACATGAGAGAGCTTGTTGAGTTCGGAAAAATCGCTAGGGCCTACGGATACTATAGCTGGGAGAGGGTTCTTCTCTTCACTCTATTGGGTTTGCCTAAGGCGTTGTGGATCTGCGCGCTAACAAGAGACTTCAAGATTGCCAAATGGCAACTGGATGCCTACATAACTATAGTAGCTGGGTGGCTTGCCGGGGGAACAGAAAACAGGTTCACTGAGTCATGATTCATTCCTTCCAATTGAAGCGAAATACAGTCGATCCTTGCCTGAGAGATAACCCCAAAGAATGATCTGTTATTTGAGGAACATTTCATGCTGATACTGGATGTTGGTTGTGGGGAGAACAAACGTGGCGACCTTGGCATGGACATCAGAAAGATGCCGGGGGTTGACGTCGTCGCAAGCGCCAGCAATATTCCTTTTAGGGACGGAACATTTCGAGAAGCCTTGGCATTCGAAGTCCTCGAACATCTAGAGAACCTGGCGGAAGCGCTAAGAGAGATAAGGCGAATTCTGAAAACGGCCGGTACACTACGTTCCTCTGTACCAAACATCTATTGGTGTGGCAGGATTCTCCGAGCCGTTTTGGGAACAAAAGTAGAGGCGACTCATACGCTACACGAACACATCAACTCATGGACAATATGTGAAATCGGACACCTTCTGGAACATTCACAATTCAAACTAGTTGATTACTATTACGAAGACACAGGCCCCTCCAAGAGGTTCAAACTACTCTTTGGAATACTCCGACTAAACAGAATCTTCAAGGCGTTAACTAATCATCAGCTGTTCTTTTCTGCGAAGAGACTCTGAATGAAGTTGAGAGACTATGTTCAATATTGATCATGCCACTGAAGCTAAGAATGACGCCCCCCCTACCGTGTCAATAATCATACCGTTTAGAAACCGTGAGAAGACTCTCTCCAAAACATTGGAATCCATCTATGCCGACTACTCTTACGATAAGGAAAAGATAGCTTTGGTATTCTTCGACGATCATTCTACAGATTCTTCATCGAGAATACTCAAAGAATTCATTGTGCAACATGGCCCGCTCTATTCACAGGTAATTCAGCGTCGGAAAGACGATGCGTCAGAAGAAAGTATAGCAAGAGCTAGAAATGAATGTCTTAGCCTGGCGAAAGAAACTGCCGTTAACTATGTTATCAGTATCGACTCAGATGTCGAGATCCCTCGAGGAACTATTGCTGACCTTGTTGGGCTCCTCAGGAAAGACAACAAGATCGGCATGGCATCGATTCCATATGCCTATGTTGAAGCTGGTAAAAAATATGCGTCTGAAGTAGACATCAACATGGGTTGCACCATAATGTCCAGGGAATTCCTGGATCAAGTCAACTGGACTATCGATGATAGATTCACTAATGTGGACGATCTGTGGCTGGGCGCTAAGGCAGAAAAGCTTGGGTTCAAAGTAGTGAGACTCGATAACAAGAGAGCAAATCACCTTAAGGAATTCGTTTATGGGGACCATTTGAAAAATAGGTTTCTTCTTCTCCCCAGATACCATTATCTTCTGATTAGAGAGGGCCTGATTACTCGCCGACTTAAGAGGACCTACATATACTACAGCGCGTATCTGGCACTGTCAGCAATATGCCTACTAAACTCTTTTGCGCTCATCTTATTCATACCGCTGTTTGGACTGGGGCTCTGGCATTACCGCTCGATAAGTAAGTTTTTGTTGGCTCTTCCAGTGGGGATAACAATGACCATTGGACTAATCGCCAACATATTAAAAGGATTCGTGGCGGACTAGGGGCTTATCGCATATCTGTCAGGATCAAGTATATGCCGGCGCTTATGAAGGGCAGCATAAACACCGGAGAAAACCACATCACAAGTCCCGAAAGAGCAAAGGCCAGAAAAGCAAACAGGTCAAGCCAATCTCCTTTTCTGGAAGGAATCGAGGAACCTACGTAACCTACTCTCTTCAAGACAACAATCAGTACAAATATGTTTACGGCGATCAGGGTAATATGGAGCGAAGTAACGGAGAATAGAGCATTACCTATAGGCTTAGAAGTCTCTGGAAACGGAAGCGGGATCCCTCTGTAGAGGCTGGGTAAGACCTGGAGTTCCACTATGAAATCAACCAAGGCCAGAACCAGAGCTGTAATCACTAAGATAGACTTGCTCCTCAATTCTGTTCACGTAGAGTCGCCCTTATCCTACTAATAACCTTATATTTGATTCGACTCCCTAATGCCTTACGTTCTCCAAATTTTACGCGCACGCGCTCATTTATGAGGGCCCCTGCCGACCTCAAACTGGCGGCATAGATTCTCCTAGGATATCCTGATGAGACACAAGAACTGAGAAGCAGGCGCAACCTAAAATAGATATATGCTACGATATATTTTGGCGAATAGTAAGAGTTTGTGAAAACTTTGGCTTGGCTCCGACACGGACTGGGGCATAAGTCAGCTGTTCCCATTCTGTTTGGAGTAAGCCTGCTTCATTTCTTAATAGCAGATTCAAAACAGCTATTCCTCAGGCACATCCCCATCTCTATTCTGATAGTACTTCTTTTCATTTCAGAGGGAATCGTACTGAAGATCTTTCTGGCAACTCTTGAACTTGGAAACACCCAAGAATCCCGTCTGTGGTCCAAGTATGAGATCCTTCAGCCTTCAGCATTTTCTGCAATTTTTCTGCTTATCCAGATACTAACAATCAACCTGAGGGGTTACGACAAGATTTTGAATATTATCGGTGATCCCCAAAGCTTTGCGTATTATTCCCTGGCTCTCAGAGTAACGGACCCTTTGATATTTGTCCGTGAGTGGCTGGATCTGATGCAGGTGCCGCTTCTTTATTGGGGCGGTCATCTGGCAACACACTTTCCAGGCCACCCACTGATGATCTATTTTGGATTCCAGTTTTTAGGAAGAAATCCCCAATCCGTAGTCTGGCTCTCAATCGTACTTACAGTATTGGCTATGTTTCCACTCTTCTATTTGGCAAAACTAGTATCTGGCCCTAAGGTAGCGTTACTTGCATGTGTACTTTATACATGGATACCTTCTCTCAGCCTAAACCTGCCTTACATGGATTTGACGGTGGGTACTTTCACATCATGTGCTCTTCTTCTCTTCATTCACTCTTTGAGGAGTGATAGAGGGATCTATCACGGTTTTCTTGGGGGATTGATTCTTTCCTTTGCTCTGTTTTTGACGTTTGTTTCGGCATCTGTGTTGATCTTAGCAATGTTGCTCGCTATGTCAGTACAAGAAATGCGGCAGGCTTTATTGAAGCTGTTAGCCTTCCTGTCAGGAGTATTTACTCCGTATCTCATTCTGGAGCTGGTCTTTGATATGCCCTTCTTTGAAGGCGCTTTAAGTGCCTTCAAGACAAATCAGTGGTTCTACCAACATCTTCATTCTTTGATGCCCTCGGTTTGGAGTTTTGAGTCATCAGCATTTTTCTTCTTTCTTCTGTTGGGTCTTCCTGTCTGCGCATTGTTTCTCTTGACTGTCTTACAACAGCTCTACTTTTCGCTTCGACACGTTAGGACTGATGCATTCACCCTAGGCGTTTCGGCAATTATGTTAGTGACAATGCTCTTTGCAAGACTTGAGCTTCCCAGAGTCGCAGCTTTCTTGGTGCCGATGCTAGTGATATGCGTTGCCGCGAATTTGTCGCGGCGGCAACTTGAGGATAGTCTGCTTCGGACTAGTCT
>Ga0315285_10003899_pt1 | contig 15493 bp, 12 predicted proteins | sample YL17G09_36_MG_FD_203698 | JGI IMG/M metagenome (GOLD analysis project Ga0315285, IMG submission 203698) | Sediment microbial communities from Yellowstone Lake, YNP, Wyoming, USA - YL17G09_36 | ecosystem: Environmental > Aquatic > Freshwater > Lake > Sediment | place: USA: Wyoming | collected...
CTGAAACCAAGCGGTGACTTTTCGCACACCTTCGAGCTTTCGGCGGTGTTCAAAAAGTCGCGAATGCCTGATTTTCAGGGCTATTTTGCATTGTCAACTGCTTCAAAAACGGCAAAAGTCGAGCTGAGGCGTTACCGCAGATCGCGCAGCTTCTGTCGCATGCCCATGGTCGGCCCTTTCCGCTTTCGGTTCTTCTTCTATTACTCTCTGTGCCTCTGCTCTGAAAAGAAGGCTTCAGGCTTCAGGCTACAGGCTACAGGCTTAAGGCTTCAGGCGACAGCCCTCGTCCTCGTCCTCGGCTTTTCATGTTTCCGGGTGAGCCGAAGGCTCATGTTGGACTGCGGTAATCAGTTTGGATTTACGGTCTGTTTCGGTTCAGCAGGTGGAGGAACTCGAGCCTCGTCGCCTCGTCGTGGTGGAAGCTGCCCAGCACGCTGGAGGTGGTCATGACGGAGTTCTGCTTTTCCACGCCGCGCATCATCATGCACAGGTGCCGCGCCTCAATGACCACGCCGACGCCCTCGGCGCTGACCGAATCCATCACCGCCTTGGCGATCTGGCGCGTCAGGCGCTCCTGGATCTGGAGCCGGCGCGAGAAGACTTCCATGATCCGCACGAGCTTGCTGACGCCGATGACCTTCTCGCCGGCGATGTACCCGATGTGGCACTGCCCGTAAAACGGCAGCATGTGATGCTCGCAGAGGCTGAACATCTCAATGTCGCGAACGATGATCATGTTGTTCGCTTCGGACTTGAAAACCGCCCCCTTGATGGCGTCGGCGACGCTCTGCTGATAGCCCCTGGTGAGGAACTTCAGCGCCTCGGCCACGCGATGAGGAGTCTTGGCGAGTCCTTCGCGAGAGGGGTCCTCGCCAAGCTCGATGAGCAACTCGTGAATCAACTGCTCGACGCGCTGCGTGTTCATTTCAGGCAAAGCTCCTTAAGTTGTTAATTCGATCCCACGGCCGCGTACGCATCGACGGCGGGTGAGTCCGCGGCGTTCACGCGGCGGGGCCTTCCCCAACGGGGCAGGCGCGGACGATCTCGACGCCGACGGTCCGCGCCAGCCGCAAGGCCGCGGGCTTCTCGACCAGCACCCGCACGCGCCGCACGCCGGGCTGGGCCAGGCACGCGCCCGCTATGGCCTCGGCCAGGCGCTCCAGCAGCAGGAACGACGAGCCTTCCACCAGCGCCAGCACCTTCCGCTTGACGGCCTTGTAGTCCACCGTGTCGGCGATGTCGTCGGTCCGCCCGGCCTTGCGGAGGTCGGCGTGGAGCGTCAGGTTTATGACGATGTCCTGCTTGTTGACTCGCTCGTCGGGGTTTATGCCAACGATGCACCGCGCGGCCAGGTCGCGGATGTGTATCCGGTCAAGCTCTTCCGGCAATTGCGGAAACTGTGGCGTTTGTGGCGAATGTGGCGGCCTGTCAGCCATAGACGCATCCTCGAATGTGTCGCCCGCCGTCGATGTAGATCACCTGCCCCGTGATGAAGTCGCTTTCCACCAGCATTCTCACGGCCGCGGCGACGCCGGCGACCGAGCCGACGCGATTCAGCGGGTTGGTGTACGCCAGGCCGGCGAGGTACTGCTCGTCCCTGCCCTCCGGCGGAAGGATCAGCCCCGGCGCAACGGCGTTGACCTTGATCGCCGGGGCCAGTTCCATCGCCAGCATCCGCGTGATCGTCCACAGCATCCGCTTGCCGAGGTGGTAGGAGACGTGCCGGCGGTCGTAGTCTTCCATCCGGCCGTCGAGAAAGTTGACGATGTCCCCGGCCGGGATTCGCTGGGCGGCAAAAGCCCGCGCCAAAGCCAGCGGCGCCATCGCGTGGAGCTGCACGCTGGCCAGCAGGCTTTGGGGCGTGAAGTCCATCACGGTGTCGGCGGTGAAGGCCGAGGCGCTGTTGACCAGGATGTCCACCGGCCCGGAGGCTGCCTCGGCGGCGCGGGCCAGGAGCCTGCCGGCCTGGACGCCATCGGCCAGATCGGCCTGGACGCACCAGGCCCGCGGCCCGGCCTGGCGGATGAGCGAGGCCGTCGCCTCGGCCTCGTCGCCCGAGCCGCGGTAATGGACCACCACGTCGGCCCCGGCCTCGGCCAGCGCCAGTGCAACGCCGCGGCCTATCCGCCTGGCGGCCCCGGTGACCAGGGCCGTGCGACCCTTCAATGGCAATGCTCTGTCGGAAATGTCCGCCATAGGCAAGCTTCCTGATTCGCCTTTCATGCTACGCCCTGGGGCCCCGGCCGTAAACGCCAAAGTGGTAGTGAATTGTAGCCGGCACGCGGGGTGCTGAGGCCGTCCAATTATTCGGTTAGCAGGGATGCAGGGGATTCAGGGGATGAAGAGGCAACAAGAGCATCCACAGATTGCGCAGATGGCGCAGATGAAATACCGCTGCGCAATGGCTCGGTCGTCGCAGACAAAAGGATCTGCCAGGGGCTGTCATCGTGATACCTCTCCCCTGGACCCTGGACCACATCCTCTATCCTCTTGCTCTGCGCAATCTGCGCCATCTGCGGATAGTTGCTGTTTCTTTATCGCCATCTGCGGATAGCTGCTGTTTCTTTATCGCCATCTGCGGATAGCTGCTGTTTCTTTATCCCATGCACCTGCCTGCCGGCGGGCAGATCCCCTGCATCCCTGCTGATTATGGGACGCGCCAGGCTACCGGCTGCCGGCCACCAGCGTTACAATCACGCCATGAATACACAGGCCGGGAAATTTGCCACAGCGACCCTGCTGGCGATGGCGGCCCTGGCGGTCGCGGCGGCGGCCGGATGCGCCGACGAAAGCTGCCCGCCTATCCTGCTGGACACCGCCGGCGTCGCACCGGCCGTGGACTACGGACCGCTGGGAGAGGTGCTTGCCGCGTGCGTCCTGGGCAACGGCCTGGCCAATCGCGAGGAACTGCCCCGCCGCGCCCAGGCCCTGGACCGCCAACTCGCCATCCTGGCCGTGACGGGGCCGACCGCCACGCCCGCGCTTTTTGCCGGCCACGACGATGTCCTGGCTTACTGGTACAACGCCCACGCCGCCTGGTCGCTGAAACTGCTGTCGGCCAGGGGCTGTCCGCGCCTCATCGGCGCCGCGGCCATGCTCGACCGCAAGTTCCCGCTCGACGGGCGGACAATGACGCTTCGCGGCATCGGCGCGATCCTGGCAGCCGAGGACGACTTCCGCATAGCCGCTTGCGTGCCCGGCGCAACGACCAACCACGCCCGCCTGCCGGAATCGCCCGTCGAGGCCCGTGGCTTCCGGCAGAGCGTGCAGCGCCGGTTTGCCGACCTGCTCGACGATGACATCCGCATCTACATCGACGTGCGTCGCATGCGGGTGCTGTTTCCGCCGGTGCTGTGGCAGTTCCGCGCCCGGCTGATCGGCGAGTACAACCGCAAGCACCAAACCGAGGGCGCGACCCTTGTTACGGCCCTTCTGGGCTATACGTCGGGCCCCGCCCAGCGGCGTATGCAAACCGCCCTGGGCTACCGCGAGGTCGAGGCGGTGTCGAGACAACTGCTGTCGGCGGAGAAGAAAAACCGCGATGGTGAGCAGTAGCCGGTAGAAGATGACGCAGGGACAGCCAACAAAGGGCGATTGCCACGGACCTCGGCGGCCCTTTGGAGATGCGGAGGCCCGTATTCTGCGAAGCCCTTGAGAAGCAGGAAGATGCCGCTTTGGATTGCAGGTGCATAGACGCAGCCCACCCGAAGTTCAGTCCGCCAACTTGCAGATGATGTTGGCCTTGGTACCGCTTGACGCGAAACGTGCGCGATGTTATCGTAACCGATATGGCTGAGAACGATCACCAAAACCCTCTTGTTGTCGGCCTCACCGGATCCTTCGGCAGCGGCTGTGGATACCTTTGCGAGAACATATTAAAGGCTCGCGGTTTTGGCATCGTTTCTCTGGGTAGCATTCTTCAGGATGAGTATCGCAAGACAACTAATAAGGATCCCAATAAGGCCACCCGTACCGAAAAGCAGGCTTTTGGCGACGAAATGCGTGAGAAACATGGCTCCGATTTTTTCGCTCGGCAAGCAATGGCGTTCATAGGATCGCATCAAAAAGAGCATGCTCAGTGGGCGATCAAGAGCATCCGAAACCCCGCGGAAGTCGGTTGTTTCAGAACGGCTTCGCAGCGTTTCTTTCTCCTCGGGGTTGCAGCCGACCGAGATACTCGATGGAAGCGGGTGCGTAGAGACTACAAGGATAATCTGGCTGCCTTCGAAGACGACGATATACGTGACACAGGCAGAGATTCCCCCCTGCACGGGCAGAGGGTGGGCGACTGCTTTGCTGAAGCAGACATTGTGCTCGATAATCGCAAGAATTTCCAGGCTGTTGGGAACGAAGAGTTTCGCGAATTCGCAGGTTTGGTCAATGGCTACGTCGGCCTAGTGGAACACCCGTTGTCGCGGCAAGAGCCTCTGAGTAGGCGCGAACACTTAATGTCGATGGCATATGCTGCAAGTCAGGAGTCGCACTGCTTAAAACGAAAGGTCGGCGCGGTAATCGTCGATCGATTCGGCAACGTCATCAGTTCAGGGTTTAACGAAGTGCCTCGCCAGAGCCGCCCGTGTAAGTCGCAACATGGCAAGTGCTACCGCGATGTTGCATGGGAGCTATTCTGGCCCAAATTGACCGAGATGCTTCCGGAGGCTACGACAAAGCAAGCAGATCTTAAGAGGCTCTTCAGACGCAACTTCAAGATTCTTGATTACTGCCAATCGTTGCACGCCGAAGAGAACGCTATCGTTAATCTTGCCCGAAATGGGCGGTCGGTACCGTTGGACGAGTGCGTTCTCTACACAACCACTTATCCCTGCAGAATGTGTGCGAACAAGATCGTGAACCTTGGGATCAAGCTTGTCGTCTTCCTCGAGCCATATCCAGATGAGGAATCCTACATCATCCTCGATACAGCCGGCGTGAAGCAGGAGATGTTCCAAGGAGTCACCTTCAAGTCATACTTCCGCCTATACGGAGAACAGAGATGAAGCAGTGCCCAAAATGCAAAGGATGGACACTCGACTACGACGAGTACTTCGGCCGATTTCGTTGCAGCGCCTCCGATTGCGGATGGATGCCTATGTCAACTGGCGAAAGACAGTTGTACTTATTGCGGGAGAGAAAGGAGCCTAAACAGCTTTCCACCAAATCTGTCCCAGACCTCGATCTTGAAATCATCCCGTCGTATGACGAGCTTAATGATGCGTTCTCCATAGATTTCGGGGTTGATGAGCCCACGATAGACCTTCCTGAGCCGGATGGCCGTATGATCTGGAAGATAGGGAGCCTAACAGACACCGTGACAGGCTTCACCATCGTAGGCATGAAGGAGTTCGGAGTTTCCGAGATCGATATTGCGGTTTCGGCAAGGAAGTGCCTGATCGAATCCCGGATTCGTGGTACTCCTAACGCAGTTGCCTCTGGCTGCCCGACCAAAATGCTCATAGACAAAATCTTCGTCGCTGCACGGAGCAGGATTCCCCTTGAGGTTAAGTGCCAGCAGTTGGATGATGCGTTACTTATGGCGTTTGACGAATACAACAAGGTGTTTGCAGGCAAATAGGGATGACGGGCTGCAGGTGAATGGGGCCATGCAGATAGGGACAGGGACACCCACCAGAATCTTGTTCCGGCCCGCTCTTCTTCTACCGCCGCCCGGCCTTTCGTCCGCCGGGGGTTTTGCGCGTGGCGGGGGTGTCGGTGGTGGGCTTGGCGTCGAGAGCGTCCAGGACCTTGTGGGCCTTCTTCATGTCGGCGACCTTGAATACAGCCGTCGTGCGCCCGTGGGTCGCCCCGGCCGTGGCGTAGGCGTACGAGATGTTGATGTGGTGGTCGGCCAGCAACTGCGCCACGGACGCGAACGCGCCAGGCGTGTTTCGCAGTTCCAGCACGAGCACGTCGGTCTCGGTCCAGCGGTCGTGCGTGCGGCCTAGCACTTCGCGCGCGAGGTCCGGCTTGTCGCAGACGATCCTCAGCACGCCGTGCTCCATCGAGTCCACCAGCGTCAGCGCGATCAGGTTGACCCGCGCCCGGGTCAGTTCCGCGCACACCGATGCCAGCACGCCGGGCTTGTTGACCAGGAAAATCGAAAACTGCGTCATGTCCTGCATGAGACGCTCCTTGATGTTTGGTGAAGGTCCGTCGCTATCAAAGGCCGCGGCCCGCATCTAACAATTATATTCTCAGCCGGATGTGCCCTGCGGTCAATGGGCAAACCGCCGTGGCCGTTGTGGCCGTTGTACAACTTACCGCCCGTGCGTCCTTTCCCACACCCGCAGGGCCTCTGGTTTGCGGCAGTAGATCGGCTCGAGCCGGCGGTACTCGGTGAACAGTCCCGCCGTCGCCATTTGCCGGCCGACGCGCCAGACGTTGCCGGCGGAAGGAAGGTGCGGCGTGGCGTCCAGCGCCCGCGGCGCCAGCATAAGGTCATCGGGCTGGGGATGGTACGCCAGGGCCTCGCCGACGAGCGCCAGCGGCCGGCCCGCCGCGGCGAGGTACTCCCGCGGCGTCATTACGCCGCAAGGCCCATCGGCGACGATTAGCCCGCCTGGGCGGATGAACGTTTCGGCGTATATTAGCCCCTCGCGGGCGTCGAGGATCACGCCCAGCCGCTGCCAGGGCAGCTCGCGGGCGCCCTGTGCCACGGCGGCGGTCGTCGGCACGGCCACCACGCGCAGGCCGGGGGCGGTCTGGGCGAGCATGCGGGCGACGGTGACGGCCACGCGAGTGCCGGTGAAGCTTCCCGGCCCGACCGAGACGTACACCTCGTCGAGTTGGTCCGGGCGCAGCCCGCGCCCAGCCAGCATATCCGCCAGGTGGCTTACGAGTTGGGCCGCGTGCCTGCTGTGGGCGTCGAAGTCCACCTCGGCCAGGAGGGCCTCGCCGGCACCGAGAGCCACGCCGCCCAGCCTGCATGATGTCTCAATCGCAATGGAAACCGGATGATCCATCGGAAACCTTCCTCGGAATCTCTTCGCAAGCGTTTCTGAACGTCTGACAGACGTGCGGGAATTGTAGAGGGTCCACCCAGGGATTGCTATCCCTGGGCTTCGGGGTTGCTCCGTTATCGAACGGTGATGGGATGTTCTATCGTCTGACTCCAATTTATCACGAAAACCCGGAAGGGTGAGCGTCTTGAAGCCCAGGGATAGCAATCCCTGGGTGTCCAATCATCGGACATGCGATTGTCGGGGCGCGAGTGTTTTTCCTGGCAGTTCGCAAGTCTTGCAAGAGCTGTTCTTAGTCCCGTAGGGACGTTTGCGATTAGCCACGGGCGCAAGCCCGTGGAACGCTGGATGTCAGAAATAGAGCCCCAGCGGGGCGAATGAGACCTTCAATCGCCCCGCTGGGGCTCCGAATCAATGAACGCACAGTCCACGGGCTTGCGCCCGTGGCTAATCGCATTCGCCCTACCGGGCTCGACAGCCTGCCGGGATTCGACCTCGCACACCGATTGCTGGCTCGCTGTCAAACAAGCTCGCCGCAAACTCGTTTGACATCCGGTGCGTTTTGCCGCTAGCATGGGCGGCCCGGCAGAGGGTTTGGGATTATGCTGGCGATAATAAGCGACATACATAGCAACACCGAGGCCCTGACGGCCGTGCTGGCCGACATTGCCGCCCGCGGCATCGAGCAGATCGTCTGCCTCGGCGACGTCGTGGGCTACGGGCCGGAGCCGTGCCAGTGCGTGGACCTTGTCCGCCAGCGCGCGATGTTCACGCTGATGGGCAACCACGACTACGCGGTGATGTTCGAGCCCAGCCAGTTCAACATCTCGGCCGAGACCGCGTCGTTCTGGACGCGAGGCTGCCTGGAGGCCGAGCCGGACGACGCCAAGCGCAACGCGCGTTGGGAGTTTCTTGGCGGCCTGCCGGTCAAGCACACGATGAGCGGGCAGGAGTTCGGCTTTGGGGAGTTGGTGTTCGTTCACGGCAGCCCTCGCAGGCCGATCAACGAGTACATCTTCCCTGACGACGTTTACAACGCCCCCGGCAAGGTCCAGACGGGCCTGGATCGGATCGGGCACCTGTGCTTTGTGGGCCACACGCACGTGCCGGGCGTGTTCGTCGATGCACCGGACTTTTACAGTCCCGACGAGCTGGAGTATGTCTACGAGGTCAACCCGGAGCGCAAGGCGATCATCAACGTCGGCTCCGTCGGCCAGCCTCGCGACCGCGACAACCGCGCCAGCTACGCCGTGCTCGAGCCCGGCAAGGTTCGCTTCGTCCGCGTGCCCTACGGCGTCGAGACGACCATGAAGAAGGTTCTGGCCATTCCCGAACTCGACAACTACCTGGGCCAGCGGCTCATGGAAGGACGCTGATAGACCGTGGATAAGAAACAACTAGGCTGGATCGCGATCCTCCTGGCCGGCGGGCTGGTGCTGGGGATGCTGTGGATGCAGAAGCGCTCCGGCGACGAGCGTGCCGAGGCCGACCGCCAGGCCATCGCCCGCGCCAAGACCGCCCGCGCCGGCGCCGACCGCCAGGCCGTCGCCCGCGCCGAAGTTGCTGCCGCCGTGTCGCAGCCCGCGCAGACCCAGCCCGGCGTCACTTCGGCCGCCGCGGCGTCCGCGCCGGCCGTCGCCGACAGCCTCGATTGGCTTTGCGCCAGGTCCGGCCCGAGCAAACAGGACGTCTTCACCGCGGGCAACCTCGATCCGGCAACGGGCTATCTATTCCAGGTCCAGTTCGACCGCCGGGGCGCCGCCATCCGCAACGTCAAGCTGACACAGGTGTTCACCACCGACGCCGACAAGCGAGCCTGGTCGGCCGCCAAGGGCGATCACGCGGGGTACCTGGCCGAGGTCGCGGCCTCCAATGGCCGGCTCAAGGGGCACTATAACCTGCTGAACCCCGTCGGGCAGTTCCAGGCCTACGCGACGCGGCAGATCGTCGTGAGCGTGAAGGACTCGCCCCTGCCGCCGGCTACAATCTACCTGGACCAGATGCTCTGGACGCATGAGGACTCCGAGCCGGCCACAAAGCCCGCCGACGCCGTCGAGGTCCGCTTCAGCGCCACGCTGCACTGCGACTTCAGCGCCGAGAAGAACAAGGATCCCAATAAGGCGCCCCCGGCCCTGAAGATCACCAAGATCTACACCATCGCCAAGCAGGACTACTCGCTGAAGATGCGCCTGAAGGTGGAGAATCTCTCAGCCACGCCGCTGGTGGCGTACATTGACCAGCTTGGCCCGGCCGGCGTGCCGCAGGAGGAGCTTTTCCGGGGCAGCGACGACCGCTTCCTGGTCTACGGCAAGCAGAAGGCCGAGGGCGGGCAGATCGAGGCCGCCTACAGAATGCACGCGGAGCTTCAGGGCGGCAAGGTTCCCATCGACAGTCCGGTTGCCCTGGGCCGGTCCGACGACGCGGCGGCGGTTCTCTGGGCGGGCGAGTCCAACAAGTTCTTCGCATCGATTATCTACCTGGAGCCGGCGGCGCCAGGGCGGCTCGCGGCGGCGGCGTGGCAGGCGGACTTCTATTTCCTCTGCGAGCCGGAGTCGCCGACGAGCAACGTGCATATCCCGGCCATCCGGGTCGGCGGGCGGCGCACGAAGGAGGACGTCTTCGCCCACGTGCCGGACATGGTCCTGCCTGCCGGCGGGGCGGGCAAGGAGATGACCTTCGACATATTCGCCGGGCCAAAGAAGCGGGACATGCTCACGGACGCCTCGGCGCCGTACTTCAAGCCGCTCTACAAGCAGCTTGACTACATCGGCGCGATCAACTTCCAGAGCTGCTTCTGCGCCTTTAACTCGCTGACACTGGGCATGATGTGGCTGCTCCAGGCGATATCGAAGATCGCCTTCGGCAACTACGGCGTCGCCATCATGATCCTGGTGGTCCTGGTCCGCGTGGTGCTGCATCCGCTGACCAAGAAGAGCCAGGTCAGCATGATGAACATGCAGAAGCTGGCGCCCGAGATGGAGAAGATCAAGAAGAAGTACGCCGACGACAAGGAAGCCCTGCAGCGCGAGCAGATGAAGCTCTACAAGCACCAGGGGCTTGGGCCCATGCTCGGCTGCCTGCCGATGTTCCTCCAGATGCCCATCTGGCTGAGCCTGTGGGGCTCGCTGAGCGTCGCCGTCGAGCTGCGCCACGCCGCCTTCCTGCCGGTCTGGATAACCGACCTGGCGGCGCCCGACGTCATCTTCTCCTGGTCCCACCCCATCATCCTGCCGCTGATCGGCGGCATGACCGGGCCGATATACAGCTTAAACCTGCTGCCGCTGCTGCTGACCGTCGCGATGTTCCTCCAGGCCAAGCTCAATCCGCAGATGACCGGGGCCGCAACCGCGCCGACCAAGGAGCAGGAAACCCAGCAGAAGATGATGCGATACATGATGCCGGCCATGATGCTTCTGTTCTTCTACAACGCCGCCAGCGGCCTGACGCTGTACATCATGACATCCACCTTCGCCGGCGTCATCGAGCAGATGGTCATCCGCCGGCACATCGAGGCCAAGCGGGCCGCCGAGGCCGCCGCGACCACCACCGTCCGGGTCCCCGGCAAGGCCCCGCGCGACAACAGGCCAAAGAAGTCCAAGGGACCCATGTTCTTCAAGCGCGGGTGATGGTAGCCGGTAGCCAGTAGCCGGTAGCCGGGAGCCAGTAGCCGGGAAGAGAAGACGGCGGAACCCGTAAAGACAACGGCGGAACCGGGAACCAGGGAAGAAGACAGCGGAACCTGGAAAACGGAACACGGGAGAAGAAGGTGGAGTCCGGGAACAAAGTGGAACCGGGAACTGCGGAAAAAGGCCGTTGAGGCCTGCTCGCTTCAGCGAGCAGGGTGTTAAATGCGGACAGTTGGGACAACCATTGCATTTGCCCTTGCGGGCTTTGTCCTGGCGTGCGTCTGGGCAAGTGCCCTTGCGGATGAACGTGCGACAGCACCCGCAGCGCCCGTCCTCGCCGTGTGGAAGCTCGTCTGGTCCGACGAGTTCGACAAGCCCGGCGCGCCCGACCCCAACAAGTGGGACTACGAGGTCGGCTACGTCCGCAATAACGAGCTCCAGTACTACACCCGCGCGCGAAAGGAAAACGCCCGCGTCGAGGGCGGCTGTCTCGTCATCGAGGGCCGGAAGGAAAAGTACCCCATTGGCGGCGACAAGGCCGGCGGCGCCAAGGCCGGTGCCAAGCGCTTCGCCGACTACACCGCCGCAAGTCTCATCACCCGCGGCAAGGCCCAGTGGACCTTCGGCCGGATCGAGGTGCGGGCCAAACTGCCCCAGGGCAAGGGCGTCTGGCCCGCGATCTGGATGCTCGGCCAGAAGTTCCCGGAGACCTCCTGGCCCGCCTGCGGCGAGATCGACATCATGGAATTCGTCGGCCACACGCCGGACAAGGTCCATGCAACCGTTCACTACCACAAGGATGGCAAACACGCATTCATGGGCGGCAAGCTCACGGTTGAGAAACCCTTCGACGACTTCCACATCTACGCCGTCGAGTGGTCGGCCGAGAGGATGGACTTCTTCTTCGACGCCCGGAAGTACTTCACCTTCGAAGTCGCCGCCGCCGCCGATAGCGGCTCAAATCCGTTCCATAAGCCGCAGTACCTGCTGATCAACCTCGCCCTGGGCGGCGCCTGGGGCCGCGAGATGGACGACTCCGTCCTGCCGCAGAAGTACCTCATCGACCACGTCCGCGTTTACCAGCATTCAGCCGCGGGCAAACCCCCGGCCGGCAAGGACTGAAAGCGGCGACTCATTCGTATGTAAAGACCGCCGTCGCCTTGCATGATTTCCCGGCCGTCATGCGGACCCAGTGCGCGGCGTAGCCGGGCGGGAAGGCGTGTGTTGATTTTCGGCCGGCTGGTGCCTCGATGGTCGCATAGCGGACCCACGCGGCGTTTCCGAGGATGTCCATCTCGACGGTGAACGTCACGGCCTCGGCTGAGTCGTGGTAGATCGCGAGCATTTTGCGGTCGTAGCCGGCCATTAGGTACGGGTCGCTGGGCTTGCCCGCCGCGACGTTGGTTTCCCGCCATGGCCCGCCGACGCCGCGCGGTTTGCCCATTTTCCACAAGTCGTCGATGTCGCCGAACCACAGCCCCGCCGCGCCGTCGGGGGGCTGGAAATAGTGCCCGTCGGGCTTTGCGTCGGCCCGGCAGCCTGACATTACCAGCAGGCCGCGCCACGAGCAGAAGTCGGCTATTCGCTTGTTGTGCGTGCAGATGGGCTTGATCCGCGCCAGGCCGCCGGAGTTCGTTCGAGGCATCACGTAGAAGCTCCCGGCCACGTTCAGCAGCGTTCTCTCGGTGACCGCTTCCCTGGCAACCCGCGTCCAGCCGGTGGGCCACGGTTTGTCGTAGCCGCTCGATGCCGGCAGGCGGTAGCGCTTACCGCCCTCGGTCAGGATTGCCGAGGCGGCGTCGAACTCGACGGCGGGAGCCGCTGTGCGAGCCTTGGTCTTGAGCACCTTGGCCGAGGCGCTTTCGGGTGCGGTGGCGGTGAATTGAAGGTCCGCTCCCACCTGCCAGGTCTTCTCCAAACTGCCTCGGGCTGCGGGATGTAAGACGATCGTCAGCGCCCCGAGCGGGATTTCCTGCCCATCCCGCCCGGCCTCGGATCGCATCACGCCGCCGGCCCAGCCGCCGGGTGAGTCTATGTCGGCCAGGGCGGCGAAGAGTCCGCGATCCTCGGTTGTCCCGCCGCCGGGGCCGTAAAGGAAGTACGCCGTAACGCCTGCCGCGTCGCGATCAGCCGTCAGCCGCACCCATGCACCCGGCGTGTCAGGCGGGAAGATGTGGAACGCATATCCCCCGGCCGGGGCGGAAAGGCTGCCGGCAGCGGCCCATTTGCCCCGGCCGTCGCCTGTCTCAATGGTGAACGTGACGGTCTGTTTTCCCGCGTGCCAGATATGCAGCACGCGATCCCTGTAACCGGCCAGGAGGTACGGCGAGGACGGCTCGCCGGCCTTGACGTCGTCCGTCACCCAGGGTCCGCCGGCCCCGGCGGGTCGGCCCGCCTGTCTGAGTGCTTCCCACGTGGCAAACCAGAGGTTCGAGTTCGACCGCCCGACGAGGCTGTTGAGCCCGTCGAAGCCTTTCGAGGCCGAAAAGCCGCTGGCGGCCGCGTCGTCGCAGCCGAAGACGATCCGCCCGCGCCACGGAGCGAAGTCGCCCGTGACCTTAAGGTAGTCGCCGATCGGCCGAAGGCCCGAAGCGTCCCCGGCGGAAAACGTGATTGGAAAGTCGAACCACCCGCCGTGCATGTTCATCAGCAGCTTGACCGGCTTGCCGCCGGCGGTGTCGGCGACCTGTCGTATTCGCGGCCATTCCGTGTGCCAGCCGTGCTCGCCGTCGTAGGAGTAGTCGGCCTTGGGCATGCGGAAGGTGTGCCAAGTGCCGCCGTCGAGCAGCTTGAGGATCACCGAGCGGCGGTCAAAGCCGACGGCCCACAGCGGCGAGTTGCCGTCCGCAGCGCCGAGTATCCCGCCCGTGCCGGTGACCTCGGTGAACTGCTGGCGCTCGACGATGCCCCATGTCTTGCCGTCCCACTGCGCAAGCGCCCCGGCCTGGCCGGGCTGGCGGCTGTCCGAACCTGCCTGGTAAGGCGGCTTGGCGAACTTCCGCGCCGCCGACTCGCCATTGTTGGCCAGCACCAGCCGGCCCTGCGACGTGTAGCCGCCCTTGCCGTGCCAGCCGGGGATGGGCTTCTCGAACAGCAGCACAGGCGCCAGCGTGCGAACGTCCAGCTCGTAGAGCCTGCCCTCCATGTCGTAGACGTAGACCTTCCCGGCCGGGTCGGTCAGATGGCGGGCGACGGCGGTGAGCCGGCCCGGCATGGCTGAAGGCGCAACCGCTCGCACCCGGCCGGCCTCGTCAATAAGGTACGGGCCGATGATGAGCTGCCCGCTCTCGCGGTGGATCATTCGCCCCGCCGGCGTGCCGCCGACGCTCTCGGGGCGGGTCGTGCGAACGAGATTGGCGTCGATCTCGTAGAGCTTGTCGTCACTGCCGTTGGGGCAGTGCGGGGCGTAAGTGATTACCCAGAGCCTGCCCGCCCAGGCCGCGACGGCCCCCGTGCCGCACTCGCCGCCGCTGTTGTGCATCGCAAGGTGCGGATACCGCCCGGAAATCTCCAGCGGCTCACCCAATGCCGACGACGGTATCGCCAGCGCCGCCAGCAGGCACAAGATCCACGCTATCCGCCAGGCCATGGTGTTCTCCCTTCTCAGGTACTAACACCTATTCCGGCAAGAGGGGCTGGCGGTGTCACCCCTGCGGCGGAACGCCCGCGAGAGTACTCATGCACGCAGCCGGTGTGCGTCGGTTTTCTGGCAGTTTGCAGGTCACGGCTCCAGCCTTTCTCAGTCCCGTAGGGACGTGTGCGATTAGCCACGGGCGCAAGCCCATGGAACGCCGGATATCAGGCAAGGAGCCCCGGCAGGGCGATTGACGGTTGCAATCGCCCCGCTGGGGCTCCAAATAGATGAACGCACAGTCCACGGGCTTGCGCCCGTGGCTAATCGCAGTCGCCCTGCCGGGCTCAAGAGCCTGCCAGGATTTGGCCTCGCACATCGCACAGCCGGCTCGTCCGGCCGTGCGCTGTCATCCCGTGGTTGAACGTGGTAGGAATGGATGCACGTGCGCGGGTAAGAGATGTTTCTTTCGAGGACAAGTCATGCACAAGGTCAGGACCAATCGACGGGACTTTCTGAAGGCGACGGGGGCGGGCCTGGCGGCGTTGGCGATCGCCGGCCGGCTCGGGCGGACCGCCGCCGCGGCGGAGCCTTGGCCGCCGGACGTGGCCGACGACTCGCCGATGCCCAACATCCTATGGATCAGCGCCGAGGACATCAGCCCCACGCTGGGCTGCTACGGCGACGCGTACGCCACGACGCCCAACCTCGACAAGCTCGCCGGCCAGTCCGTGCGGTACGACCTGGCCTTCACGCACGCGCCGGTCTGCGCCCCGTCCCGCAGCGGAATCATCACCGGCATGTACCCCACGAGCATCGGCACCACCTGGATGCGATGCAAGGGCGTCCCGCCGGTCGAGGCACGCTGTTTCCCGGAGTATCTCCGCTCGGCCGGGTATTACTGCACCAACAACGCCAAGACCGACTACCAGTTCGACCCGCCCGGCTCGGCCTGGGATGAGAGCTCCGGCAAGGCCCACTGGCGAAACCGCCCGGACAAGCGCCAGCCCTTCTTCGCGGTGTTCAACATCACCATCACGCACGAGTCGCAGACGCGGAGCTTCAAGCCCGGACAGAGCTTCGAGCACGACCCCGCCAAGGCCCCCTTGCCGCCGTACTACCCGGATACGCGGCTCGTCCGCGAGAACATCGCCTGCTACTACGACCGCATGAGCCAGCTCGACAAGCAGGCCCGCAAGATCCTCGACGATCTCGAGGCCGACGGCCTGGCCGAGAATACCATCGTCTGGTTCTGGGGCGATCACGGCTGGGGGCTGCCTCGCGGCAAGCGGTTCCTCTACGAGTCCGGCCTGCGCGTGCCGCTGCTGATCCGCGTGCCG